>OCTA010000120.1_pt1 | contig 74535 bp, 58 predicted proteins | sample 1538991 | NCBI WGS metagenome assembly OCTA01 (sample SAMEA3539302, study PRJEB22396) | soil metagenome | biome: tundra; feature: field; material: soil | place: USA | collected 2010-05 | depth 0.15 m
CGACGTCCTCGGGGTGCTGTCGCTCATCTTCTGGTCGCTCACGATGGTCGTCACGCTCATCGACCGAGCCGTGGCACGCTTCGAGCTCCCGATCGACTGCGCCGAGGTCACCTACTGCGTGGGCCGCGAAACGTTCCTCGCGACCTCGGCCGGGAGCATGGGCGTTCTAAGCGAGAGCCTGTTCGCCTTCCTCGCGCGAAACGCGCGCTCGGCGGCCACCGTGTTCTGCTTGAACCCGGCGCAGGTGATCGAGATTGGCTCGCAGATCGATCTGTAGAGCGGGAGAAACCGCAAAGAGGTGATCCGCGTCCGGCCGGCCGGCGGTGCGTGCTGTCCGGCCTCCGGGCGCGACCGTGGGCGACGCTTTAGCTTGACCCCCAGTCGCCCGGCAGTTGACAGGCCACCCAACGCTTGGGGTTTCGCACTCCCTCGGCGGTCATTGCCTCGACCGCTTGGAGCATCAGCGCGCGACCCTCGTCGCCGGCCAGGAGCTCGCCCAATCGGTAACGCGCCGGCCGCGCATACACGATGGTGTCGGCGGCCTCCGCACGATCGATCCCCTCGCGCAGAGCCGCGATCGCGGCAACGCGATTGCCCGCGGCGTTTTCAGCCATCGCGCGCAGGAGCAGCGCCAGCGCGGCGGTCCACGCATCGTATTCGCGCGCGAGGCGCCGGGACAGGCGTCTCGCCTCGGCGATTCGTGCCCGCCGCTGCTCGGGACGCGACCCGATCGAAGCGATCGCAGCGCGGCCGCGCATGTAGAACGTCTCCGCTCGAATGAACCCGGCGTGGAGCAGGAAGCTCGCATTCAGCTTCGCCTGGCGCTGCCTGATGTGTTCATAGGCGCGGGCGCCGTCGCCGACGTAGAGCTCGATCTCGGCCCCCCAGACCATGGCTTGCCAGTGCTGGATAGAGAAGCCCTTGTGCGACCACTGCGACAACGCGTCGCGCATCTCGTCCCGCGCGCGGTCCGGCTCGTCGGCGACGAGCGACAACCAGATCCCGCCGCCCGTGCGGGCGTTGACCGACGTGAAGAGATCGCGGCGGTCTGCGGCGTCGATGAGAAGGCGCCTCATCTTCCGATTGCACTCTCGGAAGGCTCCCAGGAAGTAATGCACGTAGGTGTCGAAGAGGCGCACCATCGAAAAACCGACGAAGCCGGGCATGGTCAGCGACATGGTGCGCTCCAGCAACGTTTGCGCCTCTTTCCAGCGACCGCGGTTCCAGAGGCCAATGCCGCGCGAACCCACGAAGAACACGAGTCCCTCGGGCCGCGCGTCCTGGTCGACGAGGCTCTTTGCGATGTTCACCAGCGCGAGCTCGCTCCGGGTTTCGCGCTTGCCCGTCGCGGCGATGTGTGCCGCCTGCAGGCTGGTCGCGCGCAGTACCTGAAGGCGGTCGCCCTTCCGGATCGCCTCGATGAGGTGTCGCGTTTGCATGCACGCTCCGAGGATCACGTCCACGAGCGAGAATCCCATCGCCAGAGTGAGAAGCGCGTCGAGCCGCACGCGATCTTCGCGCCGGACGGCGTCCGGCTCGCGATCCTTGAACTGGAAGCCGATGGCGGCGAGCCACAGCTGGTACACGAGTAACCAGAACACGGCGGCGAGCGGGGAGCGCGGTGCGGGCATGCCGATCGCGCCGAGTACGGTGCGAAGCATCTCCGCCCCTTCGTCCATGCGACCGGCCAGCAGGAGTTGATCGGCCGCGGCCCGCTGAAACTCGATGCGCTGGTCGGTGGTGGCCCCCGCTGCCGCGGCGAGGTAAGCGCGCGCGGCTTCTTCGTAGCGACCCGCGAACTGGAGCACTTCGGCCAGCCGCGCCTGCTGGCGGCGCACGTCGAGCGAAGACGCCGGGGCCGGGGTCTGCTCGAGGCAGATGCGAAAGAGGCGCGCGGCCTGATCGAAGGCGAGCTTCGCGGCCGCCTGCTGACCGGCCGCGTCCGCGAAGCGCGCGGCGCGCTCGCCGTCTCCCGCGGCCAACCAGTGCATCGCCAGGGCCTCTGGATCCGCGTCGGGCATGGCCTCGAGCGCTTGCGCGAGGTCGGCGTGATGCTGGCGGATGACCGAAGAGCCGAGGTGGAAGACGATGGTCTCGCGGATCCGATCGTGAACGGGTTCGACGATCTCGTGGCCGTCGCGCATCCCGGAGCGGACGAAACGGCACCTGACGAGAAAAGCCACCGTGTCGTCAATCGAGTCGACGTTCGCAGCCGCGCCGAGCGTCGAGACGGGAAGGGGCCTGCCTCCCACGGCGACCATCTCGACGACCTTGCGTGCGGCCTCCGGAAGCTCGGCGAGGCGTCGGGCGACTACGTCTTCCAGCGTCACCCTGGCACCGGCGGTCAGGAGCTCACGGGTCGAGCTTCGCGCGAGCTCCTCGACGAGGAACGGGCTCCCCTCCGATTCGAGCGCCACCGCTTCGGCCATTTCCTGCGCAGACGCGTCGTTGGAGCCGAGGAGCGCGAGAGCGAGGCGCTTCGCTTGCGGGAGCTCAAGCGGCCCGACCTGGACGTCGAGCGATTCGGCCGCGCCCGGCCAGCGTCTCTCGAGCTCGCCCAGGAACGGTGCCGTCCGTGCGTCCCCTTCTCGGTGCGCCAGAAGGAGCAAGATCGCCGGAGCTTGCGGTGGACGCACGAGCTCCAGAAGCATGGCTACGCTGTCCTTGTCGCCCCACTGAGCGTCGTCGATGAAGAGAACCAGGGGCTGCCGCGCCACCAGGCCCGCCGTTAGCTCGCGCAGCGCTTCGAATCCCTGCTGCCGGGCGCGTTGTGGATCCTCCATGGGGTCGTGCGGTTGGGGGAGCTCGCCCACCGACGGAACGCGCCGCAAGACGGGGAACAAGCGGGCGAGGGCCGCCATGTGCATCGGGAGCTCCAGTCGGCTCGCGCCATCGGACAGAATCATCAGATGGCGACTCAGCGCGTCGATGACGGCATCGACGGCCTTGTACGGCACCGACTCGCGCTGGTAGGCGCGTCCACGGAGCACGAGCGCCTCACCGCGTTGCGCCAGCCCGTCGAGGAACGTTCGCACGAGGGCGGACTTGCCCATACCGGCGCGCCCGTTGACGTGGACCGTCATGGAGCGCCCGGCACGGGTGGCCTCGAAAGCATCGCGCAAGGCGAGCAGTTGAGCCTCACGACCGACGAGCAGCGCCTCGCCCCCCCCGATTCGCTCGTCACCGAGCGCCGGAGCGGCGAGGGAAACGCGCGGCGAGTCGCGAGGTGCGCTCAGCCGACGCAAGATCTCCGGCCCGTCCGGGCGCCGGGTCGGTTCTCTGTCGAGAAGCCCGAGGCAGAGCGCTTCGAGGTCGAGCGGGATGCCCGCCGCGAGGTCGGACGGGGGGACCGGGTCGGACGTCGCCTTCGATCGGAGCACCTCGCCCCGCGTGCCTTCGAAGGGCGCGTGTCCCACCAGCGCCTCGTAGAGCATGACGCCGACGCTGTACCAGTCGGACGCGGGCGTCGGCTCCTGAGCGGACGCCACCTCGGGCGCCATATAGCACGGTGTCCCCACGAGGTCTTCACGCTCGCGAAGGTTCGCGTCCAGCACGCGCGGAAGCTCGGTGGCGATTCCGAAGTCGAGGATCACGACGCGACCCTCGAGGGTCACGAGCACGTTGGACGGCTTGATGTCGCGGTGAAGTTTGCCTGCCGTGTGCAGCGCGTGCAGGCCCATCACGAGCTGGCGCAGACCCGAGCGCAGCCGGTGGAACGAGACCTGCGCGCGACCCTCGGACGCCTCGGTCGCATCGGGCGGACCCGGTAGTGGCGTCGAACGCCGCTGCCTGTCGGTCTCGACGGGCGACGAGCGGATCGTTTCGGACGGCCCATCTCGCGGGGTCAAGACTCGCTGTTCGTTCACGTAGCCAAGGAAGTCGGTGCCGCGCACCAGCTCCATCGTAAAGAAGATTCGCTCCCCTTCCGCGGCGAGCTCGTGGAGGCGAACAAGGTTTGGATGGCACATGTCGACGAGGGTCCGAAACTCCTGCTTGAACATGAACAGCGAGTTCGGGCTGAAATAGAGAAGCCTCTTGATGGCGACGTGCTGCCGCGTCTCTCGGTCGCACGCCTCGTACACGGAGCCCATGGCGCCGCGTCCGATGCAGCGAAGGACCTCGTAACGAGCCGTCCCGGTCCAGTCGAGGGGCCGCGATGCGGGCTCTCCGGGCGCGCCGAACTCAGATCCTCGCGACATTCCCCTCTCTTCACGACCGTCGCGGCGAGCAGCGCCGTGCAGGCGCCGGACCGGTCCCCTACAGGCTACGGCACCGCGGACCCGCCGCCCACGGCGGCTGCGAGGTCGATCGAACCGAACGCGTCGCGGCCGCGAACTCCTTCTGAGCTCGCTGCGGGGCGCAACCTCCGCAGAGCGTCACCCCACGACTCGGCGTCCCGCTTCGGCTTTCGAGCTAGCTCGGACCTCCTACATGGACAGCCCCCCGCGAGCGCTCGGCGCCCGCGCTCGAGTCTACAGGGTAAACCTCGCTCGGCCACGACGAGCCAGGAGACGCGACGCCTTGGCGTGCTCGTCAGCCAAGGTTCGCCCGGAGGGCCTCAGCCCTTCGCGAACACGTGCTGCGCGGCGGCGACGCCGACGCCGAGCTCGACGCGACGCCCCGATCGGGCGAGCGCGCGCTCGATGGCCGCGATCGTCGCGACGGTCTCGGTGCCGTCGGTCGAACCCATGTGACCCACGCGGAAGTACTTGGTCTTCGCGTCGGGGTGCAGGCCGCCGGCGAGGACGACGCCCTCTTCGCGCGCCCGCCCGACGAACGCGGGATCGACCCCGTCGGGGTACCAGATCGCGCTCATCGTGTGCGCGGCGATGGCGTCGCTCTTCGGGAGCATCGCGAGGCCGAGCGCCCTCCACGCCGCACGGAACGCGAGCGCGACGCGCTCATGGCGGGCGACCCGCGCGTCGATGCCTTCGGCGCAGATGCGCCCGAGGCTCACGTCGAGCGCGGCCACGAGGTTGACCGCGGGCGTCGCGAAGTAGAGCGGTGCGCCCTTCTCGTAGCCTTCCATGATGGGAAGCCACTCGCCGAAGTCGAGGTAGAGCGACGCGACCCTGGTCTTGCGGGTCTTCGCGACCTGCATCGCGGCCTTGCTGGCGACGACGAGCGCGAGCCCCGGAGGCACGCCGATGGCCTTCTGGCTCGCCGTGAGCGCGACGTCGACGCCCCAGGCGTCCTGCTTCAGCGCCTCGCCGCCGGTGGCGCATACGCCATCGACGATGACGAGCGCGCCGTGCTTCTTTCCGATCTTGGCGATGGCCTCGACGGGCGTGAGGATCGACGTCGACGTATCGACGTGCGTGACCGCGAGGGCCTTGCACGGGCCGCTCGACACCGCCTTCTCAATGGCCTCGAGGCTAGGGACTTCACCGAGCGCCGCGCGAACGTGCTCGGGCATCGCGCCGAGGCGCTCGAGGATCCGCCCCATGCGGTCGCCGAAGAACCCGGTGTTCACCACGACGACCCGATCACCCGCCTCGACGACGTTCGCCGCCGCGAGCTCCATCGCCAGCGTGCCCGTGCCCGCGATGACGAACGGCTGCCCGCCGGGGGCCTGGAACACCTCGCGCATCCGGACGAGCGCGCGCCCGAAGACCTTCGCGAAATCGATGTCCATGTGGCTCGGCGACGGAGTGGCCAGCGCCGCGAGGACCTCCGGCTCGAACTCGATGGGGCCGGGGATCATGAGAAGGGGGCGCTTCGGCATGCGCCCGAGGGTAGTCAAGGAGGGCCGGGCTTGCCCGCAATTTGCGTCACTTCGCCGGTGGACGGCCCGGCGCCTCCACGTCTAACTACTTCGGGATCGGCGCTCCGCACTGGCCCGCAACCCCGCCCCCGCCGCAGCTGGCCGGCGGAGCGCACGTTCCGCACGATGGGATGAGATTGCCGCAGCCGTCGCCCGCGGGACCGCACGTGATGTTCAGGCTCCGGCAGGTCTCCGGGACGCAGCCCTTCGTTCCGCCGCACTGACCCGACACGCCGCCGCCACCGCACGTGGCCGGTGGGGTGCAGACGCCGCAACCGCCTTGGACGAGATTGCCGCAGCCGTCGCCCGCGGGACCGCACGCGACGTTCTGCGCCATGCACGTCAGCGGGATGCAGGTGTTCATGCCGCCGCACTGGCCCGGCACGCCGCCACCGCCACAGGTCTGGGGCGTCGGGCAGGTGCCGCAGCTCGCGATCACGTTCCCACAGCCGTCTCCGGCCGGACCGCAATCGATGTTCTGCTCGCTGCAGGTGAGCGGCTGGCACGTGTTGCCGGGGGGGGCACCGCACACGCCCGGCGTTCCGCCGCCTCCGCAGGTCTGACCGGTCGGGCAGGGGCTGCAGTCCGGCGTGAGGCCGCCGCAGCCGTCGCTCTGCGGGCCGCAGATGCCCGGATACGCCGCGCACGTCATCTTCGTGCAGGTATCGCCGGGAGGCGCTCCGCACACGCCGGGTGTTCCGCCGCCGCCACAAGATTGGCCCGCGGGACAGTTGGCGCAGTTGGGCGTCGTGCCGCCGCAGCCGTCGGTCTGGGGGCCGCACGTGCCGGTCGGATAGGACGCGCACGTCAGCGCCGTGCAGGGACCGCCATCGGGAGTGCCGCACTGGTTCGCCACGCCACCGCCGCCGCACACCTGCCCGGTCGGGCAACTTCCGCAGTTCGTCGTGAGGCCGCCGCAGCCGTCACCTTGCTGTCCGCAGGTGCCCGGAAAGTTTGCGCAGGTCTTCGGAACGCATGTGGACGTGGGCGGCGCCGGCACGCACGACGCGAGATCCCAGATCATGTACTCGAGGATCTTCTCTTGCGGGGTCATGGGAACCGTGCCGCACTCGGCCCCACGATCGTTTGCCGCGGTGAAGTTGTAAGCGCTCGTGGTCGTCGCGTTCGTGACGTGGAAGTCGCTGAAGATCGCGTGCCCGCACTGGCTCGCCTGGTTCACCGGCGTGTCGAACGTGAAGTGAAGGAGCATCTTGCTGGCGTCGACCGGATCGGTGCCGTCGATCCATTCGACCGACTGACCTGCCACGGAGTCGACGTCGTGGCGCACGGTCGAGAGCGTGACGTCGGCCGGGTTGGGCGGCGGCGGCGCCGCCGTGAAGTTCGCCAGGGCCTGGATCTTGTTGAGCCACAGGACGAATGTCCCGGGCGTGGTCGCCGGCGTGGTTGGCGGCACGCTCTGGCTCACGACCCCGGTCGTCGAGTCGATGCCCGTATTGTGATCGACGTCCCAGTTCGCCGTCGCTACGAACGCGCCGTTGTTCGGGGGCGCCCACGGCTGCGTCAGCCAGGCGTAGCTGAAATGGGTCGCGAAGAAGTGCCCGCCCGCGCTCCCGTACGAGACGAGATCCGCGAGCTCGGTGGCCGACTTCCGGCTCGAATTGTTGCCGACCGGATCGACGCCCCAGCACGGCAGGATGATCTGGTCGTACTGATTGAAGGTGCCGCCCGTGTCCATCAACGCCGCTTCGTTCGGCGTGTTGTTCCCGGCGTTCGCCCCGTTGCCCTTGTAGAGGTGAATGCGGCCCGTGCCGCTGCTCTTGGTGAACTCCGCAGGGTCGACGCCCATCTTGAGGAGCACGCACTCCATCGCGTCGACATTGCCCGTCGAAAGGGCCGTCAGCGGGATGTCGCCCTCGCTCTGCTTGTTCGGCATCGCCAGGGTGCCGGCGGGGATCGGGTTCCCGTTGCTCGTGGCGTTCAGGGCCACGACGGTGTTGGCGGTGCACGAGCTGTTGATGTTGACCGTGAACTGACGCCGCCACCGCCCGAGCTGGATGACGACCGGGATGTTCGCGCCGACCGGCACGTTCGTCAGCGTGAAGGTGCCGTCGTACGCCGTGTACGTCGTGACGAGCGGGCTGCCGCTGACGTCGGCACCGCACGTCGTGCACTGCTGGGCCGCCGTCTCGTTGGCGCGGGAGACGAACGCGCTCACCGTCCCGTTGGGGATGTACACGAGCACGTTGGGGACAGGGTCGCCGAGCGCCACGCCCGACGGCAGGTACGTGGACGGCGTGCCCGCGACGACCGTGCCCGTCAGCGTCGTGCTTCCGGAATCGCACGCGACCTGCTTTGTACATAGGCCCGTGCACGGAAGGCTGCTGCCGCAGACGTTGGGCTTGGTGCCCGCGCCGCACGCCTGCGGCGCCACGCACGCCGGCCCGCACGGGCCGAGGGTGCCGCCGCACCCGTCGCCCGCCATACCGCAGTTGTATCCGAGGCTCGCGCAGGTGGCCGGGCGGCAGTTCACCGGACCGCCGTCGGGCGAGATCGTGTCGTTGCCGCCGCACTTGCCGGGCCCGCCGCCGCCGCAGAACTGCGGGCTCGTACAGCTTCCGCAGTTGACCGTCAGCCCTCCGCAGCCGTCGCTCTGCTGACCGCAGGCGTTCGCGCCGTAGCTCGCGCACGTCCTGGCTGTGCAGAGGATGCCGCCGTCGGCGGCCACGCCATTGTTGCCGCCGCACTTGCTGGCGCCACCGCCGCCGCAGAACTGCGGGCTCGTGCACGTGCCGCAGAGGGGCGTCGTGCCGCCGCAGCCGTCGCCGGCCACGCCGCACGTCGCGCCGAGACCCGAGCAGGTCTTCGGAACGCAGGTGACGAGCGGCCCGCCGTCGGCGCCGAACCCCGTGCTGCCGCCACACTTGTTCGGACCGCCGCCGCCGCAGAACTGCGGGCTCGCGCACGAACCGGTCCCGCACGGACCCACGGTGCCACCGCACCCGTCGCCCGCCAGGCCGCAGTCGTAGCCCAGGCTCGCGCACGTTGACGGCAGGCACTTCGGGCCGCCGTCGACGGTCTTGTTGATGTCGCCGCCGCAGGTGCCCGGGCTGCCACCGCCGCAGAACTGCGGTGTCGTGCAGGTGCCGCAGTTGGCTGTCAGCCCGCCGCACCCGTCGCTCTGCTGCCCGCACGCGTCCGTGCCGTAGTCCGCGCACCCTTTCGGGGCGCAAGCGACGCCGCCGTCGGCGCTCACCAGCGGATTCCCGCATTTGCTGAACCCGCCGATACCGCACAGGTCGCTGCCGGAACACGCTCCGCAATCGATGGTGCCGCCGCATCCGTCGGCGTTGGTCCCGCAGTTGTATCCGAGCGACGCACACGTCGCCGGTGCGCAGCTGCCGCCCATGGTCCCGTTGGCGTCTTGCGAGAACGTCCCCGGATTGAAGCCGTCGAACGTGGACGCATCGAGTCCGCCGGAGACGTCGCCCCCGGAGCCGCCGCACGACGCGACGAGGACGAAGATGACCCCGACGACAGCGACCATAGAGAACATGCGGCCCACGTCACGCCTGTGCATCGAGCGATCCTCCCACTTCAGTTCTTCTCAAGAAAGCACGCGCTCCAATGCCAAACGGACCAGAGCGGTCACCCCAGGGCCTTGTGCTACGCCTTGTGCTAGGCATTGTGCTCGGGTGTGCGGCTCTGAGCAACGGGCGCCTTCGCGGATCCATCGCTCGTTGCAAGAACGCGGCGAGATCCACTCACGTTGACGCTTAGATTAGACCCAACTTGGTAGGCGTTCTCGAACGAGGGGATGGGAACGGCGTGGTGTGGGCGATCCCTTGACTCATCGGCGTTTCATAAGGCGCCCGCGGCGACCTGAGCGCGCGAAGCCGTCTCGACGATCGCGTCGATGACGAGCGGCCATACGGCGGCGGGCAAGTCGTGCCCCATGCCCGGGACGACGACTAGCTTCGCGCCGGGAATGGCGCGCGCCGTCGCTTCGCCGCCGGAGCGATCGATGAGCGAGTCGTCCGCTCCGTGGATGACGGTGACGGGGACCTTCACCTTCGCGAGGGCGGCCGTGCGATCGGCCTGCGAAGCGATGGCCGCGGCCTGGTGCGCCACGCCGTCGGGCGAGAACGACCGGTCGAAGGCGACCGCGATGCGCGCGCGGCCCTGACCCTCGTCGTAAGTGAACCCGGGCGACCGTAGCTGGTGCCACACGAGGACGCCGTGCTCGATGTTCTCTTCGCGCGCGGTCGGAGCGCGCGTCATGACGGCGGCCAGGGTCGCGGGCTGCGCGTGGCCGACGCTCGGGTCGCCCGTCGTCGACATGATCGAGACCAGGCTCTTGACGAGGGGCGGGTGACGGATGGCGAGCGTCTGCGCGATCATCCCGCCCATCGAGACGCCGACGACCTGGGCGCTCTCGAAGCCGAGCCACTCGATGAGGCCGGCCGTGTCGTCGGCCATGTCGTCGATGCCGTAGGTGACCGACGAGCGATCGCCGCCGAGAATGGCGGGGATGTCCGGCCGCGGCCCGGCGACCTTGGTCGAGAGCCCGACGTCGCGGTTGTCGAACCGCACCACGAAGAACCCGCGGGCCGCGAGGCGCGTGCAGAAGGCCGCGTCCCAGGCGACGAGCTGCTGCGAAAAGCCCATCACGAGGACGACGGGCGGAGCGCCCTCGTTTCCGAATGTTTCGTACTCCAACTCCACACCGTTGGTCGAGGCTCGCATCGACGGTAAGGGAAGCACGGAATCTCGCGCGAAGCCCGCTCCCAGCCGCGACGGGTCTCGTTCGTCCGCGCGCTCTTGCTCCCGCGCGCGGCGGAGACTAATTCTCTCTTCCCGCCATGCCCGATTCCTTTTCCGCCAAGACGCCTCTCTCGGTCGGCTCCGCCTCGTACTCGTACTTCAAGCTCGGGGCGCTCTACGCGAAGTTCCCGCAAGCCGAGCGGTTGCCGTTCTCGCTGAAGATCCTCCTCGAGAATCTGCTGCGTACGGAAGACGGGGTCGCCGTTCGCGCCGTAGACATCGAGGCCCTGGCCACCGTCGACGTGACGGCGCAGCCCACGCGCGAGATCGCGTTCACGCCGGCGCGGGTGCTGCTGCAAGACTTCACCGGCGTCCCCGCCGTGGTCGATCTCGCCGCCATGCGCGACGCGATGAAGAAGCTCGGCGGCGACCCGAAGAAGATCAACCCGCTGCAGCCCGTCGAGCTCGTCATCGACCACTCGGTGCAGGTCGACGCGTTCGGTTCGGAGAACGCGCTCACGATCAACGCCCAGCTCGAGAACCAGCGGAACAAGGAGCGGTACCAGTTCCTCAAATGGGGGCAGACCGCGTTCCGTAACTTCAAGGTGGTCCCGCCCGACCAGGGCATCGTGCACCAGGTGAACCTCGAGTACCTGGCGCGCGTCGTCATGAAGAGCCAGGACGGCGCGACGCTCTACCCGGACACGCTCGTCGGAACCGACTCGCACACGACGATGATCAACGGGCTCGGCGTCCTCGGCTGGGGCGTCGGCGGCATCGAGGCCGAAGCGGCCATGCTCGGGCAGCCGGTGTCGATGTTGATCCCGCAGGTCATCGGCGTGAAGCTCACGGGCAAGCTGCCCGAGGGCACCACGGCGACGGACCTCGTGCTCACGGTGACGGAGATGCTCCGCAAGCGCGGGGTCGTGGGCAAGTTCGTCGAGTTCTTCGGCGACGGCCTGGCGGAGCTGCCGCTCGCCGACCGGGCGACGATCGCGAACATGGCGCCCGAGTACGGCGCGACGTGCGGCATCTTCCCGGTCGACGCCGAGACGCTCCGGTACTTGCGCTTCTCGGGCCGCGACGAGGCGCAGGTGAAGCTCGTCGAGGCGTATTGCAAGGCGCAGGGGCTCTTTCACGCCTCGGGCGCGCCCGAGGCGACGTACACCGACGTGCTCTCGCTCGATCTCCAGTCGATCGTGCCGAGCCTCGCGGGGCCGACGCGCCCGCAAGATCGCGTCAAGCTCACCGAGTCGAAGACGAACTTCCACTCGTCGCTCGAGAAGATCCTCGCCAAGTCGCCCAAGCCGACCGGAAAAGACGCGAAGGCCACGGCGACCGTCGACGGCACCGATCACGTGCTCACCCACGGGTCGGTCGTCATCGCGGCGATCACGAGCTGCACCAACACGTCGAACCCGAGCGTCATGGTCGCGGCGGGGCTGCTCGCCAAGAAGGCGGCCGAGAAGGGGCTCACCCGGAAACCGTGGGTCAAGACCAGCCTGGCGCCCGGCTCGAAGGTGGTCACCGAGTACCTGGCGAAGGCCGGGCTCACGACGTACCTCGAGAAGCTCGGCTTCCAGACGGTCGGCTACGGATGCACGACGTGCATCGGCAACAGCGGGCCGCTCCCCGAGCCGGTCTCGAAGGCCATCGACGAGGGCGGTCTCGTCGCCGCCGCCGTGCTCAGCGGGAACCGCAACTTCGAGGGCCGCGTGCACGCCGAGGTGCGCGCGAACTACCTCGCCTCGCCGCCGCTCGTCGTGGCCTACGCCCTCGCGGGAACGATGGACTTCGACCCCTACAAGGACCCGATCGGCACCGGGAAAGACGGCAAGCCCGTATTCCTCAAGGACATCTGGCCGACGCGCGCCGAAGTGCAGACGGCCATCGACGGATGCATCGACCGCGCGATGTTCGAGCGCGTCTACGGGCAAGTGTTCGACGGCGACGACGAGTGGAAGAAGCTCGTCATCCCCACGGGGGACCTCTACGCGTGGGACACCAAGTCGACGTACGTGAAGCACCCGCCGTACTTCGAGGGCATGGGTCGCGACCCGTCGCCCATCGCGGACATCACCGGCGCGCGGGTGCTCGCCGTGCTCGGCGACAGCATCACCACGGACCACATCTCGCCGGCCGGCAACATCAAGAAGAACAGCCCGGGCGGCCAGTACCTCATCGACCGGGGGGTCGACGTCAAAGACTTCAACTCGTACGGCTCACGGCGTGGAAACGACGAGACGATGGTGCGCGGCACGTTCGCGAACGTGCGCCTCCGCAATCAGCTGGCGCCGGGCACCGAGGGGGGCGTGACGCGCCACATCCCGTCAGGTGACGCGATGAGCATCTTCGACGCGTCGGTCCGCTACGCGAAGGACCACGTGCCGCTCGTCATCCTCGCGGGCAAGGAATACGGCTCGGGGTCATCGCGCGACTGGGCCGCGAAGGGCCCGAAGCTCCTCGGCGTTCGCGCCGTCATCGCCGAGAGCTACGAGCGCATCCATCGGAGCAACCTGGTGGGCATGGGCATCCTCCCGCTCGAGTACGCTACCGGCGATACCGCTGCGTCGCTGGGGCTCACCGGCGAGGAGACCTTCGCTTTCGAAGACCTGGCCAACGCGATCCCTCTCCGCAAACTGATCGTGCGGGCCAAGAGCGACGCCGGCAAGATCACCGAGTTCGCCGCGACCATCCGCATCGACACGCCCCAGGAGCGCGAATACTACCGCCACGGGGGCATCCTCCAGTACGTCCTGCGCCAGCTCCTCAAGGACTGACCCGTCCGAAGAGCGAGAGCGAGAATAGCCGCAGAGGCGCAGAGGCCGCGAAGGGCTTGGCGGAGAGGAGAGCGCTCGGTTCTCCCATCTTCGCCAATCTGCCCTTGGCGCCCTCTGCGCCTCCGCGGCCAATCTCTTCTCCTTACTACTTGTCGCGGGGGCCGTGGATGGTGAGCACCGGGCGGGTCGCCGTGCGGACGACGTTTTCGGCGACGCTTCCGAGGAGGGCTCGGGCGAGGCCTTTGCGCCCGTGAGTGCCGATGACGATGAGGTCGGCGTCGATCTCGTCGGCGAGCTTGTTGATCTCTTCCCACGCGACCCCCTCGCGGAGGACGCCGTCGACCTGGGTCTTGCTGCCTTTGCGCCTCGCGACCACGTTTTCGAGGCCGGTGCGCGAGGCCTCGGCCATGCGCGTGGCGATGTCGGCCGTGGCGACGAACGCGCCGTCGGGGAACCCGAAGATCGGGATCTCGTAGGAGTGGATCACCGTGATCGCGGAGCCAAGCCGCTCGGCGACGGCGAAGGCCCAGTCGAGGGCTTTCTCGGAGGTGTCGGTGAAGTCGGTCGGTACGAGGATTCTTCGGAAGTCGGCCATTGTCCCGCCACCTTTCGCAATGCACCTGCCATGTCGTCGGTCGTGCCGCAATGACCCGCTCGACGATCCGCGGCGACCTTGTTCAACTCGACGCCAAGAAGGAGCGCGAGCGAGAAGAGCCACAAGGTCATCAGCGTGATGCCGATGACCGCGAGGCTGCCCTGGTACGCGTCGCCGGTGCCAGTCGCGGATACGTAAAAGCGGTATCCCCAGCCGAGCGCCGTGATCATCGCCACGGCGAGAAGCGCGCCGGGCATCACGGGCACACGCCGCCGGGCTTCGCGGGGAATGCCCACGCGATAGAGGGCCGCGACCATTGCGATCGCGACGGCGAGAGCGAAGGCTCCGCGCACGACGAACCCGGCGATGGTCCCCTCGAGCGCCGCGTGGGGAATGGCCCTCCCGGCGACCGCCTGGAGCGCGCCGAGACCCAGGGCGATGAAGCCGAGGACGGCGACGCCGACCGACAGGCCGACGCACGAGCCGACCGCGAGCGCGCGCTTCTTCCACCACGGCCGCGCCGCGCCCGCTTGAACTTCGAGCGCGTCGAACATCGAGTGCAGTCCCGACGCCGCGAGCCACAGGAACATCGCGATGGCCACCGGAGCCACTTTGCGACCGCTCCACTGGGCGACCTGAGCGACCTGGGCCGAGACCAGCGCGCGCGCGTCGGGAGGGACCGACGAGAGCAGCGTCCGGGCCGCCTCGGCGCCGTGCGACGCGGCCCTCGCTGCGACGAGACCCGCCACAGCCGCGAGCGGCACCAGGGACAGAAAGAGCCAGAACGACATCTCTGCCGCAAGACCGAGCGTGCGCGCGCGGGCAATCCCGGCCCACATGGGGTCGAGCCACTCGCGCGCGCGCCCGACGAGCGTTGCCACGGAGCTCATCCAGCTGCCGAAGCGGCGCCTTCCGCGTCCGCCCGCGCTGCTGCGCTCAACGGTGCTCGTGCTTCTTGCCACGCTCCTCCGCCGCCTTCAGGTCGTCTCCCTCCCGCCCTTCGAGGGCCTTCTTGGCCGCGTCGGCCGCCTTCTTCACGTGCCCGACGTCCTTCGCGGCCTGCTCGGCGCCCTGGTCGTAGCGGCGTGTAGCCGTTCGGCTCCCCTCGCCTTCGTTTTGCAGTTCGGGGTCCGCGGAGCTCTTCTTCTGATCAGTGGGCATTGGACGCCTCCTTGGCCCGACTGAAGCATCGGCCATGCCGTCTGTTGGAACACGGCCGGGGAGGAGATTGGCCGCAGAGCCGCAGCGGCCAATCTCTATCTCCCCTTCTCGGCCTCGAAGAGATGGTGCGCCTCGCGAGCAGCCGCGGAGCGGGCAGGCTGGGCCAGCGCATCGATGAGTCGTGCTCGGTCGCCCGTCGACCATGCGCCTTCGCCGGCCACGAGGGCGCGCCTCGCCATGAGGGCGCCGATGGCCTGCGCGAACGAGGTCTCCACGGCGGCGGCGCGACCTCGCTCCGCTTGCAGGCGCTGCTGGGCGCTCGAGACCGCGCGATCCGCGAGGAGCATCAATGCGGGCGCGGCTCGTTCGCGATGGGGACCGGCGAGCAAGCCTCGGGTCGCTCGGCCGAGCGCGGCGTCGACCTCCGCCGCCGCCGATCGCGCGAGGGCACGCGAGGCGAGCGTGCGTCCGGCGCCCGACGCGACGAGGGCGAGCGTGGCCGGGTGCCACTCGAAGACCGGGGCCGTTCGCGTGCAGGTCGCCAGATCCGTGAGAGGCGTCCGCGTCAGGAGCTCCGCGACGGCCGCGGTGAGGCGCTCGCGATCCACGGCGATGGGCGTCAGCTCGAGCAGCGGGCGAGGGACGCGAACGACGTTCACGCGGCGGAGGCGTGGCCAGGCCTGCAGGCGTCCAGGCGGATCGACGCCGCGGTATTCGCGCTTGCCCGACCACCAGCGAACCTCGGAGTCCGTTCGTGTGACCTCGGGGGCCCGCGCGAGCCACGTGTGACGCGAGAGGGCCTCGTTCGCGCTGGCGGGGAGCGGCACGCGCTCGAGCGCAGCGGCGGCGACCTCGAGGACGCGCGCCGCGGCGCCACGCCGCAGCGGCGCATCGAAGACCGGGTTCGCCGCCTGGAGCAGATCGTGAAACGCCGCCGCCAGCGCCCAGTCGGCGGCCGACGGCCCCGGCAGCGAATCGACGGGAACGAGCCGTCGCGCGCGCCGGACGCGCGCCTCGTTCGTTCGCGCCTCGAGCTCGGTGTCGGCCGGCGTGCGGCCCTCTCCGAAGGCCAGCGCCGTCCGCGCGCCGATCGCATGCCCGGGACGCACGGGACCCCCGAGGACGAGCGGGGCCATGACGCCCGCGAAGAGCCGCTCGGCGATCGCGTCGCGATCTTCAGCCACGGCTCACCCCTCCGTGGCGGGCGGCTCGACGCCGCGAAGCGGGATCCACCCGATGGCCGACGCCTTGAGGTCGAGAGGCGGCTCCTCGAGCGCCTGCGCGATCGTCTCCGCGACCGCCGGCTCCCACGGCGGCGCGTCGAGGAGCGCGGCCTCCAGCGGCACGAAGGCGCTCTCTTCGACCGCGATGGCGCGCGCGTCGCGGCCGACGAAGAGCGCCTGCGAGCCGGGCAACTTGAACGCCTCGGCGAGCACCTCGGGTGCGACCGCGGGCGTCACTTCGTGTCCGGCGAGGACGTAGAGGCGCGGATGGATCTCGGCGAAGAACGTCCCCAGGGGGATCGCGTCGATGCCGGCGGGCGCCTTGAGGAACGCCCCGTGACCCGTCACCGCGATGCGAACCTGCGCGATCGTCGCGTGCGGGAGCGCGTAGGCGAGCCTTCGCAGGAGCGGCAGCTGCGCCCGCGAGATCCACGACGCCGTCACGTTGCGGAGCGGTGCGCCCGAGGGCACGACGCGGAGCTTCACGTGCAGCGCGGGGGGCTCGCTCGTGCCGGCGGCGTGCGACGCCTCGTGGCCCGCGGTCCGGAGCTCGACCCGCGACAGCGACGACAGCGCGCCCATGGGAGGCAGGCGGTCGATCGCCCAGGGCTCCTCGCCGCGACCTCGGAGGAGCACGAGCCCGGCGGGATCGAAGAGAGGACAGGCGCGAAGCGCGATGGGATGGCGGAACCCGGCTTCGACCGCCACGCCTGGCCCCGCGGGCACGAAGCACGTGATCCCCGGGGTCTCGTGAACGAGCCGCCGCATGCGCTCGGGGAGCTCCGGGATCCGGATCAGCCAGCGGCGAAGGGGCGACTCGACGAACGCGCTCGGCGGCGGCCACTCGGCGATGCACGCGTCGCCCTCGACGCGCGAGCGGATGAAGTAGTGAGCGAGCGAGGGCCCGACCCCCGGCTCGGCCACGATGTACCGGATCCCGGCCTCGAGCCGGGTCGCCGGTTCGCTCCGCGGCATCAGCCGGAGGAGCAGCGCCTTCAGCTCGATGCGGCGCTCGAGCTCGTAGGTCTGGGCGAAGCGGTCGTGGTAGAGCGCCAGCGGCGCGTCGGTCGATGCGAGCTCCGGCGCGTCGTAGCCGAAGGGCGCTGCGGCGTCCCGGTATTGAACGAAGTGACGCGAGGTGCCCGTGAACGTGAACCCGCCGACGAGCCGCGCCGTGTCGGCGATGCGATCCATGCGATCGCTCGACTCGGCCGCGAACTCGAGCGCGACCTCGCGCGTGCCCACCGGCGAGCGAACGACCACGATCCCGAGGCTGGGCACGATGTCCTCGAGCGACCGCTCGCGCGTGTACATGGCCAGGAGCGCGACCAGCCGATCGATCGACGGCAGCAGCACCATGCCCTTGGCACCGAGCGCCACGCCCTTGGCATCGAGGCCCAACCCCGGCGTGTGCAGCCGCGTCTGATGAAGTGCGATCCGCTCCAGCAAGCTTGCAGTCTAGCGCGACGGGAGACGAGATTCTCCGGACGCTCGAGCAGCGTCGCTTCGATGACCGGCTCGCTACTGTACCGCCTCGACGATTCTGAGGCGGCTGGGAGAGGCCGGCCGAGGCGCTCGGTGCCGATGACCGCTCGTCCTCCGGCTGCAGTGCGGAGCGCGGCGCGTAGACGGACCTCGCGGACTTGGCTCCTGTCGTCAATCCCTGTCTAGTCCCTTTGCCGACTCTCTTGGTTATCGTGGTGACAAGAGGCGCGGACGCAAATCCCGAAACGGAAGAAGCCCGAAAATACGACGGCAAACGAGCAGGGTATGTACAACGCGGGGGCCGTTGTCGTGGAAACAACGCTGGCGCGTCCTCCAGGCATACTGACGCGCGCGGAGGTCGCCGTGCTCATGGGAGTCAGCCCCTCAACCGTCGAGAGCGCGAGGGCGCCCTTCGCGCGGAGGTGCTGGATGGCGTGAACTGGCACGACGAGACCGAAGTGACGAAGACCATCACGAAGCGGACACACGCATCCCATCGTCGGCCGTTTCGTCGCCACGCATCTGGGAGTCCGTGAGCACGGGGCGAGCTCAGAAAGCATGCGCTCCTCGTCGCACTCGCTCTACGTCTGGGGAAGGTTCAGCCGGATACCGGACCACTTGGGGCATCTCCTTCACGATCTGCGCAAGCCGCGTGAGCGACTAGCCACCCGCGCCTACCGCCACGACGACTTCGCGCGGTTCGCCGCTCAGTCCCCACGTGGCCGCGAGCCGGTGGCTCGCGTAGCGGACGACATGCGCCGGTGAATGCGGCGAGCAGCCCACCGATGCTCTCGGCGAAGCGCATACTCATCGGGACGTATCGCGAACAAGGACCGCTCGCCGCCGTAAGCATTCGGGATCGCCCGCGACACAATCCTGTGCGAAGCATTGCGGCGAGGAGGGGGGCGAACCTGCCCTGCTGGAAGATGTATAGGAAGAGCGTGACGCTGCACGTAGAGGGCGTCGTTCATCGCGCGCCCTTGCTCGCATGAGCGAGCGGTCCTGGTGCGTCGTCGCGACGGCGGTCGCGCTCTGGATGACTCCGTTCGCCGCGACGCTCGCGCAGACGTCGGAGTCGGTCCCTCCGGTGGCGGTCGACTGGCGCGCGCGCGCGCAAGGCGAGCGAGGCGCCCAAGGAGACTGCCCCGACGCCGCCTACGTCGAACACGAGATCGAGCGGCTGCTCGCGGACGCCCCTCGGTCCGCGACGGCGCGGCTCCACGCGCGCGCCGAGGTCACTCACGAAGTCGGAGGTTCCTGGCACGTCGAGCTGACGACCGTGAGCGCACAAGGGAACGGCCATCGGTCGGTCACCGCGGAAACGTGCGGCGCGCTCGCTCGCGCAACTGCCTTGATCCTCGCCCTCGCGGTGGATCCCGACCGGGTCGCCAAGAACCGCGCCCTCGATCCTACACTCTCCGACCCCGTGACGGCAGCTCCCGTGGGTTCGAACGCGACGTCGTCCTCGATGGCAGATGCCGCCTCGCCTCCGTCGACGGCTGCGGCGACGGCGACGGCGATGGCGAAGACGACAACGACCGCGACTGCGAGTGCGAGCGCGACCCCGACGCGGATCGACACCGAGTCCCCCGTCCGTGCGCGCAAGCGCTCGGGGCTTCCCACGACCTTTGCCCTCGGCGCTTCTGCTCTCGTCGAACTGGGCTCGCTCCCTTTCCTCAGTCCCGGAGGCGGCGCGCGGTTGGCCGCCGTTCCAGGTTTCGCGCCCGCGCTGCGCCTCGAGCTTGGCGCAGCGCTCTGGCCCTGGTCTCAGTCCGCGGGCGCCACGGCGACGTCGCTGGGGGGAACGTTCGCGTTGCGCGCGTTCGAAGCCGGCGCGTGCCTCGTCCCCGTCGCGGAGTCGTGGGAGTTCGGGCCGTGCGCGGGCGCCGAGCTCGCGTGGCTCTCCGGGCAGGGCATCGGCACGGGCACGGCGGGTACGACCGGGCAGTCCAGCGACGCGGTATGGCTCGTCTTTCGGGCGGGCGCCATGGCCGCCTACCGCATGTCCTCGGCATGGGCGATCCGCGCCGACCTGGGCCTGGGCCTGGCACTCGACCCTCCGGCGTTCGAGTGGACCGGCGCGGTGGCTGCGGTAGCGTTTCGTCCAAGCGTGCTCTCCGGACGCGCGGCGCTCGGCGCAGAGGTTCGCTTTTGATCACGGATCGGGCGCCGATCGGCCACGGAACGGATGTGCCCACCCCGGTCGCGACCGCGCAGGAACCGCCGTCCAGGGTGCCCGTGGCCGTCCCCCAGCCGCCCTGGACGTTCGATGCCGTATACGAAGCCCATTTCGCTTTCGTGTGGCGGACCGTGCGCAGGCTGGGGATCGTCGACAGCGCGGTCGATGACGTCGCGCAGGAGACGTTTCTCGTGGTGCACCGACGTCTCCCGACCTTCGAGAACACCGCATCGATGAAGTCGTGGCTCTTTGGGATCATCACGCGGGTCGTGTCCGACGCGCGGCGTTCGCTCCGCCGCAAGCCGGCGAATCTCGGCGGCCGCGCGCGCTCGGGGGAGGACGTCGACTCGATGGCCGACGGGGCGTTGATGGGTCCCCACGAGACGGTCGCAAAGACCGAAGCCATTCGCACGCTGCACGTCCTTCTCGACGCGATGTCCGACGAGCGGCGACAGGCCTTCATCCTGGCGGAGCTCGAGCAGATGAGCGTGGTCGAGATCGCGATGGCCGTGGGAGCGAACGTGAATACCGTGCACTCGCGGTTGCGTGCGGCGCGGGTGGAGTTCGAGCGGGCCGTCGTGCGGTTGCGCGCGAGGGACGCATGGAGGACGCGATGACCGAGCTCGGGCCGGATGCCAGATCGCTGCTCGAGGCGGCTCGGGGCGGCGACGAGCCGACGTCCGAGGATCACGCGCACGTGCGCGCGGCGGTGGCCGCGAGGCTGATCGTCGGTGTGGCTGCCGCCGGTGCGGCGGGCACCGTCGCCAAGGCGGCGGGGGCATCCGTGGGGGGAACCGCAGGGGGGGCCGCGAGTGCCGTGGCGGTGCCAATCGGCGTGACGACGAAGGCGATCCTGGTGGTCGCGCTCGTGAGCGCCGCCGGTGTAGGCACCGCGGTGGTCGTTCGTTCGTCGCCTCCGGCGACGGCGCCCGTCGCGGCGCGGCTCGTCCCCTCGGCGGCGCCACGGGGGAGCGCCGGCAGCACGCCCGGCGTCGCGATCTCCACGCCTCCTCCGGTGGCCACGCCATCCGCGGAGGCATCGGCGAGCCCGACGCGGATTTCGAGCCAGGCATCGGAGAGCCCAACCCCGAGCTCGGAGTCTGCGAGCGCAAACTCGAGCCGGCCATCGGCGAGCCCGAGCCCGCCTTCCGCGTCGGTCTCCGCCGGCCCCATGGCTCCGTCGCACACCCGAGCGCCTGCGACGGACGTGGAGGCCGAAGTGCTCCTCATCGCCGGAGTGCACTCCGCGTTGCAAGCGGACGACCCGGCGCGCGCGCTGATTCTCCTCGACGAACACGCGCGTCGATTTCCGGCTGGCGCGCTCGGCGAAGAGCGCGACGCAAGCCGTGTCGCGTCGCTGTGCGCCCTCGGACGCAACGCCGAAGCGCGGGCCGCTGCGGCTCGTTTCCTCGGGGCGTTTCCGAACTCGCCGCATGCGGCCCGCGTGCGCGCCTCGTGCGGAGCCGCCGAGGAGCCACCGTTTTGATCACGAAACCGTTGGGCGCGGGCCACAGCAGAGTTGCTGGCCCGCGAACAAAGCACAAAAGGAGAAGCCATGCGCCGACGACTCGGTCTTTCCGTTTCCACCATCTTCGTTTCGATAACGCCGGCGCTGCTCGCGACTGCGTGCGGGGGAAGGGTCGAGTCGATCGGGACGACCGACATGCAGCTCGTGCCCCTGACGGAGGTCACGCGCGCCGTGACCGCATGCGCGCCGGGAGCTGCGCATCGGAATGCGTGCTGCACGCGCGGCCCGAATACGACGTCGCAGTGCGGTCTGTACCCGGCAGCTCCGTTTCACCCCTGCGAGCCCGACTGGACGACGTATCCGGACCCGAGCACGTGCTGCGACTTGACCGACCCCTCCCACCCCTGTGGCGCTCCACCCGCCCAGCCTCCCCCCCTACCGTCCGGGCAGTGCACCTACGGCTGCCCGCCCGGGTGGTACGCCACGAGCCCGATCACGCTTACCTCAGGAAGCTGCTGCGAGAGCCCGAGCTCCGGCGGCGGGAGCTCCCCCACGGCATGCTTTGGCTGGGGCCCTCCTGGCAATGCCACCCCGAGCTCGACATGCGACTACATTTGCCCCGCCGGCTGGCAATCCTTGACGCCGAGCGCGGCGGACGTTTGCTGTCGCACGCTGGACGCGGGAGTCGAGTGCTTCTCGCAGGCGACCGGTCCGGTCGGCGGTGCGACGACGGTCTCCGTACCGTCGTCCTCGCCGCCGCAGGGGCCCGCGTGCGCGGGCGGGCCTGGGGGCGGTTGCAGCTGCAGTGCGACCACGCAGGGGCACAGCTACGCCATGACTTGCTCGGGCTCGAGCTCCGCGCAGACCTGCACGTGCACCGTCGACGGCGTGACGATCGCGACCGGAACCTCCCTGGACTGCACATCGTCCTCGGCCGCCTCCATATGGACCAACACCTGTCAGTTCCAGTGATCGGCAAGCCTCTTTCGCCGCCGCGGCCACGTCGTGCTCTCACCGAACGAGAACGACGAGCCCGATGAGCGCCACGGCTCCTGCCGTTCGCGCGTAGCAGAATGAGGAACCGAAGCGGAGCGGGGGAGGTCACGGGCGGCGGACGATAGCCCGCCCTCTCGAGACGTCGCGCCCGATCGGCTGCAATCGCGCGCGATCGATTTCTGGGACACTACGGGACCGTCTTTCCCGCGTTGCCCACCCTCGAATCGATCAGTGGACGTCGGCCGTCTGAAAGACGGCGGCGCCCGAGTCGACCGTCGGGCTGATGACGGCACCCTGTACGGTCGGGGTCTCGGCGGCGGTGCGGACGAAGACGTAGCCCGCAGCGCCGCCGCCGCCGCCGGATCCTGCGCACGCTGGCGTGTCGCCGCCGGCGGGTGAGTTGCCGGCGCCGCCGGGGCCCACGCCTGCGCACCCCGACGTGGCCCCCGAGATGGCCGGCGCCCACCCGTATCCGAGGGTCGGCGACGCGTTCAGCCCGCCGGGCGGGCCCGGGGCGCTCGCATCCGGGTCGGCCGTCCCCCCGCCCCCGCCGTTCGCTGCCAAGGTGGCTTGCGAGAGGAGCTGAACGAACGGGGCTTCCACGAAGATCGTCCCTCCGGAGCCGCCCCCGCCGCCCTGCCAACCGCCGCATCCGCCCGCGTTGATCCCTTCGATCGCGGTGCCGTCGCCGATGCTGACGGCGTACCGGGCGACGAGGCTCACGACGCCTCCGCCGCCTCCGCGACCGGTGCCGGTCGCGGAGCTCCCGCCCGCCGATCCGCCTCCGGCGTCGTCGTAGGCGAGGCCGCCGGACGTGTAGGCGGTCTGGGCGCTGCCGTAGACGTAGGCGCCCCTGCCTCCCGGCGCCGCGTGGCCGGCGCCGCCGCCCTCGGGGGTGGGCGGCCCGCTCGCGTGCGGGTTGACGCTGCCGGCCCCGCCGCCGCCGGGGCCAGCCCCGGGAAGGCCGAAGTTGCCGCCCGGCCCGCAGTTGCAGGTGCCGTCGCCTCCGGGGAAGCCGCCCGGCCCCGCCACGGCGGTCTGCGGGCAGAGCGTGCCGGTGCCGTCCATAGGGCGCGCATCGATGACGCCTCTCACCGTCAGCGTGCCGCTCGAGACGAGGGCCGCCGCATCGACGCCGATGACCTTCACCGTGGCCCCGGCCGCGATGGTCAGGTCGCCGAACGACCAGATGCCGGTCTCGCCGTCCTGATGAAACGCGACCCCCGCGATGACCTCGAGGTGACCGGCGACCGAGTTCGAGGGTCGCGTGAGGGCGCCGCTGATGCTCCCGTCGTTCGTGTTGAAGATCGTGACCCCGGCGGCGATGGTGGTTGGCGCGGGACCGCCGGCGGTGAGGTCGGCCGCGGCGACCGGTGCCGACGGGTAGAGGGCGCGGCAGTGCGGCGCGCCGACGTTCGAGCAGTCCACGGGGCACACGGTCGCCGCGTATGCGGTGCCCGCGTCGACGCAGACCGCGTAGGCCGAGGCGTCGGTGCACAGGCTCGAGCCCGGAGTGCAGGCGGCCGCGATCAGGAAGCTGCCGTCGCTGGCGTCGCTGCCGTCAGTTCCGGCGTCTGCGACCGCGCTCCCCGCGTCGTCTCCACCCGCCTCGACGCTCGTCGCATCGGGACCGCTGCCCAGCGCGCTCGCGTCGGCGACGAGCGGCAAGTCCGGTATCGAGCAGCCGCTTTCGATGAGCGCGATCGGCCCGTGAAGCAGGCCGAGGGCGACGGCTGCAACGACGCGATCCGTGGTCGAGCGCGCCATCGTCAGAAGGCCCCCTGCAACAGGGCGCCGTACCCGGTCGGCCCTGCGCTGGGAACGAGCGCGACGCTCGGGCCGCGATCGCGGGCCTGCTCGGTCGCGCGCGGCGCCACGAGAAAGAGCACCACGCCGCCGGCGAGCAGCGCGCCGCCCGCGAGGAACGCGACCGTCGACACCGTGCGGTCGGTCATCGCCGCCGAGTGCGCGGAGGCGGCGGCCGAGCGGCTAGCGCATTGCGTGGGGCTGGCGCAATCGGACTTTTGCTTGTCGACCTCGGACAGCGTCAACGCGCCGAAGACGCTGCCGACGGCGATGCCCGCCAGGCCCGCCCCCGCGAGCACGACGGCGACCGTCCGCTCGGTGCCCAGGCCTCCGTGCGCGGGGCGCGCCTCCTCCGGCGACGCGGGAGACGACGCGACCGGCGGCGCGCCGGTCGAAGCGGCCGGGCCGACGGTGATTTTTTCGCGGCGATCCTTGTCGCCCTCCTTGAGGACGAAGGTCTGCGTCTGCGGGGGCTGCCCGGCGACGGTGAACACGAACGCGTGCTCGCCCGGGTCGACGCGAAGCGACGTGCCGTCGAGCCTGTCGACGAGGGGGTGGCCGTCGACCGTCACGGTCACCATGCTCACGTCGCGCCCGGCGCCGTCCTTCGCATCGAAGACGATGGTCGGCTGCGCGCGTTCGACGTCGTCGAGGCGCTTCGCGCAGTCATCGCGCACGAGGGCGGGGCACGACGCGCTGGCGCAGGCGAGGAACTGCCCCCGCGCCGCCGCGAGCTTGCTCTCACGGCGAAGGTCCTGGCCCCCGGCGTTGGCCTGAATGCATTGCTCCTTCGTCGGGTCAGCGACCGCAGCCCGCGACGTCGATAGGAGGAGCCCCGCCACCGCGAAGACCACTCGCGCGAATCCAGGACCGTGGCCGACGCGCATGCCGTTTGCGACGTCGCCGGTTTCCGGCACGCCGTCAAGAGGCGTGCGCTCGGCGCGCGTACCTCCCGGCACCTGCCGTTCAGGGTGACCAGATGCGCACGGCGCCGAGGACGGCGGCGGCCACGGTCTCGGTGCGGAGGGTGAGGGGACCTAGCGAGGCGACGGTCCAGCCGGCCGACCGGGCCGCCGCCACTTCGGCTTCGTCGAGGCCGCCCTCGGGCCCGCAGGCGAAGGCCAGGGGTGCGGAACGGGCGAGGGCCTCGAAGAGGTGCGGGGCGAGCGGCAGGTGGGCGTTCTCGTCCAGACAGAAGCGCGCCGTGGCGGCGTCGATCTGGGCGAGGGCTTCGTGCCACGTGGTCGGCGGATCGACCCTCGGGGCTTCGCTCCGGCCGCACTGGCGGGCGGCCTCTCGCGCGATGCGCGACCAGCGGTTCGCGCGGGCTGCGCCGCGGGCCTCGTCGAGCTTCACGACGCTTCGCTTCGTGGCGGCGACCACGATGCGCGTGGCGCCGAGCTCGGTCGCGTCGCGAACGACCGCGTCACATTTGTCGGCCTTCGCGAAGCCCTGGATCCAGGTGAGCGGCCGCTCCGAGGGCGTCTTGCCGGCCCGCAGCGGACCGATCTGCACGGTGACGACGTCGCCCTCGACGCTCACGACGTGCGCGTCGGCTTCGAGGCCTCGCGCCGGGTCGAACGCCACGAAAGCGCTGCCCGCGCGGAGCCGGAGCACGCGCGCCAGGTAGTGTGCGACGGGGCCCTCGAGGCCGTGGTTGCCCGGCGCGAGGTCAGCGACAGGCGCGCGCGTCACCGTGGGGGCCCGTCACGCGAGTGGCCTGCGAAACGAGACGGCGACCCATTCGCCCAGCGTTCGCACGTCGCCGGGTCCGAGCGCCGAGTACGCGCGCTGCACATCGGCGAGCTGCGCGGGCGCGACCGCCGGCGCCAGGATTCCGCTGAGCACGAGCAGCGCCCCGGGCTCGAGCCGCGCGATGAGGTCCGGCGCGAGGTCGACCAGCGTCTTCGACTCGATGTTCGCGAGCACCATCGAATACGCGTCCCGAAGGGCGCCCACCGGCGTCTCGTCCGCGTCGAGTCGCGAAGCGAGCCCGTTGCGGGCCGCGTTCTCGCGGGTCACGGCCACGGCGTCGGGATCCACGTCGACGGCACGAACGCTCGCGGCGCCGAGGGTCAGGGCGACCAGCGCGAGGACCCCGCTGCCGCACCCGACATCGAGGACGCGCGCCCCCGCCAGCGTGCCCGAACTCGCGGCGAGCGCCTCGGCGACGAGCCGCGTGGTCTCGTGGAGGCCCGTGCCGAACGCGCGGCCCGGCTCGAGCTCGATCACGCGCTCTCCGGTCTGCGGAGCGTGGTCGCGCCATGGCGGGCGGACGACGATCGCATCGCAGAGGCGAAAGGGCTCGAAGTGCTTCTTCCACTCGTCGCGCCAGGCGTCGCCGACGACCTCGTGGAGCCGCGGCGACCACGCGCCGGGTAGCTCGGCCAGGGCGTCGCGGGCGGCCTCCTGGCTCTCGAAGCTGGCCACGAGCGTCACGCTTCCCGAGGCCGTTCCGTCGCCGCCGCCGGCCCCTCGAACCAGCGTGGTCGCGTCGCGCTCTTCGAGGCCTTGCGCGCCGAGCTCGAAGAGGCGCGCCCCGGCCTCGTCGGCGTCTGCGGGGTCGATGTCGACCGCGACGTAGGGGTAACGAGGCTCGGCGGCGAACCCGGGTGTCGGCTCGAAGGGGGAAGCGGGATCGGGCAACGCGGGACGGAGAGTACGAGAAGAAGGAAACGAAGCAACTCACGACCGCGAGCGACCGACAGGGAGGTCATGAGAACCGCACTCGCATTCGTCTCGATCGCCGCCGGCATCGCGACGCTGCTGACGCCGGGGCGCGCCGGAGCGGTCGAGACGGGTGCCGACGTCGAGACCGACCACGTCAGCGCCACCGATGACGGCGGGCCTCGCAGGGTCGGGATCCTCTTCAATCCGCTCCCCGCGGCCATCGGCTGGGTCGGCGGCGAAGTCGACGCCGCAATCAGCGAGCGAGTCGTAGTGACCGTCGAAGGCGATACGCGGGTCTTCGGGATCACGGGCTACGCCGTCTCCGTGGGCGCAGCCCTCTTCACGCAAGGGCTCGTGTTTCGCGGGTGGTACTTGCACCCGACCGCGGAGTGGGCGCACGAGGCCGCCTCCGGGCTCTCGGCGACGGGCTTCGGCGGCTCCGTGCGTACGGGCTACGAGTGGACGGCGCTCGCGGGCGCCACGCTCCGGGTCGGCGGCGGCGTGAGCTATGCGCGAGAGACCGTCTCCGGCGCGGCCGTCCGGGTCGACCTCGGCGGACTCCGACCGCTGCTCGATGTCGAGCTTGGCTGGGTCTTCTGAGCGCGCGAAGGCATCGCGCGTTCGCCTCAGGCGCGCTTCGCCGGCACGCTGACCAGCTTCGCGCGGGCCGCTTCGCCGCGCGGCACGGCCTCGCCCTCGTCGAGCAGCATGCCCGTGAGGCGGCGCCCGTAGACGCAGCCGGTGTCGATGCCGGTCGCCCACGGGTGAAGCTGCGCCTCGTCGCGCGCGTTGTGGCCGAAGACAACGTGCGGCGGCCCCGCATAGAGGGTGCCCCACAGCGTGCCGGTCTCGCGATCGTCGCTCCATTTTCCATGGCGGTCGATGGTGCGCATTCGCAGGAGGGCCTCGGGCGGCATGCTCCCCACGTCGAGCCCGGGGATGATGCCGGCGTGCACCACGATCGCGCCGTGGTGCGGGAGGGGCAGCCAGAGCGGGGTCGTCTCCAGCGTTCGCCACTCGTCTTGAGAGAGCACGTCGGCCACGCGCTGGTGATCGGGGCCGAGGCGCGTCGTGCCCGCCCGGCCGGCAAGGAGCTTCTGTTCGTGGTTGCCGCGCACGATCGTCGCTTCGAGGCGGCGGGCGAGCGCGAGCGTGCCGCGGGGGTCGGGGCCGCGAACGACCACGTCGCCCACGAAGACGAGCCGGTCGACGTTCGAAACGAACGCGACCGCCGCGAGGAGGGCCTCGACCTCTTCGCGGCAACCGTGCACGTCACCGACAATCAACGTGCGCCTCCGTCTGCCCATCCGTGGGGTCTACCCCAATCGCGTGGCTTCGCTGTGAAAACGTGGAAGAATCGCCGCAAAACGAGCAAGCCGAGTTCGTGCGTGGCGTGGGTGGCGGTGGGCCTGATGCGGTACGGACGAGAGAGAGGAGATTGGCCTCGGAGGCGCAGAGAGCGCAAAGGAATGAGCGGTTTGGCCAGGAGGGACCGCCGCGACTACGGACTGAGCTTGGCGCGCTTGGGGATGACCACGGTGCCGGCGTCGGTGACGAAGAAGCGCTGGCGGTCGGCTTCGCGGTCGAAGCCGATGATGGTACCGGCGGGGATCTCGACGTCTTTGTCGATGATGGCGCGGCGGACCTTGGCGTGGCGGCCGACCTGCACCCCCTCGAAGAGAACGCTGTCTTCGACTTCGCTGAACGAGTTCACGCGGCAGCCGACGCCCAGGACGCTCCGGTGGATGCGGCCGCCGGAGATGATGCACCCGTGGCTGACCATCGAGTCGGTCGCGATGCCGACGCGCGCCTGAGCCTCGTCGCGAAACACGAACTTGGCCGGGGGGTCGTGGGTGCCGCTCGTGCGGATGGGCCACTTGAAGTTGTAGAGGTTGAACTGCGGATGGATCTCGATGAGGTCCATCTGCGCCTCCCAGTAGGCGTCGATCGTCCCGATGTCGCGCCAATAGCCGTTGTGAGGCTCTTCTTCGCCCGGCACCTTGTTGGTCGCGAAGTCGTAGGCGTACACGGCTGCGCCGTTGCGGACGAGGCGGGGCAAGATGTCGTGCCCGAAGTCGTGCCGGCTCTCGGGGAGGTTCTCGTCTTCGCGGAGCTCGTCGAGGAGGACCTTCGGCCCGAAGATGTAGTTTCCCATCGACGCGAGGCACATGTCCTGGTTGCCGGGCATGGTCGGCGGGTTCTCCGCCTTCTCGTGGAAGGCGACGATTCGGCCGCCCTCGCCCACTTCGAGGACGCCGAAGTCGCGCGCCTCGCGCAGCGGCACCGGAATGGCGGCGACGGTCGCGTCGGCCTTCACCTCCTGGTGAAAAAGGACCATCTGCCGGACGTCCATCTTGTAGACGTGGTCGCCGCCGAAGATGCACACGAGCTCGGGTTGCTCGTCGTCGATCACGTGCTGGCACTGCCAGACCGCGTCGGCCGAGCCACGGTACCAGGTCTTGCCCGTGCGCTGCTGGGCGGGAATGGCCTCGATGTACTGGTCGAGAATGGGCGCGAGCCGCCAGTTTCGGGCGATGTGCTCCTCGAGCGAAGCGCTCTTGTACTGCGTCAGCACCTTGATGCGCGTCAGGCCCGAGTTGACGAAGTTCGAGAGGACGATGTCGATGATGCGGTATCGCCCGCCGAACGGCACCGCCGGCTTCGCCCGGTCGAGCGTCAGCGGGAAGAGGCGGCGGCCCTCGCCCCCGGCGAGCACCATGACGAGCACTTGGTTCTGGTCGAAGTTCAGCGCCCGGGGCTGCATCTTCGCGGCAACATAGCAAGACCTCGCGCGAACGGGGTGGGCGCGCGGCTACGGCTTCACGAATTTCAGAACGAAGCGGTCGCTCGTGCCGCGCCTCTCGGCGGCGACCTTCGGCGAGTCGTTCCAGTCGCGCGCGTCCTCGGGGTTGCGCAGAAAATTCGCGCCCGTCGCGCGCTCGAAACCTGCCTGGAGCACTTCGCGCGTGACCGTGGCCTCCTCGATCCGGTGGAACGTCTTGACGTCGTCGAGCCCATGGCCTTCGGCGGCGCTGTGATCGACGACGACGTACTCGCCCCCTTTTTTCAGTGCGTCGAACACGGCCTTGTTCATCTTGTCGCGGTCGATCCCGAGCCACACCGTGTCGTGGTAGACGAGGACGCTGACCACGGCGTCGAGGTTCTTTACGTCGGCGGGGAAAGGCGAGGCGATTTCACGGTCGGCCCGCACCACGCTCTTCATCACGGGCTTGGCGAGTCGCTCCTTGTAAGGAGCGCCCACGAACTTCAAGAAGTCCGGCGGGTTCTCGGCCCAGACCTTTCCCTTGGCGCCGACCGCGCGGGCCAGGAGCTCGGTGGTGTAGCCCGTTCCGGCGACGACTTCGGCCACGTGCATTCCCGGCGAAAGATCGAGGAACGTGAGGAGTTCGCCCGGATGGCGGCCGGCGTCGAGCGCCCGGTCGTCGTCTGCGCGATCCGCGGCCGCCACGATCGCTGCGGCCGCGGGGCTCACGGTCAGGGCCTCGACCGGCGGATGCGACGGGTCGTCTTTCGGGGCAGCGGGCGCGGGCGGGGCCGGCGGCCTGGGCTCGGGTCCCGCCCTCGCTTGCGAAGGCGACGCCGTGGGGGCCACCGGGATGTCGAGGTGCTGGGGAAAGGCCGCGGGGGCATCGCTGCCGCACCCGACGCTCGCGCCGGCGAGGGCGAGGGCGAGAGCCGACACGAGGCAACCACCGCTGAAGGAGGCGAAGACGGAGACGCTCTGGGCTCGCATGCGGGGCGAGTGTACGCGGGCGCCGAGCTCAGGGAGATGCTTGTGACGCCTCGAGGCGCTGAAAGAGGGGCCCGAGCTCTGGCCGCATTCGTAGGGGCGCGCAAAAAGCCGCAGCCAGCTGGAGGAGGCGCTGCTCGATCCCCTCGAGGCGCGCGCTGAGCTCGACGGCCCGCTTCTGCGCGGCGTCGCGATCGCGGTCGATGCCCGCCTCGTGCTTCGCGAGCGCCGACCGGAGCTCGGCGATCTGGTACTCGAGGTCGCTGACGCCGCGCTCCTTGCTCTCGAGCGCCGTCTGCGCGTCGCGCTCGCGCTTTCGCTCGATGAGCCACGCGTCGACCGCGTCCGCCGACGTGCGGTGCGCCTCCGCCAGCTGCTTGTAGGGCTCGACCTGCCCGGACCGGCCCTCCCACGCGATGAGCTCGCGTTGCGTGTCGGCGTACGCCTTGGCCGCCCGACGCGTGGCCTCGGCCGGCTCTTCGAGCTCGGCGCCGGCGGCGCGGAGCTCGTCTCGAGCCTTCGAGGCGTCGAGGCCGAGCGCGTCGACTGCGAAGCCCAGGCGCTGGCGGGCGTCGCGGCCGTAGGCGTCGATGCCTTCGAGCGCGCGTTGCTCCTTGGCGCTGGCCGTGCGGACCTCGTTGATCTCGAGCACGAGGCGCTTGAGTTCGGAGAGCGTCCGGGCCTGGGCGCCGGGCACGTTGGGACCGTACGCGCGCGACGCCATCTGCTCGAAGAGCTCGATCCGTTGCGCCCACTGGTCGATCGCGGGCGCGGGGAGCGTCTTCGCTGGCGGCCGCGAGCTCGACGGGTCGGCCTCGGGCTCGGGGGGGATCGGGATCCTCAGCGCGCGCGTCATCTCGACGAGGTCGTGCTCGACGCGGTGCGCGTCGACCGGACGCGCCCGGGGGTCCTTCTCGAGGAGCTGCAGGACGAGCGCGTCGAGCCGCTCGGGCACCCGCGGGTCGAAGGTCCGCGGTGCCGGCGCGGGGTCCTTCATGTGACGGATGAGAAAGGTCGCGGGGTCGTTGGCGTTGAACGGAAGCTGTCCGGTCGCCATCTCGAAGAAGATGATCCCGAGCGCATAGAGGTCGACGCTCGGGCCCGCCTCGCCGCTCGTGATGCGCTCGGGCGCCATGTACTGCGGCGTCCCGAAGAGCTCACCGGCGTTGGTGAGCCGGGTGTCCGCGCGGGAGCGGGCGATGCCGAAATCGAGGATCTTGACGAGATCGCGCCCGTCGTCGCGGGTCACGATGAAGATGTTGTCGGGCTTGAGGTCGCGATGCACGACGCCGAGGTCGTGCGCCCTCGCGATGCCGCGCGCGATCTGGATCATGATCGGCAGCGCGCGCGAGGGAGCCATCGCTCCCGCCTCGACCAGGGCGGAGAGCGTCGTCCCGGCGAGGAGCTCCATGACGATGTACGGGATGCCGTCTTCCATCTTCCCCTGATCGAAGATCTCGATCACGTTGGGGTGGGCGATGGACTGCGTGCTCCGGGCTTCGCGCCGGAAGCGCTCGCGCACCTTGGCGTCGGTCGCGAGCACGGGGTTCATCACCTTGACGGCGCAGGGCCGGTCGACGAGCTTGTGCCGCGCGCGGTAGACGGTCGACATCCCGCCTTCGCCGAGCAGGTCTTCGATGACGTAGCAGCCGGCGATGGTCTTGCCGATGAGCGGATCGAGAATGGCCGCGAGCTCGGCGCCGTCCAGAAAGCAATGGAGGGCATCCGTCGCGTACCGGATATGGCACTGGGGGCAGGCCTTCATTGTCGGGCGTGCTCACGCGGTTACCGCGAGCGTCCCAAGAGCCCACCCGATCGGCCGCCTTTTCGCAAGTGCCTCGGCGGGATCCACGCCCCCGGAATTTGACCCCACACGCGCCCGCATGCGAGCGTTCCGCCGATGGCGAGGCGCGTGATGTTCCCGCGACGCGTGGCGCGGACGGGGCAAATAGGGCAAACGGCCCTCCTCGCACGGAGTCTGGCCTGCGTTGGGCTGCTCGCGACGGCCGGCGCACACGCGGCCGAGCCGCGGGCCGCCGAGGGTGCCCAGGCCAAGTCGGCCTCGAGCCTGCAGGCCCCGCTGGCTTCCCACGTTGCCGCGGCAAGCGGGGCGAACGCGACCGCGGCCAGTGCGTCGGCAAAACCGGCCTCGAAGAGCAGCGCGAAGCCGGCCCGTCCCGTGGACGCCGCGTCGCGTCGCTGGATCGCCGGCGGACCCACGGCCGACGACGCGTGGATGGGGGCCGAGAGCCCCGAGCTCAAGGCGCTCCGCGACGCCGAGCACGAGCTCTTCCCACCGGCCTCGCCCGCTCCGGGCGCCGCCTGGCCGTCGAACCTGGTTCTGCCGGGCGATCGCCGCCCGGTGGTCGAGGCTTCCGGGGTGCCTCCTTCCCGTCCGATGCCGGTGTCTTCTCCCGAGAGCGCGCAGGATCTGACCTGGCTCGAGCGCCTCGAGATGCCGGACTTGCCCGTCCGCTGGGACGAGCGCGTCGTCCGCTATCTTCAGTACTTTCGCGACGACCCGCGCGGCCACGCCACGTTCGCCAACCTGTATCGGCACTCGGGCCGCTGGCGGGACATGATGCGCCGCTCCCTGCACCGGAAGGGGCTGCCCGAAGACCTGATCTGGGTGTCGATGATCGAGAGCGGCTTCGATCAGACCGCCCACTCCCTCGTGGGCGCCCAGGGCCTCTGGCAGCTGATGCCCGAGACGGCGAAGATCTACGGTCTGGCGATCGATCGATGGCTCGATCAGCGCCTCAACGCGACGCTCGCCACCGACGCCGCGGCCGACCTGCTCGGGGATCTCCACCGCCGCTTCGGGAGCTGGGAACTCGCGCTCGGCGGCTTCAACATGGGCTACGGCGGCCTGGTCTCGATCGTGAAGCGCTACAACACGAACGACTTCTGGGCGCTCGAACGCACCGAGGGGGCGCTGCCCTGGGAGACGAGCCTTTACGTGCCCAAGGTCTTCGCCGCCGCGGTGGTCGCGCACAACCTCGCCGCGTTCGGGTTCGGGGACGTGGTGGTCGACCCTCCGATCGAGACCGACGAGGTCAACGTGCCCCCCGGGACGTCACTGGCGCTCGTGGCGCAGGCCGTGTCGTGCACCACCAAGGACATCGAGGCCCTCAACCCCGAGCTCCGTTCGGCGCGCACACCCCCTGCCGGCCCCGCGGGCGACGCGGATGCCGCGAGCGCGGTGGCCGTCAGCGTCCCGCAGGGCAAGGGCGCCCTCGCGTCGCAGGCGCTGCTTCGCATGCGCCGCGACCAGCCGGCGCTCGACCGCTACGTCGTGCGTTTCGGCGAGACGCTCGAGCAGATCGCGCTCGCTCGCAAGACCACGACGCAGAAGCTCGTGGAGCTCAACGCCATCGCGCCGGGCGAGGCCGTGCGGGGCGGCACGTCGCTCCTCGTGCCTCACGTCGAAGGCGTGGCCACCGAGGTCCCGATGGCGACCGGCCCGAAGCCTCCGGTCGTCGTCCCGCCGGACGTCTTCGCGTATCCCGACCGAAAGCGCGTCTTCTATCGGGTGCTCGTCGGCGACTCGCTCAACCAGATCGGGAGCGCGCTCCACGTGTCGCCTGACCAGCTCGCCCTCTGGAACGACATCGACGCCGGCGCTCGGCTGCAAGAGGGAATGACGCTGCAGGCGTTCGTCGCGCAAGACGCGGATCTCTCGCGGGTCGTGGTCGTGCCCGATAGCGACGTGCGCGTCCTCGCCGTGGGCTCGGAAGAGTTCTTCGCGAACCTCGAGCACGACAAGAGCATGAGGCGAGCGACGGTCGTTGCGAAGGAGGGAGACACCCTCGCCACGATCGGCCGCCGCTACGACATCACGCCCACAACGATGGAGCGCGTCAACCGGAAGGGTCGCAAGGTTGCCCTGAAGGCGGGGGAGACCGTCGTTCTTTACGTTCCGAACACGACCCTCGGCCCGGGCCGGGTCGGCGGCCCGACCGGCCCCGCCTCCGCTGCCAACGAGCCTGTCCCGAACGGCCCCGTTCCTCTGCCCCCCGTTCCCGACCTCCTGCCCTGACGCGATCTCGCTCTCGCTAGAGGGCGAGCGAGAGGGAGATTGGCCGCCGAGGCGCAGAGCAGAGATTGGGGGTTTGGACGCTCGAAGGAGGCGCTTCGAGACGCCGGCAGGCTCGCCGCGAATTTGCGAGCCCGTGGCTTGGCTCCAACCCCTCATTCCTCTGCGCCCTCTGCGGCCCATCTCGTCTCTCCTCGAGGGTGCAGCGCGCCGCGGCGGAGAGACGCCCGTTGAGGCTTTTCGGCGGGATGGAGTCGTGGGTATTCTGGCCGTATGAACCAGTACCCGGGGCACAATCCCTACGCTCCCCCGCAGGCGCCCGTTGCGAACGCTGGATACGGGCCAGGCGCTTACGGGCCGCCTTCGGCTCGTGTCGAGGGCAAGCTGCTCGTTGCGGCCAACGGCTCGCCGCTGCCGGCGATGTGCATGAAGTGCGGCGGGCAGCCCACGCACTGGCGGCCGCAGAATTACCGGTACACGCCGCCGTGGGCGATGTTCATGGGGTGGCTCGGCCTCCTCATCTTCAGCAAGAAATCGAACTTCCAGGTCCCGCTCTGCGAGCAACACCGCGCCTCGTGGAAGAAGTGGAACCTCATCGCGGGGCTGTCGTGCCTCCCGGGCGTGCTGCTCTGCGTGCTCGGTCTGGCCTTGACCGGAGAGAGCAGCGACGCCGGCGCGGGGCTCTTCATCGTCGGGTTGCTGTCGTTCTTGGTGGGCCTCATCGGCACTCTCATCGTGCGCAGTCGGATGATCGTGATGCCGACCAAGATCGACAAGACGCACTCCTGGCTGCGCGGCGTGCACCCCACGGTTTTGCAGTTCGTGTCGACCCCGCAGATGCCGCAAGGGTACGCTCCCCAGGGCTACGCTCCGCAGGCACAGGGCTATCCGGGGTATCCGCGCTGACGCACGTGCTCCGGCGAGTGCCGGGCCGTCGTGCGCGAGTCGGCGCCTCGATGTGGCGGTTCCCCGGCCTCCTTTTTCGTCATTCGACGATTTCGGATAGGGTACCGCCCAGCGAGGCCCGATGCCCATTTCTGATCGACGCTCCCGCGCCCTGCTTCGGTTGATCGCGGCGATCGTCCTCGTCGGCGCAGGCGCTCTCGCCACGCACCTGCCGTACGTGCTTGCGTCCGACTGCCTCGACTCGGACGCCGCGGTGACGGTCCTCATGGGACGCCACTTCGCGCACGGCGAGATCACGGTCTTCGTCTGGGGAATGCGCTACATGGGCGCGCTCGAGGCGTGGGCCTTCGTTCCATTTTCGTGGTTCGGCGGGCACGACCTGCTCCTCTCGTGCCTGGCGGCCCTCTCGTTGACCGCGGTCCAGGCCGTGTGCGTCGCGCGGATCGCGGCGCGCGCGCAAGGTCAGGTATTCGTCGCCGCCCTTCTCGTCACGACGGCCAGCGCCTCGACGGCCTTCGCGCAGACCACGATCTACGGCGGCCGCCTCGCCGCGACGACGCTCGCCCTCCTGGCTCTCGATACCATCCAGGAAAAGCCCACGACGCGCCGGGTCGTCATCTCCGGCCTGCTCGCGGGCGCCGCCCTGTATGGCGATCACCTGATGGTCGCCTGGGCGCTGCCGATCGCCCTTGCGGCCTACCGGGCCCGGGCGCTCGGTCGCCTGGTCGCCGCCGCGGCGCCGTGGGTCGTGTTCGAGCGCGTGTGGTTCGTGCTCACCACGGGGCCCAAACCAGGGGTCGCGGATCCGTGGGAGTGGCCACGGAACCTCAGGCTCCTGGGCCTCGACGGACTGCCCATGATGTTCGGCGCGGACTGGGCCGCCTCCAGGCAAAGCGATTTCGTCCCGCCGGCGGCCAGTGTGCTCTGGGTGGTCCTATCACTCGCGACGATCTCCCTGGCGCTCGGTGCGGTCGTGTGGCTGACGAGGCAGTGGCGAAGGAAGGAGATCGCGGATCTGCTCCTCGTTCCGATCGCGACCGCGGGGATCTTCGTGCTCGGAGCCGTCGATACCCAATCGATCCGGTACCTGGCGCCCGCCTGGCCGGCGCTCGCCATCCTGGCCAGCATTGCGGCGGCGACGCGTCCGGCCGTTGGCTTCGCGGGAGCCACCATCGCTGCGGCCAACATGATCCTGTCGGTCTCGCACGACGCGATGCACGCGGACGGCGCCGCCGCGGGCCGAGCGTGCCGAGCCGAGATGAGCGAAACGGCGACCGCGCTGACCGACGCGGGCGTTCACGGCGTCTGGGCCGACTACTGGGACGCCTACCGGCTGGGCCTCTTCATGGACGAGCGCTTACCCTTCGCCCCGTTTCGCGGCGGCGTGGACCGCCGCCATGTCTGGACGGACCTCGTTCGGCAGGCGCGCCCCGTTGCCTATTTGCTCACCGACGCGCGCGGACCGCGTGCGCTGCGCGAAGCGCTCGACCGCGTGGCCTCGGCGCGACGCGTCGGCCGCTACGATCTCTACGTGCTCCCGCAATCGCTGGAAGAGCCGTAGTCGCCCGCGCATGGAAACCGTCGCACTCACCGTGACGAAAGAAGGCGCGGTGCGCTTCGAGGTGCAGGCGCGCCCTCGAGCGCGTGCGAGCCGGGTGATTGCGGCGAAGGGGGGAGCGCTCGTGGTGCAGCTCGCCGCGCCTCCGGTCGACGGCAAGGCCAACGACGCGCTCATCGAGACGCTGGCGGAAGCGCTCGGCGTACCTCGACGCGACGTGTTCTCGTCAGGGGAGACACCGCGCGCCTCAAGGTGATCGAGCTTCGCGGCCTCACGCGGGGCGAAGTCGAGGCCCGGCTCGCCACGGCTTTCGAGGCGTCGACCGCGCGCAGGCGGTGAAGGCGCTGCGCCAGCTTTGCAGCGGCGCGCAAGACGTGCCGACGTCGGGCCGCCGGGGAGGGGAGGCGCCTCTGGCTCGCGCGCCCGCCGGGGCACCTGGCACCGTCCATGCTCGGGGGATGGCATGAGCGAACCTCGAAAGGTACGGTGCTACCAGTACGTCAACCGCCCCTACGACGCCGTGCGCGAGCTGTTCCACCAGCGGCCGCTCGAGGCCTTCCAGCGCGCCACCCGCTCGGCGGCCGAGCGAGCGAACGCCGTCGAGGCGAGCCTTCGCGCCGGGGTCGCGGGCATCGACGTCGCGGTCGAGGTTCGCATCAAGGTGCAGGGAATCCGAGACGAGGAGGGCGTCCCCGGGATGTCTCCCGTGACGAAGCTCACCCTCTCGTGGGAGGCCACGCGCGCTCCCGGGCTCTTCCCGGTGATGCACGCCGAGCTGTCGGTCTTCCCGCTCACGTCGACGGAGACGCAGCTCGAGCTCGAGGGCACGTACCACCCGCCGCTCGGGGTCCTGGGCAACGCGGCCGACGCGGTGCTGGGGCATCGGGTCGCGGAGGCGACCGTGCACCGCTTCCTCGACGACGTGGTCGAGCAGATCCGCCGAGAGCTGCCGGCCACCTGAAGCGGTAGGCCTCCTGCGGGAAGTCACGCTTGGAGGAGAGGGATCGCCAAGGCGCCAAGTCGCCAAAGCAGAGGGGGCGGGTAGAGGGTGAGAGCGTAGCCGGGGCCAAGGACGCGGTGCACCTCCAGCGCGGCGTCAACCGTCCTCGGGCGTGAGCATCGAGCTCCGGTTCCGGCTCATTCCTTGGCGTCTCTGCGCCTTGGCGATCCATCCCCCTCCATCGGTCGGTGCTGACTCGAAGTTGCGGCCCGAGAGGGGCGACACGTCGGGCGTACCGCGGTTCTGCGCACGGGGCACTTCACGCCGTCGCGGCCCTATTCCAACATTTCGAAGAAAGTCCTGAAGTTCTGCCCGGGCTCTCCGTTTAGGTTGAACGACCGAGATCGAGTCGACGCGCAGCCTGGGGGAGCGCGCCGAACTCGGCGATCAAACTCCGTCTATTAAACTCCGATGGGCGTGACGTGCCCTTCCACGAACAAAAACGACCAGGAGCCACGGCTCCAAAACGGAAGGGTTTTGCCAAATGCGCAACGGAATTCTTATCGGTAGTGATCGGTATCCGGGTCTCGGAAGGGTCGCGCTCATCGCGGCCGCGATCGCGTTCGGCTCGGGTTGCTCGAGCGCGTCGACGCCGTCGGCAGGCGACAAGGTCGCTGCAGCGGTGAACGGCGAATTCATCAGCAAGGCCCTCACGGTCGCTCCGACGTTCGTCGCGTCGACCGGGGTCTTCACCATCGCGCTCACCAACGAGACCGCGGAGATCTACCTCCAGGCCTCGGATTCGTCGCTCGTGGTCAACGGCGTCCAGGCGTTCGACACGGCCACGACGAAGGCGCTGGCGGTCGGAGCGGGCTCGAAGGCCAACGTCAAGAGCATCGTCGTGACCTGCACCGGCGTTGTGGATGGCGACGTCGTGATCTTGAACTACGTCAACGGCCTCTTCGGCCTGGGGACGGCGACCACCGTGGGGACGGCCGTGGCCTTCGCTCCGAGCGTACCGAACGTGCTCATCGTCAAGGGGACCGCGGCGGCCGATAACGTCGCCGCAGGGTCCGGAGGCATCTCGCTGAACAACGCGAAGCCGACCAAGGACATCACGTTCACGAACGCTCCGGCGCTCAGCGTGTTCCTCGGGGCCGGCGACGACAAGTTCACGGGGAGCGGCAACGCGGTGTTCGCGGGCGTCTTCCCGACGGCGATCAGCATCTACGGCGGCGCGGGCAACGACACGCTGATCGAGGGTGCGGCGCAGACGCCCACGGAGACGTTCTCCGGCGGCCCGGGCACCGACACGGTCGACTACTCGCTGCGTCTGGCCGCGAGTCCGGTCTCGGTGGCGATCGATCCCCTCGGGATCATCACCTCCGGCGGGGGTGCCAAGTCGGTGGGTGACCCGACCCAGGGGGCCACAGAGGGCGACATCATCCTCGACGCCGACGTCATCATCGGCAGCGCGGGCGCCGACCAGATGATGGGCGGGATCGCAGGGAGCGTCACGCTGAACGGCGGACCCGGCAACGACACGTTCTGCCAGGGCGGCCAGGGGTACATCAACGGGACCGACATCCTCGTGGGCGGCGGCGGGGTCGACACGGTCGACTACAGCATGCGGACCGGCGCCCTCCTTGCTGTCATGGACGGCAAGACGGCGAGCGGTGACCCCGCGGGGTCCGAGAAAGACATCATCGGGGCGGACGTCGCCAACCTCAAGAGCGGAGGGACCGCGGCAGCGCCCTCGGCCACCATCACGGGCAACCTGCTCGATAACGTCTTCACCCCCGGCCCGGGAACCAACGTGATCAGCGGCGGGGCGGGCGACGATACGGTGCGCGAAGGTGTCGACGCCAACAAGACGGGCAGCGACACGTTCCACGGCGGTATCGGCACCGACACCATGGACTACAGCCAGCGTGGATACGGGGTCTTGCTCACGGGGGTGATCACCCTTGTGAACGGCTCGGCGACGGTGACGACGGCGGTGGACAACACGGCGGCGGTCAGCAACGGCGATACGATCACGTTCTCCGCGCAGCCGGGCGTGAACTATACGATCTCGGCCAAAGCTGCCGGCTCGATTACACTCGGCGGCGGCTACACGGGTACGGGGTCGGCTACCACGACCGCCACGGACACGACCAAGATCGCGACCGTGGCCACCCACGTGACGGTCACGATGGATGGCCTGACGGCGAGCGGCGATAACACTGGTAGCACCGAGGCTGACAAGGTCGATATCGACGTCGAGAACCTCCTCGGAGGCGGAGGCGCTGACACGCTCACCGGAAACGCCCTCGACAACGACATCGAAGGAAACGCCGGCGCCGACATCCTCGTCGGGATGGCCGGTAACGACACGCTCGTCGGCGAGTCGACACCCGGGGCCTCGGTGGCCAACGTGCTGCACGGGAACGACGCCGTTAACACGGCCGAACCTGGCGCCTTCAACACCTGCGTCAACATCGGAATCGCTAGCGGGTCGAATCCCAGGACCGTGTACGCGACGGTGCTCGCCGGGGCGTTTACCACCGCAGCTTCTACGTCGGTGGCGACAGCGTCCGACCAGACCGGTGTCATCACGGCCGGTGACTTGATCACCTTCGCCGCGCAGCCAGGCGTCTACTACAGCGCCACGGTCACCACCGCGATCTTGGTCACGCTCACGACCGCGTACACGGGCACGGTCGGGGCCACGACTGCCAAAGACGGATCGAAAGTCGGCCCGCTCTTCGACGCGGCCACCATGGCGGCCTCCGCCACCGCGGCGAACTGCGAAGTCGTCCACTACTGAGCATCGACTACTAATCACTCGAACGTTCCGGAGACGGCGGTGCGACCTGGTGTCGCGCCGCCGTTATCGGCTTTTGTAGTCCCGAGAACGCGCTTTCGATCGACAGCGCCCTGACACGGATCGCCATGGCGCTGACGTCTCGCGACTTTGTGTCGCGGGTACCGGCTCACGATTGCGGCCTCGCGCTCGATCCCGTCGCGCCCGGAGAGCTACTGGCATGACCGGTGCACCAGGCCCAGCGGCTTTATGGACCTGGAGCGAACAGCAATGCCCACTCGTCAATTGGTCTCCTGGCTCGCGGCGGGGCTCGTCGCAGCCGGATGCGGCGGGAGCTCGGGGGCGCCCGGCAGTCCGGGTGGCACCTCGCCCGAGGCCGGTCCGGTGCCGACGGGCACGCCCGGCTCCGATTCGGGGACGCCGCCCCCTCCGACCCCCGACGGCGCAGCGCCGGTGGAGGCCGGACCGCCCCCCCCGCCGTCGAGCGCCGTCCTGGGCGCCATCGACTTGCGAACGGGCGGCCGTCACGCGAGCGATCTCGTCTTCGACGTTCAAGGGAGCGATCCGACGGGGCAGACGACCGAGCTGCACGTTCGCTTGCTCGATGCATCGAACAACCCCGTCGCCGCGTTCGACACGAACTGGAACGGCGTCGCCGACTCGGCGGAGCAACGCCTGCACTTCGACGGCTCGACGCTGGGCAAGAAGACCTTCACCCAGACGGTCACGTTGACGGGTCTCTACAGGAACTTCCCGGCCGTCGCCTCGGCCGTCGTCTCTCTCTCCGACATCAACGGCGCTCTCTCGACCTCGCTCCAGGCCACGCTGACGGAGCAGGCCGTCGCGGCTCTGGGCGCCGGGTGCGACGTCACCGAGATCATGAGCAGGTGCGCCGAGGGCCTCGCGTGCGGGGGGACCCCGCCGACGTGCCTGGCAGGCGTCGCGCCGAGCCTCACGCAGGTCGCGTATTACGGTGGGGGCTCGCAATCCACCGAGATCTTCGTCGGCGCGGACCCCGATGAGGATCTGCAGACCCTCGTTTTGCAGTTTCTCGACGCCCACGGAAGCCCGATCAGCGTCGACCTGAGCGGCGATGGGGTCTCGACCCCGGTGTCTTCGTATCTGCTCGACGCCCGGAGCGGGGTCGGACAATCGTTCGTGTTCCAGAACAATCCTGCGGCGGGGTTTGCGTCGCTCGTGCCGGAGATCCTGGTCACTCCGGAAGATGTGATGGGCCGCAAGGGGACCTCGGTGACCGTGACGGTCGCGCCCCAGGTGATCCGGCCGGCGGGTCAGGCATGCGACGCCTACGGGATCAACGGGTGCGCGACGGGGACCGTGTGCTCCCCGCGCATCGTCGGCGCGGCGAATACCTGCAGCTCGGTGGCGACGCTCCAGTCGACCGTGTGCAAAGCGGCCCCCCAGGTGGCAACGGCGGGGCTCCTCGCTGCATGGGGTCAGGCGAGTGGCGTCAGCCTGTGGGATCCGCCTTCGGGCTGCGCGGTGGCCACGGCCGTCGGCCGTCCCGAGTCCGTCGTGCTGCTCACGCTCCCGAAACCCGTGGGCACCCTGACCGTGTCGACCGCGGCGCCTGAGACGGACTTCGACACGGTGCTCTACATCCTGCCCGGCTGCGCCGTGTCCACGTCGAGCGCACTGGGCTGCGCTGACGACTCGCCGAACCAGGGCTTCGCCTCGACGGTCAAGCTCACGGACGTGGCCGCGGGAACCTACACGATCGTCGTCGACTCCGCCGGCCCCCAGGGCGGCCATTTCGGCCTGACGGTGACGACGCAATAGTCGCGCTCTTCGCGGACCCTTACGCTACGAGCCCCCGAACGCGCGAACGAACGCGGTCCGGGGATTGGCTGCGAGCTGCTCGCGCGTCCCCGTCTGGGCGATGCGACCAGACTCGAGGATCGCGACCCTCGCGGTGAGCGCCCTTGCCTCCTTCTTGTAGAGCGCGGGTTCGGCCTTCGCGGCCGGCCAGGCCGACGTCGTCGCGTCAGACGGACAAGACCGAGCTAGCCGCCCGTGGCCGCATCCCTGGGGGCACCGCTATCGAAGGGCACTCCGCCGTCGGGCGCGGTCCTGCAAGTCATCCCTCGGCAAACAGGGAATGCAGCGGGGCAGTCTGCGCTCGTGGCACAAACCTCGCGATTCCCGGGCATGCCGCACGCTGACGGCGCCTGGCACGTCTGTCCTCCGCCCTGACAGCACGCCATTCCGGTCGCGCAATCGGCGGATGTCGCGCAGACGAGGGCCGTCCCCGCCGGACAAGCCGCGCCCGCCTGGCACGAAGCGGAGTTTCCCCCATCGGCGGCGTCCGCGCAGCACAGTTGGCCCGACGCGCAATCGGTGGGAGCGCCGCAAAGCTGCGGGCTTCCGGCGGGGCACGCCGTTCCCGTATGGCACGTGTTCGGCGTTCCCTCGCAACAGACCTGACCCATCGAACAGTCTGCCGTGCCCATGCACGGGGGTGGCACGTGGCAGGTCATGAAGCCGTATGTACCGCCCGACTGCTGTCCGCACGTCGAGCCCGCGGGGCAGTCGGCGCTCGTCGTGCACGTCGAGCGAGCGCCCGCCGGGCAACTGGCCGCGCATTCACTGACGTTCGTCGTGCTGGGAGTATCTGCGCTCGGCAGATAGCAGCATTGCTGGCCCGCACCGCAGCTCTGGGCGCTGACGCACGCGACCACAAGCGTCCCCGTCGGACAGGAGTTCGCCGCGGCGCAGGAGAAGGTTCGACCCGCTCCTCCGCCACCTCCGCCAACGCAGCACACCTCTGGCGCGGCGCAGGTGCAACCGCCCGCGCCACCTTCGCGGCCCGGCGTGGAACCGGAGTCGTTGCCGACGGCGCCGCTGCTACTCCCGCTCCCGCTACTCCCGGCCCCGCTGGAGCTGCTCGAGCTGGAAAGGCCGCCGTCGTTGCTAGGGCCGCTGGTCGTCGAGCTTCCGCATGCCGCGACGATCGTCACGCCAAAGGAAACTGCAAGGAAGACGCATGCATTCTTCATGAAATTCGACCCTCCACGAGCCGGTGATCTCGGCCCAGGTGCCTGCTTGAAGTTCGACGCGCCCGTCGCGCGTCACCGAACGAGTTCACATGATGACGCATGATGACGATGGTGACGCACCCGATGGCCCGATCCCGGTCGCCGTCGTGAACCGAAATACGGCGGCGTGCGACCCGGGCCCGAGGCCGAGCTTACTCACATCCCAGATGAACCCACCCGTATATTTCGCGGCGAGCGTGCTTCCGGCCGGAGGCGGGTCAATCGTAGCCCCGGCATTGAACGTCCCGCGGGTGGGCGGGTTGTTGTTGTACGAGCCCTTGATCCATTGCGGGAATAGCGGCGTTCCGCCGTTGGTCGGCGACTGCGGAGCGATGTAGAGCGCGGGTTCGTTCAAGAGGCCGTCGTCTCCGCTAGAGCTTCCGCCGTCCGTGTCGAACCCAGTGGGGCTGGTGCCGCCGCAAGACGCTGCCGCCGTGAGAACCGCGATCGTGGTACCGCAACTAGACTTCTCGCGAGAATTCTCATGGATCCCTCCGAAGCACGTACCTCCTGTGCGGCCTACGCGTCTCCTATGAACCCTAAGTAACCGGTCCGGGTCGGCAGCAGGCAGGGTGCATACGATTTTCTACCTTCGCTCGGCCAGGGTGGTGTCCTTGCTGCGCCTACGGATCGATGGCACTTTGCCTTGCCAGCATGTGGACACGACTGCGCCTGGGCGCGCTACTTCCCTTTCACGTGCTCCTCGGCTGCGCGGATACGTCGGTTGACCTGTTTCCGTCTCCCGACGGCCAATCGACGGCGGATGCACCGCACGAGGCCTCCGTCGACGCGTTCGACGCAATGGGCCAGAGCCGAGAAGGCGGAGATACCTTCGGCTGTCTTTCGGACAGCGACTGCACGTCGCGCGACGCGAAACGTTGCGAGCCGGCTCTACACGTCTGCGTCCAGTGCATCGGCATGGACGACTGCGTCGAAGGCGCGAATTCCACGTGCAACCGCGTTACCAACCGGTGCGTCGAGCCGTGCACGACGGACGGCGATTGCGAGTCATCGGACGTGTGCGACCCGAGTCAGGGCGCCTGCGCCGAGTGCCTGGACGACTCGGACTGTCCCGCGGGCACTGAGTGCTGGCAGGCCGCGTGCGTGGCGTGCGTCACGGGCGCCGATTGCCCCGACGGGGAATCATGCTCGACGGACCACGTTTGCCACTGACGATGTCTCCCACAATCGCAGTCGACCTTCCCGCCGCCGACGTCGCTTCACCCTACGCGCAGACGCTGCTCGACGCGTGTACCCTCGGCACCCAGTCGCTCGCGCGGTGCGTGGCCGCACAGGAGAGCGCCGACGACGATCAAGGCTTCGCCGTGGCGATAGTCAGCTGGAACGGGCCGGCGCGTATGGGGGCCCACGTGGAAGTCGGGCTGCGGGCCGGTGTCGGGCAACGGTGGCGGGCCCGAGACCTCGAATTCTCCGTCGCGGACCCGGAGATCGAACGCTGGCGGACCGTGGGCTTCGCCATCGCGACGATCGCCGGCGATCTCGTCGATCATGAGCGAGACGAGTCGAGACGCGAACCGACGTTGCCCGCGCCGGCAGCGGAGCACGCGAGCAGCGAGACGCCCCCCGCCGCCGACTCGCGTGATTCTTCTACGCGGGCGTGGCTCGACGCGCTGTTTTCCGTGGAGGCCGCCGCCGGGTCCCCGCCCGCGTTCGGCGGCGAGATGCGCTTCGCACAGTCGCTGAGACCGGAGAGCGTGTTCGTGACCGCCGCAGCGGCGTGTACGGTTCGGCGGTTCGACCCGGATCGGTTGTCGATCGTGCGCCTCGGCATCTCGACCGGACTTGGCCTCGTGGCGCTCCGGCTCGGCGACCGATTGCGATTCACCGTGCGCGCGGGGGCGGCGCTGCAACTCGTTCAGGTGACGGGAACAGACGCGCTGACGGGGACGTCCGCGCAGGTCGGTCGGTGGATCGTGGGGCTCGAAGAAGGCCTCGACGGAGCGTGGATGGCATCCCAGCGGGTCGGGTTCGTCGCGGGGGTTCAGGCGGGCGAGGCCACCGGCGCCGTCGACATTCGCGGACGGGGCCAGCTGCTGGCCCGCCTTCCGGCGGTCGGCTGGGTAGCGCAGGGAGGCGTGCGGATAGCCTTTCCCTGAATCGTCCGGCCCCCCCACGTTGGGTGCCTGCCGGAGGCGCCCACCGGTTACCATGCGGGAGAGGAGGAGCGTGGATTTGAAGCCGTTACGTCGCGTCGCCAAGGCGGAGCGTTGGCTGCGACTGGCGCCGCCCACGTCGCCGTCCGCGCCCAACCCCTCGGGGCCTCTCGACGATGAAGGTCTCATCGAGGCCGTTCTCAAGGGAGACACACGACGGGCAGGGGAGCTACATGACCGCCTCATCCCGGCGATCGAGCCTGCCCTATATCGCGTGATGGGCAAGCGCGAACTCGACCACGACGACCTCGTGCAGGCCACGTTCGAGCAGATCGTCCTGACTCTGGTACGCGGACGCTTCGCGCGCGGTTGCAGCTTGTCCACGTGGGCTTCGGCCGTGGCGGCGCACGTCGCCTTCAACGCATTGCGAGCGCGGCGGCGTGCGCGCCGGGTCTTCGACTCCGTCGAGGGCGCCGAACATGCCGCCGACACGCGCCTGGTCGGTGACGCGGTGCGCGACATGAGCGTCCGGGACCAGATCAGGAGTGCGCAGACCCACCTGACCTCGATGACCCCGGACCGCGCCATGGTGCTCGTCCTGCACGACGTGCTGGGCCACGACCTCGCGGAGATCGCCGCGATTCTCCGTGTCTCGATGGCGGCGGCGCAGTCGCGCCTGGTGCGAGCTCGGCGTGAGTTCCAGAAGCGAGTGCGGGCAGACGACGGGTCGCCCGAAGGCCCTCCCCGAGGGGACGCGCCGAGAGACGGGGGGCACCGAAGTGGCTAGCAAGTGGCCGCGAAGGCCCGACCTCCTCGCTCGGTGGTCGCGCGCCGCCATTCCCGTGAAGGCGGTCGCCGAGGACCCGGCGCGTCGCGCTCGACTGGTCGGCGCGGTCGTCCGGGCGATGGACAGCGCAACCGCCGAGCGCAGCGCGTGGAGGCCGGCTCGCTGGCAGGTGGCGTTGGCCGCCGTCGCGGTCGTCCTCCTCGTGGCCGTCGGCGCGTGGCGCGGATCGACGGCCATCGGTCGGCTCGCGGGGGGCGGACGCTCACTGCTCGGCGACTCGCACCCCCTCGATCGCGATGGCGGGGTGTTCACGTCCCAGAACGAAGGCTCGTCGGGGCTCCGACTCCCGAGCGGCGTCGTCGTCGCGACGGGACCCAAGACGCGCTTCGAGGTGCCTGACGTCTCGGCCCTTTCGAATACGCGCGAAGAGATTGTCATCGAGTCGGGGCTGCTCCGAGTGGAAGTGCCCAAGTTGCCTGCGGGACATGTCTTCGCGGTGCGAACGCCAGACACGCTGGTGACCGTGCACGGCACGTCGTTCTCGGTGGAGGTTACCAGGGTCGGGCCTTCGGGAGTCCCGAAGACGAAGGTCGCCGTGACCCATGGTGTGGTCAGCGTCCTGCACGCAGGCAGAGAGACGCTCCTTTATGGCGGAATGGAGTGGACCTCAGCGGAAGAGGACTCCGTCGCCCCCGCGGGCTCCGAGGCTGCAGGCCTCGCCGCGGGTCAGCCAGGTCCTGCTCCCGCTGCGACGGATGCCAGCTCCGAATCGCGAGCCGCGCCTCGGGGCGAGCCCGACTTGCCGCTGTCGAAACGTGACGTCGGTCGCCATCCGAGCGGTCCGGCGCCCGTCGCGCGCGAGGCCCGTCCCGCGTCGAAGCCGGCGATGGAGACAATGGACCTCGCGAATCAGAACACCCTCTTTGCTCAAGCGAAGCAGGCACGCGCGCAGGGTGACGACAGCCGCGCGATCAGCCTCTTGAGCGATCTCGTGCGCCTCTATCCGGCGTCGCCGCTGGCAGAGGATGCCCATGTGGAAAGATTTCGCGCCCTGGCCCAGATCGGAGATCACGCGGGCGCGGCCCGCGAGGCGCGACGCTACCTGACGCTTTACCGAGATGGTTTTGCCCGCGACGAGGCGCGCAGCACGGCGCTGGAGCCGAGCCCCGCGCCCTGAACGGGACTTTGCGCCCCGACGCCTGGCCGATCAGCGCCGCAAGAACGTCGCAGGATCGGCACACCGCGGGTCGCGCAGCATCGAGTAAGTCGCTGATCGCGCCGCGTGCCGCGGTGCAGGAGCGATCTCCCCATGACCTTTCGAAAAGCTCTTCCGCTGTTTGCGCTGTTCCTGCTCGGCGCGTGTGGATCGAACGCCTCGGGCAATCGCACTTCGAGCGAAACCACCGCCTCGACCGGCCAGGCGATCGACTTGCAAAGCGAGCAAGCAGGCCGCGATCGCACTGAAGGCGACGACGACGGCGAGAACGACGACCACCGCGTCGACGTGCGCCACGTCGTTCTCATCAGCGTCGACGGCCTGCACCAGGTCGACGTCGCCAACTGGATCACCGCACACCCGGATTCGACATTCGCCGAGCTCGCGCGCACTGGAGTCGAGTACACGGACGCTCACACCCCGACGCCGTCGGATTCGTTTCCTGGTCTCGCCGCGCTCGTGACGGGCGGTACACCAAAGACCACGGGCCTCTACTACGACGACAGCTACGACCGAACCCTCTACGCGCCCGGGAGTAACTGCCAGGGCAAGCCGGGCACCGAAGCCACGTACTTCGAAACCGCGGAGTTCGACGACTCGCAGCTGTTCAGCCCCATCAACCCTGCGAACCTGCCCCACGCGAAAGATAGCAAGGGAAATTGCAATCCCGTCTATCCCCACCAGTTCATCAAGACCAACACGATCTTCGAAGTGATCCGGGCTGCCGGTGGCTACACGGCCTGGTCCGACAAGCACCCGGCGTACGACTGGGTCAACGGTCCTTCCGGCCTCGGCGTCGAAGACCTCTATACGCCGGAGATAAACTCGCTCATCAAGAACGGCGGCACGGCAAACGGAATCGACCTCGCGGGCACCCTTGCCCTCTGCGACGGAACGACGAACTCGCTCCCGCTCTCGAAGGTCACCGACTACACGACCTGCGAGCCGTCGGTGATGGCGTACGACGACGTGAAGGTTCAGGCCGTCATCAACGAGATCGACGGAAAGACCTCCGACGGTTCGAAGCCCGCGCCGGTGCCGACCATCTTCGGCATGAACTTCCAGCAGGTGAGCGTTGGCGAGAAGCTACCCACGGGCGGCTACACCGACGCCGACGGGACGCCGAGCGCGCTGCTGGCAGGCGCCATCGCCCACGTCGACGCATCGCTCGGGCGGATGGTGAACGAGCTGAAGGCCAAGCACCTATTCGAACGAACTTTGATTGTCGTTTCGGCGAAGCACGGTCAATCGCCGATCGACCGGTCGAAGCTGGCGATGGAGGCCGGTGGCCTCGGCAACGCGACCGTCAACGACCCCCTTCCGTTCGTCAACGCGGCCGACCCGAACGTCGACCAGGTCTTCGCATCTTTCGTCAACCCGAATGACGGGACCTCGCCGGTGGTCGACGGTCACCTGCAGACCGACGACACGGGCATTCTCTGGCTGCAAGACCAGTCGCCTGCGAACATCGCGAACGTCGTCGCCCAGCTGACCGACCCTGCCCATGAAGCGGCCATCTTCGCGAACATGTTGCCGCCCGGGACCATCTTCTCGGCGAGCGTGAACTTCGGGCCTGAGCTCGCCGCGATCTATGGCGACCCGACCTCTTCCGACCCCCTCGCGGCGGCGCGCGCGCCCAACGTCATCATTCAACCGAACTGGGGCGTCGTCTACTCGGGTAGCCACAAGAAGATCTCCGAGCATGGAGGCGGAACGCTCGACGACACCCACGTCTCGCTGCTCGTCTCGAACCCGAGTCTCCATCGCCGTACGGTCACGAAGCACGTCTGGACCAGACAGGTCGCGCCGACGATCCTGCGAGCCCTCGACCTAAACCCGGACGCCCTCGAGTCGGTTCGCAAAGAAGGGACGACGCCGCTCCCCGGCCTGCCGATCCGCTAGGAAGAAACTCCGGGCGCGTTGGGGGGGGCGGTCATGCCCCGTTTCATACGGCGTGGGTGCCCGGCGCCGAGCGTCTCGGTCGAGGCGGGGATCGTCCCGTCGTCGTAAAGGGAGGTGAAGCGGCCGAGCAGGTTCGGGAGCTCGGTGTGCAGGCGACCTTGGGCGGCGGCCGTCGAGCACGACTGCGTGGGGTCGGCAGCGTCGAGGTTCTTTACGGGGACCTCGATGTCGGGGAACGTCGCGTCGAGCGCGGTGATGAGCGTCGCGCGATCTTGCGCGAGCCGTTCGAGGCGAGCGATGCCGTAGTTCCGGCTCGCATTTTTCTGATCCGCCGAGGCGATGGTGCCGTCGAGGTTCGGTCGATCCCCCGTGATGGGAGGCAGCTTCGTCGACGTGCATCGAGGCGTCGCCGAAGACGCCGTCGCCGTTTTCGCCGTGGCAGAGCACGCGAAACGACCCGCCGCTGAGGTCTTCGTGGAGCGATTGCCCGCCCATTCGATCGCAAACCACGCCGAAAAGATCGGCGCCGAGGCCGCCACGCGCGGGCGTGTTGCGGGTCGCGTCGAAGTCATTGCTGCGAGCGGCCGCTGCGACGAGACCGAGAAATGCCGGGACAAGGCTGCCCCGTACGCGCACGAACACCGCGCGTTTCGACATGTAAGTTCCTCCAACTTCAGGTGCGTACATTGTAGACAGGGACCTGTCCTACGTGCCTGTGCAATAGTTTGCGCGACTCGGTCGGGCGCACGTCTCGAGCGGACGCACGGAACACAAGGGACGAAGAAGGGAAAGCATGCAGACGACCACGGCGATCTTGCTCGCAGCAGGGCAGGGAACGCGCATGAAGAGCGCGCTCCCCAAGGTGATGCACCGGATGTGCGGTCTTCCGATCGTTCATTTCGGAGTCCAGGCGTCGCTCGACGCCGGGTGCGGTGACGTCATCGTCGTCGTGGGTCACGGCCGTGAGCTCGTCGTGGACTATCTCGGGCGCGCGTTCCCCGGGGATCGCGTGCGAACCGTCGTTCAAGAGCGGCAACGGGGCACGGGCGACGCCGCGCGAGTCGGCCTCGGAGCCGTTCGCCGCGACGCCGTGCGCGCGCTGATCCTCAATGGAGACGTGCCGCTCCTTCGCGGAGACGAGCTCCGTGCGGTGGCCGACGCGCTCGATGACCCGAACACACGGCCTAGTACACCCTCGGCGCTGGCGTTCGCGACGTGCGTCGTCGGCGACGCGACCGGTTACGGGCGCGTGCTGCGGAAGGGCGGCCGGGTGGTCGAGATCCGTGAGCACCGCGATCTCAGAACCGATGACGAGCGCGCAGTGAGCGAGATCAACGCCGGCATCTACGCGGCCAACGTGACGTTCCTCATCGAGGCGGTCGCCGCGCTCGCGCCCAACAACGCGCAAGAAGAGCTCTACCTCACGGACGTCGTGGCCTTCGCGAGCAACGCGGGCGAGCGCATCGCCACCGTCGCGCTCGGCGCCGAAGTGCTCGCCGGGGTGAACGATCGCGATCAGCTCGCGCAGGTCGAGGCCTCGATGCAAGCGCGCCTGATCCGCGCGTGGCGTGTGGCGGGCGCCACCGTTCGCGAGGGCGCGCGTCTCGAGGCCGGGGTCATCGTGGAGCCCGACGCGATCATCGAGTCGGGCGCGGTGCTGCGAGGTTCCACCCACGTCGAGGGCGGCGCCACGGTCGACGTGGGCTGCGTGCTCACGAACGTGCATGTCGGGGCGGGCGCGATCGTGAAGCCCTATTCGGTCGCGACCGACTCGCGCATCGGCGCTCGCGCGCACGTCGGCCCCTTCGCGCACCTCCGGCCCGAGAGCGACCTCGGCGAGGAGGCGCACGTCGGCAACTTCGTCGAGACCAAGAAGACGACGCTCGGTCGGGGGGCCAAGGCCAACCACCTCGCCTACCTGGGCGATGGGATCATCGGCGACGGCGCGAACATCGGCGCGGGGACGATCTTCTGCAACTACGACGGGGCCGGCAAGCACACGACCACGATCGAAGCAGGCGTGTTCATCGGGAGCGACTCGCAGATCGTGGCCCCCGTGACCATCGGACGTGACGCGTACGTGGCCACCGGCACGACCGTGACGCGCGACGTCCCGCCCGAGGCCCTCGCCATCGGGCGGACGGCTCAGCAGAACAAGGAGGGCTACGCGCCCCGACTTCGCGCCCGATTCAAGGCAGCGCGCGACGCCAAGAACAAGTAACGCGTGGCTCGCTGTCCGTCCGCGTGGGCGCGTCGGGAGAGGGAGATTGGCCGCCGAGGCGCGGAGAGCGCAGAGCAGAGATGAGGGGGGTCGAAGACCCTTGGTTTGCATGGATGTGCTGGCCTTGGACGATCGGGGAACATGTCGCGGCGGCGACGGTCGTTGCTCGCCTGACGAGCACGTCGCGAGCTGGACCGCTCTCGAGCCCTCTTGTCTCTCTGCGTCTCTGCGCCTCCGCGGCCAATCTCCTCTCTCTCGCGCGTCCCGTGCGAGGGAAGATTGGCCCGGGTTTGCTTGAGATGCCGCGCGGCGGTTTGACTCACGTGGCTGATTGCCTCAGCGGATTGCCACGAGATCTCGCTGTTTGATCTGCCTCGAGGCGACCTCGCGCGTTGGTCCAAGAGCTGCTTGGGACGCGCCTGACGCGCCAGCACCCATCGTCGCACGACTGTCCGATGCTTACCGGGGCACAACGCGCCGGCGAGAGCGGTTGCTCTGGAAGAAGGCACAGAGCCTTCGCCGAACCGCAACTTTCCGAGACCAAGAACGAGCGACAGCGATGAACGCCACCCACCTGCTCATGGCCCAGCACCGGGCGATCGAAGCGTTGTTCGACGACGTCGCGCACGAGACACGTCGCCCCCAGCGGGCGCGCGCCGCATCGCGTCTGACCGAAGAGCTCATCGCCCATATGGCGGCCGAAGAGACGATCTTTTATCCCGCGGCGCGCGCTGTCCTCGGCCGCACGCGGGGGCCCGGCGACGTCGGCGGCCGCGTCCCAGACGAGCACTTCATGCTGCGCGTCCAGCTCCGGCGCGTCCTCGCGACCAGCCTCCACACGCCAGCGTTCACGCCGCGCTTCGAGGCCCTGCGAACGCTCTTCTCACACCACGTGCAGGCCGAAGAGACCGAGATCTTCCCGCGCGTCGAAGCGATGGTCTCGGCCTCGCGGCTCGAGTCGCTCGGCGCCGAGGTCGAAGGGTCGCGCCCCCCCATCTGGATCGTCACGACCGAGACCCATGCGGCTATGCTCCCCACGCGCGACCGGGTGATGCGCGGGGTTCGCCTCCCCTCCTTGACCGAAAATTAGTCTTCGAGGCAAGTCGGACGCGGCAGTTCCGCTCCCCGTTTCGGGGTCGGCGTCGCCGGCCGGTGCCTGCTACTTGGCCGGGGCCGAGAATTCAGGCAACAAACGGAGCATGGACGCTATCCGTATTCGCGGGGGGGGGCCGCTCCGCGGCGCCGTTCGAATCAGTGGGGCCAAGAACGCCGCCCTGCCCATCCTCTGCGCGACCCTCCTCTCGGATGGCGCGAGCCGCCTTCGCAACGTGCCTGCCCTGCGCGACATCGACACGACCGCCGCGTTGCTCCGCTTTCTGGGGCGTGACGTGAAGGTCGCTGCGCCCGAGGTCGAGGTGGCCGCCGGCTCGAGTGTGCGCCCGGAGGCACCGTACGAGCTCGTCAAGCAAATGCGCGCGAGCGTGCTGGTGCTCGGCCCCCTGGTCGCGCGCTTCGGGCACGCCAAGGTCTCGCTTCCGGGCGGCTGCGCGATAGGCGCGAGGCCGATCGATCAGCACCTCAAGGGCCTCGAGGCCATGGGGTGCAAGATCCGCCTCGAGCGTGGCTACGTGCACGTGGAGGGGCCCGGCGACCGCGGCCGCCTGCGCGCGGGCGAAGTGTACTTCGACATCCCGACGGTCACGGGGACCGAGAACCTGATGATGGCAGCGGCCCTCGCCAAGGGCCGCACCACGCTCGTCAACTGCGCGCGCGAGCCCGAGGTCGAGGAGCTGGCCCGCGTGCTCAACAAGATGGGCGCCGAGGTCGACGGCGCCGGTACCGACGTCATTCACATCCGCGGCTCCGAGCGCGGCGAGCTCGCGCCGTTCGACCACGCCATCATTCCCGACCGCATCGAGACCGGGACCTACATGATCGCCGCGGCGGTCGCCGAGGGCGGCGAAGTGACGGTCCAGGGGGCCGAGGTCAGCGACATCGAGCCGCTCATCGTGAAGATGCGCGCGGCGGGGGTCGAGATCGCGACCGAAGGGCAGAACATCCTGGTCCGGCGAAACAAGCCGCTCAAGGCGGTGAACGTCACGACAGCCCCACACCCCGGCTTCCCGACGGACATGCAGGCCCAGTTTTTGGTACTGATGTGCTTCGCTCGAGGCGAGAGCGTCATCAGTGAGACCATCTTCGAGAACCGGTTCATGCACGTGCCGGAGCTCCAGCGAATGGGCGCGAGCATCGCGCTCCGAGGGAACACGGCCGTCGTCCAGGGCGTCGACAAGCTCTATGGAGCGAGCGTGATGGCGACCGACCTCCGCGCGAGCGCGTCGCTGGTCATCGCCGGCCTGGTCGCCGAAGACGAGACCGAAGTTCGCCGCGTTTACCACATCGATCGGGGCTACGAGCGCATCGAAGAGAAGATGCGAGGCCTCGGCGCCAAGATCGAACGCGTGAAGGGAGCGGACGCTTGACCGCGTCGATTGCGCCGCTCACCGTTGCCCTGCCGAAAGGCCGGGTGCTCCGCGCGGTGGCTCCGCTGCTATCGCGCGCGGGGGCCGACGTCGCCGCTCTGCTGGCCGACGATCGGACCCTCGTGCGCGAATCGGTGGCGGCCGGGCTTCGCTTCTTGCTCCTCAAGCCCGACGACGTGCCGACGTACGTAGAGTACGGCGCGGCCGACCTCGGAGTCTGCGGCCGCGACGTGCTCCTCGAGCGAACCGCCGATGTGTACTGCCCGCTCGACCTCAAGGTGGGCGTCTGCCGGATGGTCGTGGCGGGGATCGTGGGTCGTCCACCGCCGGCCGGCGTCCCCCGCGTCGGCACGAAGTATCCGCACATCGCTGCCGAGCACTTCGCGCGCCGTGGGGTGCAAGCCGATGTGATCTATCTGCAAGGGTCGGTCGAGCTCGCGCCCATCGTGGGGCTGTCCGACGTCATCGTCGATCTCGTCGAGACCGGCGAGACGCTCGTGCAAAACGGCCTCGAAGTGCGCGAAGAAGTGGTGCGCGTCTCGAGCGTCTTGGTGGCCAATCGCGCCGCGTACAAGCTGCGGCAGGATCGGATCATGCCTTTCGTCGAGGCCTTGCGACGCGCTGTCAACGGGGGCTGAGCGGGGGACGCCCGGCGTCGGCGGGGGCGAGTTCGGCGATCGGTGCGAACGGCGCCGGGTCGAGACGAACGAGCGGCCGGAGGCGCTTGAGCATCGCCCGGCCGATGCCTTTGACCTTCATGAGGTCTTCGACCGCCCGGAACCGGCCCATACGCGCTCTCAGCGCGACGATCGCGTCGGCGCGCTTCTGACCGATGCCCGGCAAACGCCGCAAGTCGTCGACCGCGGCAGTGTTGAGAATGACGGGATCGTCGCTCGATGCTCGACTTCGGGCTCCCGAAGGAGCGGCCGTGAGGGGCGACGCGAGGGGCGACGCGAGGGCCAGCGCGGGGGCAGGAGACGGCGGGGGCCCGGCGGACATCGCCGCAGCGCCAGCAGGTGATGGAGCCGCCCCAGCTGCGTCGGGTCCGACGACGGGAGCGGCGAAGCCGAGCGCACCCGCCGCGCTGGCGCGGCCGATGACGGCGAGAAGCACCAGGCCTGCCGCGACGAGGGCGGCGCGCGCGATCGGCTTCGCGAAACGCGAGCCGATCACGCGCGCCACCAGGCGCGACAGCGCCCCGGCGATTCGGGGGCTGGGGGAGCTCATCGCGCCTCGCCTCAGACCACCGAATCGAGCGGCTGGTCGCGCGCGGGAAGGCGCGGTCGCGTCTGTGTGTCGGCCGAGTCCGGGCGGCGATCGCCCGGCTCCCACTCCCGGACCTGCAGCATGCCGTTCACCGGGATCGCGTCGAGCCTGAGATTGAGCGAACCGTCGCGGTTCGTAAACCCGACGCCGACGCGCACCCAGGTCGACTTGCCCTGACCGCGATCGACGACCGTGTAGACCGACTTCATGTTCTTGCTGATCGTCTCTTCCATGACAGACCTCTCCGTTTGCGCGCCCACCATGTCGCGGTGGGTCGCGGTGAACCGAGACGATTGCGATGGGCGTGCCGCGCGGGTCACGGCGTTCGGGTGCCGCGATCTCCCGAGAACTCCGTCGAAAGGTCTGCGTGCGCCTCGTGTCCCGGACGGATCGTGGCCTGTCCAGCCAGGTGGCCCGAGAAACCGACCGAGAAACCGCAGAGGCGCAAAGGCGCAAAAGAAAGCTGGGGTTCGAGACAGAGAGAGGGCGAGGTGGGGTCTCGTCGCATCGCGCGCCTTCGTGTTGCGTCGCGCTGCGTCGTAGGGTGCGTGGTCGAGCGTCCCTCGCCACACTCGGCTTCTCTGAACCCCAAATCCTTCCGCGCCTTTGCGGTTTCTCGGCGCCTCCTCCGGTGCGGGTACGGCAAGCGGGTACGTAAAGATGCGCGCGATGCGATCTGCGATCTGCGATCTGCGATCTGCGATCTAGAGAGGGTCGAGCGAAACCAATATCTTCCCCTCGGTAGGAGGATCTGTTAATGCTGGGAGTCTGGCTCTTCGACTGCCCCTCGCCTTGGCCCCCGTGTTTGCAGCGGGGATCGCCATCCTCGCCATGCGCCCGCTAGAGGCGAGCGCCGACGATCCGGCGCCGCAGAGCGCAGGGCGCGCGCCGCAGCGGCTCAGCCGCCGCGTGCGCACGCTGACCGTCGCCGAGAGCCAGACGCTGCAGCCCAACAGCGAGGGGACGTGCCCTCCGGGCATGGCTGACATCGATCATCGATTCTGTGTCGACCGCTGGGAGGCGTCGCTCGTCGAGCTCGCGGCCGACGGTCACGAGATTCCCTGGTCTCCGTTCCGTGCCGCCGAGACGGGCCATCAGCTCCGCGCGGTCACCCGACCCGGCGTCTACCCGCAGGGGTACATCAGCGGTTCCCAGGCAGCCCGCGCGTGCTCGGCTGCGGGCAAGCGCCTCTGCGCCCCCGCCGAGTGGCGAAAGGCGTGCATGGGGCCCGACGAGAACAAGTTCGGATACGGCGCCGCGCGCGTCGCGGGCCGGTGCAACGACCGCGGGCGCAGCCCGATGGTCCGCTACTATCCGAGCTTCCTGTCTCCATCGACCTCGACGCCGATCGGCGCGAAGGAGATGAACGACCCGCGCCTGAATCAGCTCGCCGGGACGCTCTCTCCAACGGGCTCCCACGAAGGGTGCACGAACGACTACGGCGTCTACGACATGGTCGGCAACCTCCACGAGTGGACGAGCGATCCGAACGGCACGTTCCAGGGCGGTTACTACCTCGACACGCACCGGAACGGCGACGGCTGCAGCTACAAGACGGTGGCGCACGATTTCGTCTATCACGACTACTCCACCGGCTTTCGCTGCTGCGCCGACCCCGGCTCGAGCAGCTCGCCGTAGGCGAAAGAAGACCGAGGGCCCGCCGCCTCGTCAGGGGCGCGCGCGGCCACGGCCGGCGACGACGCTCGCGCGGCGCGCCACTGGTCGTAGGCGTGGAGCAGGTCGGCCGCGAACGACGTCGCGATCTGCGCGTAACCGCGGGCCGTGAGGTGGACTCGATCTTTGCGTGCGCGCGGCTCGGGCTCGGCGGCCCATACGGCGACCGATCCGGCGCCGCCCATCGCCGCCAGCTGATCGTAAAAGGCGCACCCCGCTTCGGCCGCGATCCGTCTCTGCATCGCCACGATCTCGAGGAGGCGCGGCACGGTCGTCCACTCTCCAGTGACTTCGTTCTTGCGAGCCAGGTCGGGCGGCCCGAGCAAGAGGCACGGCGCGGCCCGCGCGACGCGGCCGAGGAGCTCCTTCGAGCTCCGCTCATATGCGGCGTCGGTCAGCCTGGGCTCGACGGCCTCGTTGGTGCCGTAGGCGAAGATGACGAGGCGCGGACTCCGGTGCGCCACCTGCTCGGAAGAGGGCATCGAGCCGCGGCGCGCCTTCGAGGTAGCTCACGGGGCTCGGCGAGACCACGGTTGGAGCGGCCGGTTCGGCCGACGCCGGTGACGAGGCTGCGGGTGCGGGTTCGCTTGGGGGCGATGGCGCCGCGGACGCGATCGACCCGAGGTCGCGCGGAGGCACATCGACTGGGGCGGCCGCGCACCGGGCCGTGACGCTGGCGAGCGCGATCGTCGAGACGAACGAGGCGAACGAGGTGCTTTCTCGCCCGGTCATCGCCGTCGCCGTCCGTTCGCGAGCTTGGTGAGCGGCAGCGCGCCCACGACGTTGCGAAGGCGCTGCTTCTGCTGCTCGGACATCGTGCCCTGGATCTCGAGTCGAGCCCGCCCGGCGTTCCGCACGACGCGAAGCGTCGCCGTGGCGACCTTGGGTCGTTCCATCACGTCCTCAAGATCCGCGAGCACCCGAGGTGCGATGGCGCCGCGCCGGACCTCGATCTTGCCGCCCGTGACCTCGAGGACACACACGGTGATCGCGGCGCGAGCCGAAGCCCAGAGCGCGAGCGCGGCGATGACGACCGCGAGGGCGAAGAGGATGGGCATCGGGATCCCGTTAGAGTGCCACACGCGGCGGCCGGCGCGGCGGTGGATGCTCGAAAGCGGGCAGGCTGATGAATCCGCAGCTCCCCGCGATTGTGTCCACGAGGCCGCCGGCTGTAACGTCTGCAATGCCCGTCGGCTCACGCTCGAGAGCGAGCACGAGGGAGTGTGCCGCTTTTGGCTCGCAAGCGATGTGACCTCGAGAGGCAAGCGGGGAGACGCAGCGCACTCGGGCCTACGCGCTATTGGCTCCCTAGCCGAACAGGCCGAGTCCTGGCGTCAGCGTCCCACGAGCTTTGCCAGCAGAGCGCGCAGCCCCGGTGCCTGGTTCTCGGGCGTGCGTCCCGCGATCTTCACGAGCGCGACGCTCAGGTTGTCGGGGGTTCCGCGTGAGTTCGCCGCGTCGATGAGTGCGCGACAGCCGCGGGGCGCGCCCGCCAGCGACCCCGATGTGCGGACGTCTTCGTCGCCGAGCACGTTGTAGAGGCCGTCGCTGCACACGACGAGCGTGTCGCCCCCGGCGACGGGGAACGACAGGCGATCGACCGCGGTGATGAGCTCTCGCCCCAGGCTTCGCGTGAGCACGTGGCGTTCGGGGTGCACCTTCGCGCGCTCCGCGCCGATGAGCCCCAGGCGCCTGCGCTCGCCCGCCACCGTATGGTCCTTCGTCTTCTGGACGATCGCGTCGCCGCGGATCAGATAGAGGCGACTGTCTCCGACGTGCGCCGCGTACGCCATGCCTCCCTCGACGGCGACGGCGGTCATGGTGGTCGACATTCGCCGGAGCTCGGTCACCACGAGCGCGCGATCGTGAATCTCGATGTTCGCTTGCTGCAAGGCGCGATAGAGCCGCTTCATCGGCCCCCATGACGCCGGGCCCTCCTTGTAGGCGCGCAGCGTCACGTCGATCGCGGTCTGGCTCGCGATCTCGCCCCCTTGCTCGCCGCTCACGCCGTCGGCGATGCAGACCACCACGTGGGTCGGGCTTTCGATGTACGAACCGCACGCGTCTTCATTGTCGTTGCGTTCGGTGCCTCGATCCGAAGCAATGGCGAAATCGACGCTCCATGCGGGCACGGCGAGGGGGTCCGACTCCGGCATCGCTACGGCCGGCGACTATTCCATGAATCGAGGCGTATCGGCGCAATTCACGCGCTTTGACGGTCTCCGTACCGTCCCGTGCGCTACGAAACGCACCGGAAACGTGGGCTCAATATGTCGCGAAACAGTCGCCTCGGTAGGTTGCGCCCACCTAAAGGGGATCCTCAAATGGCTGAATCGTCGAAACCCGAGTCGTCACCGCCCTCGAGCCGAGCCACGCTCGGCCTCACGGGGTTAACCGTCAACGCCATGGCGCTGATCGCGCCGGGCGCCTTCTTGTGGCTCACATTTCAGATCCAGGCCATCTACGGCGCGCCCATGGCGGGCAGCGCCATGTGGTTTGGCATCGTGGCTGCGCTGCTTCTCTGCTTCGCGACGGCAATCAGCTACGCGGAGCTCTCGAAGCTCTACCCCGGCGCAGGTTCTTCGTACTTCTTCGCCGAGCAGGCGTTCCTCTCGAAGACCAAGGCCTTCAAGTTCGCCCGCATGGCGAAGTTCATCACCGGGTGGGCCAGTCATCTCTACTACTGGGTGTATCCGGGATGCATGGTCGGGGTGACCGCGCTGCTCAGCGGCTACCTCCTGAACCAGTTCTTTCCCGACACCTTCAGCGGCGGGTTCAACAGCCCGCTCTTCATGTACCTCTTCTGCATCGTCTTCGCGCTGGGCGTCGCGTACATCGCGTTCCGCGGGGTCAGCGGGTCGACCGGCGTGAGCGTCGCGATCAACGTCATCCAGATCACCGCTCTCCTCGTTTTCTCCGTCATCGCGATCGCCTATCGCGTGCAGCACCCCGAGGGCTCGCAGGGCCTGCAGCTCGTGAACGGGACCCCCCTCGACTACGTCGTGGCCCAGGAGCAGGTCGTCGAAGACGGGAAACCCAAGGTCGACGGTTCGGGCCAGCCCGTCATGCAGAACAAGGTCGACGAGAAGACCGGCGATCCCGTCCCCGAGATGAAGGACGGCAAGGCGGTCCCCTTCACGCTCACGTACGGCGACGGCGATGCCACCACGATGGAGCCCAGCGACTCGGATCACCCCAAGGACCTGACCCCGCACTTCCAGTTCCACACCACGGCCAGCTCGGTCATCGCGCCGCACGGCTTCTCGTTGATGTTCATCCAGGCGTGCGTCGCCATCCTCATCTTGGTCGGCTTCGAGTCGGTCACCGCGATGGGCGAAGAAGCCAAGAACGCGAAGCGCGACATCCCGAAGGCGGTGCTCCTGTCGCTCGCCATCCAGGGAGTGTTTTGCTACCTGATCGAGTACTTCGCGGCGAACTACTTCCTGAGCAAAGGGTACACCTTGCCGAACGCGGCCGCGTCCGGCGCTCCGCTCGGAGACATGATGGTCCTCGCGGGGACGTGGCTCTTCGGCTCTTACAGCGCAGGCCGCGCGTTCATGCTCGTCCAGGCGCTGACGGTGTTCCTCGCGCTCATCGGCACGACGCTGTCGTGCATCAACACGGGCGCTCGCGTCACCTACGCGATGGGCAAGGACGACGAGGTCCCTGCGCACTTCGGAATGCTCCACGGAACGAAGAACACGCCGCACCGATCGATCTGGACGCTGGCGATCCTGTCGATCTTCATCGGCATGATCACGGTCACCGTTTACCTCGGCGGAACGTCGCCCGCACCGCTCGACCCGAAGTACCACAACATCTGGTACAGCATCGGCATCTTCAACCCCGACGTGATCTCCAAGCTGCCGAACACGCTGGTCATCGTCACGCTGGTCAGTAACTTCGGGACGTTCCTCCTCTACATGATCACGTGCCTGGTCGCGATCGTGGCCTTTCGCGAGCACGACAGCTTCCACGGGTTCAAGCACTTCGTCGTGCCCCTCTTCGGGCTCGTCGCGAACCTCGCCTGCATGCTCTTCTATATCGTCGGACCGTTCGCGGTCAGCGGGATGAGCGTGAAGGAGCCGTTCATCGCGCTCGGCGTCTGCGCCTTGTGGGGCCTTTACGGCGGCATCTACTTCCTGCGATCGAGCAAGAAGTCGTCGCGGCCGGTGCTGCTCAACGAAAAACCGCTGGTCTCGTAGCTCTCGCAAGTCTTCACGAGCTCGCGGGGGCGTCGCAAGCGTCGACGCTCCCGCAGGGGGGTTCTTTCTTTGCGGCCCGCGGCCGCCGGGAGGTGTTAGGACAAGCCTGACGGATGCGCGAACTCGTCGCGGGAGACCGCGTAGACCAGTACGAGCTCACCGAGCTGCTTGCGCGGAGCGGCATGGCGTCGATCTTCAAGGCGCTCGACCGCACGTCCGGCGCCACCGTGGCCGTGAAGGTGCCGCACCTCCAGTACGAGGCCGACATCGCGTTCTACCAGCGCTTCGAACGCGAGGAGAACATCGGCAAGAAGCTCGATCACCCGAACATCGTGCGCGTGCTCTCTCCCGAGACGAAGAGCCGCATGTACCTCGTCATGGAGTTCGCGGAGGGGACGTCCCTCCGCGCGGTCCAGGGCGAAGGCCGCATGGAGCCGGCCCGGGCGCTCGACATCGCGGCGCAGATCTGCAGCGCGCTCGTCTACCTGCATTCCCGGGGCATCGTTCACCGCGACCTCAAGCCTGACAACGTGCTCTTGACCGCCGACGGCAAGATCAAGCTGCTCGACTTCGGGATCGCCATGGACGAAGCCGCGCGGCGGTTGACCTGGTTCGGGCTGACGCCTCCGGTCGGAACGCCCGACTACATGGCCCCCGAGCAGGTGCGGGGAAAGCGGGGCGACGTGAGGACCGACATCTACGCGCTCGGAACGATGCTCTACGAGATGATCACCGGTGAGCTCCCGTACTCACATGGGAACGTGCACGCGACGATGCGCGCGAAGCTCGATCAAGATCCGCGGCCTCCGAGGGAGGTCATGCCTAACATCGATCCGCAGATCGAAGAGATCATCATGCACGCGATCGAGCGCTCTCCGCGCGAGCGCTACGCGACCGCGAAGGAGATGCTCGCGGATCTCGAGAACCCGTCGGGCGTGGTCATCCGCGAACGCGCGGCGCGACGGGGCATCCCTCTCCTCGATCGCCTCCACGTTCCGAGGCGCCTCGTCGCGCGCGCCGTGCTCGCGCTCGTCATCGGTGCGCTGCTCGTCCTCACCATCGCGAGCGGTCGCCCGCGGCACACGCATCCCGTATCGGCTCCGCCGGCATCGGCTCCGCCGGCATCGGCTCCGCAGACCCCGTCGAGCAGCGCCTCTACGGGCGGGAGCCGGTGAGCGATGTTCGCCCACTCGCTCAACCTGGCGTGGCTGCTGATCAGCGCGTTCCTCGTGATGTTCATGCAGCTCGGGTTCTCGATGGTCGAGACCGGGTTCACGCGCTCGAAGAACGCCGTGAACACCATGGCGATGAACTTCGTCGTCTATCCGGTGGGAATCGTGGGCTTCTGGCTCGTCGGGTACGGGATCGCCTACGGCGGCGTCCAGGGCTGGAGCTCGCTCGGCTGGAGCAACACCGACTTCGCGGAGCTCGGCGTTCGCCTGGGGGGCCGCTTCTTCGGTCTCACCGGCGGGTCGAAGTTCGCGCTGATGAGCGTCGCGCACGATCCGCCGAACCTGGCGATGTTCCTCTTCTCGGCCGTCTTCATGGACACGGCCGCGACCGTGCCCACGGGCGCGCTCGCCGAGCGATGGCGATTCTCGTCGTTCATGATTTTCGGCTTCGCGATGTCGATGTTCATCTACCCGCTGATCGCCAACTGGGTCTGGGGTGGCGGGTGGCTCTCCGCGCTCGGCGCCGATTTCGGGCTCGGGCATGGCGACGTCGACTTCGCGGGCTCGTCGGTCGTTCACATGACCGGCGGCATCGCCGCGCTCGCCGGCTCGCTCGTCATCGGTCCGCGCATCGGAAAGTTCCGCAAAGACGGCACCATCAGCATGATCCAGGGCCACAACTTGCCCATGGCCATCATGGGCACGTTCATTCTCGCGTTCGGCTGGTTCGGCTTCAACGCCGGCTCGACGCTCTCGGCGACCGAGCCCCGCATCGCCGAGGTCGCCGTCAACACGGCCATCGCGTCGGCCACGGGGGCGCTGACGTCGCTCGGCTACGTCTGGCAACGGCATCGCCGGCCCGACGTGGCGATGGCCTGCAACGGCCTGCTCGGAGGGCTCGTGTCCATCACGGCGCCGTGCGCGTTCGTCGCACCTCCCGCGGCGGCTCTCATCGGCGTCGTCGCCGGACTGCTCGTGGCCCTCTCGGTTGGCAACATCGAACGGCGGTTGCGCATCGACGATCCCGTCGGGGCCATCTCGGTTCACGGCGTGTGCGGCGTATGGGGCGTGCTCGCCGTGGGCCTCTTCGCCGACGGGAGCTTCGGTGAAGGATGGAACGGCGTGAACGGTCCGGTGCGCGGCCTCCTTTTCGGTGACCCGGGTCAGCTCGTGGCGCAGCTCATCGGAGCGGCGACGTGCGGGACGTTCGTCTTCGGCGTGAGCTACGTCGTCTTCAAGGTCATCGATCGCCTCGTCGGCAACCGGGTGGCAGCCGAGGTCGAGACGGCCGGCCTCGACGATCTCGAGATGGGCTCCGACGCCTATCCCGGCGATTGATCGCGGACGAATCGGGGGGCATGGGATGCGCGCCGCCGAGCCGGGCTGAATTTAGAAACGCCGGAGAAACGTCGCACATGATACCCCCTGAGACGAGGAGCTCATGGACTTCACGAGCTACGACGCGCGCGCGTTTTTCGACGAGATGTTCGATGTCGAGGCCCGCCCTCGATCTGGTTGCGGGTTGCTCGCGCGCACGCTTGCCGCCCTCCCCGGGGTGGAGGTCGCGCGCCGCCAGCGCGCCGCCGAACGAGCGATGCTCCACATGGGCATCACGTTCAGCGTCTACGGCGACAACGCGGGGACGGAGAAAATCCTCCCGTTCGACCTCGTGCCGCGGGTCGTTCCCGCGGCCGAGTGGGCGGCCATCGAGAAGGGGCTGGCTCAGCGCGCGCGTGCGCTGAACCTCTTCATCGACGACGTCTATCACGCGCGGCGAATCGTGACCGACGGGATCGTCCCCCGCGAGATCATCGAGAGCGCAGGGTCCTACCTGCCGGGCTGCCGTGGGCTCGATCCGCCCCAGGGCGTCTGGGCGCACATCACCGGCACCGATCTCGTGCGGCACTCCGACGGGAAGTATTACGTCCTCGAAGACAACCTCCGTTGCCCCTCCGGGGTCTCGTTCGTCCTGCACAACCGCCAGGTGATGAAGCGGGCCCTGCCTAATGTCTACGAGGCTTCGCGCGTCCGTCCCGTCGACGCCTATCCCAGCCAGCTGCTCCGTATGCTGCAGCACGTGCGCCCTCGCGGCGTCGCCTCGCCGACCGTCGTGGTGTTGACGCCGGGACCCTACAACTCGGCGTACTCGGAGCACTCATTCCTCGCCCAGCAGATGGGCGTCGAGCTCGTCGAGCCCCGCGATCTCGTGGTGCGCGACGGCTTCGTCTGGATGCGAACGACGCGAGGCCGCGCGCGGGTCGACGTCATTTATCGCCGGATCGACGACGCCTTCATCGACCCGACCGTCTTCCGCCCGGACTCCATGCTCGGCGTTCCCGGGATCATGAACGTGGTCCGTGCCGGGCGCGTCACCCTCGCGAACGCGCCGGGCACCGGCGTCGCCGACGACAAGGTCATCTACGCCTACGTCCCGGCCATCATCAAATACTACCTCGCCGAAGAGGCGATCCTCCCGAACGTGCCGACGTTCGTCTGCTTCGACGACAAGCAGCGCGAACACGTGCTCGCGAACCTCGACAAGCTCGTGGTCAAGGCGGCGAACGAGTCGGGCGGTTACGGCATGCTGATGGGGCCGCAAGCGTCCGCCGCCGAGCGGGCGGCGTTCGGCGATCACATCCGCAAGAATCCGCGGAACTACATCGCTCAACCGCTCCTCGGTCTCTCGCGCGTGCCCACGCTGGTCGAAGAAGGGCTCGAAGGGCGGCATGTGGACTTGCGCCCCTACATTCTCCACGGCGAAGATACCTACGTGCTCCCGGGAGGGCTGACGCGGGTGGCACTGAGGAAAGGCTCTTACGTCGTGAACTCGTCTCAGGGCGGCGGAACCAAGGACACCTGGGTGCTGGGCGCCAACGGCGACGATCTGCCCGGTCGAGAGGCCGCGCCATGCTGAGTCGCGCAGCCGACGCCCTCTACTGGATGTGCCGCTACGCGGAGCGCGCCGAGAACGTCGCTCGGTTCCTCGACGTCAGCCTCCAGGTCTCGCTCGACCTGCCGGACCCGCACGGCGATCCCTGGGCGGGCGTGGTCGCGGCCACGGGCGACCACGAAGGCTTCGCTGAGCGATACGACCGGCCGACTCGCGACTCGGTCGTTCGCTTCTTGACGGTCGACACCGAGTCGCCGAACTCGATCGTGTCGTGTCTCCGTTACGCCCGCGACAACGCGCGTTCGATCCGAGAGGCGATCTCGTCGGAGACGTGGGAGCAGATCAACAAGTGGTATCTCGCCGTGCGCGAGGCCACCGCCGGCGGCTCCGTCGTCGAAGACCCGCACGACTTCCTCGCGGCCGTCAAGGAGGCGTCACACCTCTTCGTCGGCGTCACCTACCTGACGATGACCCACGGCGAAGGGTGGCACTTCGGGCGGCTTGGTCGGCTGCTCGAGCGCGCCGATCAGACGAGCCGCATCGTCGACGCGAAGCAGGCGCTCATTCTCGTGAAGCCGCCCGAGGTGGGCGCTACCCTCGACGAGATCCATCTCTTGGCGCTGCTCCGCTCGGTGAGCGCGCTCGAGATGTACCGAAAGAAGTACGGACGCATCGAGCACAAGTCGGTCATCAGCTTCCTCATGCTCGACAAGCTGTTCCCGCGCTCGATCCGTCACTGCCTCGACAAGTCGCAGCGCTCGCTTCACGCCATCATGGACACACGCTCCGACATGACGGGTACCCTCCCTGAGCGCCTCCTCGGCCGCCTCGGCGCCGAGTACGAATACGCGATCGTCGAAGAGATCCTGGCCGAGGGCCTCCATCCGCATCTCGACGGCCTGCAATCGAAGCTGAATGCGGTGCACGCCGCCGTGCACGAGACCTTTTTCGCGACCCGCCCCGACCCGGTGCCCGAGCCCCTCGCCGAAGCGGCTCAATAGAAATCGGTAACCAAAAGAGCGCCGGCGTGACCGGCGTGACCGGCGTGACCGGCGTGACCGGCGTGACGGGCGAGCGCGACGGCCACGGTCGCGTCGCCTGCGTCGCGCGAGCCGGGTAGACTGGCAGGGGATGAAGAAGGGCGAACACGAACAGCTCGTCGGGCGAACGATCGCCGGCAAGTACGTCGTGGAGAGCTTGATCGGAACGGGCGCGATGGGCGCGGTGTTCCGCGCGCGGCAGGTCGCTCTCGAAAAGACGGTCGCGATCAAGGTCATGCTCGGCGAGCACGCCGGCGATCCCGCCTTCGCCGGTCGCTTCCACCGGGAGGCCAAGGCGGCGTCCCGGCTCAACCACCCCAACTCGATCCAGATCCTCGACTTCGGAGCAGAGCCCGACGGACTCCTCTACATCGCGATGGAGTACCTCTCCGGCAGGAGCCTGCACGCGCTCCTCCGCGAGGAGTGGCCGCTCGCGCCCTCGCGCGTCGCGGACATCGCGATGCAGACGCTCGCGGCGCTCGCCGTCGCCCACGACACGGGCGTGGTCCACCGCGATCTCAAGCCCGAGAACGTGATGGTGCAAAGCGGAACCGACGACGACGGGCGACCCAAGGACACCATCAAGGTCTGCGACTTCGGGATCGCGAAGATCACCGACCCGCGTGCCTATCGGGTCGCCGGCGAGCGCGAGTCAGAGGCGCCGGTGACCACGGCGGGCTTCCTGGTGGGAACGCCCGAGTACATGTCTCCCGAGCAGGGCCGGGGCGAGTCGCTCGACCCCCGGAGCGATCTCTACTCGGTGGGCGTCATTCTCTACGAGATGCTGACCCGTCGGGTCCCGTTCGACGCCGAGAATGCGATCGGCATCGTGCTCAAACACATCACCGAAGAGCCGCAGCCACCGTCGACGATCGCGTCCGGAGTCGACCCGCGCCTCGAGGCCATCACGCTCCGCGCTCTCCGCAAGTTCCGCGAAGAGCGCTACACGAACGCGCGCGAGATGCGCGCCGAGCTGCGGCTCGTCATCGACGGGGCAGTTGGCGCCACTCCGCTCGCTCCACGCGTGAACGTCTCGACGCCCCTGCCCGAGCAGTCGATGGTGAACGCGGCGACGGTCGCCATGCCCGTTCCGCCGCCGTCGTCCTACGGCTCCGGAGCGAAGCCGACGCTCGAAGGAACCAGCGCAGCGGTAACGGGCCTTCCGAGTCGGCGTCGCGGGCTGCTCGTCGCGGGGGCCGTCATGCTGCTCGTCGCGCTGGGCGCCTCGGGCACGGCGCTGCTTTCCAGAGGTCGGGCGCACCCTTCGGCCCTGGCTGCGGCAGCGAGCGCGCCGCCGGTTGCTGCGCTCGGCGCCGCTGCGCCCGACCCAACCCGGACGCCGCCCGCGACCGTCGCGTCCCACGATGATGCGGCTGACCCGCCGCCCGCGGGTCCGCACGCGCTCGTGGTCACCCACGCTGCTGGTCACGGGAAGACCGGCGGCGCGCCCGCTGCGAACTCCAGGGCCGTGGCAGGCCCCGCTGCGCCGGCGCCCGGTGCGCCCAGCGCTGTAGCTTCGGTCGCGGCGGCGCCACCGGCGGCGCCCTCTGCACCGGCGGTCGCATCGGACCCGACGTCGAATCCCATTGCGGCTGCGGGGGTCGTCGAGGCGCCGGCCGCGGATCCCACGTTCGATCCGGCGCGGGCCTACGTCGAGATCGGAATGGTCAACGTGGAGAACGTGAAAGAGCAGGCGGTTCGCGCCGCGCTTCACGGGCTCGCGCTCGGCCAGTGCTATCGGTCGTCGCTCAAGGCGAAAGGCGCGCGCGCTCCCGGCGTCGCCACCCTGAACCTCTCGTTCGACGAGTCGGGCGTGGCGCGATCGGCCGTGGTCACGGGCGCTGACTTCTTGCCCGGTCTCGCGCGCTGCGTGCAAGACGCATCCGTGACGATCCGGATAGGCAGCGCGCAGGTCGAGTCGGGCGGGGGTGTCGCCGAAGTCACCCTCGGCTTCCGCGAACCCTGACGCCAGACATCGGCGCTCGCGTGCGGCGCTCGCTCGCTCGCGCGCGCCGCGTGTTCCCTGTCGTTGACTGGGGAGTCGGGCCGCCGTAAAGACGACGCTGCCGAATGCGACGGTCGAGGTCAGAGCTCCTTCGCGATGCGTGGACGCGGTTTCGTGTCGCCTCGTCCAGGCTGCCGGCGATGTTCGACGCGCCTACCCGACGGGCGCTCGCTCCGTTCGCGCTCCCGTTGGCGCTCGCGCCCTTGATCATGTCGGCGATGCGAACGAATCTGAGGGAACCGCTCTTCACGGATCCGCTCGTATTTCAATATACCGCCTGGTGCATTCGACACGGCCTTCGCCTGTATCGCGATGTCGGCGCGCAGGACGGGCCAACCATCCACTACCTGCACGCCGCCATTCAGGCGATTGTCGGCATCACCGACCGCGGCTTCCGCCGCGCGGATCTGGCGATCCAGATCGTCGGCAGCGGCACGATGGGCGCGCTGCTGGCTCCCGCGCTCGATCCCCGGCGCCGCGTCCGTTCGCTGACGCGGGCCGCGTGGGCCACGGCGACGGCGGCCATCTGGCTGTCCTGGTATTTCACGTTCGGCTGGGAAGGCACGACTCAGCGCGAGGGATTCTATTCGATGTTCGGGTCGGTCGGAATGGTGCTGCTCTTCGTGAGCGGTGACCTCGAAGCTCGGTGGTCTCGCGTCGCCCTGTTCGCGGGCGCGTTCTTCGTGACGAGCCAGATCTTCGGCAAGCCGACGGGCATCATGTACTTCGGCCCGGGCGCCCTCATCATCGCCATGCCGAACGCCGGGGCGGTCTTCGACTTCTGGAAGCGGTGCAAGATCTTCGTCGCGGGGAGCGCGACCTTCGTCTTGCTGCTGACGTTAGCACTCCTCGTGTCGGGGAGCTTCACGGGATACCTGCACTGGTGCTGGGTCATTCCCTACGTCGGCAATCGGTACCTGTACGGAACCGACTGGCACCGCCTCTACTTGGCGTACTGGGATCGATTCAATCACCTCGCCGAGGCCGCGTTCGTCGCCGGGGGGGCGTCGATCGGCGTCGGGCTCTTGCCGCCGCGCGCGCTGCCGTTCGTCATCGTGCCGCCGGTCGCGTATCTCGCGGCGTGCCTGCAGGCGCGCGGATTCGACTACCAGATCATCCCGACTATCGCGAGTTCTCACCTCGTGTTCTTGCTGATCGTCACTCGCCTCTGGAGAACGGAGGGCGTTCGCCATCGGGCGGACGACCGCGGAGCGACTGCCGCGCTGGCGCTCACGTTCGCCGGGTACTACGGCTTCTCCAGTCTGGAGGACGCGAAGCCTCGATGGGGGGGCGACCCCAAGTCGTGGGACGTTCCCGAGCATCAGAGCGGGGAAGACGAGAAGAAGGCGGGCCTCTACGTCAAGGCTCACACCAAGCCCGACGACACCGTGTTCGCCTACGACTGGGGCAACTCGCACATCATCTTGTTCGCCGCCGAGCGCAAGACGGCGGCGCCCTATTTTCATATCTACTGGCTCGATCCGATTGGCTTGTTGCCCCTGACCGAGGTCAAGCCCGACCCCGCTCAGCTGGCCGCGCTCGCGCAATTGCAAGATTACCACCGCAAGACCTCGTGCGCGGCCGTGCTCGCGAACAAGCCCGCGGCCATGGTCTTCGACGCGATCGATCGCGGCTACGCCTTCTGCCCCGAACTGAGGGGCGTGCTGGCGAACGACTTCGCGCCGCCGGCGGCCATAGGCGCCCTCCAGGTCTACCTGCGCAAACCTCAGTAGCGCTGTCTCCTCGTCCTTCTATCTCGCTTCGATGCGCGGGCAGCCGAAGACGACGTTCACCTGCCCGAGGTCGTCGGCCTTCACGGTGTCGCACGCGGCCTGGCAGAGGCTGACCTTCGTCGGCTTGGTGGGAGCGTCGAAGTACCACCCGTTGTCGGGTGCCTTCGAGCATCCGGTCGAGTCGCCAACGAAGACGAACGTCAGATCGGCGCCGGTGCCCGGCACGTATTCGACGTTGGTCTCTGCGGGGTCGACGTTGCCGGCGGGAATCGCGAAGTCACAGGGAATGGCGCTTTTTCGCGCAGCGTCGAGCGCGGCGAGGAACTGCTGCTGGGCGTTGCCGCCGGTGTCGACCAGCGTCGCCGTGCCCGTCCCGCCGGCCTGCGCGATGCCGTTGAGCGCCGACAGATCGGAGCCGACGCCGATGACGAATGTCGAGATCGACGGCATTCCGGCGAAGGCCGCCGCGGCCACGGAGATCGCGTTCGCGAGCGTGTTGGGGGTCTCGCCGTCGACGGGGCTGGTGCAGGTGTCGTCGGGGACGCCGTCGGTCGCGAGGAGGAGCACCGGCTTGCGCGCCGGGTTGGGGTGCGCGCGCAGGTAGGCGATGAGCCCCTGGAGAAGCGGCACGGTGGGCGTACCGCCGGCCATCATCTGGTCGTCGAGCGCCTGCGAGATGGGAGCGGACACCGTCGCGCCCGGCGCGAGGTCGACGGCGAGCGCCTGGTAGTCGGGCACGCTGCACTGCTTGCGGATCGGGAAGAATTGGAGCCCGAACCCGAGGTCCGCGTACGACGGATTCGTGACGAACGACTTGAGCGCCGCCTTCACGTTGGTCCACTTGTCGTCGAAGTCCATCGAGAAGCTGGTGTCGAGGCCGATGACCATGTCGAGCGGGATCTTCTCCGCGCGCTTCGAGACCGAGGAGCACCCTCCTCCGCCTTCGCCGCCTTCGTCGTCCCCGCCTTGAAACGAGGAGCCGCCGGACGAAGAGCTGGTCGGGCTCTCGGCGTCGCCGTTGCCCTTCGGGGTCGCCGCGCTGGACCCGCAACCCGCCCCGGTCAGTGCGATCGCGCCCAGACAGGCGGCCGCCGCGATGGCGCTCATTCGCGCCACACCGGCGCCTGATCTCGCCGCGTTCGTTCCGCTCGTGCCGTTCGTCCGACTCATCCCGCTTGCCATCGACTTAGCCTCCGCACTGCAGCGTGCCGCCGCATCGATCGGGTTGAGCGCCGGTGCGCCCGCGACACGTGTCTTTCGTGCATGCGCATTTGCCCGCAGCGCACAAGAAGTACTCGTTGCCCGTGCCGTTCGGGCAACCGCAGCTCACGGTCGTGCAGGCGTTGGTGACGCTCCCGCAGGCGCTCCCGAGCGCGGGCGTCGGGCACGTGGCCGGAGCGCAGCACACGTTCGGGTTCGGGATCGCGTTGCACGCCTGGCCCGAGGGGCAGCCGCACTGCAGCGTGCCGCCGCAGCCGTTGTCGTACGCGCCGCACGCGTCGCCGCCGGGCTGTCCGGGGCCGCCGGGGACGTTGCTGCAGGTATAGGCCGCGCCGGTGGGGTTGTTGCAGTGGCAGGTCCCGGTCGTCCCGGGCGTGCTCGTCGAGCACACCTGCCCGGTCGGGCACCCGCACGGGATCGTGCCGCCCGTGCCATTGTCGAGGCCGACGCCGCACTTGCCGGCGTAGGTTGCGCTGGAGCAGGTGAGCGGCGTCTTGCAGGTGCCCGCGCCGTCGGCCGGGGCGCACACGTGCCCGTTGCACAGGCAGACGCGCCCGCCGCTGCAGGTGCACGCTCGCGCTGAGCCGCATCCGGTATCGACGGGCTGCTTGGTGTCGTTGCACTCTGCGCCCTCACCGCTGCCGCTGCACGCCGGCGCGGGGTGGCAGCACGTGCTGTTCGTGCATTGCGTGCCCGTCGTGCACTTGTTGCAGTTGTTCGTCGTGCCCACGGGACGACACGAGTCCTGAACCGGGCCGCAGGTGCCCGACGCGAGATTGCACGAGTCGGTGCGCGAGCAGCACGACCCGACGACGCCGTTGGCTGGCGCGAGCCCGGCGGCTCCCGTCGCGTTGGCGACGCACTCCGTGCCTGCGGCGCACGCCGCGTCGACGCCGCCGCCGCAGCCGTCGGGGAGCTTCGTCCCGCATTGCCCGTTGCCGGTATAGAACGCCGACGGATGCGGAACGCAACAGGCGCCCACGACGCCGGAGGCCGCGACCGGCCCCGCGCCCCCGTTGGCCGTGCACGAACCGGCGGAACAGACGCACGACTCCGTGCCCTGACTGCACCCATTGGGCAGGCCGACGCCGCAATGGCCGGCGTAGTCGACAGCGCAGACCTTCGCGGCGCAGCAGGTGTTCGTCGCCTGGTCGCAGACGCCGTTCGGGCAGGTGCCGCACGTCACCGTGGCGCCGCAGCCGTCGTCGAACGAGCCGCACTCGTATTGTGCGAAGTCGGTGCACTTCTTCGCGATGCACGGCGGCCCGCAGACGTCGTTCGTGTTGCACACCTGGCCCGTCGCGCAGTCGCCGCAGTGGATCGTGGCCTTGGTGCAGCTGCTGACGATGTTGCCGCACGTCCGGCCCTGAGCGACGCACTCGTCCGGGGTCTCCTTGGGATCGCAGTGATTCGCGATGCCGCGCACCCCGCAGCTCTGGCCGGCCGGGCAGACGAAGCCCGCGACGTTGTCGCAATCGACCGTGCCGCCGCAGCCGTCGGAGATGATGCCGCACTCGACGCCGCTCGACGTCTTCGCCGCGGCGCAGATCACCGCCGCAGACGCGGGGACACAGCTCGGTTCACACGTATTGAACGTGGGATTGCACCGTCGCGCTCCGCCGTCGGCGTCGGCCGCGCACTGCCCGCAGTCGGTGCTCGCGATGTTGGGCCCGCAGCCGAGCCAGGCGAAGCCGCACTCGTAGCCGAGGTCGGCGCAGGTGACGTTCTCGCAGTCCTGGCACTTGTTCGTGTCCGGGTTGCACTCCTTGCCGTCGGGACACCCTTTGGTCGTCGTGTCCGGGCAGTCGAGGAAGTCGCCGCAGGAAGTGCGCACGGTTCCGCACTCGGCGCCCAGGTCGGCGCACGTGAGCTTCGGCTTCACGCACGTGTTCGTCGTGAGGTCGCAGACGCGCGCCTCGGTCCCGCCGTCTGCCGTCACGGCCGGCATGCAGCCGCCGCACATCTTCGTCGCCCCGCTGCAGGCGTCGTGAACGGGTCCGCAGAGTCCGGTGCAGTCGATGTCGGCGCTCGCGTCGGGGTCGCACGGTGGGCCGGCGTCAACGACGGCGATGGCGACGGCGTCAACCGGGGCGACCGCGTCCGAGGAGGCGTCGTCCCCGGAGCCCGCGTCGCCCGTTGGGCCCGTGGTGCCGTCGGACGCGCTCGCGTCCTCGATGGCGGCGCCGGCTTCTGTCGGGGGGCCCTGATCCGTCGCACTCGAGCCGCAGCCGGCCGTTGCCGTGGCCAGCGCGAGGAGCGCGCAGGCGCCTCCGACTCGAACCCAGGTCACGGCCTCAATCATCGTTCGTCGCATTCGTCCTCCGGGACCCTGCAGACAGTCTCGTTCGCTCTCGCTCGATGGCCGCCGGCGACGAACGCTACCGGCACGAACGAACGCGACCGACTGCGACTTGACCCTCGCAACCTCGATCCTCGAGTGACGACTCCGGTATGTGCTGTTCGGAATCGGACGAAGACCGAGAGTCCGCCCACTTTAGAGAGTATGCGGAGGATTCATCTCGATAGCGAATTATTTTTCATGCCCGCATGGCCTTACGTCGCCTCATGGACCACGTTGGTCGCGCTGCTCGCGCTGGGGGCCGGGATCGATGTCGGAGCGGTGGAATGAGGCGTAGCCGGGGGAATTTGTGAGGAGGTTCCCTCGTCGAAGGGGTTGCAAGACCAACCGACGACGGAGAACCCC
>OCTA010000121.1_pt1 | contig 74533 bp, 77 predicted proteins | sample 1538991 | NCBI WGS metagenome assembly OCTA01 (sample SAMEA3539302, study PRJEB22396) | soil metagenome | biome: tundra; feature: field; material: soil | place: USA | collected 2010-05 | depth 0.15 m
GGGTTGGTTCATGATTGCAGCCTGCGCGGGTAGGTCCGCGCGATGTACTGTTCCACCAGTTCCTGGAATTCCTCGGCGATGCGCTCGCCCTTGAGCGTGACGGTCTTGGCTCCGTCCTCGTACACCGGCGCCACGGGGCGCTCGCCGGTGCCGGGCAGGCTGATGCCGATGTTCGCGTGCTTGCTCTCGCCCGGCCCATTGACCACGCAGCCCATGACGGCGACGGTCATGGTCTCGACGTCCCTATAGGCGGTGCGCCATTCCGGCATGCGCTCGCGCAGGTGGCGCTGAATGCTCTCGGCGAGGGTCTGGAAATAGGTACTCGTGGTGCGGCCGCAGCCGGGGCAGGCGGTCACGAGCGGGGTAAAGGAGCGCAGGCCCATGGTCTGCAGCAGCTCCTGCGCGACGATGACTTCACGGCTGCGATCGCCGCCGGGCTCGGGCGTCAACGACACGCGAATGGTATCGCCGATGCCCTGCTGCAGCAGGATGCCCATGGCCGCCGAGGAGGCGACGATGCCCTTGGAACCCATGCCGGCCTCGGTCAGTCCCAGATGCAATGCGAAATCGCAGCGCGCCGCGAGCTCGCCGTAGACGGCGATCAGGTCCTGGACCGCGCTGACTTTGGCCGACAGCACGATACGCTCGCGCGGCATGCCGAGCTCAACGGCGCGCTCGGCGCTCTCGAGCGCGGAGCGCTCGATCGCCTCGCGCATGACCTCCTGTGCTGACTTGGGCTGCGCTGCGCGGCCACGATCGCCGCGCGCATGACCTCCTGTGCTGACTTGGGCTGCGCTGCGCGGCTGTTATCGTCCATGAGCCGCAGCAGCAGATCCTGATCGAGGCTGCCCCAATTCACGCCGATGCGGACCGGCTTGCCATTGGCGCAGGCGATCTCAATCATCTCGGCGAACTGCGTATCGCGCTTGGATCCGCGGCCGACGTTGCCGGGATTGATGCGGTATTTGGCCAGCGCGGCGGCGCAGCCAGGATGCTCCTGCAGCAGCTTGTGGCCGTTGAAATGGAAATCACCGATCAATGGCACGGCGCAGCCGAGCGCATCGAGCCGATTGCGGATGTGCGGGACCGCGGCGGCGGCCTCGGCGGTATTGACCGTGATGCGCACCAGCTCCGAGCCCGCGGCCGCGAGCTGCGCGCACTGGCTCGCGGTCCCCGCGATGTCGGCGGTGTCAGTATTGGTCATCGACTGCACCACGATCGGGGCGCTGCCGCCGATCGTGACGCGGCCGACCTGCACGGCGCGGCTGAAGTGGCGCTTAAGTCCCATGGGGCTATTGTAGTGCAGCGGCAAACCGGTGTGGGAAAGCGCCGCGCGCTGCTATCATTCCCGATTGGATCTGGAGAGGTGGTTGGGAAGGCACACCTGTTTATTTGATTTGCACGTGGCGCTCGGGGCGCGGATGGTCGACTTTGGCGGCTGGGATATGCCGGTTGCCTACGGCTCGCAGATCGAGGAACACCATGCGGTGCGGCGCGGCGCCGGCGTGTTCGACGTTTCCCACATGTGCATCGTCGATCTGCGCGGCGCGCGCAGCCGTGAGCTGCTGCGTGGCCTGCTGGCCAACGACGTCGCGCGCCTGAACGTGCCGGGCAAGGCACTCTACAGCTGCATGCTCAACGATCGCGGCGGGGTCCTCGACGACCTGATCGTTTATTACCTCGACGATGATTTCTTTCGTGTAGTGGTCAACGCCGGCACGCGCGATAAGGATCTGGCCTGGATCGGCGCGCAGGCTGAAGCCGTCGAGGTGCAGCTGCTCGAGCGCCGCGATCTGGCCATGCTGGCGATCCAGGGGCCGCAGGCGCGCGAGCGCAGCGCGGCGCTGCTGACCGCCGAGGCGGCCTGGGCGGTGCTGGAGCTGCAGCCTTTCTTCGGCGTGCAGATCGGCGAGTGGTTCGTCGCGCGCACCGGTTACACCGGCGAGGACGGCTTCGAGATCATGCTGCCGACTGCTGAAGCCGTGTCCGTGTGGCAGCGGCTCAATGCCGCCGGCGTACACTCCTGCGGCCTCGGCGCGCGCGACACGCTGCGGCTGGAGGCGGGCATGAATCTGTACGGCAACGATATGAACGAGCAGACCAATCCGCTGGAGTCGGGGCTCGCATGGACCGTGGCCTTCGACCCCACCGATCGCAACTTCGTCGGTCGCGCGGCGCTCGAGGCCATCCGCGCGCGCGGCGCTGAGCATAAGCTGGTCGGCCTGGTGCTTGATGAGCGCGCCGTGCTGCGCAGCCACCAGCGTGTGCTGATCCCCAGCGTGGGGGAGGGCGAAGTCACCAGCGGCACGTTCTCGCCGACGCTGGAGCGCTCGATCGGTCTGGCGCGCGTGCCTGTGGGTACCTACGCGTCGGTGCAGGTTGAGGTGCGCGGTCGGCCGCTGCCCGCGCGGGTCGTGCGAGTACCGTTTGTCCGCCACGGCAAAGCATTGATTTCGTTAGTTTGACGAGCTGAAGGAGTGGCGATGAGTGATATCCCGTCGGAACTGAAATTCGCCCGCAGCCACGAATGGCTCAAGCAGCTGCCCGACGGGATTGCCGAGATCGGCATCAGCGATCACGCGCAGCATGCGCTCGGTGATCTGGTGTTCGTCGAGCTGCCTGAGATCGGCCGCAGCCTCAACGTAGGGGAGACCTGCGCCGTGGTGGAGTCGGTCAAGGCCGCCTCCGATGTCTACACGCCGGTGGCCGGCACGGTGGTGGCGGTCAACGATCAGTTGCGCCATACGCCGGAGTTGATCAACCGCGACCCGTATGGCGGCGGCTGGCTGCTGCGGCTGCGGCTGCGGCCCGGGGGCCTGGGCGCCGAGACCGGCCTCATGTCCGCCAGCGAGTATGGCGTGCTGGCCATGCAGGACTGAGTTCGTCATGCCCTTTATTCCGCACACCGAGCAGGATGTCCGCGAAATGCTCGCGGCAATCGGTGCGCCAAGCATCGAGGCGTTGTTCGATGAGATTCCATCCAGCTTGCGCGTGTCCTGCCTGCCCGATGTGCCGGCCGGCCTCAGCGAGCTCGAGGTCATGCAGCTCATGTCCGCGCGCGCGCGCCAGGACGGGCAGCCGCGGTGCTTCATCGGCGCCGGCGCCTACGAGCACCACATTCCGGCGGCCGTGTGGTCTACCGTCACGCGGGGGGAGTTCTATAGCGCCTATACGCCCTATCAGGCTGAAGCCAGCCAGGGCACGCTGCAGACGATCTACGAGTACCAGACCATGATCGCGAGCCTGACCGGAATGGAAGTCAGCAACGCCTCGCTCTATGACGGGGCGAGCGCGGTGGCCGAGGCGGTGCTGATGGCGGTGCGCGCCAACCGGCGTTCCAAGGCCGCGCGCATCCTGATGCCGCGCACTGTGCATCCGCACTATCGCGCGGTGGCGCTCGCGACCGCCGGTAACCAGGGCGTGAAATTCGAGGATCTGCCCTACGAGCGCGGCATGGGGCACACCCCGCCCGAGGCCCTGGCGCCGTTCGCCGGCCAGGACTTCACGGCACTCGTTATCGCCCAGCCGAACTTTTTCGGCGTGTTCGAAGACGTCGATGCGCTGACCGACATTGCCCATGCGCACGGCGCGCTGGTGATTGCCGTGGTCAATCCGACCTCGCTCGCGCTGCTCAAGCCGCCCGGTCAATGGGGTCAGAAGGGTGCGAACATCGTGGTCGGCGAGGGCCAGCCGCTCGGCTGCCCGCTGTCCTCGGGTGGTCCCTACTTTGGTTTCATGAGCACGCGCCTGGAACACGTGCGACAGATGCCGGGACGCGTCGTCGGCCGCACGGTGGACCTCGACGGCCGGCCCGGCTTCACCCTCACGCTGCAGGCGCGCGAGCAGCACATCCGCCGCGCCAAAGCGACCTCGAATATCTGTACCAACCAGGGCCTGCTCATGATGGCGGGCACGGTGTATCTCTCGCTGATGGGCGCCGAGGGACTCGAGCGCGTCGCGACGCTGTCGATGACGCGCACCGAGGAGCTCGCGCGCGCGCTCACAGCGATCCCCGGCGTGCGACGCGTGTTCGCGCGCGCGGGCTTTCACGAGTGCGTACTGACGCTCGATCGGCCCGTGGCGCCTGTGCTCACGGCGCTCAGCGCGCGCGGCATCGAGGGCGGTCTCGATCTCATCGACTATTACCCGGAGCTCGGCCCCGCGCTGCTGCTGTGCGCGACCGAGACCAAGACCACGGCGGATATCGACAGCTACGCTCGAGCCTTGTCCGAAGTGTTGCGCACGGCGCGCGCGGCCTGACGAACATGAGTTTGCCGATGCGCGAGAAGCTGATCTTCCAGTATTCAAAGCCCGGTCGCGGCGCGCGCGCGCAATGGCCCGCTGCCGCTGCCGGCGCGCCGGTGGTGCCCGCCGCGTTGCGGCGAGCGCAGCGGCCGCTGCTGCCCGAGGTCAGCGAGCTGGATGTGGTGCGCCACTACACGCGTCTGTCGCAGCTGAATTTCTCGATCGACACGCACTTCTATCCGCTCGGCTCGTGCACCATGAAGTACAACCCCAAGGCCTGCAACGCCGCGGCGTTGCTGCCGGAGTTCGCGGGTCGACATCCGCTCTCGAGCGTCACCCGGGGACAGGGATTTCTGGCCTGCATGTACGAACTGCAGGAGATGCTCAAGGCGGTGACCGGCATGCGCGCCGTGGCGTTGAGTCCGCTGGCCGGTGCGCACGGGGAGTTCGCCGGCGTGGCGATGATCCGCGCCTATCACCGCGCACGCGGCGATCTGGAGCGCAACGAGATCATCGTGCCGCAAGCCGCGCACGGCACCAATCCGGCCACGGCGAGCATGTGTGGCTGCATCGCGCGCGAAGTCGCGGTGGGCCCGGACGGCGATGCGGATCTCGCCGGGCTGCGCGCGGCCGTGGGACCGAAGACCGCGGGCATCATGCTGACCAACCCTTCCACGCTCGGGGTGTTCGAGCGGCGCATCGAGGAGGTCGCGCGCATCGTGCACGACGGCGGTGGGCTGCTGTATTACGACGGCGCCAACCTCAATGCAATCCTCGGCAAAGTGCGCCCTGGTGACATGGCGTTCGATGCCATCCATATGAACCTGCATAAGACCTTCTCGACGCCGCATGGCGGCGGCGGTCCGGGTGCCGGTGCCGTGGGCGTGTCGGCGCGACTGCAGCCATTCCTGCCATTGCCGATCGTGGCGCGCGAGGACGGTGCGCAGTACCGCTGGCTCATTGAGCGCGATCTGCCGCAATCGATCGGCCGGCTCGCGAGCTTCGCGGGCAATGCCGGCGTGCTGCTGCGCGCCTACGTCTACATGCGCATGCTCGGCCGCGAGGGCATGCAGCGCGTCGGCGAATACGCGACGCTGAACGCGAACTACCTCGCGGCGCGGCTAACGCAGCTGGGCTTCGATGCGGCCTACCCGCAGCGCCGCGCGAGCCACGAATTCATCCTGACGCTCAAGCGGCAGGCCCAGGAGTATGGCGTCACGGCCATGGATGTGGCCAAGCGACTGCTCGATCTTGGCTTCCATGCGCCCACGACGTATTTCCCGCTGTTGATCAGCGAGTGCCTGCTGATCGAGCCGACCGAGACCGAAAGCAAGGAGACGCTCGATGCCTTCGTGGCGGCAATGGCGCAGATCCTGCGCGAGGCACGGGAGGAGCCCGAGCAATTGCAACGGGCACCGCACACCTTGCCCGTGCGCCGACTGGATGACGTGCGCGCGGCACGTGAGCTCGACCTGACCTACAAGAGCGCCGCCGGCTGATGCGGCGCCAAAAGATCCAGGGGGTCGACCGCCTGCTGCGGGCATTCGGCTCGAGCGGCAAAGGCTTTGCGGGCGCCTTCCGCGAGGAAGCGGCATTTCGCCAGGAGCTCATGTTCGCCGGTATGGCATTGCCGCTGGCGCTGTGGCTGGGCCGCAGCGGCGTCGAGCGCGCGCTGCTGGCCGGGCCGGTGCTGCTGATCCTGATCGTCGAGCTGCTCAACAGCGCCATCGAGGCGACGGTGGACCGCATCGGCATGGAACGGCATGTGCTCGCCGGGCTCGCCAAGGACATCGGCTCGGCGGCGGTCATGCTGTCGTTCATCCTGCTCGGCGTGGTCTGGCTGCTGGTGCTCTCGGCTCGATGAAGCGCACACTGGTTCTCTCTTAGCTACTGCTTCTCTCTTAGCTGAAGGACTCCTAATCCGATGACGGCGCTGATCTGCGGCTCAATGGCCTATGACACGGTCATGATGTTTGAGGGACGGTTTCGCGACCACATCCTGCCCGATAAACTGCACGTGCTGAATGTGTCGTTCCTGACGCCCGCGATGCGGCGCAACTTCGGCGGCTGCGCGGGCAATATCGCCTTCAACCTGAAGTTGCTCGGCGGCGAAGGGCTGATCATGGCCACCGTGGGGCATGACTTCGCGCCCTATGCCGAATGGCTCGAGCGCTGCGGCCTGCCGCGCACGCACGTGCGCACGGTGCCTGCTGAGTTCACGGCGCAGGCCTACATCACCACCGATCTCGAGAACAACCAAATCACCGCCTTTCACCCGGGTGCGATGAACCATTCGCATCTGAACCGGGTCAGTGATAGCAACGCAGTGAAACTCGGCATCGTCGCGCCCGATGGGCGGGCCGGCATGCTCGAGCATGCCGAGCAGTTCGCGGCTGCGGGACTGCCGTTCATCTTCGATCCGGGTCAGGGCCTGCCCATGTTCGGCGGCGAGGAACTGCGCAGCTTTATCGAGCGCGCAGCCTGGGTCGCGGTGAACGACTACGAGGCCAGTCTGCTCTCGGAGCGCACTGGCTGGTCGCTCGAGCAGATCGCGGCGCAGGTGCGGGCCCTGATCGTCACGCGCGGCGCTGAGGGCTCGTGGATCTTCGCCGGGCGCGAACGCCTGGAGATTCCGATCGCGGCCGCGGCGCGCGTGGCCGATCCGACCGGCTGCGGGGATGCCTATCGCGCCGGGCTGCTGTTCGGCCTCGAGCGCGGGCTCGACTGGGCCACGACCGGGCGCATCGCTGCGCTGCTGGCGTCGATCAAGATCGAAGCGCACGGTACGCAGCAGCATCGCTGCAGTCCGGATGAATTCAAGCAGCGCTTTCGTGCGGCCTTTGGATATGCACTATGACGTTGGATTTTGGGGTTCTGAGGCTTGCGTTCCTGGCCGGCGCGGTGCTGGTCTCGCCGCTGCTCACGGCGGCGCAGCCGGCGATGCCGACGAGCGATGCGCCCGCGGCGGCTGTACCCGTGGCCGTACCGGTGCCCTTACCGGTGCCGATTCCGGCCGGAGAGGAGGCTTCAGCGGCCGATTGGGCTGCCACGCTCGAGCACATCGCCGGCAGCGTAGTGGCGATCCAGATCGATCAGGCGCGCTCGTTCGACACCGAGCGCAACGTTTCCGCACAGGCGACCGGTTTCGTCGTCGATGCCGAGCGCGGTCTGATCCTGACCAACCGCCACGTCGTGACCCCGGGCCCGGTGACCGCCGAGGCGACGTTCCTGAACCGCGAGGAAGTGCAGCTGTATCCGGTGTATCGCGATCCGGTGCATGACTTCGGTTTCTATCACTACGATCCGAGCAAGCTGCGCTTCATCGCTCCCAAGGCACTGCCTCTGGCGCCGCAGGCGGCAAAGATCGGCCGCGAGATTCGCGTGGTCGGCAACAATGCCGGCGAGCAGCTCTCGATCCTCGCCGGCACCCTGGCGCGACTGGATCGCGAAGCGCCCGAATACGGATTGGGACGCTACAACGACTTCAATACCTTCTACATTCAAGCCGCCTCCGGCACTTCGGGCGGCTCTTCGGGTTCACCGGTCATCGACATTCGCGGCCGGGTGGTGGCGCTCAACGCGGGCGGCGCGACCGGCGCGGCCTCGAGCTTCTATCTGCCACTCGATCGCGTGCGCCGTGCGCTGCTATTGATCCAGCAGGGCAAGCCGGTCACGCGCGGCACGCTGCAGACGGAATTTCGATACCGACCCTACGATGAGCTGCGACGGCTTGGGCTGCAAACCGCCACGGAAGCGGAGGTGCGCAAGGCGCAGCCCGAGGGCACCGGCATGCTGGTAGTGTCCGACGTGCAACCGAGCTCGGGCAGCGATGGCGTGCTGATGCCGGGCGACGTGCTGGTGCGGGTCAACGGTGCATTGGTCACGCGCTTCGAGCCGCTCGAGGCGGTGCTCGACGATTCGGTCGGCGCCACCGCGGAGCTGCAGCTGCAGCGCGGCGGCAAGCTCTACACCGCGAAGCTCAAGGTCGACGATCTGGATTCCATCACGCCGGCGGCGTATCTGGAGTTCGGTGACACCGTGGTGCACACGCTCTCGTATCAGGAGGCGCGGGCATTCCATCGACCGGTGCGCGGCGTGTTCATCGCCGCTTCGGGTTACATATTCGATGGCGCGGGTGTGCCGCGCGGCGCGGTGATCACGGAGTTGGACTCCAAGAAGGTCGACGATCTGGCGGACTTCGCCGCGGCCGTCCAGGGGCTCGGCGACGGCGCGCAGGCGGCGGTGCGCTACTCGACCATCGATGATCCGAACGGCAGCGACCTGCGTTCGATACGCATGGACCGTCGCTGGTTTCCGGCGCGCCAATGCCAGCGCGATGATCGGGCGGGCTATTGGCAATGCACCGATCTGCCGGCCGTGGCCAAGGTCGCGGCGCCGGCGCCGGCCTCCACCCAATTGCCGCGAATCGATGACAAGCGCGCCGCGGAAATCGCCCCCTCGCTGGCATTCATCAACTTCGATATGCCCTATTCGATCTCGGGCGTAGCCGAACGCAATTACCACGGCACGGGCCTCATCATCGATGCCGAGCGCGGACTGCTGATCACCGATCGCAATACGGTGCCGGTGTCGATGGGCGACGTGCGTCTGACCTTTGCCGGCACGCTCGAGATTCCTGGCGATATCGTCTATGTGCATCCGCTGCACAATCTGGCCGTCATTCATTACGATCCGAAGCTCATTGGCACGACTGCGGTGCGCGCGGCGAAGCTCGCCACCGAGGAGCTCAAGCCCGGCGAGACGGTCAATGTCGTCGGCATGGACGGCAGCGGGGTGATCAAATCTCGCACGACCACCATTGCCGATGTGAGTCCATTACAACTGCCGCTGTCGCGTTCGGTCATGTTCCGGGAGAGCAATCTGGAGGCCGCCTCACTGGTCAATGCGCCGGATGATTTCGTCGGCGTGCTCTCGGACAACGCCGGGCGCGTGCGCGGCCTGTGGGCGAGCTTTGCTTCCGACAATGGCCGCGAACTGATGCAGGAAAACCGCGGTATCTCGAGCGAGCTCGTGGCCGAGACGCTCGATATCGTGCGCGCTGGTCTGCCATTGCATTCGCTCGAGGCCGAATTCGTCTCGCAAACGCTCGCGGATGCGCGACGCTTTGGTCTCAGCGATTCGTGGGTGCAGCGCATCTCGCAGGTCAACCCGTCGGCGCGCGAGGTGCTCAGCGTTGCGCGTCTGGTGGGCGGCTCGGATGCGGCGCGGGTGTTGCGGCCCGGAGATATCCTGCTGGCGATCGACGATAAGCCGGTAACGCAGTTCCGCGATGTCGAGCGCGCCGTGGCCAAGAAAGAAGAAGTCAGCACCACCGTCTGGCGCGTGAGCGGTGAGACAACGCTGCGCGTGAAGACGGCCAGCCTGTCGGGCAGCGACGTCGACGCGATAGTGCAGTGGGCCGGTGCGACGCTGCAGGCGCCCCACCGGGCCATCAGCGCCCAGCGCGGCATCGCGCCCCAGGGCGTTTATGTCGCATACTTCGAATTCGGCTCGCCGGCATCGCGTTATGGTCTGGTGCCGGGCCGGCGAATCGTTGAGGTCGACGGGCAGCCGACGCCGGATCTTGACGCTTTTCTGCGACAAGTCAGCGGTCGACCCGACCGGTCATCCTTGCGAATCAAGACACTATCCTGGAATGGTGCACCGGAAGTCATCACTTTGAAGCTCGACCGCCATTATTGGCCGGCTTACGAGCTGCAGCGCACGGCTGTGGGCTGGGAGCGACATTCGCTCGAATAGCGTCACACGGCGCCGGTACAATTGACCCCATGGTAAAGGTGTTGCGTGCGACGCATTTCGAGCTCGACGCCGCCGTGCAGGCGCTGCGCAACGGTGAGCTCGTGGCTTTTCCGACCGAAACCGTTTACGGGCTCGGCGCGCATGCCGGCCACCCGGGCGCGCTGCGGCGCGTGTTCGAGCTCAAGGGCCGTCCGACCTCGCATCCGCTCATCGTGCATCTGGACAGTGTGCGTTTTCTGACCCGCTGGGCGCGGGAGGTACCAGCCGCGGCCGAGCAGCTCGCCGCGAGCTTCTGGCCCGGTCCGCTGACTTTGGTACTGCCGAAGGCGCACAACGTGCATCCGCTCTTGACCGGAGGACAGGATACCGTGGCGGTGCGGATCCCCGCGCACCCGATGGCGCAGCAGCTGCTGACCGCCTTTGGCGGCGGCATCGCCGCGCCGTCGGCCAACCGCTATGGCCGCTTGAGCCCGACCCGGGCGGAACATGTGCGCGATGAGTTCGGCGAGGCCGTGAGCGTCATCCTCGATGGCGGGGACTCCAAACTGGGGCTCGAGTCGACCATCGTCGCCTGTGTGGACGACAGCGTGCGGCTGCTGCGGCCAGGCTCGATCAGCCTCTCGCAGCTGCAGCGCGTGGTCGGAGAGGTGCTGACACAGCCATCGGCGCAAGCGGCGCGCGCCCCCGGCAGCCACGGCGCACATTACGCCCCGACCACGCCGCTGGCGATTGCCTCGTCCGAGGAGCTCGAACAGCTCGCCGGCGACCTGTCGGGACTCGGGCATCGTATCGCGGTGCTGGCGCAGCGCCCGCCGCTGCGCGCCCATCAGTTCGTGACCTGGATCAATGGCGGGACGCGGCCCGAGGCCTACGCGCATGATCTGTATGCGCACCTGCGGGCGCTCGACAAGTCCGCGTGTGTGCGCATCCTGGTGCAGGCAGTGCCCGGCGATGAGCGCTGGGATGCGGTACGCGATCGCTTGGCCCGGGCAGCGGCCGCGAGCGTGGCCGAGAAGGATGCGGATGATGATTCACCGGCAGTAGGCGTGCTGCCGTGACCGCGCCGTCCTGATGCCGCGCGTTATCGATCCATTTGAGCCAACGCAGATCCGGCGGCTGGTGCGCGAATTCGGCTCGCCGCTGCTGATCGTCGATTGCGCGCGTGCGCGCACTCAATATCGCAAGCTGCGCCGTGCACTTCCGCAGGTGGCTTTGCATTACGCGCTCAAGCCGCTGCCGCACGCGGCAGTGGTGCGCAGCATTATCGAGGAGGGCGGCTCGCTCGATCTGGCCACTACCGGTGAGATCCAGCTTGCGGCCTCGCTGGGGATTGATCCGGGCCGGTGCATCGACACGCACCCGATCAAGCGCGAGCGCGACATTCGCAATGCGCTCGAGTACGGCGTGCGAACCTTCGTCGCCGACAACGTCGACGAGGTGCGCAAGTTCAAGCGTTACGGCGAGCGTGCGTCGCTGTTGCTGCGGGTGTCGTTTCGCAGTCCGGGCGCGGTCTGCGACCTGTCGCGCAAATTTGGCTGCGATCCGGAGGATGCGATTGCATTGGCGCGCTTCGCGGCCTCGCTCGGCATCGATGTGCTGGGATTCTCATTTCATGTCGGCTCGCAGGCTGCCGACGCGCTCAAGCACGTCGAGGCGATCGAGGCGTGCCGGCTGCTGCTCGCGAGTGCGCGGCGCGAGCGGCTCGGCACCCTCGATATGCTCGATATCGGCGGCGGGTTCCCGATTGATTACCTGCAGCGCGCTCTGGACATCCAGAAATTCTGCGCACCGATCCGCGCGTCGTTGGCCAAGTTGCCCGCGCGCGTGCGCGTGCTGGCCGAGCCCGGGCGCTTCATCGTCGGCCCGGCCGCCATCGGCGTCGCGACGGTCATGGGGCGCGCGCGCCGCGAAGGGCACTGGTGGTACTACCTCGATGATGGGTTGTACGGCTCTTATAGTGGACAGCTCTACGATCACGCCCACTATCCGGTCGAGTCGCTGCGACAGGGTGAGCCGCGTCTGCCCTCGGTGCTGGCCGGTCCGACCTGCGACAGCATCGATGTGATCGCCGAGAACCTGATGCTGCCGCAGCTCAAGGCCGGCGACTTGATCGTGGGCCGGGCGATGGGCGCATATACCTGGGCCAGCGCTTCGCAATTCAATTTCTTTCCCAAGGCGACGGTGGTGGCCGTCAATCGCCAAGCCGGCGATCTGGGCGGCACAGAATCGGGTCCATGAATCACAGCGGCGGGTGGACGGGGTGCAACACTGGGCGCCGGCCGCTCGGCAGCAAAAAGCTTTAGCCGGGCTCGCCGTTGAGCGTGCGCCGCAGCGCCGTGAGCGAGTCAATCGGCGCTGTGCAGACGCTGCCGCGGCACACATAGGCCACTGCGCCATCGCCGGGCAGTTTCGAGGCGATGGCTTCGGGCAGCCCCGCGAGCTCGGCCGGTATCGCAATAGTCCAGCGGCGTGGCGCAAACGCGGCATTGAGTTCCTTGTGCCAGGGCTCGATCGACGCCGGGCGGCCGCGCAGCAGCACGATCTGCGGCGGATCGAGATAGTCCTCGAGCGCCTGCAGCATGCAGACATGGGCCTCCGGGTACTGCGTTAGCGCCGACCAGGCGGCGCGCAGCGTGCGCTCCGCCGCATGCAAATAGCGGGTCTCGCCGAGTAGATAGCCCAACCGTAGCAGCGAGCGTGCGGCGACGGCGTTGCCGGCCGGAATGGCCTCATCACTGAAGGATTTCGGGCGGCTGATCAGTGCTTCGTGATCATCCGCGGTAAAGAAAAATCCGCCCGCACGCGTATCCTCGAAGTGCCGCAGCATGACTTCGGCCAGTTCGATGGCCCATTGCAGCTCATCGAGGCGGAAGCGCACGCTTTGCAGCTCGAGTATGGCCTCGAGTACAAAGGCGTAGTCGTCGAGGTAGGCATTGAACTGCGCGCTGCCGCCTACGCTTGCAGCAAGCAGGCGGCCATTGCGCCAATGCACGCGTTTGAGAAAGCGCAATGCCGCGGTGGCCGATAGCGCGTAGTCATCACGGCCCAGGCAGCGCGCGGCTATACCTAAGGCGCTGATCGCGAGCGCATTCCAGCTGCATAGCACCTTGTCATCGAGGCCGGGCCGCACGCGCGCGGCGCGCAGCCGCAATAGTTTTTCGCGCGAGCTGTCGAGCACGGCGCGCACCTGCTCGAGGGACAGCCGCTGCGTCGCGGCGATGCTTTCGAGGCTTGCGCTGACGCGCAGATGCCACTGACCCTCGAAGTTCGGTGCCGCGTCCATACCGAAACGCGCCGCAAACACCGCCCACTCCTGCGGCGCGAGAGCCTCTTGTACGCTCTCGCGCTGCCAGAGGTAGAACCGGCCCTCGTGGCCCTCGGAATCGGCGTCCAGACTGGAATACAGTGCGCCGTCGCCATTGCCGAACTCGCGCAGCATCCACTCGGCGACATTGCTCGCGGTATCGGCGAACAGACTCTCACCGGTCGCCGCGGCGCCTTCCGCGTACAGACCCAGCAGCTGCGCGTTGTCGTACAGCATTTTCTCGAAATGCGGGAGCTCCCAGCGCTGATCGACTGAATAGCGAAAGAACCCGCCGCCGAGCTGGTCGAACAGGCCGCCTTCGGCCATGTGCGTGAGCGTAAGCTCTGCCATGTGCAGCGCCTGCACGTCGGGGGTCGGCTGCGAGGCGCCGGGCGCCGATGCGCTGGCATGCCAGTCGCGCAGCAGCCGCGACAGACCGGGGGCATGCGGGAACTTTGGTGCCGCGCCAAAGCCTCCGTACTGCCGATCGAAGCTGTGCCCCAGGCGAGCGCGGCAGACCCGCAGGGGCTCGGCGTTCAGCGCCGCGAGGTCGGACGCGCTCGGGTTGATCTCATCGAGCGCCGCGACGACCCGCGCGGCACTCTGGCGTAAGGTTGCAAGGTGCGCGTGATAGTAGGCCGCGACCTGCTGCAGCAGATCGCGAAATGCCGGCAGCCCGAAGCGGGCCTCGTGCGGGAAATACGTGCCGCCGAAGAATGGACGCTGATCCTCGTGCATCAGAAACATCGTCAGCGGCCAGCCGCCGCCGCGACCGGTCAGCATCTGCTGGCTGAGCTGATAGAGCCGATCGAGGTCGGGCCGTTGCTCGCGATCGACCTTGATGTTGACGTAGAGTTCGTTCATGAGGGCGGCCGTCGTGGCATCCTCGAAGGATTCGTGCGCCATCACGTGGCACCAGTGGCAGGCCGCGTAGCCGATCGACAGCAATATCGGCTTGCGCTCGCGCTGCGCGCGCTCGAGCGCCTCGTCGCCCCAGGGATACCAATCGACCGGATTGTGCGCGTGCTGGCGCAAATAAGGGCTGGTTTGAGTCGCGAGCCGGTTTGGCCGCTGCACGGCGAGCTCGTCCATGGGTTTGGGCCGGTTTTCCAGTAAAATGGCGGGGCCACTATAACGGATCACCGCCGCCCCCCATGTCAGTCCAGGTTGAAGTTCCGGCCGCGCCGGGCACGGCCACGGCCGCCGACCTGCCGGTCCTGCGCCTCAAGCGCGGCGAAGACCGCCGGCTGCGCGCAGGCCATCTGTGGGTGTTCTCGAACGAGGTGGATAACGATGCCACGCCGTTGACGCACCTGCCGGTTGGCGCAATGGTCCGCGTACTGTCCGACCGGGATCAGTTCCTCGGCTATGCCTACGTCAACCCGCATGCCTTGATCTGCGCCCGGATTCTGAGCCGCAGTCCGGTGCACCCTCCCGATCGCTCACTGCTGGTGCATCGGCTCAAGGTGGCCCTGGCATTGCGCGAGCGACTTTACACCGCGCCGTATTACCGCTGGGTGTTCGGTGAGTCGGACGGCCTGCCGGGGCTGGTGCTGGACCGCTACGGCGAGATCGTCGTGGGTCAGATTGCCACCGCGGGCATGGAAGCGCTGCGCTCGGAAATCGAAGCGGCGGTGGTCGCGGTACTCGATCCGCGCGTGCTGGTATGGAAGAACGACGGCGCTGCGCGTGAGCTCGAGCAGCTGCCGCGCCAGGTACTCACGGCGATTGGCCGGTTTCCGGAGGAACTGCAGGTGCTCGAATCGGGGCTGAACTTCACCGTGCCTCTGGCCTCGGCTCAAAAGACCGGATGGTTCTACGATCAGCGCGCCAACCGCGAGCAATGGCGAGGCCTGATCGCACCCGGGGCGCGAGTATTGGATGTGTGCAGCTACGCCGGCGCCTGGGCGATCGCGGCGCTGTCCCGTGGGGCGGGCATCGCCCTGTGCGTCGATTCCTCGGAGGCGGCGCTGGCGGTCGCGGCACGCAACGCGGCTGCGAACGGCGTGGCCATCGCGACGCGGCGCGGCGATGCCTTCGAAGTGCTCGATGAGCTCGTGCGCGCCGGTGAGCGCTTCGACGCGATCGTGCTCGATCCGCCGGCGTTCATCAAGCGCAAGAAAGACATCCCGCGCGGCCAGGCGGCCTATCGCAAACTCAATCAGGTGGCGATGCGGCTGCTCGAACGCGATGCGCTGCTCGTGAGCTGCTCGTGTTCCTACCATCTCGCACCCGAGGAGCTGCTCGGGCTGATCCAGTCGGCCGCGCGCAATACCAGCCGCTTCGTGCAGATTCTCTACAGCGGCGGCCAGGCGCCGGATCATCCGCTGCACCCCGCGATCCCTGAGACACGCTATCTGAAAGCTTTCTTCTGCCGCGCCACGCGCGAGTGAGCCGTTGAGCAGCACAGCAGCAGCTGCTGCAACCCGTTAGAATTACTCAATGCTTCGCTATCCGCACATCGACCCGATCGCCATCAGCCTCGGCCCAGTGCGCATCCACTGGTATGGGGTCATGTACCTGGCTGGCTTCGCCGCGGCGTGGTGGCTCGCGCGCCGCCGCGCAGCTCAGCCCAATTCGAGCTGGAGGCCCGTCGACGTGGATGACTACGTATTCTACGCGATGCTCGGTGTCATCCTCGGCGGGCGCATCGGCTACGTGCTGTTCTACGGGCTGCCGCTCTGGCGCGCCGATTGGCTCTATCTGTTCAAAATCTGGGAGGGCGGGATGTCCTTCCATGGCGGGCTGCTCGGGGTCATCGCTGCCACGGCGATCTTCGCGCGCCAGCGCGGGCGGCGCATCGGCGATGTCTTCGACTTCGGCGCGCCATTGCCCGGCGTGGGTATCATCTGCGTGCGCATCGGCAATTTCATCAATGGTGAGCTCTGGGGCCGCCCGACGGATGGGCCCTGGGCCATGCTGGTGCCGGATCCAAACGGCGGCCCGCCGATCGCGCGCCATCCCTCGCAGCTCTATGAAGCGACCCTCGAGGGGCTGGTGCTGTTCAGCGTGCTGTGGCTCTACACGAGGCGGCCGCGGCCGCGCTACGCGCCCTCGGGATTGTTCCTGATCTGCTATTCGGTGGCACGCATTGCGGTGGAGTTCGTGCGCGAACCGGATGCGCAGATCGGCTACCTGGCCGGCGGCTGGTTGACGATGGGGCAGCTGCTGTCGCTGCCGATGCTGGTGCTCGGCATCGCGATGCTGTTGGTTGCTTACCGGCAGCGCACGCCTTCGGGCAATTTTGTGCCGGTGCAATGAAACCCCAGGCAGGTCCATGGACCAGGCATACCTGAGCCTACTGCGGGACATCCTAGAGAACGGCGCCAAGAAGAGCGATCGCACCGGCACGGGTACGCTATCGGTGTTTGGTCGCATGTTCCGTCACGACCTTCGAAACGGCTTGCCGCTTCTCACGACCAAACGGCTGCACGTCAAGTCGATCTTGTATGAGCTGCTCTGGTTTCTGAGGGGCGACACGAACATCAAGTTCCTCAAGGACAATGGGGTGTCCATCTGGGACCAGTGGGCGACCCCGGAAGGAGAGCTCGGTCCGGTGTACGGCGCGCAGTGGCGCGCGTGGAACGGGCCATCCGGCAAGACGATTGACCAGGTCGCCGCGCTGGTCCAAAGCATTCGCAGCAAGCCCGACAGTCGCCGGCATATCATCAACGCATGGAACGTTGCGTACCTGCCGGACGAATCCAAGGCGCCACAGCTCAACGCCGCCGAAGGGAAGATGGCATTGGCTCCGTGCCACGTCATGTACCAGTTCTACGTCGTGAGCGGGCGCTTGAGCTGTATGCTCACGCAACGCAGTTGCGACGTGTACCTGGGTCTGCCTTACAACGCAGCGAGCACGGCATTTCTGACCTGCATGGTTGCACAGCAGTGCGATCTTGAACCAGGCGAGGTCATCTATTCGCTGGGCGACGCGCACCTCTATTCGAATCACCTCGAGCAGGCTCGCTTGCAGCTGACTCGCGCACCGCGTGCTCTGCCGAGGCTTACGCTCAAACGCAAGCCGCCTTCGATTTTCGACTATCAATTTGGCGACTTCGAGTTGCTCGGCTACGACCCGCATCCTCATATTCCCGCCCCGATCGCGAAATAGACGCCATAGCGAATCACAGGTCCAGCGTTGGAAGTTTGCTCATCGCGTGCTCCGGGAGGACGATAACCCGCCCACCGGCAGCTTGCATGCCGGTACAATCCGGAGCTGCCATGCGGACAGACGAGGATTATGAGCCGGGCACGCAAAAAGCACAGTCAACCCAAAGCTAAGCCTAGAGCTAAGCCTAGAGCTAAGCCGCGGTTCGTGCCGGCGATTCCGGCTCGGCCGGACATGCTGCGAGTGCGCCGCTCGCGCCTGCACGGCCGCGGGGTGTTTGCACTGCGCCGCATTCGCAAAGGGACGCGCATCATCGAGTATCTGGGCGACCGCGTGTCGCATCGGGAGGCTGATAACCGTTATGGGCACAAACCCATCGACGACAATCACACTTTCCTGTTTATCGTCGATCGCTCGACCGTCATCGACGGCGGCAGTGCCAGTGGCAACGATGCGCGCTTCATCAACCATTCCTGCGATCCCAATTGCGAGTCGCTGATCGATGATCGACGCGTATTCATCGAGGCCGTGCGCACCATCCAACCCGGCGACGAGCTGACCTACGACTACCAGATCGGGCGCGATAAGGAAGATCCGCCAAACGTGGATGAAATCTTTGCCTGCCGCTGCGGGGCAAACAGTTGTCGCGGCTCGATGCTCTGGCCGGCCAGGCGCAAACCACGCCCGAAGGGATCGTGAAAGCGCAGCAGGTTTCGCGCGCGGCCGTGATCGGCGCCATGGGCGTCGTCTACGGTGACATCGGCACCAGCCCGCTGTACGCGCTCGAGGCATCGCTCAACGCGGCGGGGGCGCCGACGGACCGCCTGGCCATACTGGGCGTGCTGTCGCTGATCTTCTGGAGCCTGCTGGTCGTGGTCACGCTCAAGTATGTGGTGTTGATCATGAGTGCCGATAACGAGGGCGAGGGCGGCATTCTGTCGCTGTTCGCGCTGGTGGAACGCACCTTGACGGCAGGCACGCGGTGGCAACGGACCATCGTGATGCTGGCGGCGCTCGGAGCGGCGCTGTTTTATTGTGATGCCCTGATCACGCCCGCGATCTCGGTGTTGAGCGCCGTGGAAGGGCTCGAAAATTTAAGTCCCACCACCGCCGGGGCCGTGGTACCCGTAACGCTGATCATCATCATCGCGCTGTTCGCGATACAAAGTCGCGGCACCGAGCGGGTCGGCCGCATGTTCGGTCCGATCATGGTGCTGTGGTTCCTCGTGCTCGCCGTGACCGGCCTGCTGGCCCTGATAAAGCATCCGTCCGTGCTCGCTGCCCTGAGCCCTAGCTATGGGCTGCTGCTGCTGCTGCAGCGGCCGGGTGTGTCGCTCGCCATCCTGGGCGGGGTGTTTCTGGCGATGACCGGCGGCGAGGCCCTCTATGCCGACATGGGGCATTTCGGCAAGAAGCCGGTGCGCATCGCCTGGTTTGCCGTCGTCTGGCCGTCGCTAGTGCTCAATTATTTCGGGCAGGGCGCCCTGATCCTCGACAAGCCGGAGGCGGCCCACTTACCGCTCTACCAGCTGGTTCCGGTCAGCGCGCTGCCGCTGATGGTACTGCTCGCGACCGCGGCCACCATCATCGCCTCGCAGGCCACGATCACCGGCGCGTTCTCGGTCACGCGCCAATGCATCCAACTCGATCTGTTGCCGCGCATGCGCATCAGGCAGACCTCGGCGCGCGAGCACAGCCAGATCTACGTGCCGGCGGTGAACTGGCTGGTGCTGCTTGCCGTGTGCATGTTCGTATTGGTATTCCGCTCCTCGGACGCGCTCGGGACAGCCTACGGAGCGGCCGTCGCGGGTACGATGTTCATCACGACGCTGCTCGGCACGCAGCTGGCGCTGGCCCAATGGCGCTGGCCGACCTGGCGGGTGGCCGCGGTTTTCGGCCCGCTCATGCTGGTGGATCTGGTCTTTCTGACCGGAAACCTGACCAAATTCGCGCAAGGCGCCTGGGTGCCGCTCACGCTGGCGGCATTATTGTTCTGCGTTTTCATGATCTGGCGCAGCGGGCGACGACTCATGCGCCGTGCGCTGCGGGCGGTCGCGGTCCCGTTGTCGCAACTGCCAAGGCTGCTGGCAGATGTCCCGCGGGTACCGGGCACCGCGGTGTTCCTGGCCAGCGATCCCGACCACGTGCCGACCGCGCTGCTGCGCAACCTCGAACACAACCACGTCGCCCATGAACGTATCGTGTTTCTGAATGTGGAGATCACGCGGGCGCCGCGCCAGGATCCGACCGATCGGGTCCGCATCGCGCTGCTGATGCCGGAGATCTATACGATCACGGCGCGCTTCGGGTTCATGGAGACCCCTGATGTCAGCGAGGCACTCAAGCAGTGCCGCGTGCGTGGGCTGAAACTGTTCGGGCAGGACTGCTCGTTCTTTCTCGGCTGGCATCTGGTCGTGCCGCGGGCTCGAGGTGGCTACGAGGGCGTGCGCCGCCGCCTGTTTGCCTGGATGCAGCGAAGCAATACGCAGGCGGTCGAGTTCTTTCGTATGCCCGAGCGTCGCGTGATCGTGCTGGCGACGCAGGTCGAGCTCTGAGCGGCTCGTGCCCGCACGCATCGCGCTGGTTGTTGCTATGGCGGACAATGGTGTCATTGGCCGCGGCGGCACGCTGCCCTGGCATCTTCCCGACGATCTGAAGCATTTCAAGACCATCACGCTCGGCAAGCCGGTGCTCATGGGACGGCGCACCTTCGAATCGATCGGCAAGCCGCTGCCGGGGCGTCGCAATCTCGTGTTGACCCGCGGGAGGCTCGCGCTTGCCGAGGGCGTCGAGGCCGTGGCGAGCATCGAGGCGGCACGCGCGCTGGTACCCGGCGCTTCGGAGCTATGCGTTATCGGCGGCGCAGCGGTGTATGAGCAGTCGCTGCCGGTAGCGGCGCGGCTTTATCTGACGCGCGTGCACGGCGACGTCACCGGGGATGTGTATTTCCCGCCATGGGATGTTGCCGGCTGGCGCGAGCTCGAGCGGCTGGAGCACCGGGCCGATACGCGGCATGCGTATGCGATGAGTTTCGTGACGCTCGAGCGCGGATAGCGCCCACGCCGGGCCAACCTAGATGCGAGTCACGCTTTCGATACCGGTCGGGTTGCCGGCGTCGCAGAATCTCTCGCCAATTTCCGCCAGCGATCCCTCAGGGACTGGCAAGTCATCCAATAATCAAGTCATCCAATAATACTGTCACGATTCTGCGACACGTCGTGGTGAGAAGACACGTTGTTGCAAGTAGCTATCACAACAAGAATGCCTGCGAGACGAAACACGACTCACTCGACGGGGACATACGCTACATGCTACAAAATTCATTCCGGCGCGGCACAGGTACAGCCTCCACGGATAAGATAACCGCGGCACATGTCCTATCACGGCAGGGCGGTCAATCACGAGTAGTCGTCGCCGAATAGTTCAACGCTAGAGTTAGATTGTGCAGTCATCGTCCGCCTACCGCATCTCGACCGATCGGTCGCAACTCGACGTGGTGCTGATCCATAGATTTCTCTCGCAGGAGTCGTACTGGGCGCAGACCGTGCCGCTCAATATTGTGGAGCGCGCGATCGCCCATTCACTGTGCTTCGGACTGTACGAGGCGGAAGGTCAGGTCGGGTTTGCGCGCGTCGTGACGGATGCTGCGACTTTCGGCTATCTGGCCGACGTGTTCATCGTCGCATCGCGTCGCGGTCAGGGACTGGGCCGGCGCTTGATCGAAGCGGTTCTGGCGCATCCGGATTTACAGGGCCTGCAGCGTTTCATGCTCGCCACGCGCGATGCGCACAAGCTGTACCGGCAATTCGGATTCGCTGCTCCGAAACAACCCCAGTTGCTCATGGAGAAGCGCGACCCGACCATCCATCTGCACGATCGCGCACTGGCCGAGTGACCGGGATGCTGCGCTCACTGCCGGCGCAGATGCGAGGCGGCCAGAAACATGCGCACCGGCTCGCCGACTAATTCGTAGGTCGCCTCGTAGGACCGGAGTAGCCCATCCGCGCTTGGCACATACGCCAACGCGCCGAGATAGCGCTCCGTGAGTATTCCGACCGGAGCGGGCAACACTTCGAGCCCGGCGGAGGTGAATTCATGCACCGAGCGCCACATATGCGTGGCGCGCGTCAGCAATATGACTCGGTCAACACCATCGCGCTTGAGCAACCTCACGGCATTGCGGGCGTTTTCAAACGTGTCGTAGGCCTGATCGTCCACCCAGCGCGGGTCAAGGTCGAAGTTTCGTCGCAGTGTCGCGCGCATCGCGGCCGCCTCGACCCCAAACCCGGTCACGAGGATGGGCAGGCCCGTGCGCCGTGCGATGAACGCGCCGTAGGCCAGTTTCTCGAGCTGTTCCGGCGCGGCGGCAGCTCCGCCGTATTCGGGCGCCCAGGCGCGTTGCCCGCCGCCGCCCAGGATCACGATCGCCTGCGCGTCGCCGAGCTGGCTCAAATCGAGCGGCGGATAGTGTTCGGCCAGCCGCGTGATCGCTTCGGCAATCACGGGGGTCGCGAGCAGCCACAACGAGCCCAGGCCGAGCGCCAGCAGGGCGCGGGCGAGGCGCGCTCGCCGCTGCAGCAGCAACAGGCCCATGATCGCCAGCAGCAATGGGCCTGCCGGAGGCAGCAGCAGTACCCTCAGGAACGTCTTGAACTGCAGCAAAAACATCGCCGGGCGCTCCGGTTACCCGATGCTCTGCAGCGTCTCGGCCACGGTGTCGAATATCTGCTCGATCTGTGCCGGCTCGACGATCAGCGGCGGCGAGAAGGCCAGCGTATCGCCGGTGTAGCGGATCAGGACGCCGCGCTCCAGGCAGCGCAGAAACACCTCGTACGCGCGACTGCCCGGTCGGCCGGGCCGCGGCTCGAGCTCAATGCCGGCGACCAGACCGAGATTGCGGATGTCGCGCACGTGCGGGGCATTGCGCAGCGCGTGCGCGGCCTGCTCGAACTTCGGTGACAGTGAGTTGGCGCGCTCAAACAGCCGCTCGCGCTGGTAGATGTCGAGGGCCGCGAGGGTCGCGGCAGCAGCCACCGGATGCGCCGAGTAGGTGTAACCGTGGAACAACTCGATGCTGTCGGGGTTGGCGGCATCGATGACGGTGTCATAGATCACGCGCTTGACCGCGACCGCCCCGAGCGGAATCGCAGCATTGTTGATGCCCTTGGCGAGCGTGATGATGTCGGGCGTGAGGCCGAAGTACTCGCTGGCGGTGGCGGCGCCGAGGCGACCGAATGCGGTGATGACTTCGTCGAAAATGAGCAGCAGTCCGTGGCGGGCGCAGATGGCGTGCAGGCGCTCGAGGTAGCCGCGTGGCGGCACCAGCACGCCGGCAGAGGCGGACAGAGGCTCGACGATGACCCCGGCGATGGTCGAGGCATCGTGGAGCACCACGAGACGTTCGAGCTCATCGGCCAGATGGGCCCCCCACGCCGGCTGGCCGCGGGAGAACGCCGCTTCGGCAATATTGAGCGTGTGCGGCAAGTGATCGACGCCCGGCATCAGGTTGGCGGTAAAGGGCTTGCGGTTGGCGGCGATGCCGCCGACGGAAATGCCGCCGAAGCCGACCCCGTGATAGCCGCGTTCTCGCCCGATGAATCGAATGCGCTGAGGCTCTCTGCGCGCACGGTGATAGGCGAGCGCGATCTTCAATGCGGTATCGACCGATTCGGAACCGGAGTTGGTGAAGAAGATGCGATCGAGCCCCGCGGGCATGATGCGCGCGACGCGGCTCGCGGCCTCGAAGGCCAGCGGGTGACCCATCTGAAAGCCTGGGGCGTAGTCGAGTTCGCGGCTCTGGCGTGCAATCGCCTCGGCGATCTCCGGACGGCAATGGCCGGCATTCACGCACCACAGACCGGCGCTGCCGTCGAGTACTCGCCGTCCGTCATGGGTCGTGTAGTACATGCCGCTCGCGCCGACGAGCAGACGCGGAGCGGCCTTGAATTGCCGATTCGCCGTGAATGGCATCCACAGCGAGTCGGTGTCCGGCAGCGGTATCGCGTTAGAACTCATTGCAACCCCAGTGTGACGGGAATTGACGGGATAACACCATATTCTACAGCCCCGCCTGGTCCAGCAAAGTCTCGATCCTGATCGAGTCGGGATCGGCCACGAGGGTATCGAGCACGCGCTGCTGCGCGGCGCCGCGGCGCTGTGCCTCGGCGTAAGCAATCTCGGGGTGGAACATGACCATCGAATAGCGCGGAATGAAGCGGCCCGGGAAGCTTCGCTCCAGCGCCGCCGCGAGCGCCTGACGCCGCGCGAATTGCGGCGAGCGCACTGCATCGCGCATCTCCTGGTAGTTCTCCAGCGCCATGGCGGCGATGGCGGCGGTATCCGGCCGGCGCTCACGCTCGAAGCGCAGGAAGATCGCAGTGCGCTCGCGCGCATCGCACTGCGCTGCGCCACTGAGCAGCCGGTCGAGCAGGCGGCAATCCTCGAAGCCGCAGTTCAGGCCCTGACCGTGGAAAGGCACGATGGCGTGAGCCGCATCGCCGAGCAGCAGGACGCGCCCCTCGACCTGCCAGCGATCGCAGTACAGCGTGCCGAGCCGGCTCTGCGGATGCGCCGCAAACTGCTGCGCGAGATCGGGAATGGCGCGTGCGGCGTCGGCGAATTGCGCCTGGAAGAAGCGCAGCACGGCATCGGGGGCGTGTAGATGATCGAATCCAGGATCACCGTAACGCGACAGGAACAAGGTTGCGGTGAAAGTGCCGTCGCTATTGGGCAGCGCGATCAGCATATAGCCACCGCGCGGCCAGATGTGCAGCGCCTGGGGCTCGAACGCGTAGCGCTCGGGGCGCGCGCCATCGGGCGGAATCGCGAGTTCCTTGTAGTCGTGATCCAGGGGCTGCTCGTGCGCCTGGACATACCCGCGCGCGAGCAACGCCGCGCGCACCGCCGAGCCGGCGCCGTCAGTGCCGAGCAGGATCTCGAAGTTCTCGCTGTAGCTGCGGCCGCTGCGCTCATCGCGCAGTGCCACGCTGCCGGCAGCGACATCGACGTCAAGGCAGCGGGTATTAAATCGCAGCTCGATCTGCGGACACTCGGCCGCCGCGTCAATCAGGATGCGGTTGAGCCGCTCGCGGCTGACGGCGTGGATGACTTCGCGCTCGTTCTGGCCATAGCGCAGGAATTGCAGTGCGCCTTGTTCATCGTGCAGCATCCGGCCGGGCATCGGCATCATCGCCGGTGCAATGCGGCCGGCGAGTCCGGCGTGTTCGAGCGCGACAATGCCGCGCGCCGCCATCGCCAGATTGATCGAGCGGCCGCGTCCGGCAGGCGCAGCGCGTGGATCGGCGCGGCGCTCGATCAGGCGTACGACGTGACCGCGGTTGGCCAGCATCAGCGCCATCAGAGTGCCGACCGGGCCGGCACCGATCAGCGTATAGCTGGGCATCGGTTTCATGTGTCGAGCGGCGCCGCAGCGCGTGCGCGCGTCAGAGCGGCTCGCGAAACGATTCGGATAGTTGCCACGCTGCGCGCAGCACGTCCTCGAAACCGTTATAGAACGGTACCGGCGCCAGGCGGATGATATCCGGCTCGCGCCAGTCGCAGACGAGGCCGCGCTGGCCCAATGATTGGAACACGCGGCGGCCGCGCTGTGCACCGGCACGCACGCGCAAGGAGAGCTGAGAACCGCGCTGCGCCGGCTCAGCCGGCGTCACCACCGCCAGCTCGGCGCCCGAGAGCTGCAGCACGAGTGACTCGAGGTAGCCGGTCAGCGCCAGGGATTTGTGGCGCAGCGCCTGCATACCCGCCTCGGCAAACAAGGGCAGCGAGGCACGTAACGGCGCGGCCGAAAAAATCGGCGGGTTGCTGACGGCCCAGCCCGCCGCCCCGGCGGCCGCAGTGAATTCGGCGCGCATCTGGAAACGCGTCGCCGGCTCGTGGCCCCACCAGCCGGTGAGCCGAGGCAGATCGGTACGCTGGAGATGCCGTTCGTGGACGAACGCGCCGCCGATCGCGCCAGGGCCGCCATTGAGATACTTGTAGCTGCACCAGGCGGCGAAGTCGGCGCCATCGTCGTGAAGTGCCAAGGGCACGTTGCCGATCGCGTGGGCCAGGTCGAGCCCGACAGCTGCGCCGGCCGCGTGTGCGGCGCGGATGATGCGCGGCAGATCGAAGTATTGCCCGGTGCGGTATTGCACGCCGGGCCAGAGCACCAAAGCGAGTCCCGAACCGCTGGCCGCGATACGCTGCTCGATGTCCTCGCTGCGCAGCAGTTCCTCGCCCGGGCGCGGTGCGAGCTCGATGAGCTCGCGCGCGGGATCAAGGCCATGCCAGGCGATTTGTGCCGCGACGACGTGGTGATCGGAAGAGAAAGCGCCGGCCTCGATCAGAATGGCGCTGCGCTGTCGGTTCGGGCGATAGAAACTCGCCAGCAGCAGGTGCAGGTTCACGCTCAGGGAGTTCATCGCGACCACTTCCAGCGGCAGCGCGCCGCTCAGTCGCGCCAGCTCGGGCTGTAGCTGTTCGGCATAATCGACCCACGGCGAACGGGCCTGCTCATGCCCTAGAACCGCGAGCCGCTCCCAATCCTCGATCTCCGCGTCAATCATGGCGCGGGCACCGATCGGCGCCAGCCCCAAGGAGTGCCCACACAGATACAGCAGTGGTTGACCATCGGCACCGCGCGGCAGCGCGAAGCGACTGCGCAAGGAGCTAAGCGGATCGGTCTGGTCCTGAGCGCGGGCCCAGGGCCGGCGCGATTCGAATTCATCTTGCCTCGGCAGCGCCATGCGCCTCTAGGCTGCCCGCAGCGGATAGAGCATGGGCCGCGAGGGCACGGCCTCGCCGGCGATCGCCGGGGCGTGCAGCGCGAGCAGGTACCAGCCGTCGGGGATGGCATCGTCGACGTAGGCCAGCTCCGTGATCGTGCAGTCCTGGCGTCGCGCCTGGCCCAGCTGCGTGCTGCCGGCCGGCAGTCCAAAAAAAATACGGTGCGCCGTCAGCGCACCACTGTCGCTGGCACGGTCCGCCGACGGCACATCCAGGACCAGATGTTCGATACCGCGCTCAACCAGCGCCGTCACCGCCTCCCGCGACAGGAACGGCGCGGCGGCGGCGCGCTCTTCGGTGAACTTCTGGCGGTCGTTGGGTTGCGTGCGGATGACCGCGGCGCGCGCCGTCAGTCGCGGCGAAAGGACCGCGGGCCACGCTTGCTCGAGCCTTGCGCGGGTGATCAGAAGGTCTGCATCCTCAGCGCGCGGGAAGCTGCCTTCGGTGCTGTCGGCAGCCAGCTCGGGCTCGACGGTCAGCAGCGTGGCGAGCAGCAGCCGCTGCGGAATCAAGCTGTGCACATCAACCCGCTCGACGGTCAGGTGTCCGACGCTTTCGGTATGCGTGCCATTGGCGTGCGGCGTGAGGGTCAGTACGCTGCAGTTGCAGCTCGCGCCGCGAATCACGCGGCCGTTGAACTCGCCGACTTCGAGCGGCACGCTGGTTGCCGCGGTGGCGCCGAAGCAGCGCAATGAGGGCGGGTCAAATTCCAGTACGCGGGCCAGGCTCAAGCCCGCGGCCAGATCCGCCAGCACCGCCACGCCGTCGATGTCCAGGCGCGCCCACTGCGCGCGCTCATTGCGAGCCATGTGCGGCGTCCGCCGGCGCCGGCGGCTCCATGACGGCGCCGCAGTGTTTGCAGGTGCGCAAAGACAGGCTGCCGAAAAAGCGGTTGAATACCGGCGGAAACTGGGTCTCGATGTCGGTCAGGGCGAAGAACTCCTGATAGAGCAGCTGCTGGCAGCGTTCGCAATACCACCGCAAACCATCGAGTTCTCCGGGGCGCCGGCAACGCTCGATCACCAAGCCGACCGAGTCGGCATAGCGTTGGGGCGAATGCGGAATCCTGGGCGGCAGAAGCAGGATCTCGCCGGCGCGGATCGGCAAATCGGTGATGCGGCCGTCCTGCACTACGCGCAGCAACATGCTGCCTTCGAGCTGATGGAAGAACTCCTCCGCGGGATCGACATGGAAGTCCTTGCGGCTATTGGGGCCGCCCACCACCATGACGATGAACTCACTGTCCTGGTACACCAGTTTGTTGCCCACCGGGGGACGCAACAGATGACGGTTGGCGTCTATCCATTGCTTGAAATCGATGGGATGGAGAGGGTGCATGTCGACGATTTCCGACATTGTCCGAAGCAAGGCTGATTCGCGTATGGTAAGCGTATTGCCGCAGGGTGGCGACTTTGAACGTGCGGATATGTTGAATGATCCAGTTTCGAAATGGCCGGGATCGCCACGGCCGGTAGCGGCACGGCCGGTAGCGGCGGCCGTGGCCACGGTGCTGCTGTGCGCGGGCCTTGGGGCCTGCGCCGTGCATTGGCCCTGGAGACAGCGCGCGCCGCCGGCACCACAACCGGTCCAGGAACTGTCGATCCAGCCGCCGGCGGCGCTCACAGGCTCGGCGAGCGCTCAAATCCTTCAGTTTTGGGACCGCAACACGTTGCTGCTCGATCTCACCGCGCTGAGCGGCGAGGGCGCAGTCACGCTGACTGCAGCGGCGGCGCGCGGCTGGCCGATTCGGCTCGAGTTTCGTGTGCAGCCCGGAAGCATCGCGCGCCTGGAGGTGCAAGGCCGGGAGCGCGTCGTCTACCAGGTGCCCGCGCAAGGCGCACCGATGTTGTTCAAACTGGCCCCTGACGCCTACGTGCACGACACGCCGCAGATCACTCTTCGATGGAGCGCGGCTGACGGCTTCGCACGCTGACCGGCAGGGACTGAGGCGCGTCGAGATTGAGCGCTGTCAGCGTGCCGCCCCAGACGCAGCCGGTGTCGAGCGCCACCACATGATCGGCGCCGTAGAAGCCGAGCGCCGACCAATGACCGAAGACGATGCGCACACCGCTGCTGGCGCGGCGCGGGGCCTTGAACCACGGAATCCACGGCGACGGCGCCGAGTCAGGCTTGCCTTTCTGCCTGAAATCTATGCGCCCGTCGGGCGCACAAAATCGCAGCCGCGTGAGGACGTTGACCGCGAAGCGCAGGCGATCCATGCCCTCGAGCGAGGGCTGCCAGCGATCGGGTTGGTCGCCGTACATTGCCGAGAGCAGCGCGCGTGGATTGGAATTCAGCGAGCGCTGCACTTCGCCCGCGAGCTCAAGGGTCAGCGCAACGTTCCATTGCGGCACAACCCCCGCGTGCAGCAGCAGATCGCCATGCTCGGGCGCAAAGTAGGCGAGTGGCCGCTGCAGCAGCCACTCGATCAGCGCATCACGGTCCGGGGCGTCCAGAATCCCGGTCAGCGTATCGCTCTTGCGCAGCTTCTCCCCGACCAGTGCGACCGCGAGCAGATGCAGATCGTGATTGCCGAGCACGCTTAAGGCGCTATCGCCAAGACTGCGCACCAGCCGCAGCACCTTGAGCGATTCCGGGCCGCGATTGACCAGATCGCCGACGAACCACAATTGATCGCGGTCGGACCTGAAGCCGATGCGCTCGATCAGCTCCGCGAGTTCATCCGCACAGCCCTGCACGTCGCCGATGGCCCAGCGCGCCATGCGCTCTAATCGCCGGCGCGCGCACTCAATGCAACATTCCGGGCATGGCAAGCCGAAACGCCGGAATGGCCGCATCGAATGTGGCGCCGTCGTCGGCCACCATCTGATAGCTGCCCTGCATGGCACCGACGGGCGTTTCGAGCACGGCGCCGCTGGAGTATCGGAATCCCTGGCCCGGTTTGAGATAGGGCTGTTCGCCCACGACCCCATCGCCACGCACTTCCTGCACGCGACCGTTGGCATCGGTGATGACCCAGTGCCGCGTCAGCAGCTTTGCCGGGACCTCGCCTTCGTTGCGGATCGTTATGGTGTAGGAGAAGACATAGCGGCGCTCGCGCGGCTCGGACTGATCCTCCAGATACGCGGTCTCCACTTCGACGCTGATTTTGTGACTCACGCTAGCCATGCCTACTGCCGTTGTGTGCAATTCAGCGCACGCGCACGGCCAGCACGTCGCAAGGCGCGCCATGCAGCACCGAATCTTCAGTACGGTGGATCAGAATAGACAGTCCGTGCCGTTCGCGACAGCCGAGCACGATCAGGTCGCTGCTCTGCTCACGCGCATAGCGCAGGATTTCAGCCTTGGCACTGCCTACCTCGACGTTGCCGGAATTTGGCGGCAGCCCCAGTTCGCGCGCGAGGCTCTCGATCTGCGTTTGCGCCCGCGACATGAGCTGGTCGTCGATCTGCATGACCGGCACCAACGAGTCGCTCATCGGCTCGATCGGCACGAATTCGACCACGTGCAGCAGGCGTATCACGCCGTTGCCCGCCAGCGCGAGCTCGCAGGCCCGGCCCGCAACGGCGCGACTGTCCTCGGTCAGGTCGATGGCGGCCAGAATGCGGCGGTAGGCGGTCATGAGGGCTCCGGTCGGCTCAAGGCGAGGGCCGTAGCTTCAAGCTTAACGGATCATGGCGGCCGCCGCGCGCGTGGCGGCGGCCGCGTGCGCCAGCGCACCGAACTGCACCGGGGCGAGCGTCTCGGCGCGGGCGCCCGGATCGATGCCGAGCGCGTGGATTGCCTCGGCCGGCAGATACTGCCTCAAGGCATTGCGCAGGGTTTTGCGCCGCTGCCCAAAGGCCGCCGTGACCACTTCGCCATACAGCGGTACGCGCGCCCACTCGGGCGGCGTGTCGATGACTTGCAGGCGTACCACTGACGAGTTGACCTTGGGCGCCGGGCGGAATGCCCCGGCACCGACATCGAGCAGGCGCGTCGCCGTTACGCGCGGCGCGAGCATCACGGTCAGGCGACCGTAGGCGGCGCTGCCGGGGACTGCGACGATGCGGTCGACGACCTCCTTCTGCAGCATGAAGTGCATGTCAAAGATCGCATCGGTTGCCGCGAGCAATCGGAACAGCAGCGGCGTGGAGATGTTGTAGGGCAGGTTGCCGATCACGCGCAGTCGCGCACCACGCGCGGCCGCCAGAGCGCGCCAGTCCATCTTGAGCGCGTCGGCTTCATGCAGCACCCAGTGCGGCTCGGCGGCCAAGCGCGCGCGCAGCGCTGCGGCCAGGTCGCGATCGATCTCAATCGCATCGAGCTGTCCGGCCGCCGCCAGCAGGCGTGAGGTCAGCGCGCCCTGACCCGGGCCGATCTCGACGGCGGCATCGCCCGGCTGCAGAGCGATCGCGGCGACGATGCGCGCGATGACGGCCGGATCATGCAGGAAATGCTGGCCAAAGCGCTTGCGGGCGCGGATCACGGCGTGCGCGTCGCCGTCATGGCCGGTGCGCGGCCATGTCTGCGGCCAGATCGATCGCGGCAATCAGGCTGCCGGCGTCGGCGCGGCCGCTGCCCGCCAGGTCAAGCGCCGTGCCGTGGTCGACCGAGGTGCGGACGATGGGTAGTCCAAGGGTCACGTTCACCGCCTGGCCGAAGCCGGCATGCTTGAGCACCGGCAGGCCCTGGTCGTGGTACATGGCCAGCACGACATCGTAGGGAGCCAGGTGACTCGGCACGAACAGCGTGTCGGCGGGTATCGGGCCATCGACGTCCAGCCCCATTGCGCGGGCCTGCGCGATCGCGGGGCCGATGATGCGCTGTTCTTCGTCGCCGAGATGCCCACCCTCGCCGGCGTGTGGATTGAGGCCGCACACCGCGATGCGCGCTCGCGCGAGGCCCCAATAGTGCTGCAGATCCTGTGACAGGATCTGCAGCACATGCAGCAGGCCTGGCACGTTCAGCGCGTCGCTAACCGCGCGCAGCGGCAAATGCGTGGTGGCGAGCGCCACGCGCAGGTTGGCGGCGACGAGCATCATCACGGGCAGCGCCGCTCCCGTGCGCTCGGCGATGTATTCGGTATGGCCGGTAAAGGCGATACCCGCCTCGTTGATCAGGCTTTTCTGCACCGGCGCAGTCACCACGGCGCGGAATTCGCCGGCAAGGCAGCCATCGACGGCGCGATCGATCAGCGCTAGCACCGCCGCGGCGTTGGCGCGATCAAGTCGTCCCGGCACGCAGGGAGCCGCGAGCGGCTGATGCAGCAGGCTCAATGAGCCGCCTGCGTGCTCGACCTCGGCGCCTGGCACGTAATCAGGCAACTCGATTTTGAGTCCGAGGATCCGGGCCCGCTGTTCCAGCAGCGCGCGATCTCCCAGGCACACGAGCGGCCAGGGGCGCGACTTGGAGGCCGCCGCCAGGCAAAGGTCGGGGCCGATGCCGGCCGGTTCCCCCGAGGTCAGCGCGATCGCAGTGGTCGGCCTCAGAGCCGCAGCTCGACGTAGGATTCGTCGCGGATCTGCTGCAGCCACAACTCCGTGGCCTCCTCGACGCGGCTGTCGCGCAGCGCCTCGAAGGCGCGCTCGCGCGCGGCATCAGCGGTATTGTCAAAATCGCGATGCCCGAGCAACTGCATGATGTGCCAGCCGTACTGAGTGTGGAAAGGCTGGCTGATCTCGTTGACCTTGAGGCTCTCGGCGGACGCGGCGAACTCGGGCACGAAGGAATCGCCCTGCGTCCAGCCCAGATCCCCGCCGTTGACGGCCGAGCCTGCATCCTGCGAATTGGTCTTTGCCAATACCGCAAAATCCTCCTTGCCCGAGAGGATCTGATCGCGCATATGCGTCAATTTCTGCCGTACCGTCGCGTCGTCTTCGATCTCGCTGGTCCTGAGCAGGATATGGCGCAGATGCACCTGCTGAATGATCTGCGGGCCGCCGGCCGTGCGTGTGTCGTTGAGTCTCACGATGTGAAAGCCGCTGGGAGTCTGCATGAGCTCGCTGACATCGCCGGGCTTCATGCGGGCGATGACATCGGCGAGAAAGGTCGGCAGTTCCGTGCCCTTGCGCCAGCCGAGCGAGCCGCCCTCGAGCGCTGTTTCGCTTGCCGAGTAGGTGATGGCGAGCTTGCCGAAGTCCTCCCCACCACGGGCGCGCTCGTCGATCTCCTGCGCGCGCTTGCTCGCCTGCGCGAGCTGCGCGGGGGTCGCATCCTGCGCGACCGGGATCAGGATATGCGCGACGTTGTATTCGTTCGCGGCCGAGGCGGTCTTCTTCTGGTGCTCGAGGTACTGATCGAGCTCATGCGGTGTGATCGTGATGCGCTGGATCACATCGCGCGAGCGCAGGATCTGACGGGCGATTTCGCGCTTGAGCTCGATGCGATACTCGGCGTAGTCGACTCCGTCGACCGCGAGTTTCGCGGGCAGCTGCTCGAGCGTGATGTTCTGGCGCTTGGCGATGTCGTCCATCGCGGCGTTGACCTGCTCGTCCGAGACCTTGATCCCGGCGCGGTCGGCGCGTTGGGCCTGGATCTCCTCGAGCACCAGGCGATCGAGCACCTGCTGGCGCATGACATCGCTGCTCGGCAGGGCGACATTCTGGGCACGCAGCCGCGCCGTAATCTCGCGTGCCTGGTGGTCGAGTTCGCTCTCGAGCACCAGACCATCGTTGACCAGCGCGACCACCCGGTCGAGCAGCGCTCCGTTGGTCGAGATGTCCTTGTGGGGGGCCGTATCGGCGCTCGCGCTGGCCGCGGCCAGCACGGCCAATACGACCATGGACCCACGGGCGCTGAGGTTGCCGATCGATCGAAGGTACGCTGTGGACATTAAATATCCATTCGCCTCAATGGGTTAAGCTCAGAAAAGGGGCTGCCTGCTCGCGGAGCTGGAGTATCCCCGAATCGACTGCTCAAGGAAAGTGGTGACCTGGCTTCCGACACTCGACAGACCCGTGAGTTCCAGCTGAAACGATACGCCGCTGCTTTGCTCCCCGGTGCGCGTGCTGATCGAGCGCTGCCAGAGTGCGCGGATGCTCCAGCATGCGCCGCGGTACTGAAAACCGGCAAAATCCTCGATCCATTGCGGATGAATAGGCACCGGATTGGCTGCGGGGTTGTCGAACAGGGAGTACACGGCACGCGCGTAGGCGTCCCAGTGATTCGCGATCGGCCAGGCCACCGAACTGTCGATCTGCGCGAACTGACCGCTGCGGTAGCGATAGCTGATATTCGCCACCTCCTGGTTGCTCGCGTGGTACTGCAGGGTCAGCTCATCCTGCGCGATCCCCGAAACGGCCGGATTGGAGGCAACGTCGAGCTGCAGGTTCCAATTCTTGTAGGCACTCAGAATCAGCTCGGCGATCAGGCTCGAGGTGCTGACCGAATCGAGCGCCTGATTGGGCAGCGTCACGCGCGCGGGCTCAAAATAGATCGCCTGACCGATGGTCGCGCTCAGATAGCGCGTGCCGCTGGTGGAATCGAACATCTGCGTGGTCAACCCGAGAGTGAGCCCATTCTCATCGCCGACGCGGTCGACGCTGACAAAGCGGTTGGGACGGAACAGCTCGATCAGGTTCGGATCGGGGGTCGAGGAATCAAAAATCGGCAGCTGGCTCTGGTCGCGATAGGGGATGTAGACATACATCGCGCGCGGCTCGAGCGTGACGCTGCGCGTGCCACCTGAGCCGCTCAAGCGCTCGAACTCAAGCCCGCTGTCGACGCTCACGATCGGCAGGCTGCGCTGCGGGGAGCTCTCGCCCCCATCGCTATCGCGCAGCGCATATTGCGTGAATTCCCAGGCGACGTTGGGGCGCAGGAAATAGCCCGGCCCGCTGAAATCCAGGCCAACCCGCGGCATGGCATCGAGCCGCCAGCCGCTCACGTTGGCCATCGTGTTCGGCTGCGTGTTGGACAGGTCGCAGGGGTTGGGCACGCTGCAAGCAGCGAGTGCATTGCAAGGGTTGCAACCCGCGCGCGTGAAATTGACCAGCTCGGTGTCGAAGCCGGTCTGCAGCTGCGTCCACTCTGTAGGCGACCACAGCGCCGCGGCCGTCAGGCGCGGCAACTGGATGTAGGGCCGCTCATCCACCGGCAGCGTGTAATCGAGGGTCTGAAAGCCCACCATCTCGGCGCGCAGATTCCAGATATCGTCGCGGTGGCCAATGGCGATGCTGCGCGGCAGAAACGGCGTGCTGGTGCTCTCGGTGCCCTGGGTGAAATCTTCGAAATACTCGCCATCGCTGACGTTCTCGATGTTGGTGTCGATGCGGGTGTTCCAGCCGAGCTGGTAGCGATCGATCAAGCGCAGGAAGCTGCGATCGCCGCCGGTTTGCCGATCGTAGGGCATCAGATTGCCATCGATGCTGCCGCGGTTGGACTCGGTCAGCAGACGGTACTCGCCTCCCAGATCGATGCCGCGGGTCGAATAGATCGTGGGCGTGAACGTGGCGTCCTGGTTGGGCGCGATGTTCCAGTACCACGGCACCGCCAAAAACGCGCCGCTGAGACTGGAGTTGCCGAAGTTTGGGAACAACACACCGCTCTGTCGAGCACTGCTGAGCGGGAAGGAGATCCAGGGCAGGTACAGGATCGGTACGCCTTCGAAATCCACGGTCGCACCGTGGCCGACGCCGCGTCCCGCGGCGGTATCGAGCGTGAGTTCGCGCGCGCGGATCTGCCAGTCCGATCGCGGCGGCGGGCAGCTGCTGTAGGTCACGTGGCGCAAAGTGATCACTTTGCTGGGGCTCATCGAGATCTGATCGGCCGAGCCGTGGCCCGGTTGTTTGAGCAATTCAAACTGCCCGTGGCTGAACTGGGCGCCCTGTTCGCTGTAGTGGCCGGAATCCCCCTGCAGCAGCACGACCGGATCGCGGTAGCGCACCGCACCGGTGGCGGTCAGATTGTCGGCGTTGCGATCGTAGGTCAGATGATCCGACTGGATTTCGCGGTCGCCCATGTGCACATCGACATGGCCAGACAGTTCAGTCGTGCCGTCGGCGCCGGCGGTGAGTTGATCGGAGCTGCTCGTGATGTCGCCTGTGAGCCCGCCGCGGTCGGTGCCGAGCAGCGACTGGACTGAATTGCCCGGAGCGGCGGCGGCCAGCAGCACGGGAGCGGTCTGCCACGGCTCGATGCAGGGCCCATCGGCGGCCTGCACCGTGAGCGGTAGTGCGCAGCACAGTGCCGCGCCCCACAGCGCGCGCAGATGCGAGGAAGAAATCATGTGGGCCTCATTATAATGACCGGCTGCAGCATAAGGTTTGTCCGCGCACATGAGCAGCAGCGACCCGCGCCTCGATCAACTCCAGAATTGGCTGCGCACCGAGCTGCGCTGGCCGTTCGTGCGTGTCGCGCCGGCCTCGACCGATGCAAGCTTTCGACGCTATTTCCGCATCTGGGGCGCCGACGGCGCCACCCGCATCGTCATGGACGCGCCGCCCGACAAGGAGGATGTCGGGCCGTATCTACAGGTCTCGGCACTGCTCGAGCGCTGCGAGGTGCATGTGCCGCAGGTGGAGGCCAGCGATGCGCGGCTCGGGTTCGTGCTGCTCGAAGATCTCGGCTCGATCTCCTATCTGTCACGACTGCAAGCGGGCGGTGACGCCGACGCGCTCTATCATGATGCGCTGGAGGCGTTGCTGCGCATCCAGGTCAAAGGCCGCGAGGCGGCGCGCCAGCTGCCACGCTACGATCGAATCGTGCTCGCGCGCGAGATGGCGCTGATGCCGGAATGGTTCTGCGCGCGCCACCTGCTGCTTTCGCTCGAGGATCGGGATCGGGCGCTGATCGGCGCGACCTTCGAGTTCCTGATCGCCGAGGCGCTGGCGCAGCCGACAGTGTTCGTTCACCGCGACTATCATTCACGCAATCTCATGGTGCTGGACAGCGACAATCCGGGCGTCATCGATTTTCAGGACGCGCTCGGCGGTCCCTGCGGTTATGATCTGGCTTCATTGCTCAAGGACTGCTACATCGACTGGCCGCGCGCACGCGTCGAGACTTGGGTCAGCGGTTATCGCGCACGGCTCATTGCGGCCGGCGGCGACGGCGGCAGCGACCAAGCCTTGTTCCTGCGCTGGTTCGATCTTGTCGGCCTGCAGCGGCATATCAAGGTGCTCGGGATCTTCGCGCGGCTCTGGTATCGCGACGGCAAGAGCGGCTACTTGGGCGATTTGCCGCGCACGCTCGACTACGTGCGCGATACCGCGCGGCGCTACGAGGAACTGCGGGAGTTCTCGCATTGGGTGGAGGCCCGGCTCGTGCCGGAGCTGGAGCACGCCAACGCCCGCGCGCGCGCCGGAGCACAGTCTTGACAGACAGCGACGCAGACAGCACGGCGGCCCCTGTGCGCCGTGCCATGCTGCTCGCTGCCGGCCGCGGCGATCGCATGCGTCCCCTGACCGATCAGACGCCCAAACCGCTGCTGGCAGTGCGCGGCAAGTCCCTGATCGTCTATCACCTCGAGCAGCTGGCACGCAGCGGTGTGCGCGAAGTCGTGATCAATCTCGCCTGGCTCGGCGCGCGTATTCGCGCCGCGCTCGGCGATGGCAGCGCCTTTGGACTGTCGATCCGATACAGCGATGAAGGGTCGCGGGCGCTCGAGACCGGCGGCGGTATTTTCAAGGCGCTGCCGTGGCTGGGCAGCGAGCCGTTCCTGGTCGTCAATGCTGACGTCCACACGGATTTTGATTTCGGTACGCTGCAGATCGCGACCGATGCCTGGGCGCAGCTGCTGCTGGTGCCCAACCCCGCGCATCACCCCAACGGCGATTTTGTGCTCGAACAAGGCCGGGTGGTCGCCCAAGGCAGTCCGCGCTGGACCTATGCGGGGATTGGAGTGTATCGCCCGGAGTTGTTCCGCGGCTGCCAGCCCGGGCGCTTTGCACTGCTGCCGCTGCTGCAGCGGGCGATTGCCGCCCGGCGCCTGCAGGGTGAGCTCTATACCGGCCAGTGGAGCGATGTGGGGACCGTCGAGCGGCTCGCGGCCCTGCAGTGAGCCAGCGCGGGGCGCTCGCCGCGCTATTGCGTTAAAATTGACGCAGCTGCCAGGAGCGCATATGAGCACCCTCAAAGCAATCCCTGTCGTCACCGACGCCGCTGCCGGCGCCGCAGTGCGCAGTGGCGAGAAATACCAGACGGCGCAAGGCGTTAGTGCGATCAAGGACGGCATCAAGCCGCGCGGCGAGATCGACCGGCGCTCACTGTCCGGCAAGCCGCGCTGGCTGCGGGCGCCAATCGCGATGGGGGAGGGCTACGATTTCGTGCGCCGCACGGTGCGCGAGCATCGTCTCGCAACCGTGTGCGAAGAGGCCAGGTGCCCGAACATCGGCGAGTGCTGGAATGCCGGCACCGCCACGATCATGCTGATGGGCGCGGTGTGTACGCGCGCCTGCCGCTTCTGTGCCGTGGACACCGGCAATCCGCGCGGCTGGCTCGACGCCGAGGAGCCGAGCAATCTCGCCGATAGCGTCGCCGTGATGCAGCTCAAGTACGTCGTGCTGACTTCCGTCAATCGCGACGACCTGGCCGATGGCGGCGCTGCGCACTACGCGGCCTGCATTCGTGCCATCAAGCAGCGCACTGCCTCGACTGCCGTGGAGGCGCTGACGCCCGATTTCCAGGGGGTGCTGCGCGATGTGGAAACCGTCATCGATTCCGGGCCGGAGGTATTCGCGCAGAACGTGGAGACCGTGCGGCGGCTGACCCATCCGGTACGTGACCCGCGAGCCGGCTATGCGCAGACGCTGGCCGTGCTGGCGCACGCCAAGCACCATCGGCCGCAGGTGCTCACAAAGACCAGCCTGATGCTGGGTCTCGGTGAAACTGATCAGGAGATCGCCGAGTGCATGGCGGATCTACGCGCCGCCGGCGTCGATGTGCTGACGCTCGGCCAGTATTTACGCCCGACGGTGCATCACTTGAGCGTGGAGCGATTTGTCACCCCCGAGCAGTTCCAACACTATCGCGCCTGGGGGCTCGCGCACGGATTTCGCGAGTGCGTCGCAGGTCCGCTGGTGCGTTCGAGCTATCGGGCCGAACGGGTGCTCGCGGGCAACAACGTGGGACTGGGCTTGTGACCGGTATGCGAGCGGCTTTGGCACCGCGGGCGGCCATGGCAGGGCCTGATGTCCATTGGTTGGGTCGCGTCGCCTACGAACCGACCTGGCGCGCGATGCAGCGCTACACGCAGGAGCGTGGTGTCGACTCGGCCGATCAGATCTGGCTGCTCGAGCACGAGCCCGTGTTCACGCTCGGCATGAATGCCGATCCGTCGCACCTGCTCGCGCCCGGTGATATCCCCGTGGTGCAGATCGACCGCGGCGGGCAGGTGACCTATCACGGACCGGGACAGCTGGTGGTCTATCCACTGATCGACATCCGTCGCGCCGGCTTAGGGGTGCGCGATCTGATAACCGCCCTGGAGCGCAGCGTGATCGATTATGTGGCGCAATTTGGCATCCGCGCGCAATGCCGCGCCAATGCTCCCGGGGTGTACGTCGAGGGCCGCAAGCTCGCGAGCGTTGGCCTGCGTATTCGGCGCGGTGCCAGCTATCACGGCGTTGCCTTCAATGTCCGCATGGATCTCGAACCCTTTGGACGCATCAATCCTTGCGGTTATGCCGGGCTCGAGATGACGCAGTTGTCGCAACTCGGCGGCCCGGATGATGTGGTGGCCGTGGCGGCGGAGTTCGCGCCGCTGCTGTCGGCGAAGCTATATCGATGACGACATTGGGCTATTCAACGGGTTTGTTGCTGGCGCTGTTGGCGCTGGTCGTGCTGGTGGCGATACCGATCAAGGTCGGGGCGCACCTCGCGGATGCGCGGCGCAACGGTATTTTTTGGTGTGCGCTGGCCGCCGTGGTCGGTGTGCTAGCCGGACATCTCACCGCGCGTCTGTTCGGCGGCTACATCGGTGGATCGCTCGCGGCGTTTCTGGGATTCATCATTGCGATTCGCTACCTGCTCGGCACGACGGTAGCCGGTGCGTTGGGACTCACGATCATCGCGCTGGGCGTATCGCTGCTTGGAATCTGGGTGCTGGCTCATTTTTGGTTCACGGCCGCCGGGCCCAGCGACGTTTGGGTCATTTAGACGCGCACGCTGGTGTTATCGATCCCACAAATCAGGCTCGCCACAGCGCAGGATGTGGCCATGATCGCCGAGATGTCACGCGACTACATCGAGTATGGCCTCGGCTGGAGCTGGACGCCCGCGCGCGTACTCGCTGCGGTGGGCGACAGATCCACCAATACGGCCGTGCTGGGCGAACGCGAGGACATCGCGGGCTTCGGCATCATGCACTACGGTGACGATACGGCCCATCTGGCGCTGCTTGCGGTTCGTCCCAACCAGCAACAGCGCGGACTGGGCGCGCTGCTGATCTCCTGGCTCGAGAAGCCGGCGCTGGTCGCCGGTATCGAGCGCATTCGACTCGAAGCACGCGCAGACAATCCCAATGCCATCGGCTTTTATCGCAAGCAGGGATTCAGGGAATCAGGGCGGATTGCCGGCTACTATCGCGGCGCCGTCGATGCAGTGCGGCTGGAAAAAAGGCTTGCAGTCGTGCTGCATGCGCCGCGCCCCTGAGCGAGGGAGCTTCGAGGCGCTGGTGCCGCTATGGCCGGTGCTGACGAGCTCTGCGGGGTTGCGCGTTGAAGCATGGTCCGGTGCGGGGTAGCATCGAGCCATGAGAAGCCTCCTGGTTCACTTGGTCGTCAGTGCGTTGCTGCTGTTGCTCGTCAGCCAATTCGTGACCGGTATTCATTTCGCCGGTTTTGGCTCGGCGCTGCTGGCCGCGCTGGTGCTCGGTGTAGTGAATTCCCTCGTGCGTCCGATCCTCATTCTCGTGACGCTGCCGATCACGATTCTGACGCTCGGATTGTTTCTGATCGTCATCAATGCCTTGATGCTCATGCTCACCAGCGCGCTCGTGCCGGGCTTTGTGGTCGCCAATTTCCTCTCGGCACTCGTGGCCGGTGTGCTGCTCGGTCTGTTCAACCTCGTGGTCAGTTCACTGATGCACCGCGGCGGCGATAGCCGACGTCTGTGACGCGCCCCATCTCGGGCACAAATGCCACGATTGGCGCGAGTATCGCCTCAGGAGCTTGAGCAATGCATAAGAGCAAACTGGCCGGCTTCATCATCGACTGTCAGACCGATGAACTGCAGGCAGCGGCCGCGTTTTGGGGTGCGGCGCTGGGTATGCCGGTGCGAGCGCTGTCGCCCGAGGAGGCGCAGTACGTGGAACTCGTCGATCCACTCGGGCATCTGCACATTGAAGTGCAGTCGGTCCCGCACGCCAGCCGCGTGCATCTGGATATCGAGACCGACGATATCGAGGCTGAGGTGCGCCGGCTCGAGTCACTCGGTGCGAAGCGCATCGCTCAGATCAGGACCTGGTGGGTCATGGAAGCGCCGACCGGGCAGCGTTTCTGCGTAGTGCGCGGGACTTCGGCTGGATTCGCCACCGAGGCCAACCGCTGGTCTTGAACGATGGCGCGATGGCGTGCTGTACCTGAATCCGGGCAGGGTCAAAGCACCAGCAGCACCTGCGGACACAGTTTGAGCGCCTCGAACAGAGCCGCGATCTGGGCTTCACTCGTGGCGCGGATGACATAAGTAATACCCATGAAGCGATTCTGGGCCGAACTGCGTTCGGTCACCGCCAAGGGGTCCACCGGTCCGGCATGGCGGTCGACGATTGCGTCCACGCGAACGCGCACCCCGGGGTCCGCCCGAACCATGACTTTGATCGGGTAGTCACAGGGGAAGCTCACGCGTTCAGGGGTTTCGGTGCTCATAAGTCGGATCAGTGTATTATGACGTTTTGTCATCGCTGTAGGAGGCTTCCGACAGACTTGCAGCTTGAAATTCAGGCATTTGTGCTACACTCGCCGCCGATCGTCGACCGTCCGTGTTTCGTTTGTCTAGGAGCCGAACCGCCTGCGATCATGGTGACAGGATCTACGCTTTGACGGCTCGTGAGACGCTCTCTCCCTGACCTCGGTTGTTTTTCCTGCCGTATGCGATCTTCAAGGATCGAACCTGTTCCGGAGAGTGTGACTTTTATGGCGAAGATTTATGTAGGTAACCTACCGTTCACGGCCAGTGAGGCCGAGGTGCGAACGCTGTTCGCGCAGCATGGCACCGTGGAAGCCGTGTCGCTGCCGACCGATCGTGAAACCGGTCGTCCGCGTGGCTTTGGATTTGTCGAGATGAGCCAAGCCGATGCCGCTCGTGCAATCCAAAGTTTGAATGGCTATTCGATGAATGGTCGTCCGCTGCGCGTCAATGAAGCCCAGGACAAGCCGCGCACTGGCGGCGGTCGTCCAGGTGGTGGTGGTGGTGGTGGCGGCGGCTTCCGTGGTAACGGCGGCGCCGGCGCCGGTGGTGGTGGTGGTGGACGCTGGTAAGCGGCTCGCAACTCGCTGAACGCGATAACAGGCCCGGGGCGACCCGGGCCTTTTTTATGGTGCGGCGTCGCCGCGCGAGATTTATGCCGGCGCGGCGCGGTATGCTCCTGCCGCAGGGGAGAATAGGAACTCGACATGCCTGCACCAGGCCACTCACTGCACTTCCCCGGCCGCATCGGTCTTGGCACCTGGAAGATGGGTGCCTCGCGCGCCGCGCACGCGCACGAGATCGCCGCCGTGTCGCATGCGCTGGCGGTCGGTTATCGGCTGCTCGATACCGCTGAGATGTACGGTGATGGCGGCGCCGAGGGCATCATCGGCAGCGCCTTGAAGGCCTTTGGGCGTTCGCGGCGCGATGAGTTGTTCATCGTCAGCAAGCTGTTGCCGGATCACGCTTCGCGCGGCGGGACCATCCGTGCCTGCGAGGCTTCGATTGCGCGCATGGGTTGTGACTATCTGGATCTATATCTGCTGCACTGGCGTGGAGCGCAACCGTTCCGCGAGACGCTGCGCGGCTTCGATGATCTGCGCCAGCGTGGGCTCGTTCGCCAATTCGGGGTCAGCAATCTGGACCTGAACGAGCTCGCGCAGTGGCTTGATGTCGAGAAGGCGCTGGCGCTTGAAGCCACGACGCAGTGCAATCAGGTCTACTACTGCCTCGGGGCGCGCGCCATTGAGTTTGCGCTGCTGCCCTGGCAGCGCGAGCGTGGCATCCAGACAATGGCCTACTCGCCGTTGGGACAGGGTGCGCTTGCCGCTCATCCCGTACTGGAGCGAATCGGCCGCGAGCGAGGCCTCAGCGCCGCGCAGATCGCGCTCGCCTGGACGATTCGGGAGCCCGATGTGGTGGCGATACCGAAGTCGGTGCAGCCGCAGCGCATCGAGCAGAATCTGCACGCGGCGCAGCTGCGACTCAGCGCAGCCGAACTGGCGCTGATCGATCAGACCTTCCCAGCGCCGCGCTCGAAGCAGCCGCTCGCGACCACGTGATGCACCATGAAAGTGTTTCACTGCAGCCTCTGACGCAGGTCATTCCCAATCTTGCAATCGAGGGCAATCGCGAGGCCTGGTTCAAGCTCGAAGCGGCAAAGCGTGTCGGGGCCTCCTAGACGCGTCAGCCTGCGGCGTACGTTGGGGCTCGCGCTGCTCGGCGCGCTGGCAGGGGCACCGGTAGCGGCGAGCGCGGCGCAGAGCGCTTGCACCTATCTGACGCGCACGATCGCGCGACAGCCCGGCGCTGCGCTGTTTCTGGCGAGCTATCCAGCGGCCGAGCCGGGGCCGCTGCAACAGGCCGCATTTCTGTACGACAACGCCTTGGCGGCGATCGCGCTGATCGCTTGCGGCCAACCCGCGCAGGCCCGGCGCATCGGCGATGCGATGCTCCTGGGTCTGGAGCACGATCGCTATTGGCATGACGGGCGCCTGCGCAACGGCTATGCGGCTGGGACCGTGGATGACTCGCCGCTCAAGCTGGCTGGCTGGTGGGACCCCAGGAGCGGACGCTGGTTCGAAGACGATTATCAGGCCGGTAGCGATTCCGGAAATATGGCGTGGGCAATGCTGGCGTTGCTCACGCTCGATGCCGACGCACGTGTGCGCGATCCGGGCCACGGCGACGGTCGCTACGCCCGCGGCGCCTTGGCGCTTGCGCAATGGCTCGAAGGGCTGCGCGATGCGCGCGGCGCCGGCGGCTTTACCGGCGGCAGCTTTGGGTCTGAATCGGCACCGCAGCGGCTGCTCTGGAAGTCGACCGAGCACAATGTCGATCTGGCCGCAGCGTTCGAGCGCCTGGCCGCGACGAGTGCCGATGCGCGCTGGCAGGCCCAGGCGCAGGCCGCAGTGCATTTCGTCGAACTCATGTGGGACGCGCAGCGCGGCAGCTTCGCCGCTGGCACACGAGCGGACGGCGTGACGCCGAATCCGCTGCAGGCGCTCGATGCGCAGATCTGGCCGCTGCTGGCCTTGCCGCAGGCGATCACGCGGTATGCCGAGGTTTTGCCGCACGCTGCGCAGCACTTACGCGCCGGTCAGGGCTATGCCTACAGTGAAGCCGGCGGCGGGCCGTGGACCGAGGGCACCGCGCAGGTACTGCTGCTCTTCAGGCGTCTGCATCGCGACACGCTGGTTCGCGCACCCGAGGCGGCTATCGAGGCCGCGCGCGCGCCGGACGGCGGCTACTACGCCACCACGGTCGCGGCGCTGCCCACCGGATTCATGCTCGACACGGATCCGAGCAAGCCGCGGGTCTATTTGCATCTCGAACATCTTGGCGCGGCGGCCTGGGTGGCGCTGGCGGAGCAGGGATTCAATCCCTTCACGGGCGGCCGGTCCTTGCCGCCCTGACGCCGCAGCAGGCATCATCGATTTTTTCCCAGGAGTCGTCATTGGAATCGCTGGTCAGCACGGAATGGCTCGCGCAGCAGATCGAGGCGCCGGATCTGCTCGTGTTCGATGCGACGCTGTATCTGCCCACGGAGCAGCGCGACGCGCAAGCGCTGTATCGTGCAGCGCATCTGCCCGCGGCACGCTTCTTCGACATCGATCTGATCGCCGACACCGAATCGAAGCTGCCGCATATGGCGCCGACGGCTGCGCGCTTCGAGCGGCTGGTCGCAGCTCTGGGTCTAAGCAATCGCCATCGCGTCGTGTTCTATGACCAAAAAGGGGTGTTCTCTTCGGCGCGCGGCTGGTGGCTCATGCGTCTGTTCGGTCATGAGCGCGCCGCCGTGCTCGATGGCGGCCTGCCCAAGTGGCGCCGTGAGGGCCGCGCACTCAACACTGGCGAGGAGCCGGCGCCGACTCCCGGGGTATTCCGCGCGGCCTATAACGCGCGCTATCTGCGCGGGCTGGGCGATGTGCTCGCGAACCTGCCGGACCTGCGCGAGCTGCTGCTCGATGCGCGCTCGGCGGATCGGTTCTTCGCGCGCGTCGCCGAGCCGCGTCCGGGACTGCGCAGCGGACACGTCCCGGGTAGCCACAATCTGCCAGCCACAATCTGCCGTACACGGAGCTGCTCACGGACGGCGAGACGCTGTTGCCGGCGGCCGCATTGCGGGCGCGCTTTGCGACAGCCGGCGTCGGTCCCCACAGCGCCGTGGTCACGAGCTGCGGCTCAGGGCTCACGGCCGCGGTGCTGAGTCTCGGGCTTGAGGTCGCCGGGCTGCCGAGCGGTGCGCTCTACGACGGCTCGTGGGCCGAGTGGGGCGCGCGCGAGGACACGCCGGTGGAGCGCTGAGCAGTCCTCCTACAGTCATATCAGAGCTCGTGCGCTATCGCCGCTAGCGGCACGGTTCATACCCTTGACCGGTACAACTCGCACCATTAATAGCGGAGAGCCGAGATGCCGTTGCGCACTATTGTGATCATCGTCCTGGTGTTGCTGCTGATCGGGGCCTTCCCGGTCTGGCCGTACAGCAGCGGCTGGGGTTACTACCCCACCGGCGGGTTGGGCACACTACTGATTATCCTGCTGATTCTGGTCTTTACCGGGGTTCTGTAGATCCCTGCCGCGTGGCGCGAGGCCTCACGATCGCTTAGGGTGTCGGATTATTCCCAACAATTGTGGCTATGTCGTCTTCGACCGAATCAAGCGGCCAGACTGCGTCGAGTTCCGTGCCGCCTGCAAAGATTGACGGCCTGCGGATCATTGCGCTGTTCAAGTTCGTCAAGGCGCTGTTGCTGATCATCACCAGCTACGGGGTGCACGAGCTGCTCGACCCGGAGTTGGTCGAAAAGATCCGCGTATGGTCGGCGACCGTGACCGATCGGGTCGACCAGCGCCTGATCCTGCGTGCGCTCAGCTGGGTGGAGGGACTCGGCACCGACAGGCTTCACCTCGTGATCGCCGTGACGATTGCCTACACCGCGGTGGTGCTGGTCGAGGGCACCGGCTTGTGGTTGCGCCTCCGCTGGGCGGAATGGGTCACCGTCATCGCTACGACTTCGCTGATTCCATTCGAACTCTGGGAGCTGTTTGTGCGGCCGCCCGGCCACAGGTGGACGGTGTTCGCCACCCTGCTGGTCAATGTCCTGATCGCGGCGTATCTGGGCTATTTGCTGCGCTCGGCGCAGCGCCGCGGCCAACCGCTTCCCTCACACGAGCTTTAAATCGACGGGCGCCATTTGCTGAAAGATGCGCTCGCCTTGCTCACTCGACAGGCCCCAGAGGGAGCGGAACAAGCCGCCCAGCACGGCGCGATAGTCGTTGAGCACAGGGTAGTCGCGATCCTGGAACAGCGTGTTGCGCTCCAGACGCTGCTGCTCGCCGACAATGCTCGCACCGTTGATTGCGCCGCCGAGCACCCAATAGACCGTACCGTGACCGTGATCGGTGCCATGATCCCCGTTCTCGCGGAAGGTGCGACCGAATTCCGACAGCACGACCACCACGGTGTTGTTCCATTGCGCGCCCAGCGATTGCGCGAACGCCTGCAGGCCACGCCCGAGGCTGGCCAGATTGCTGGCCAGATTGCCCTGCGCCGCGCCCTCGCCGACGTGCGTGTCCCAACCGCCGACGTCGATGAAGCCAATGCGGTAGCTATCGCGCATGAGTCGGCCCATGCGTTCGGCTTCGAGCTCGAAACCCTTGGTGTTGATCGCATCGCGATTAGCGGCGCGCATTTCGTCGGCCATCTGCTGCGCCACCTCCTGGCGCAACTCCAGCCCAGTGCTCACCGCGGCTTGAAGATGGTGGCCGGCATACATGTCACTCAGGATGCGCGCCTGACGCTCGTCGAACGGTGGTCTGCCGACGCTCTTGAGCGACAGGTTCGGCACCGCCACCCTGCCCTGAAACGCAAGCGGCAATGCATCGGTGAACGCGATGGGCAAGGCGCTGGCGGCGGTGCCCAGCAGGCTATCGGATAGCCGCGCGAGAAAGCCGGAGCGGTAGTTGCGCGCTGCGTTGGAGGGTTGGCCGAGCTCGATGCTGTCCTGAGTTTCGAAATGGCTGCGCGACAGATCGTCCGTGCCGGCGAACGGGATGAACGCCACCTGGCGCTGCAGGTACATCGCACCGATGGTGTCGCGCACGGCGGGCGCGAGCGCCCAGTTGGCATCCAGAGCCAGCGCGCCGGTGCTGGATGCGGGCTCCGGCCTCGCGATCGCGATACTCGGCCGCGCCTCGTAATAGTAGCCGCTCGAATATGGGATCAGCAGACTGCTCGAGTCGTAGCCCCCGCGCAGGAACACCAACAGAAAGCGCGGTCCGCTGGTCGGCGCGGCATACAGGCGGCCGGCAACGCCGATGCTCGCGAGCGCGGCGCCGCCGAGTTGTAACAGGTCACGGCGGTTCATGGTGGCTCCTGCGCCTTACTCATAGCTGAAGTCCGGCGATGAAAGCAGAAACGTGTTCCACTCCTGCTGCGAATTGGCGCGATTGAGCGCATCGCGCGTGCCCGCCGCGAGGAACGGCTCGACCGCCTCAAAGTACAAGCGGTTAGAAAGCTGCGGGAAACCGGTCGTGGTCGCGGCGCTGCCGTCCTCGGGGTCGAACAGACCTGCGTTGCCCGAGCCGATCGCGCGCGCAATCTCGAAGCGGCGACTCATCTGGCCGGAACTGGCCCAGCTCAGCTCGGTCAGCGCATAGCCGTCGGGGGTCGCTCGGCCATAGGGCGCCTCACCGAGGCCATTGAGCCAGTTGAGCAATGGCCGGGAATTGACGATCGGTCTGCCGTCGTAGGCAAAGCGAACTGCGGAGACCACGTAGCGCGTCGGATCCTTGAATTTGCCGCCCAGCGCGGCCTCGAACTCCCGGGCCAGGAACATGGTGCGCAGCACCGCCGCAATGTCGCCGTCGGTGCGCACAAAAGTCTGCGCCATGCGCGCGAGCAGCTGTGGCGGCGGATCGTCGGCGACGAAATAGATCGCGAGCTGGCGCGAGATGAAGCGGGCGCAGGCGGGCTGATGGACGATCAGCCTGACGGCGTCCTCGACCTCGCCGAAGCCGCTGCCCTCGACGGTCTGGCCCAGCAGTGTCTTGGGGCCGAAGTCGTGCCGCGCCGGATTGAACTCAAAGGCACCGGCGCGGCGATACAGCCGCTGCCATTCGGCCTTCAGCCGCGGCGGATCGCCGACGTTGATGCCCACCCCGGTCAGCACGCGCGCGAGCTGCTGTACGTCCTGCTGCGTGTAGCCGCCATCGACGCCAAGCGTGTGCAGCTCCATGAGCTCGCGCGCGTAGTTCTCGTTGATGTGCCCTGCGGCATTCTGGTTGTTGTCCAGGTACTGCAGCATGGCCGGATGCTCGAGGGTCGCGAGCACCAGATCGTAGAAATGACCGAGCGCGTACGGTCGGACGGCGTGCTCCTCATAGTCGCCAATCAACCAGCGCAGATTGGCCTTGTACTGGTGCACGTTGAAGTGATTGAGCCAGAACCAGACCATTTGCTCCTGCAGCTGCGAGGGCGAGTACAGCGCGCGCAGCAGGTCGCGGCGCACGGCCTGGTAAGCGAGCTTGTTACCGCGGTCATTGACGGCCTTGCGCGCCTGTTCCTTGTCGAGGCCATCGGGCATTGCGTTGATGGTCTGGTACTGTGCATTGACCTCAGCGAGCCATCGCGCAGGATCGGAGTGCGAGACCTCCATGGCATCGATCTGCGCCGCGATCGGCGCCGGCAGGGCGCTGTCGCGCGCCGCCAGCTGGAGCTCGAGAAAGCGCTCGCGCCCAAGGCTGCGGTATTCGGTGACACTGGCGCTGTCGAGGCCGAATTCAACACGCTCCAGCCACAGCACATCCTCGCGGTGCAATACCGGCAGCACCGGCGCGGTGTCCGCGCTCGACCCGGTTCTGGATGCGGGCGCGCTGCAGGCGAGCAGCAGCATGGCACTCAGTGCCGCCAGAAACGATTTGGTCAAGAGGGATCATTCCTTACCGTGTGTACGGCATAACGGCAGCCGCGACAGCGCGTTGACAGCCGCGCCACACTGAACCGATACCATATAGGGTGCCGCCAATACGGTGAGCGGGAGTGCCGATGACTGCAACGGTTCTGTGGGCGGCCCTCGGCGCGGTGCTGGCGCGGCTGTGCTTCGCGCTCTAGGATGAGCGCCATGATCCGCCATACCGGTGGCTGCCACTGCGGCCGCATCCGCTTCGAAGTGTACGCGCCTGCGGAGTTGGAGGTCTCGGACTGCAACACGCCCTTCGATGGCCGGAATTGGGAGCAGCAGGTCGCGCAAGGCTAGGAACCAGCCACGATGTACAAGGTTTATGGCATGTCGAGCTCCGGAAACTGCTACAAGGTGCGGCTATTGCTCGAGCAGCTGCAGAGCGCGTATCAATGGGTCGAGCTCGATACCCGCAGTGGCCTGACGCGCTCGAGCGAGTTCCTGGCGAAGAATCCGAACGGGCGCGTACCGCTGCTCGAGCTCGAGCCCGGACAATTCCTGGCGGAGTCGGACGCGATCCTGTTCTATCTGGCCGAAGGCACGGCCTTCTGGCCACAGCACAAGCGGGCCCGCGCCGAGGTCTTGCAGTGGATGTTCTTCGAGCAGTACAGCCACGAGCCCTACATTGCCGTGGCGCGATTTATTTGCACGATGCTGCCGGCTGAGCATGCACGTCGCAGTGAGTTGCCGCGCTTGTACGAGCGCGGGGCGCAGGCGCTCGCCGTCATGGAGCAGCATCTGGCGCAACGCGCGTTTTTCGTCGCCGATGCCTATTCCATTGCCGACATCGCGCTGTATGCCTACACACACGCGGCCGGCGAGGGCGGCTTCGAGCTGCGGCGCTATCCGGCGATCGGCGCGTGGCTGGCACGTGTCCAGGCTCAGGCGCACTTCGTGCGCATGCCATCGGTGGAGCGCTCCGCATGAACGAGCAAGCGGCGCGCGCTGGCGGACCCTTAGCCTTCCTCCGCGGCGGCCTGTATGGCTTGCCGGAGTGCGTGCAGCTCGGTGCGCAGTTCGCGCACCTGCTCCTCAAGCGCTGCCAGTCGGTCACCCGGGGCGGCCTCGGTGCCGCTGGGCGCAGGAGCCCCCGCGGCGGTGCTCACGACCGCGGCATGGACTTCGCCGCTGAACAGATGAGCATAGCGCGCGTCGCGTCTGCCCGGCTCGCGGGCCAGCCGCACGACGCGTGCGCCGCCCTCATGCTGAGCCAGGTGTTCCAGCGCTGCCTCGACCTGACCGACGTCGGTGAACTCGGCCATGCGGCTGGCGCGCGTGCGTAGCTCGCCCGGCGTTTGAGGTCCGCGCAGCAACAACTCGCACAGGATCGCCCGCTGCTGGGGTGTGAATTGCTGCGCGCTGAATTCAGTGTTGCAGAAGCGCTGCTGATACTTCGGCACACGGCTGCCGAAGCCCGATTTCTCAATCACCATATGCTTGCGCATGAGTGCGTCGACGAGGTCCTGCACGGCTCGGTCGGTGAGCTCCAGCACCGGGTCACGGTTGCTCTTCTGATTGCAGGCCAGGACCAGCGCATTGAGGGACAGCGGGTACTGCTCGGGGGTGGTGATCTGCTTTTCGATCAAACTGCCGACCACACGCGCCTCGAGGGCCGAGAGTTGCGGAATCATGCGGCATTATATGCGCTAGCGACGCGCGGGGGCCGGGGCTTCGGTGAGCTCTGTGTTGTGCATGACGGTTATCAGCCACTCGGGGCCGGATGCCGTGAACACCAGGTCCAGTAGCCCGGAACGAGGGGGCATTGCCTTGCCCGCCGCGTCCACCGCGCCGGTCATCTGCCAGGATACGTCCACCACGGCGACATCGGCATTGAGGAAGCGGATTTTCTGTACCTGTGCCGTCTGGTGACTGTGCAGGAAAAAGCGCTCAAACACCTTGGCGTGGAATTTCTCGATATTGTCGCGCCCGGAGGCGCCTTCGCCGCGAATGTTGGTGAAGTCCGCATCGAGCGCAAATGCCGAGGCGAACAGATGCGCATCGTGGCTGTTCCAACCGGCGATAAATCGATCACTCAGAACGCCATCAATGGTCGCACGGGCCGCCGCTTGCCTGGTCTCGGTGAGCTCTTGCCCCATCACCGGGCCGGTCGCCAAGAGCAACATCCAAACCACGAGGAGCTTGCGCATGGAATCACACCTGCCTGAACGGAACGAGGGCAACTGCGCCGAAGCCGTAGTGTACGCCGCGCCGAGCTGAATTCGATCACAATGCGCGCATCGGGCCCTGACGGCCTCAAGAGCGACCGCGATGACACCTAAGGCGCTTGAACCGGATGAGCTGGAAAAGATTGCCAGCGGCACGCTGGCGCACTACGAACAAACCGCGCAGCAGTTTCGCGCCGGTACCAGCGATCACGACGTCAGTCAGAACATCGCAGCGCTGTTGCGCCACATTGCCGGCAAGCCGCCCTTCACGATCCTCGATTTTGGTTGCGGACCCGGGCGCGACCTCAAGACCTTTACCGACTTAGGCCACACTGCTATCGGCCTGGACGGCGCAGCAGCCTTTGTCGCCATCGCGCGCGAGACCGGCTGTGAAGTCTGGCAGCAGGATTTCCTGCATCTCGATCTGCCGCGCGCCCGCTTTGACGGCATTTTTGCCAACGCCACGCTGTTTCACGTTCCGTCGCGGACACTGCCGCGGGTGTTGCAACAATTTCATGCCGCGCTGCGGCCAGAAGGCGTGCTATTCAGTTCCAATCCGCACGGCACCAACGAGGAGGGATGGAACCGCGGGCGCTACGGCGCTTACCACGATCTCGAGACTTGGTGCCGCTACCTGTCGGACGCGCAGTTCCTCGAGCTCGAGCACTACTATCGACCCGCCGGACTGCCGCGCGAGCAGCAACCGTGGCTCGCGAGTGTCTGGCGCAGGCTCGGACGGTGATGACGTAGCGCCTGGCTGTTCGTTTGGTATCGCCTGATCTTTGGTGTCGCAATCGTGGGCGCCGTCGCTGCGGGCTACCTGCGCAATTGAGGCTCAATCCGCCGACAGCGACCACTCAGCGGCTTTGCGAGCGTGAATGGCGGTGGTATCAAACAACGGCACGGACGCATCGGCGGGCCCGATGAGCGCAGACAGCTCCGTGCAGCCCAGAATGATGGCCTGCGCGCCCTGCGCAACCAGCGCCTGCATGAGTCGCTCGATGTCGTGAAAGTCGACGCTGTAGAGAATCAGCCTCGCCGAGTGCAGGCCGCCCAGCCGCCGCTTGATCACTTGATTGATCTGACAGTAGTAAGGAACGGTCGATTCCCAACTCATGCCGCCGATCAGACCGATGATTCTCATTAATCGGTCCAGTACGCCTCGATGAGCTCATGCATGCGTCGCCATAGCGGCCCGGGCCGGCCGCTGCCCACCGGCTTGCCATCGAGTGTCGTGACCGCCACGACCCCGCGGGTCGCGGCCGTGAGCCAGATTTCATCGGCCGCTCGCAGCTGCGCCTCGCTGACCGGAACACTGCGCCGCGCGATGCCGTGGGCGTCGGCGAGTTCCTCGAGCAGGCTGCGCGTGGTGCCGGGCAGCAGGCGCGTGGAGTTTGGCGGAGCCCGCACCTCCTGGTCGATGACGACGTACACCGTCGATGAGCTGGCGTCGGTGAGCCAACCATCGCGCAGCAGAATCGTCTCGCCGGCGCCGGCCTCCACGGCCTGCTGGCGCAACAGCACATTGGCGAGCAGTGCCACCGACTTGATGTCGCAGCGCGCCCAGCGCGTGTCGGTCGCCGTGATGCAGGCAATGCCGCGCTCCAATGTTTCCGCGCCGGGGATGGGGAGCGGTGCACAGAATGCGAATACGGTGGGCTCGACGTCGGGCGGCGGCGCATGGTTGCGGCCATATTCGGCACCGCGGGAGATCTGCAGATAGACGTAGAGGTCGCCACTACCGTTGGCTTGGATCAGCTGTTCGACCAGCTGCCGCCACTCGTGTTCGCTGTGCGGATTGCGGATGCGCAACTCACCTAGGCTGCGTGTGAGCCGCGCCAGGTGGGACGCCAGCCGCCGCGCCTGCCCCCGCCGCACCGCGATGACCTCGTACACGCCATCGCCGAACAGAAAACTGCGATCCAGCGGCGAGATACGCGCCTCGCGCAGCGGCAGCACTCTGCCATTGAGGTGACAGACCGGCAGTGGCTCAGCCACGACGCGTTATTTCTGGAACCACAGCAGCACGCTGTCGCTGAGCCGGCTCCACATACCGCCTGAGGGCACATCCACCGTCGGATACAACGGCACCGAGGTCACAAGCTTCCCGGCGACGAGGACCTGAAGCTCGCCCACTGCAGTCGTGGTACTGAGCGGTGCGATCAACGGGTGGCGCACGCTCGCATTGGTCTGAATACTGGCGCCCTGTCCGCGAGGCACGACGATGGTGATATCGGTAGCGGGTCCAACCGGGAAGTACTCCTCGGTCGATTTGAATACCCGGGGCTTGAGCACGACGGTACCGCGCTGTTTGACGCTCACGGTCTCGAAGAACGTGTAGCCGTAATTGATCAGCGCTGCGCTCGCATCCTCGCGTCCCTTGATGTTGCGCGAGCCGAGCACGACCGTGATCAGCCGCATGTTCTGGCGCACCGCTGAGGTCACCAGGCAGAAGCCGGCGCTGTCGGTGTGGCCGGTCTTTATGCCGTCGACGCTCGGGTCGCGCTCGAGCAGACCGTTACGGTTCTGCTGCTTGATGTTGTTCCAGATGAATTCGCGAATGGAGAACCACGCGTAGTATTCCGGGTACTCGCGCACCAGTGCGGCGCCGAGCTTGGACAGATCGCGCGCCGTGGTGTAGTGGGTGGCCGAGGGCAGACCGCTGCTGTCGTCGAAATGGGTGTTGGTCATGCCCAGACTCTGCGCGTACTCATTCATGAGCTGCACGAACGCCGGCTCGGTACCGCCGACGCGCTCGGCCAGTGCGATCGTGGCATCGTTACCGGACTGCACGATCATGCCTTTGACAAGGACTTCAGCCGGTACCTGGCTGCCGACCTGCACGAAGGTGCGCGAGCCCTCGGCGCGCCAGGCGTGCTCGCTGATCGTGACCATCTCATTGAGCTTGAGCGTGCCGGCCTTGAGCGCGTGGAACACGGCATAGCAGGTCATGAGCTTGGTCAGGCTCGCCGGTTCCAGGCGCGTATCGGCGTTGCGCTCGGCCAGAACCTTGCCGCTGGCGTAGTCGATCAGGATGTAGGCCTGGGCGTCGACGTCGGGCGCACTGGGAGTGGCCAGTGCCGCCCCTGGCGCTGCCGGTGTGGCCGTCGCGGCGGGTGCGGTGGCCTCTGGTGCGCGGGCTGCGGCCAGCGCGGCCAGCGCGAGCGGGGAGCCGCTCAGTGTGGACAGCGAGACCAGGCTCAAGGCAAACAATACGGCGGTCGGTTTCATGCGGCTTAGTGTAGCGGCTGTGTTTAGTCTTGTGCGAGCCGCGCCCCGAGAAAACCGAGTGCGGTCAAGCGCGCGATCAACTGGTCGAACTCCTGCACGCTGGAAATCGGGCCGATGCGCACACGCTGCAGTGGTTGATCTGTCGCTGGGCTCAGCGTGAACACGTGCTCGAGACCGGCGTCGCGCAGCCTTTGCGCAGCCCGATGCGCATTGTCGGCCTGCGCGTAGGCGCCGACCTGGATATAGAAATGGCCCGATGCTGCCGTGGCGGGGGCTGCTAGCTGCGGCGGTGCGCTGGCTGCGGGCTCGAGCGGCGCGGTAACCGCCGGCACATTGCTCACACCGACGCTCGCTGCCGAGGCGGCCGGCGTGGTGACCGGCAACGCCGCCGTTGCCGCGGGAGTCGCCGGAGTCAACGCTTCGACCTGTACGAAGGCGGTACCGTTGCGGATCATGTCGAGCTTGAGCGCGGCCGTATACGACAGATCGATGATGCGATTGGCAACGAAGGGCCCGCGATCGTTGATGCGCACGACCACGCTGTGACCATTCGACAGATTGGTTACGCGTGCGTAGCACGGAATCGGCAGCGTCCTGTGCGCAGCGGTGATCGCGAACATGTCGTAGCGCTCCCCGGTCGCGGTGCGCAGGCCGTGGAAATCGCTGCCGTACCAGGAGGCAACCCCGCGCTCGTGGTAGCCCGCGGCGCTGGCGAGCACGATGTAGCGGTGGCCAGCGACCTCGTAGAACGGCGGATTGCCCGCGGCGCTGCGCGGCTCCTCGCGCGGCACGGGTTCGGGAATGGCCGCCACGTCCAGTGCCTGCGCCGAACGCACTGTCGGCGCGGACGCGTTCGGGTTCGCGCGGCGCGGCCCATGGGCGCAAGCCGACACCAGCAGCACTGGCGCCAGCAGCGTCAGGGCGCAGCGGCCGGATCTCAAAGCGCAGCCTCCTGCTTGATCTGCGTTTTGATCGCCTCGGCCAGATCGTGCACCGCCATGGCGTACAGCGGGCTCGTGTTATAGCGCGTGATCACATAGAAGTTCTGAAAGCCGACGCGGTAGGCCATGGCATCCTGCTGGGCGGCGCCAAGCAGCAGCGCCGGGGTCGAATCCGGCAGTGTCGTGCTGATGCTCAAGCCGCGAGCGCGCAGGTTGCCCAAGGTGTCGTTCAGCGCCATGTGGTCGGGTGGGGTGAGGCCGGTAGCGCCCGCGAGCTGCGCATCGGCCAGCACCGGCGCGCCGTACTGCCAGCCGTACTGATGCAGGTAGTTGGCGACGCTCGCAAAGATGTCGGCCCAATCGTTCCACAGATCACGGCGAGCCGCGTGCCGTGCGCTGACGGCATAGCGGCGGTAGCTCGAGGGCATGAACTGCAGCGCACCCATGGCACCGGCATAGGAGCCGCGAATGCTCAATGGATCAAAGCCGTCCTCGTGCGCGAGCAGCAGGTACTCGCTGAGTTCCTTGCGGAAATAGTTGGCGCGGGGCGGGTAGTCAAAGCCTAAGGTCGCGAGCGCGTCAACCACCCGATAGCGACCGGTCATGCGCCCATACTGTGTCTCCACGCCCAGCACGGCGAGCAGATACTCGGGCGGCACCTGATACTCGATCGCGACCTGGTCGAGCAGTTCCTTGTGCTCATGCCAAAGCTGCACGCCGCCATCGATACGCAGCGGGGTCAGCATGCGCGCGCGGTATTCCCACCACTGCAGCGTCTTCTCGGCCGGCCGGTCCATGGCATCGATGATCTTCGGTTGCGCTTCGGCGGCGCCGAGCACGGCCGTGACCTGATTGCGATCAAGGCCCTGGGTCACGAGCTGTTCGATGAAGCCCTGGATCTCGGGCCGGGTGAGGTCAAAATGGCCGCGATCGATCGCGGGTTCGGGCTCCGCCGCGGCCACGACGTGGGCCAGTGCGAGAGCCCACAGCAGCAGGGCAATCCTCATGAGCCGAGCAACTTACGGTGCGAATAAAGCCCCATCAGAATACCGAAGCCCGCCAATAGCGTCACGACCGATGTCCCGCCGTAACTGACCAATGGCAGCGGCACGCCGACCACGGGCAGCAGGCCGCTGACCATGCCGGCGTTGATGAACACATAGACGAAGAAGGTCAGTGCTATGCACAGGCCGAGCAAGCGCGAGAAGGTATCGTTGGTTTGCGTGGCGAGCCAGACGGCGCGCGCGACGACAAACAGATACAGCGCCAGCAGCGCGATCAGACCAATGAGCCCGAACTCCTCGCCGACCACCGCAAAGATAAAATCGGTGGAACGCTCGGGCAGGAACTCGAGCTGCGCCTGGCTGCCGTTCATCCAGCCCTTGCCGAATACGCCGCCCGAGCCGAGGGCGATCTGGCTCTGGATGATGTGGTAGCCGGCGCCGAGCGGGTCGGTCTGCGGGTTGAGGAATGTCAGTACGCGCGCGCGCTGGTAATCGTGCAGAAAATTCCAGCCCAGCACCGCTGAGCCGATCATCCCCACCAGCAGCACCAGCACGATGCGCAACGACAGTCCGGCCATCAGCACCAGCAGCGCGCCGCTGGCGGCAATCAGCGCCGCAGTGCCCAGGTCGGGCTGTACGGCCACGAGTCCGGCCGGCAGAAAAATGATGACTGCCAGGACCGCGAGCGACCTCCAGTCCGGCGGCAGCGGGCGGTCGTGCAGGTACCAGGCCGCGAGCATCGGCACTGCGAGCTTCATGATCTCCGAGGGCTGGAACCTGAACAGCCCGAGGTTCAGCCAGCGTTGCGCGCCCTTGCCGATGACGCCGGTCAATTCGACCACCACCAGCAGCACCACGCCGAACAAATACAACCACGGGGCCAGCCGGCGTAGCAAGTTCGGGCTCGCGTGCGTGAGCGCCAGCATTGCCGCGGTGCCAAGCGCGAGGCGTATCACCGTGCGCACGATGGTATCGACGCTCTGTCCGGAGGCGCTGTACAGAATCGCCAGCCCGTAGATCGCGAGCAACCCTAAGCCCACCAGCAGCGGGCCGTCGAGATTGAGCACCGAGAGCAGCCTCGCGGAGGAGGACAGCGTGCGGCGCGTGCGTGAGTAGCCTGAATCTTCCATCGTGCGTCAATCGGCCGCTTGGGATTCGGGGATCGCGGTGTCGGCCGCATTCCGCGTGCTTTGGCGCAGCAGGTATGCATCCATGACTTTGCGCGCGATCGGTGCCGCGGCGCTGGCGCCGAAGCCGCCGTTTTCGACCAGCACAGCCACGGCAATACGCGGGGCTTCGACCGGGGCGAAGGCGATGAACCAGGCGTGGTCCTTGAGTCGCTCGGCCACTTTCTGCGTCAGGCGTTCGCTGCGCGAGACCGTGAAAACCTGCGCGGTGCCGGTCTTGCCGGCAATCGTGTAGCTGGCGCCCTTGCTGATGGCGGCGGCCGTGCCGTAGGTCGCCGCGCCAACCATGCCATTGATTGCGATGTCCCAGTCGTTGCCGGTCACGCCGGCGATCGACGGATTGGCGATCGGTGCGATCGGCCTGACTTGGCCGGCGATGTCGCGGATGCCCGTCACGAGACGCGGGCGAAAGCTCTTGCCGCGCTCGGCCAGGACGGAGGCCACATGCGCCAGCTGCAATGGCGTGACCAGCAGATAGCCCTGGCCGACCCCGAAATTAACCGTTTCACCGGGAAACCAGACCTGATCCTGCGGTCGCTTGAAGGCTTTTTTCTTCCATTCCGGCGAGGGCAGCAATCCCGGTTTCTCGCCGCTGATGTCGATTCCGGTCAGCTCACCGTAACCGAACGGCGCCATGAAGGCGGCGATGCGCTCGGCTCCGACCGTTGCGGCCAGACCGTAGAAGTAAACATCGCAGGACTTGGCAATCGCGTGCGTCATATCGAGCCAGCCGTGCCGTCCGGTCTTGCCCTCGCGGAACAGCAGCCTGCTGCCGGGCAGATGGAATACCCCGGCACAGAACTCCAACTTGTTCGGGTCCTGCAAGTGGTAGGTCAGCGCGGCCAGCGCGATCACCGGCTTGATGGTCGAGCCCGAGGGGTAGGTGCCACGCAGCGCGCGATTGAGCAGCGGTTTGTCGATATTGTCGGACAGCGCCGCATACTCGCTGCGCGAGATGCCGCGTGCGAATTCGGTCGGATCGAAGCCGGGTTTGCTGGCAAGCGCGAGCACATCGCCGTTGTTGGGGTCGATTGCGACCACCGCGCCGCGGTGATCGCCCAAACCCTCTTCGGCGGCTTGTTGCGCGCTCAGATCGATCGACAGCAATAGATCCTCGCCGCCCGTAGGCGGCTGCGAGTTCAGCACCGGTGCGAAGGCGCCCTGACGCTGCACCGATCTGCCCAGTGCATTGACCAGGATCTGGCGAAAGCCGTTGTGACCATGCAATTGCGGCTCGAAGGCGCTCTCGACGCCGAGCTTGCCGATCAGCGTCGTGCCGGCGTAGGTCGCGCGGTCGATGCGCTCGAGATCCTGCTCGCTGATGGCGCTGACGTAGCCCAGGGCATGCACGCCGAGCTCGCCGTAGGGGTAATGCCGGGTCTGGCGCGTGGCCAGGTCGACGCCCGGAAATTCGTAGCGATGCACGGCGAAGCGGCCGATCTCGTCATCGGTGAGCCGCAGCCGGACCGGCACGCTGTCGAAGCTGCGGCGCGAGAAGATCACGCGCCGCGTGTCTTCGAGCTCTTCAGGGTCAATGAGGCCCAGGGTCGCCAGGCGCTTGAGTGTGTTGTTCAGGTCGGGCACCTGCTCGCGAATCAGCTCGAGCTGATAGGCCGGCTCGTTGTTGGCCAGTACGTTGCCGCTGCGATCGAGAATCAGGCCGCGGCTGGCCGGTATCGGGTCGAGCCGTACGCGGTTGCCCTGGGAGAGCTCCACGTAATAGTCATGGCGAAGCACCTGCAGGTAGCTCAGGCGCGCGAGCAGCGCCAGCACCAGCACGCCGATCACCAGCATGGCGCCGACCGTGCGCTGCGAAAAGATGCGCTGCTCGGTCCATTGGTCTTTGATGCGGACGCGCGAGCTCACGAATTCATCAGCGTGTCCTATGAAACCGGCCGAGCACTCCGACCACGACCGGCCAGATCAGGCCGCCGGTCAGCGTATGCACCCAGCGCGTTGGCGTGGAGAGCGGATGGCCGCTCCAGCCGTCGATCACCCAGAGCAGGAATTCATAAACCATCAGCGCCGCAAATACAAACAGCGATTGCTCAAATAGCGGCTTGGCGCGCACTAGCAGGTGCAGGCGGATGGCCAGGTAGGTGGTAAATGCCAGCGCCAGCGCATGTTCGCCGAGCAACGGACCCTGCAGGACATCGAGCGCGAGCCCGCTGGCAAAACCCAGCAGCAGGCCGCCGCTGCGCGGAATCATGATCGACCAATACACCACGGTGATCACCAGAAAATTCGGCCGCGCAATCGCAAACCAGGTCGGCAGCGGCAGCACCGTGAGCACCAGGGCGATGATGGCGGTCAGGCATATGGTCAGGCCGGGATTGCGATCGCTCATTCGTCGTTGTCCGGAATCTTCGGCGGCGGCTTGACCGGCGCTGTGGGAGCCGGAGCGATCGGCGGGTTCTGCGCCGGTGCATCCGGGTGCGTCGGCTCGAACTCCAGCAGCATGACCTCGCGGTCGCGTTCGACAGTGGCCAGGGGCTGGGCGCGCACCTGCGCCAGCAGCTGATTGCTCTCGCGCCGCACGCCGCTGATGCGGGCAACCGGCAGGCCGGACGGGAACACCCCGCCCAATCCGGAGCTGACCAGCAGATCCCCGCTCTTGACGTCCGAATTGATCGCCAGATACGGCAGCAGCAATTCCCCGGAGTTGCCCGAACCCACGGCGATCGAGCGCAGGCTGTTGCGCGTGATTTGCACCGGAATGGCGTGTTCCGGGTCGGTCACCAGGATGATTTCCGCGCTCCAGGGGCCCAGGCGCGCAACCTGGCCGAGTACGCCATTGCCGTCCACCACGGCCTGATTGAGACTGACCCCGTCGCGGGCGCCCTTGTTGATCACGATGCGCTGGCGCAGCGGGTCGGTCTCGACGCTGATGATCTCGGCCAGCTGCGACTTCTTGATGAGTGGGGGCAGCAGCGAGGCGCTCAGGTGCCGCAGCTCGGCATTTTCCTGCTCGAGCGCCGCCTCCCGCATGAGCTGCAGCTCGAGCTCGCGCTCGTGCGTGCGCAGGCGCTCGTTTTCAGCGCGCAATACGGCTCGGCTCTGGAAGCTCTCGCTCAGGGCGCGCCAGCCCGCGCTCGGGGAGTTGACCACCACCTGCACCGGGTAGGCGGCCGCTTCGAGCGCATAGCGCAGGCGCTGCTCCCAATGGCCGTGCTGGTCGTAGTACATGAGCACGACCGAGAGCAGCGCGTAGACCGTGAAGCGCAGCCCCGGCGAGGGGCCGCGGCCGTAGAGGGGTCGATCTACCTCGGTGCCAAAGACCGCCATCGCGCGATCCTAGGGGCCTATGTGGGCGCGGCGCATGCGCCGGTTACTCCAGACCGAAATGTCCTGGCCCCATCTGATCCATGAGCTCGAGAATACGACCGCCGCCGCGAGCGACGCAGGTCAGTGGATCGTCCGCGACGACGACCGGGAGCCCCGTTTCCTCCATCAGCAATTTGTCGACATCGCGCAGCAGCGCACCGCCGCCGGTCAGGACGATGCCGCGCTCGGCCACGTCCGCGCCGAGTTCGGGCGGCGTCTGCTCGAGGGCCTGCTTGACGGCGCTCACGATGCCCTGCAAGGGCTCCTGCAGCGCTTCGAGAATCTCATTGCTGTTGAGCGTAAAGCTGCGCGGCACGCCTTCGGACAGGTTGCGACCCTTGACCGACAGCTCGCGCACCTGAGATCCGGGGTAAGCCGAGCCGATCTCGATCTTGATGCGCTCGGCGGTGGCCTCGCCGATCAGGATGCCGTAGTTTCGGCGTACATAGTTCATGATCGCGTCATCGAAGCGATCGCCGCCGATCCGCGCGGAATTGGCGTAGACGATGCCGTTGAGAGACAGCACCGCCACTTCGCTGGTGCCGCCACCGATGTCTAGTACCATGGAGCCGCGCGCCTCCTGCACCGGCAGACCGGCGCCCACCGCTGCGGCCATCGGCTCGCTGACAATGGCTACATTGCGAGCGCCGGCGCCCTCGGCGGATTCGCGGATGGCGCGCCGCTCCACCTGGGTGGAGCCGAACGGGACGCAGACCAGTACCCGCGGCGAGGGCTTCAGAAAGCGATTGCCGTGTACTTTATTGATGAAGTACTGCAGCATCTTCTCGGTGTAGGTGAAGTCGGCGATGACGCCGTCCTTCATCGGGCGTACGCAGGTAATGTGGCCCGGTGTGCGACCGAGCATGCCCTTGGCCTCGGCGCCGACCGCGACGATGATCTTGCCGCCGCGCGAGGGCTCGTCCTGGACCGCAACCACCGACGGCTCGTTGAGTACGATGCCTTTATCACGCACGTAGATGAGGGTGTTGGCGGTGCCCAGATCGATCGATAGATCGCTGGAGAAATAGCCGCGCAGGCGTTTGAACATGAGGGCGGCAGACCTTTCGAGTGGGCTTACGTGAAGCGGGCGCTAATCTATCAACCGACAGGACATTTCACAAGGCGAGGTGTATGATTTCGCGCCGTTTTTTCTGCAGATTTTGAACGCTTTCACATGAGCCTCAACCGCCAAGACATCGACAAGATTGCGCATCTTGCGCGCCTCGCGCTGACTGAGAGCGAGATCCCAGTTTACGTGGAGAACCTCTCGCGCATCATGGCCCTCGTGGGAGAGCTCGAGCGCGCCGATACCAGCCAGGTCGAGCCCATGGCGCATCCGTTGCCCGGACAGCGGCAGCGGCTGCGGGCCGATGCCGTCACCACGACCGATCAGCACCAGCTCTATCAGCGCAACGCACCGCAGGTGGAAGCAGGGCTCTACCTGGTGCCGCGAGTGATTGAATGACCGCCCTGCACGAACTGACCGTCGCCGAGCTGTCCAAGGTGTTGCGCACGCGAACGGTCTCGAGCGTCGAACTCACGCGCATCTATCTTGCGCGCATTGTGCAGCACCAGGAGCGACTCAATGCCTTCATCAGCGTGCTGCATGATGCCGCGCTCGCCGAGGCGGAGCGCGCCGATGCGCGGCTGCACGCCGGGGAGGACGGCCCGCTCATAGGCGTGCCGATCGCCCACAAGGACATCTTCTGCACCAGCGGCCACAGGACCACATGTGGCTCGCGCATGCTGGCGGACTTCGTCTCGCCCTATGACGCCGCGGTCGTGGAGCGGCTGCGCGCCGCCGGCATGGTGATGCTGGGCAAGACTAATATGGACGAGTTTGCCATGGGCTCCTCCAACGAGACCAGCTACTACGGCCCAGTACGCAATCCCTGGGACCCGAAGCGTGTCCCGGGCGGCTCTTCCGGGGGCTCGGCCACCGCGGTGGCGGCCCGGCTAGCGCCGGCGGCGACCGCGACCGACACCGGCGGCTCGATTCGCCAGCCCGCAGCGCTGTGCGGCGTCACCGGCATCAAGCCCACGTATGGCCGGGTGTCGCGATTTGGCATGATCGCCTTTGCCTCAAGTCTGGACCAGGGCGGACTGCTCACGCGCAGCGCCGAGGACTCGGCGCTGCTGCTCTCGGCGATGGCCGGCTTCGATGAGCGGGATTCCACCAGCGTCGAGCTGCCGGTACCCGATTACGCCGCAACGCTCGAGCAGCCGCTCAAAGGATTGAAGATCGGGCTGCTCAAGGAATTCTTCGACCAGGGACTCGATGCCGAGAACGAGCAGCGCATTCGCGCTGCGCTCGAGGTTCTGCGCGAACAGGGCGCAACGCTCAAGGAAGTCAGCCTGCCGAATCTGCCGCTGTCGGTCCCCACCTATTATGTGGTCGCACCGGCCGAATGCTCCTCGAATCTGGCGCGCTTCGATGGCGTGCGCTACGGCTATCGCTGTGACAGCCCGCGCGATTTGCTCGATCTCTACCGGCGCTCGCGCGGGGAGGGATTCGGTGCCGAGGTCAAACGTCGCATCATGACCGGCACTTACGTGCTGTCGGCCGGCTACTACGATGCCTACTATCTCAAGGCGCAGCGGGTGCGAGCACTCATCAGCGCCGATTTCGCGCGTGCCTTCCACGAGGTCGATGTGCTGATCGGCCCGACCACGCCGACACCGGCCTTCGAGCTCGGGGCCAAGACCAGCGATCCGGTGACCATGTATCTGAATGACATCTACACGATCGGTGCCAATCTCGCCGGGCTGCCGGCGATATCGGTGCCCTGCGGTTTCGTGCAGGGGTTGCCGGTCGGCATGCAGATCATCGGACCGCACTTTGCCGAGCCCAAGCTGCTCAACGTGGCCCATCGCTACCAGCAAGAGACCGACTGGCATCGCCGAGCGCCGCCGGGGTTTGCGTGATGGAATGGGAAACCGTCATCGGGCTCGAGATCCATGCGCAGCTCGCGACGCGCTCGAAGATCTTCTCGGGCGCGGCGACCGCCTACGGCGCAGCGCCCAATGCCCAAGCCAATCTGATCGATCTGGCCTATCCCGGCGTGCTGCCCGTGCTCAATGCCGAGGCGGTCCGAATGGCCGTGAAATTTGGTCTTGCCATCAACGCGCGGGTCATGCGCCGTTCGATTTTCGCGCGCAAGAATTACTTCTATCCTGACCTCCCCAAAGGCTATCAGATCAGCCAGTACGAGCTGCCGATCGTGTGCGGTGGGGCGGTGGATATCATGCTCGAGGACGGCACCTCCAAACGCATCGGCGTCACGCGGGCCCACCTCGAAGAGGATGCCGGCAAGTCGTTGCATGAGGGGCTCGGCGGGCTGACGGGCATCGATCTGAACCGCGCCGGCACGCCGCTCATTGAAATCGTCTCCGAGCCGGATATGCGTTCGGCCAAGGAGGCGGTGGCGTATCTCAAGAAGGTGCACACGCTGGTGCGTTACCTGAGCATCTGCGATGGCAACATGCAGGAAGGCTCGTTCCGCTGCGATGCCAACGTGTCAGTGCGAGCGCGCGGGGTCGAGAAGTTGGGCACGCGGGCCGAGATCAAAAACCTCAATTCCTTCCGCTTTGTCGAAAAGGCCATCAACTACGAGGTGGTGCGCCAGATCGAGCTGCTCGAGGGTGGCGGCAAGATCGTGCAGGAGACGCGCCTGTATGATTCCGATCGCGGCGAGACCCGTTCGATGCGCTCGAAGGAAGAGGCCAACGATTATCGCTACTTCCCCGATCCGGATCTGCTGCCGTTGGAGATCGACGAGCTCTATATCGATACCGTGGCGGGTACCCTGCCGGAACTTCCGGACCAGAAAGCGCAGCGTTTCATCGCCGAGTATGGGCTGTCGGCATACGATGCCGGCGTGCTGACCGCCAGCGCCGATTTTGCGGACTACTACGAGGTCGTGGTGCGGGATCTGGGCGGTCATCCCAAGCTTGCGGCCAACAGTGTCATGGGAGATCTCTCGGGACTGCTCAACCGCGATGGGCTCGAGATCGGCGACAGCCGCGTCGATGCCCGTAGCCTCGCGGCGCTGCTCAAGCGCGTCGCGGACAACACGATCTCGGGCAAGATCGCCAAGGACGTGCTTGAAGCGATGTGGCAGGACGGGGCACAGGCCGATGCGATCATCGAGGCGCGCGGTCTGCAGCAGATCACCGATGAGTCGGCGATCAAGCGCGCCATCGAGGCCGTCATGGCTGCAAATCCCACACAGCTGGCCGCTTATCGGTCCGGGAAAGACAAGCTGTTCGGATTCTTTGTCGGTCAGGTCATGAAGGCCACGTCCGGCAAGGCAAACCCGGCGCGCCTGAACGAGCTGCTCAAGAAGAAGCTGGGTGGCTGAGCGGCTTGCCGCCGGCGCCGGGGAGCTGCGGCGTTTCATACTCGAGCGTCACCCGGTGCGCGGATTCTGGATCCGGCTCGATGAGGCCTGGCGCGAGCTGCGCAGCCATCAGCACTATGCGCCGAGCGTCGAGGCGCTGCTCGGCGAGGCCGTCACCGCCTCGGTGCTGCTGGCCGCTACCTTGAAGTTTCATGGCACGCTGACGTTGCAGCTCGCAGGCGACGGCCTGGTGTCGTTGCTGGTGGCGCAGTGCACGCATGATTTTGCGATTCGCGCGGTCGCACGCTCGCCGGAGCATGGCGTGGGCGAGCCGAGTTTTCGCGAGCTGGTCGGGGCTGGGCGCCTGAGCGTGACGATCGAGGCCGATGAACGCGCCGCACGCTATCAGGGTATCGTCGCGCTCGAAGGCCAGAATCTGGCCGGGTGTATCGAAAACTACTTCGCCACCTCCGAGCAGCTGCCGACCCGAATCGCGCTGGCCGCCGACGGCCAGCGCACCGCCGGGTTGCTGCTGCAGAAATTGCCGCTCTCCAACGCGCAGGGCGAGGCGCTCGGAGCGATGTCGCAGGATGCCTGGGAGAGTCTGCAGTCCCGCATCGCGATGCTGGATGAGCCGCTACTGCGGCTCGGCAGCGCCGAGGAGGTTCTGCACCGCGTGTGCGCAGAGCATGACTGCCGACTGTTCGCAGGCTCGCCGGTTCGCTTTGCCTGCCGCTGCAATGCTGCGCGCGTCGAGAGCGTGCTGCGCTCGCTCGGAGTGGATGAACTGCGCAGCATCCTTGCCGAGCAGGGTGCCGTGACCGTGACTTGTGAATTCTGCGGACGACCCTACCAATTCGACGCGATCGACGTCGAGCGGCTGTTCGCCTATGGGGCGAGCCCGGAGGCGCCCCAGTCGCTCAATTAGCGCCTTGGGGCTTTCAATCCTGGAGCGAGAACGGCGTGAAATTCGTGCCGCGGTCGAAGAAGTCCTCCTGCTCGGTGCGTTTGAGAAACCCCACGACCCGGTAGGTTACCGGCGTCATGATGATCTCCCAACCGCTCTTGAACATGTACTGCGTGAGCGTCACGGCTTCGAGCTGCGCGGTATCCCACAAACCGTAAAAGGCCAGAGAGTAAAACAGCAGCGAGTCGACCAGCTCGCCGCACAGCGTCGAGCCGACGGTTCGGCTCCAGAGCCAGCGGCCGCCGGTCCACAACTTCATCTTCGCCATCACGTAGCTGTTGACGAATGAGCCGCACCAGAACGCAATGATGGAAGCCCCGGCAATGCGCGGCGTCTGTCCGAAAATCCTGGCCACGGCGTGCTGCTCTTCGGCCCCGTCAACGGTCGGCGGCAGTGCCACGATCACACTGGCCATCAGCGAGGCGAACGCCAAGGCCACGAAGCCGGCCCAGACCACGCGGCGGTCGCGGGCGTAGCCGTAGACCTCGGTCAGGATGTCGCCGAACAAATAGGACAGCGGAAAGAACAGGACGCCGGCCAGGAAGGTCACGCTGCCGAAGAGCGGCAAATGCACCGTCGATTTCTTGGCCGCACCGATCAGGTTGGCGCACAGCACGATGCAGACGTAGGCCGCCATGAGGAAGTCATAGTAGCGATAGTGACGGGCGGGGTTCGGATCTGTGGCCATGTCGTGGGCTCCTACCGGGGCTCGATGGCGCTCAGGTAGGCCGGGCCGCCCAGATTCGCCATCTGTTTGAGCGTCCAGTCGCGCTGCGCGAGCACAAAGCGCGAGGGTGCATCGACGCGATACAGTCGCGGGTTGGGCAACACGACGGCGAGCAGGGCGCTGTCGGCGCTGTTGAGCCGCGAGGCATCCTTGTGAAAGAACACACGCGCTGCGGCCTGCACGCCGTACACTCCGCGGCCGAATTCGGCGATATTCAGGTACACCTCAAGAATGCGCTCCTTGGGCCACATTGCCTCGATCATCACCGTGAACATCGCCTCGAGGCCCTTGCGCACAAAACTGCGGCCGGACCACAGGAACAGGTTCTTGGCCACCTGCTGGCTGATCGTGCTCGCGCCGCGCAACTTACCGCCGCGCTCGTGCGCGCGCACCGCTTCGCGGATCGATTTGAAATCGAAGCCGGCATGGAAAGGGAACTGCTGGTCCTCGGAGGCGATGACCGCGAGGGCCGCCTGCGGCGAGATCCCCTCGAGCGAGACCCACTGGTAGCGGGTGCGATAGTCGTGCTCGCCGTGCCACAGCGCCTCGGCCCGCGCCTCGAGCATGAAGGCCGTGGTGCGCGGATTGATCCAGCGCAGCGCCAGCACGCACAGCGCCGCGAGCACCAGCGCGCCCAATCCCGTGCACAGCAGCGCGCGGCCGAGCCGCCATGGCCGGCCGCCTCGCGGGCGCGGGCGGGTATCGCGGTTGGGCCGCGCCTTGCCCATGGAAACTATTTCGCGGTGTCGAGGCGCCGGGCCGAGGTGATCAGGACATCCTGCATCGGCGCATCGGTGAAGCCTTTGCGCCGACCGGTTGGCATGGCGGCGATGCGCTCGATCACGTCCATACCCTCGGACACGTGACCAAAGACGGCGTAGCCATACTGGCCTGGCCGCTGATCGAGAAAATCGTTGTCGGCCAGATTGACGAAGAACTGCGAGGTGGCGCTATGGATTTCATCGGTGCGCGCCATCGACAACGTACCGCGCTGGTTGCGCACACCGTTCGCGGCCTCATTGCGCACCGGCGGGTTGGTCTTCTTCTGCGCGAAGTCGCTGGTCAGACCGCCGCCCTGGATCACAAAGCCCGGAACGATGCGATGGAAGATCGTACCGTCGAAGAAGCCTTCATCGACGTAGCGCAGGAAGTTTGCCACGGTCTGCGGCGCGTCCTCATCATAGAGTTCGATGGTGAATCCGCCGTGTGAGGTCTCGAATCGAACCATGATTTCATTCCTCCTCGCCGCCCGAGCTATTACAGCCACTGTGCCTCGGTCACGCGATCCCGGCCGGCCAGGTCGCGATGGCAGCGTACGCGAGCATAGCCCGCCGCCACAAGCGCCGCCGCCACCTCAAAGGCCTGATCCGCGCCGTGCTCGAGCACCAGCCACGCGCCAGGCTCGAGGTAAGTTGGCGCCAGCGCGATCAGATGTCGCAGCGCTTCCAACCCAGTCGGTCCCGGGCTCAAGGCGGTGGCGGGCTCGTAGCGCAGCGCGCTCAACGCGGGATCGCCGGCGGCCACATAAGGCGGGTTGCTCAGGATGGCGTGGAAGCGGCGCGCAGCGAGCGGCGCAAACCAGTCCCCTTCGATGAATTCGATCCGAGCCAGGCCCAAACGCTCGGCATTGCCGCGCGCCACGCGCAGTGCTTTTGCCGATCGATCGGTCGCCAGTAGCGTCCAGCCTAAGCGTGCGGATGCCAGGGCCAGTGCGATGGCCCCACAGCCGGTCCCCAGATCGGCGACGCGCACCTCGCCTGCATCGCCGCGCGGGTCGGGCAGCAGCGCCAGGGCCCGTTCCACCACCAGCTCGGTTTCGGGTCGCGGGATCAGCACCGCAGGGCTCACGGCCAGGGGTAGGGACCAGAATTCGCACTCGCCTACAAGATAGGCGACCGGCTCGCCGGCAGCGCGGCGCGCCAGCAGCGCCCGATAACGCTTGGCCGCTGCGCCATCGATGTGTTGTTCAGAATGCGCGATCAGAGCGCTGCGCGGCTGGCGCAGCACGTGTGCAAGCAGCACCTCGGCATCGAGCCGCGTGCACGCGCCTTGCGCGAGCAGGCGCGAGAGCTGCGCTTCGGTCGGCTCTGTTAGATTGTCCACCGTTTCCACGATGGAGCCATTATGACCGCTTCCATGCCGCCGCCGGGCAGCGCGAGCGTCAGCGATCTGCTGCAAACGTCGGCGCAGCTGTGTCGGGCCTCTCTGCTCAAGTGCCTACCCTTAGGCATGGTCGCGGTGCTGTGCGCGCAGCTGCCCAACATCTACTGGGTCGCCACCGGCCACACGCTCAGTCTCAGCGCCGAGTACGACGCGAACTATGACCTGCTCGCCATCGTCGGCACCGCGATCGAGCTGTGGCTGGTCGGCGCCATGATGTTGCGTCAGCGAGCGGTGGTGCTCGGCGCGCCGATTCTTGCCGGCGCGGAGCTGCGCGCCGCATTGCGGCGCCTGCCCGTGATCCTCGTGTGCACGCTGCTGGCGATGCTGAGCATCGTCGCAGGGCTGCTGCTGCTGATCGTACCGGGCGTGTTTCTGATGGTCTGTTATCTGGTGCTATTGCCGGTCGTGCTGTTTGACGGCCTTGGGCCCTACGCCGCCCTGCTGCGCAGTGTGCAATTGATCCGGCCCCTGTGGTGGAAGGCGCTGGCAGCGTTCGTGATCGCTTTGCTCGTGTTTATCATTGGCGCGTTTGTCGTCGCTGCGATCATCGGTGGGATCGCCGGGCTGCTGGCCGGCAATGGACCAGCCTTTGCGGCGATCGAGAGCGCCTGCACCGTGGGTTTCGGCGCGCTGTTTCTCGTGTACTTGAGCGCGCTGGCGCTCGCGCTTCACTCCGCCGCCAGCAGCTCGGCCTGATATTCCTGGCTCAGGGCCTGCAGCAGTTCATCGAGCGCACCGTCCATGATCGCGGCCAGTCGATAGAGCGTGAGGTCGATACGGTGGTCGGTCACGCGGCCCTGGGGAAAATTGTAGGTGCGGATGCGCTCGGAGCGATCGCCGCTGCCCACCTGGAGCTTGCGCGACTGCGCCTGGGCGGAGAGCTGTTTCTCCTGCTCGGCGGCCAGCAGGCGCGCGGCCAGCAGCGACATCGCGCGCGAGCGGTTCTTGTGCTGCGAGCGCTCGTCCTGACATTCCACGACGATGCCGCTGGGCAGATGCGTGATGCGCACCGCCGAGTCGGTCTTGTTCACATGCTGTCCGCCGGCGCCGGAGGAGCGGTAGGTGTCGATACGCAAGTCGGCCGGATTGATCTCGATTTTATCAATCTCATCGAGTTCCGGCAGGATCGCGACCGTGACAGCGGAGGTGTGGACCCGGCCCTGCGCCTCGGTCGCCGGTACGCGCTGCACGCGATGAGTGCCTGACTCGAACTTCAGCCGCGAGAAGACGCCACGGCCGACGATACGGCAGATGACTTCGCGGTAACCGCCGTGCTCGCCGGGGCTCTCGTTCAAGGTTTCGATCTGCCAGCCCTGCGCTTCGGCGTAGCGGCTGTACATGCGCAGCAGATCGCCCGCGAAGATCGCGGCCTCATCGCCGCCGGTACCGGCGCGAATCTCGAGAAAGATGTTGCGCTCATCATGCGGGTCGCGAGGCAGCAACAGCCGCTGCAGCTCGGTGTCGCGCTCGTCTAGGCGGCCACGGATGGCGGTAATTTCCTCCTGTCCGAGCGCACGCATGTCAGAATCCGCGTCGGTCAAAATGCCCTCCGCGGAGGAGAGATCCTGCTCGAGTCGCCGATAGTCGGCAAAGGCGGACGCGGTAGGCTGCAAGCGCGCATACTCAACCGATAAGTCCCGGAAATGCTGGGAGTTTCTGAGTATCTCGGGGTCGGCGAGCAGGCCCGCGAGCTCCTCAAAACGGTGTTCGGCTTTTTCGAGTTTTTGGCGGATCGATGCTTTCATCTTCAGCTATAGTCTAGCGGCCATGGAACCTCGCCACTGCAACCTCGCTACGGGTGCGCTGTTCGCCAGCGCCGTGCTGGTGTGCCTGCCGCTTGCAGCTCAAGCGGCCCGCGGCTCGCACGACACCGAGGATTCCAACGCGCTGATCATGACCGCGGAGATCGCACTGCAGCGCGATGACTGCGGCCGCGCCTCGGCCAACTACACGATTGCGGCCCAGCGCCTGTCGGATGCGAAGCTCGCCGCACGCGCCGCGGACGTAGCTCTGGACTGCGGTCAATACCAAGCCGCCGAGCGCGCCGCGGCCCGCTGGCGCTCGCTGGTACCGTCCGAGCCGGCGGCATTGCACGCCGCGATGCGCGCGGAGCTGGGTCTGTACAAAATCGATGACGCGCGCAGCGCCTTCGAGGGCTGGATCAAGAGCGGTGGCTTGGCGAACGCGCGCAGCGCGGGCAAGGACGCGACCGGAGCCGCCGGGGTCGCCGAGGCCGTGAGGCTCGTGGCGCAGCAATCCGGCGTGCCGGCGACTCTGGCCATGCTGCGCGGGGTACAGGCCGGACCGCTGCAGAGCGGTCCCTCGCAGCTCGCGCTCGCCGATCTGGCACTCGACGGCTGGAATTACCGTGAGGCACTGCAGTATGGACAGAAGGCCCTGAACGCCGGCGCCGCGGCGGCGCCCGCGCAACTGGTACTGGCACGGGCGCACGCCGGCCTCGGCGAAGCGGATCAGGCCGTGGCGGCGGCCGCGGCGGCCCGCACCGCATCGCCCAAGGAGCAGAGTTTCGCCGCGGCGGACGTACTGATGCTGCTCGGACGCGATCGCGAAGCCCGCACGGCGCTCGAGACCCTGCGCGACACTGCGGCGCTGCGCATGCAAGCGCAGCGCCGGCTGGGATTGCTGGCCTTCAACCGCGGCGATTACGAGGAGGCGCAGCGCGACTTCTCCGAACTGCTCAATGACCACGATTCCTCCACGATCGCCGTTTACTACCTCGCCGCCATCGCCGATCGGCGTAACGATGTGGCCACCGCGCTGCGCGGCTACCAACTGCTCGGCGGCACGCCACTCGACGGCGCAGCCCGGGACCGGGCGGCGACGCTGCTGTACAAGCAGGGTCAGCGCGAGCAAGCGCTGCAGCTATTGCAGGCGAGCGACGACGCCAGCCCGCCAGCGCGGCTCAATGCCGAGATCGAGCAGGCACAACTGCTGTCCAATGGCGGTGAGGCGGACCAGGCGCTGGCGCGCATCGACGATGCGCTGGCGCGTTTTCCGGCTCACCCGGACTTGCTCTATCAGAAGGCGATCCTGCTCGAAAAAGCCGGGCGCACGGAGGCGGCGATCGCACAGCTCGAAAGCCTGTATCGCGAGCGACCGCAGGACGGTGCGATCTCCAATGCCCTGGGGTTTCTGCTTGCCGACCACAATCGCGAGCTCTCGCGCGCCGATCGGCTGATCACGGCGGCGTTGAAGAGCGAACCCGATAATCCGGCCATTCTGGACAGCATGGGTTGGCTCGACTATCGGCGCGGCATGTCGCGCGAGGCCCTGCCGCTGCTCGAGCGCGCGTTCCGATTGGCCCAGGATGGCGATATCGGCGCGCATTGGGGCGAGGTGCTGTGGGCGCTGGGCGACAAAGTGAAGGCACGTGAGGCCTGGAGCCGCGCCTTGATCGCCGATCCCGATAACGCGCTGGTGCGCGCCGCGCAGCAGCGCGCGGGTGTACCGCAAATGCCCGCCAGCGGTACCGGCACGTCGATTTAGGGCGATGGCAAGCCGCGGCTACACCAGCGTCGCACGCTTAAGCGGCGTCCTGCGCGCGGCCGTCTTGAGTGCGCTGCTGTGCGCAGGCTGCGCCAGCGTGTCGCCCCGCAGTGCGCTGCCCTTGTCCTGGGAGCAGCGCCTGCCCGCGCTGCAGGCCGTGGCCCAGTTCGAACTCGACGGCCGGGTGGCCGCGAGCGACGGAACGCAGGGCTTCAGCGCCGGTCTGCGCTGGCGGCAGCAGAACGACACCGCCACGCTCGATTTGACCGCACCGCTCGGCTTCGGCGCGGCGCATATCGAGCAGACCCCGGATGAGCTGACCGTTACCACCAGCAAAGGGGTCACGCTGACGCACGCTGCCGCCAGCGAGGAGTTGGCTGCGACGCTGGGATTCGAGCCGCCGCTGCGCAGCCTGCGGTATTGGGTGCTGGGAGCCAGCGACCCGGCCTTTCCAGCGCAGGAGTCCATCGATGAGCAACAGCGGCTCACGCACCTGGAGCAGGACGGGTGGCGCGTGGATTGCCAGGACTACGCGCTGGTGGGACAGCAATGGCTGCCGCGACGGCTGACCGTGACTCGCCAGGCATTGCGGCTCAGGCTCATCGTCAACACGTGGCGGCTGTAACCTCGGCGCTGTCGTGGTGGCCGGCGCCGGCCAAACTGAACCTGTTCCTGCACGTCGTCGGGCGCCGTGCGGACGGCTATCACGAGCTGCAGACGCTGTTCCAGCTGATCGACCTCAGCGATTCTGTCGGGCTCGCACTGCGTGAGGACGGCATGATCGAACGCGTCGCCGGCATGCCGGATCTCCCGCCCGAGCGGGACCTGGCGGTGCGTGCCGCACAGGCATTGCAGCGCCATACGGGTGTGCGTCTCGGCGCCGATCTGCACGTGATTAAACATATTCCTGCCGGCGGTGGCCTCGGCGGCGGCAGTTCGGATGCCGCCACGGTATTGCTCGGCTTGAATCGGCTTTGGGGCGCGGGACTCGCGCTCGATGAACTCTCAAGGCTCGGCTTAGGGCTGGGGGCGGATGTGCCGCTATTCGTTTATGGTGCCTCGGCGTGGGGCGAGGGCCGCGGCGAGCGGCTGCAGGCGCTGACCCTGCCTGCGCGCTGGTTTCTGGTCATTCACCCCGGCGTGGCTGTCAGCACTGCGGAGATCTTCCAGGCCCCTGAATTGACACGAAATTCCAGCCTCATCACAATACGCGCCTTCGCGGAAGGCCAGACCCGCAATGTCTGTGAACCGGTTGTGCGTACACGCTATCCTGAAGTGGCGGCGGCGCTCGACTGGTTGGATGCGCAAATCGAGGCGCGCGATGCGCGCCAGAGTGCGCGCCTCACGGGTACCGGCGCGTGTATCTTCGCCAGTTTCGAGTACGAGCAGGACGCGCGGCGTATCGCGCAGCGAGTTCCGGAAGGTTGGAGCAGTTTCGTGGCTCGCGGCCTGGACCGCTCGCCGCTACATGCCATGCTCGGCTTGCCGAGCTGAACAGTTGGATACTGCTGGGGTGTCGCCAAGTGGTAAGGCAGCGGGTTTTGATCCCGCCATACGGAGGTTCGAATCCTTCCACCCCAGCCACGGTTTGATGAATTAGGAAGAGCTCATAGTGGATTCGGAGACTCTCGCGCTGTTCAGCGGTAACGCCAATGCCGCGCTCGCGCACGACATTGCTCGTCATCTGCGCCTGCCGGTGGGGCGCGCCGCCGTCAGCCGGTTCAGCGACGGCGAAATCAATGTCGAAATCATGGAGAACGTGCGCGGGCGCGATGTGTTCATCGTGCAGCCCACCTGTCCGCCGACCAACGATAATCTGATGGAGCTGCTGATGATGACCGACGCCTGCCGTCGCGCCTCCTCAGGCCGCATTACGGCCGTGGTGCCGTATTTTGGTTACGGACGCCAGGACCGACGGCCGCGCGCCACGCGCTCGGCGATCACAGCCAAGCTGGTGGCCGACATCATTGCCAGCGCCGGCGTGGATCGCCTGCTGACGCTCGATCTGCACTCCGCTCAGATCCAGGGGTTTTTTGGCATTCCGGTGGACAACGTGTATGGTTCGCCGGTGCTGCTCGGTGACGTCTGGCGGCAGCGCTATCCGAATTTGATCGTGGTCTCGCCCGATGTCGGCGGCGTGGTGCGGGCACGCGCTTTCGCCAAGCGGCTCGATGATGCGGAGCTGGCGATCATCGACAAACGGCGGCCGCGGCCGAACGAGTCCAAGGTCATGAACATCATCGGCGAGGTCGCCGGCAAGACCTGTGTGCTGGTCGATGACATGGTCGACACCGCCGGCACACTGTGCCTGGCAGCGCAGGCGCTCAAGGAAGAGGGCGCCACCCGCGTGGTGGCCTACATCACGCACGCCGTGCTCTCGGGCGGCGCGGTGGAGCGCGTTGCCGCCTCGGTGCTCGATGAGCTGGTGGTGACGGACACGATTCCGCTCTCGCAGGCCGCGAAGGAGTGCGCGCGCATTCGCCAGCTCTCGGTCGCCTCGTTGCTGGCTGAGACCATTCGTCGTAT
>OCTA010000122.1_pt1 | contig 73696 bp, 53 predicted proteins | sample 1538991 | NCBI WGS metagenome assembly OCTA01 (sample SAMEA3539302, study PRJEB22396) | soil metagenome | biome: tundra; feature: field; material: soil | place: USA | collected 2010-05 | depth 0.15 m
TTCCACCCGATTCGCACGGACCGGTCCGAATGGAAAAGTTTTCGGCAGAGTAGTGCTAGGAGGCCGTCGCGCATAGCGCGACCGCCTCCGTCGTGACTTCCCAGGACGCGGACGGCTGCGCCGCCGCTAGTTGCTGGCGCGTCCTTCGCGGATGGCGCGGAGGCGAGAGTGTTTCCTGCCGTAGGCGAAGTAGATGGCCATGCCGACGGCCATCCAGACGAAGAGACGGATGATGGTGGCCGTGGTGGCCGTGTACATGAGGATGCCGGAGGTCACGGCGCCCAGGATCGGCACGACATAGGTGCCCCCGGGGACCCGGAAGGCGCGAGGGATGTCGGGGCGCTTGATTCGCAGGATCATGACTCCGATGCTGACCAGGACGAACGCGAAGAGCGTCCCGATGCTGGTCAGCTCGGCGAGGATGTCGATCGGGAGAACGCCGCCGCAGAGGGCGCAGACGAGGCCCGTGATGATCGTCGTGACGTAGGGCGTGCCGAAGCGCGGGTGAATCTTCGCTGCGGCCTTGGGGAACAGGCCGTCGTGCGCCATCGCGAAGAAGATGCGCGGCTGCCCGAGGAGCATCACGAGCATGACCGACGAGAGACCAGCGATGGCGCCGATCTCCACTGCCGTGGCCAGCCAGAGCTGTCCCGTGGCCTCGACGCCGACGGCGATCGGGTGGGGGACGTTGAGCTTCGTGTACGAGACGACGCCGGTCAGGATCATCGACACGATGATGTAGAGCACGGTGCAGATCGCGAGCGAGAGGAGGATCCCGATCGGCAGATCGCGCTGCGGGTTCTTCGACTCCTGCGCGGCCGTGGAGACCGCGTCGAACCCGATGTACGCGAAGAAGACCATGGTCGCGCCCTGGAAGATCCCGGAGACGCCGAACTTTCCGAAGGAGCCCTGGTTGGCCGGAATGAACGGATGCCAGTTCTCGGTCTTCACGAAGCGAGCAGCGAACGCTATGAAGAGCAGCACGACGGCGACCTTCATGAAGACGATGATCGAGTTGATGCGCGCCGACTCCTTCACGCCGCGAACGAGCAGCGCCGTCACCGCGAGCACGATGACGATCGCCGGCACGTTGACGTACGCGCCGGTGAACTCGAACGCGAGCTGCTTTTCGTTCCAGATGACCGGGGCGCTCGTCCACGCCTTGGGCAGCTCGACGCCGAACGCGTCGTGCAAGAAGGCGACGACGTATCCCGACCAGCCGACGCTCACGGTCGACGCCGCGACCAGGTATTCGAGGATGAGATCCCACCCGATGATCCAGGCGACGAGCTCGCCCATGGTGGCGTACGCGTACGTGTACGCGCTTCCCGAGATGGGGATCATCGAGGCCATCTCGGAGTAGCAGAGGCCCGCGAACGCGGACGCGACGCCGCCGGCGACGAACGACAGTGCCACCGCCGGGCCGGCGTTGACCGCCGCGGCGCGGCCCGTGAGGACGAAGATCCCGGTCCCGATGATGGCGCCGATGCCGAGCATCACGAGATCGAGCGCAGTGAGCGAGCGTTTCAGCCCGTGCTCCGCGTCAGCGTCTTTGCGGAGCTGGTCGACCGACTTCGTGGCCCAGAGACCGCTCCCGTTGCCCATGACTCTCTCTAACCCACCTGGTCAGCTTGCGTCACGTTGGGTCACGTTGCGGTCACGTTGCGTCCTCTGACGCGCGCTCGAATACCCGCACGAACTGTCTGGGTGCGCGCCGGGTGCGAAGGCACCGCGTGGCGGCCGTGATGTACGAGACGGTGAAGGCGCGTCGGGTCCGTCCTGTCGAATTGTTTCCGGAACGGTGCCAGAGGTAATTGTGAATGAGGATCGCCTCGCCGGCGCGGGCGGGCAATGGCGTCACGTTGTCTTCGGCGCGCCTGGCGAGGGCGCGATCCGCGGGGATCGTGCCTCCGAGCGGCGTCGCCAGGCCCGCCGCGTGGCTGCGGTCGACGATCTCGACGCAGCCCGCTTCGGCGGGAACGTCGTCGAGCGCCGTCCAGATCTGGAGCTCGGGGTCCCGGTCGAGACCCCAGAAGTTACCGCCGTCCTGGTGCCAGGGGAGCTCGGTGCCACCCCGGGCGCTCTTCGTGAACAGGGTCGCTCGATAGATCGCCACCTGGTCGCCGAGGATGCCGCGCACCACCAGCTCGAACGCCTCGTTCTCGAGCCACGACCGGAAGACCGGGTCGACTTCGAGCTTCTCGATCTTGCGATAGTCGAGGCTCGGGCCCTCCCAGCCCCGCCCGAAGACGAGGTCGACGTAGCGGCCCGTTTCCGAATCGCGCTGAAAGAACAGGCCCTCGTGTACGACGCGGCCCATCATGATGTCATCGGCGCGCGCGCGGAGCTTCGCCAGCACGTCGTCGCCGGCCACGACGCCCATCCTCGCCCAGCCGTGCTCGCGAAAGTGCGCGATCGCGCCGGGGATGTCGACCCCGTCACCGGACATAGTTCGTGTCGCTCCCGAGCCATGCGCGCGCCAGCCCGTCGAGCCGTGCGCGCGCGTCGGTCGAGAGCGGGCGCTCGACGGCGGCGATCGCCTGGTCGAGGTGCTCGACGGTCGCTGGCCCCGCGAGGACCGAGTCCACGTCCGGCCGCGACGCCAGCCACGCGTACGCGAGCTCGACGAGAGAGCACCCCTCGCTCTTCGAGACGGCGGCCACCTGGTCGACGCGGGCGAACATCTCGCGCGTCCAGAATCGGCGCTGGTACATCGCGTTCGCGTCGAAGCGCGATCCCTTCTCCGGCGTCTCTTCGAACGCGTATCGTCCGGAGAGCAGCCCGCCCGCCAGGGCGTTGTATGCGATCGTGTGGATCGGAAAGCGCCGCGCGAAGGCGAAGTACTCGACGTCGAGCTGGCGGTGCAACACGTTGTAGAGGAGCTGCGTGGCGACCGGGGGCGCGAGTGCGCGCTCGGCGGCGAGCGACCGCATCTCGAGGATCTCCCACGACGCGTAGTTCGAGAGGGCCCAGGCGCGCACGCGCCCCGAGCGCACGAGCTCGGCCATGGTGTCGAGCGACTGCTCGATCGGCGTCGAACGATCGGGGACGTGGAGATAGTAAAGGTCGACCCGGTCGGTCCCGAGTCGCTCGAGGGACGCATCGAGCGCCTTGCGCATCGCCTCTTGCGAGAGCCCTTCGCGCCGCGCCGGGTCGGTGCCCAGGCCGGCCTTGGTCGAGAGAACGACGCGGTCACGATCCTTGCCCAGCGCGCGGCCGAGGAGCCTCTCTGACTCGCCGCCGTTGTAGCTGTTCGCCGTGTCGAAGTGCGTGATACCCCGCTCGAGCGCGCGGCGAACGATGCGCTCGCCCTCCTTCGCCGGCGTACGCTTGCCGAAATTCATCGCGCCGAGAACCAGCGCAGGCGCCGCGCCTGGCCGGCGCTTCGAGACGGTCGTTTCCATGAGGCCTCTTTGCCACGGTTCGCTCGACCGCGCATCGAGACGAAACGAAGGGGCGAGCCGCAAAGACGCAGAGACGCAAATGGGCTGATCGGTCGGGGCGAGCAGTGAGCTGCGCCCGCGATCCGGCGCCGCGTCGGCGTGGCCAGCTCAACGAGCTCGACCGAAATACTTCGCGTCTTCGCGTCTTTGCGGTTTCTACCTCTCCCGAGAAGTGCGCGGCCGTGACAAGCTCACCGATAACCGTGCCTAGCCCCAGCAAGCTTGCCATCGTGGTCGCCGGCGGCCCGGCGCCCGGCATCAACAGCGTCATCGGCGCGGCGACGATCCGCGCTTCGCTCTCGGGCGTCGAGGTCGTCGGTATCCAGGAGGGGTTCCAGTGGCTCATGGCGGGCGACGACTCGCACGCCGCCCCCCTGACCATCGAGCAGACGAGCCGCATCCACTTCCGCGGCGGGTCGTGCCTCGGCATCTCGCGCGCCAACCCCACGAAGAAGCCCGAGCACATGCAGAACGTGCTCCGGACGCTCGATCGCCTGGGCGTTGGAATGCTCATGACGATCGGCGGCGACGACACGTGCTTCACCGCCCACAAGCTCGCGCAGGCCGCCGGCGGCCGCCTGCGCGTCGCCCACGTCCCCAAGACGATCGACAACGATCTCGACCTTCCCCACGACGTGTGGACCTTCGGCTACCAGACGGCGCGCGCCCTCGGCGTCGACATCGTGCAGAACCTGATGGTCGACGCCAAGACCACTGGCCGCTGGTACTTTGTGGTCGCGATGGGCCGCAAAGCCGGCCACCTGGCGCTCGGCATCGGCAAGGCCGCGGGGGCCACGCTCACGCTCGTTTCCGAAGAATTTCGGGGGCGCAAGGTGCGCCTGGCGACGATCGTCGACACCCTCGCTGGCGCGATCGTCAAGCGCCTCGCCGCAGGCCGCACCGACGGCGTGGCCGTGCTCGCCGAGGGGCTGGCGGAGGTGGTACCTCCAGAAGACCTCGCCGAGTTTGCAACCGCCGAGCGCGACGAGCACGGGAACCTCCGGCTCGACGAGATCAACTTCGGCGATATCTGCAAGACGCGAGTCCGGCAGCGCCTCGCCGAGATGGGGATTAAGGCGACCATGGTTGCCAAGAACATCGGCTATGAAGTCCGCTGCGCCGACCCGATCCCGTTCGACATGGAGTACACGCGAGATCTCGGGTACTGCGGCGCCGAGTACCTCGTCGATGGCGGCACGAACGCGCTGGTCTCCATCCAGCAGGGGCGCTTCAAGCCCGTGCCCTTCGACGACATCATGGATGCCAAGACGGGTCGCATGCGGATCCGCATGGTCGACGTCGACAGCGACCGGTACCGCATCGCGTACGCGTACATGCTCCGCCTGAAGCGCGGCGATTTCGACGACGCCGCCGCTCTCGCGAAGCTCGCGGAGGCGGCCCACACGACACCCGAGGGGTTCCGCGCGCTGCTCGGTCACCTGGTCGAAGACGGCGCGACCGATGTTCCCTCGATCGCCCCGCCTCGCGCGTGATGGATCGAGACGAGCCGCGGAGGCGCAGAGATGAAGTGGTTCGCGACCCTTCTCGACCCCTCGGTCTCCGCTCAGCGCCTCCGCGGCCAACCACCGCGGGGGTGAGCGCGCCGGAGAGATTACTTCTTGAAGAAGCGGCCGAGGATGCCGGCTTTCTCGTCGGCCTTGCCCGCCTTCGGCGCGAGCGTCGAGCGCGTGGCCGCGATGGGCGGCGTGCTCGAGCGGCGCGGACCGCCCCGCATGTTGTGCAGCCGCACTTCGCGCGCCGCGTCGATGTTCTGCGGATTGAGCTCAAGGGCCCGGCGGAAGTCGCGGATTGCGGACTCGAGCCGGCCGACGCGCTTGTTCAGCATTCCGCGATAGAAATACGCCTTCTCGCAGCGGTCGCTCATCTGGACGGCGCGGTCGAGCATCTGGATGCACTCGGCGACCTTCTCGGCCGTCTGGTTCTCGCGCTTCAGCGAGATGAGCCAGGCGAGCATCGCCGAGTAGTCGGGCTGCGTGCCGTCGAGCCTCACGGCCTTGCGACAGAGAGACTCGGCCTGCTCGAGATCGTTGCGCTTGAAGCAGACCTCGGCCTTCTGGAAGTCGGTCGCACCTTCGACGACCCTGGCCACCGTCTCCTGCATCTCCGGCGAGCCGCTGCCGTCGGCCAGGAGGCGCATGTACCGGGTGCGCTTCTCGTCGTCGACGAGCGTCGCGTGGGCCTCGCTCATGCGCGAAAAGACGCGCGAGCACGCGTCGCGCACGGGCGTCAGCTCGGCGGGCAGGCGGTCGGGGTGCCACTTCTTGGCGAGTGCGAAGAAGGCCGCCTCGGCGTCTTCGCGCGTGGCGTCGCGCGCGAGCTCCAGCATGTTGAAGTAGTCGGCCCGGTCGATCGTGCGCGCGCGGTCGACGATCGCTGTCCAGCGCTCGGAGAGATCGAAGGTCATGCCAGGCGGCGGCTTGCTGCGGGACGCGCCCGGAGGAAAGAGCGACTTCGAGATGGCCGTTCGCGGTGATGGCGGGACTGGCGTCTTCGGCTGGATGCTGGGGCTCCCGCCGGGAGCGATGCTCGGGCGCGCACCTGGAGCGATGCTGGGGCTCCCGCCAGGAGCGACGCTCGGACTCCCGCCGGGGGACATGCTCGGGCGCGCCGGGGATGACGGGCGCAGCGAGTGGCCCGAGGAGATGACGTCGACCTGCTTGGTAATGAGGAGCAGGTACGCGAGGAGCCGCGCGTCGTGCTCCGGCAGGCCGCTCACGCGCGGAAACTCGGAGACCGTCAGCGGGCGCACGCGAAGCAGCTCGATGGCCTGCTGCTCCTCCGGCCCAAGGCCGAGGCGTCGGAGGTTCGCGGCCTTCGCGATCCGGAGCGACGACGTCGATACGCGGCCGAGCGCCGCGTCGATGTGGCCGCGCAGCGCGCTCTCGCGTAACAGGCCCCACAGCATCGAAAGGGGATCGACGCCCCGCAGGGCGTCGCCTCCCCACCCCTGGAGGACGTCGAAGCGGTCGTAATACGCATACGTGGTCTCGGCCGGCATCGCAGCGATGTAGCGGAGCCGTCGCGCGAGCTGCTCGCGCAGCCCCGCTTCGAGTTCGTGGGGCTCGACCAGACCCTTGGTCAAGAGAAGCTGACCGTGGAGGAGCTCGTCGTTGAGCCGGATGTCCGCAAGCTCGTCGAGGGAGAGCTCGAGCGCGGACGGCGACAGATGCCCGAGGTCGACCAGGACCTGTCCGAGGTACGAGACCGGCTCGCTCGCCCTCGCCTTGGCTGGCTCGCCCGCTGCGAAGAGCACCGCCGCGGTGCGCTTGTCGGGCGCGATTACCTCGATCGTCCCGCTCAGCCTCTTCTCGATTGCATAAATCAGAAGATGGACGAAGGGCGTCTTCGCGAGGGTGCCGCTGGCGGCAGGAGCGGGTCGGTTCTGGGGGGGATCGCCCATGGCTCGGCGGGGAGGGCCGAGGTTAGCGTGTGGGTGCCCCGCGCGCGAGTCGTTGCTCATGGCCCACGCGCCACTTCTGCCCGACCTGGGCTGGACCTGGCGAAGGTCCGCTCCGGGGGGCCGGCCCTCCCCTGACCTTGCTGGAGCCCCATTGGCGGCCCTGCTGAGGCCCGCCCACCCCGCGCCGCGAGGGCCATCCGATGTAGACTGGTCGCCGGTCCCCCTCGACGATGAACAGCTCCCCCGCGCCGCCGAAGGAGATCGCCAATTTCGAGATCGTGCGCCGGCTCGGGGCGGGCGGCATGGCCGAGGTCTTTCTCGCGAAAAAGCGCGGCGCTGAGGGCACGTTCAAGATCCTCGTTCTCAAGCGAATCCTCCCGACGCACGGCGGATCCCGGCGTTTTCGCTCGATGTTCATCGAGGAGGCCCACCTCGCGACGCGCCTGAACCACCCCAACGTCGTGCAGGTATACGAGTTCCAGGATTTCGGCGAAGAGGGCCTGCTTCTCGCGATGGAGTACGTCGAGGGGTGCGATCTCGGCCGGCTCATGTCCGCCGCCAAGTCGAAGGCCAGCGCGATCCCGCCGTGGGTCGGAGCCTGGATCATCGCCGAGGCGGCCAAAGGCCTCCACTACGCTCACGAGAAGAAAGACGAGGCGGGCCAGGCGCTCGAGATCGTCCACCGGGACGTGAGCCCGCAGAACGTCCTCCTCTCGTTCGAAGGGGCGGTCAAGATCGCCGACTTCGGGATCGCAAGCGCGCGCATGTTCGCGGAGGAGCAGGGGGTTCTCAAGGGCAAATTCGGGTACATGTCCCCCGAGCAGGCACGCGGGGAGTCGCTCGACCGCCGGAGCGATCTGTACGCCCTCGGCGTCATCTTCTGGGAGATCCTGGCCGGTCGGCCGATCCACTGGGGCCTGGGCGGCGAAGCTCTCCTCGACATCGTGCGCTCGGGCATCGTCGAGCCGCCGTCGGGGCACGCGCGAGACGTTCCGCCCGAACTCGAAGAGATCGTCCTCAGGGCGCTCAGCCCCCAGCGTAACGAACGCTACGCGACGTGCCGCGAGCTCGCTGCGAGCATCGGCAAGGCGATCGTCAAGCAGGGGGAGCTCATCGACGCATCGGCGCTCGAGATCGCGCTGGCGCAGCTCACCCGAGGCACGGAAAGCGAGCCGCCCCCGCCCCCGTCGGAGCTCTCGGGCGACCCCGCGAGGACGCTCGCCGCGGTTCCCCTGGCGCGCAGCCTGCCCGGCTCGCGCGCGGGGTTGGACAGCGTGCCCCCTCCGCCGCGGAGCGAAGGGCCGGCCAGGCTCCGTCCGCCTCGGTCGGCCGAGGGACCGCGCGAGGTCCGACACGTCGCGATCCTCGTGCTTCGCCTCCACGGCTTCGCGGAGCTCTCGCTCCCGCGCCGCATGCTCGATCAGCTTCGCGCCATGCTGGACGACCTCGCCTTCAAACGCGGGATGCGCTGGGTCTGGTCGGCGGACGCGATCGCCCACGCCACCGCCGGGGTGGCGACGAACTCTTCGCGGGCCGCGGCCGACGCCGCTCAGCTCGCGCTCGACGTGCATGAGGCCATCGGCGGCTTCAAGGAAGACCTGCCGGGGCCCATCGCCGCCTCGATCGGGATCGTGCGCGGCATCGCGACCGGGACGCGCGACGCCGACGGGCACCTCGTTCAGTACGCGCTGCACGAGCCGACGGAGTACCTGGCCGACGTCCTCGAGCGTGCGACGCCGTTGGGCCGCACCTGGGTCGCCGGCGGCGTCTATCGGCTGGTGCGTCGGGACTTCCGGTGGGGAGACGCGCCCACCTTGCGCCTGGATCCCGCACCCTCGCTCGCCTCCAAGGTCGACCTGCCGCCGACGATGCGGGTCTACGCGCTCGAGCGGAGCCTCTCGCGCGAAGAGCGCCTCGCCGAGGCGCAGGCGGGCGCGAGCGATCTCGTCGGACGGGACGCCGAAAAGGCCGATCTCCACGCCGCGTTCCACGAGTCGGTGAACGGCGGCGCCTGGGCCGCCGGGCAGCTCGTTTGCCGGGCCGTCACGGGCGAGATGGGCATCGGCAAGACGGCGCTCGTCGCGACCTTCCTCGCCGAGATGGCGCCGCAAGCGCGCCTCCTGCACGTCGAGTGCACCCCCGTCACGATGGAGGTCCCGTACGCGGCCGTCGCGGAGCTGGTTCGCGGCGCCATCGGCACGACCGGCAAGGAGCCGTTCGAGGAAGTGCTGGCCATGATCGCGCGGGCGGGCGGCGCGGCAACGGGCGGTGACCCGGCGAATCCGATGGTCGTGCGGCTCGCAGAGCTCGCGACGAACCGGCTCGCGGGCGGCGACGAAGACGCCCACGCCCGGAAGAAGAACATCATCACCGGGATGCGTAACCTCCTGGCGGCGGTGGCTCTCGTGCAGCCGCTTGTCGTGGTCGTCGAGGGAATGCACTGGGGCGACAAGGCCAGTCTCGACATCATTGGCGAGATCGCCCACGGGGTGGAGCCGCTCCCCATCCTCGTGCTCCTCGTCACCCGCCACGACGACCGCGTTCGCAACGCGCTCGAGGGCGTGATGCGCATCGAGCTCCGCGGCCTCATGCCCGACGACCAGGTCCGGCTCGTCGAGACCCGCCTCGGCGTCCGCGACGGAGCGCGACAGGTGTGCGCCGACCTGCTCCCGAAGGTCGGGGGCAACCCGTTCTTCTTGCTCGAGATGATCGACGCGCTGCTCGAGCGCGGCGCCCTCGAGATCCGCGAAGACGGCGCGCCGGTCCCCGCACGCGGAGGAGGCGTGGCCAGCATGCGGCCCAAGCCCGGCGAGTCCGACCGCGTGCGCGCCTCCGTCCTCGTACGGACCGACCGCGCGGACGCCGGTTTCGGCGCGCTGCCCTCGACGCTCGAGCAGCTCCTCGGCGATCGCATCCGCGAGCTGCCGCCGGAAGAGCACGCGGTCGTCGACTGGCTCGCGATCGCGGGCGGCCCGCTCGTGCTGGCCGATCTCGTCAAGCTGACCGCGCGCCGTGACGACGAGGCCATCATCCGCCTCTGCGCCCGTGGCCTCTGCGACCGCAAGGGCGACCATGTCGACTTCCGCCATCCGCTCACGCGCGACGTCGCCTACGCCGCGCTCGAGCCGGCCGATCGCGTCCGGATGCACCGCGAGCTCGGCAACCACCTTGCGGGTACGCCGCTCGCGCGCGGGCTCTCGGCGGCCGTCGTCGCTCGACACCTGGCGCGCGGCGACAGCCCGGAGCGCGCGGCCGACTTCTACCTCGAGGCGGCCGACGCGGCCCGCAACAGCCACCAGATGCCGCTCGCCCTCCGTTACTACCAGCGCGCGCTGTCGTTCCTCGAGCCCGACGACCCTCGCCGGATCCACGGGCACGAAGCGCTCGAGAGCGCCTACCGGATGCTCGGGCGGCGCCGCGAGCGGCTCCTTCACCTCGAGGCGCTCCGGCGGCTCGTGCGCCGGGCCGCGACGCCGAGAGCCGTGTGTCTCGGGCTCCTCCGGAGCGCTCGTTACGACTTCGACGAGGGGCACCTCGCGCGGGGCGCCGTGGTGGCGCGCCAGGCCGCTGAAGTGGCGCATGCCTCGAAGAATTCCGCGCTCGAGGTCGAAGCCGAAGAGCTCATCACCGACTTCTTGCGCGAGCTGGGCGACGTCCAGGGGGCGCTCGCGGCGTGCGACCGCGCACTCGCGGCCTTCGATCCCGCAGCCGGCGGCAACGTGCCCCCGAGACTCCGCGGCGAAGTGCTGCGCTCGCGCGGCGTCCTCTTGCGGCGGGTCGGGCGCGTTCGCGAGGCGGTCGACGCGTACGTCGACGCCATCGCCATCTTCAAGAAGTGCGGCGCGCGGCGCATGGAGGCGCGGGCGAAGAACGCGCTCGCGTACGCGATGTTCGTGCAAGGCCGGTACGAAGACGGCATCGCCCTCGCCCTCGAGTCGATCCAGATCGACCTCTCGATCGGCGGGCGTTTCCAGATCGCCAACACGCTGACCAACATCGGCCACGCGTATTTTCGCATCGGCGACGTCCCGCGCGCGCTCGCGTACCTGAAACGGGCGCGCGAGGCGCACGACCGCTACGCCGACCAGCACGGGTGGGCCGAGACGCTGCTCGTCAGCGCGCTCATCGCGACCGAGCTCGGGACGCTGGACGCGGCCGAGGGCTTCGTGGCGGACGCGGGCGCGCTCACCGCCGTCACCGGCAACGCGTACGACCGCACCCACGAGAACGTCGTCCGCGCGCAGCTTGCTCGCGCTCGCCGCGAGCCCAACGAGGCCGTGCACCACGCGCTCGCGGCGCGTCACAGCGCCGAGAGCATGGCGCTCGTGGCGTTCCACTTCTTCGCGATGGCCATCGAGGCGGCGGCGCGGGTAGACCTGGGCGAGATGCACTCCGCGACGCTCCTCGCGACGACCGCGCTCGGCGCCGTCGAGAACCTGCAAGGGTGCGAATACGGGCTCGAGATCCGGTCGCTCTGCGCCGACGCGCTCAAGCGCGCGGGCTCTCCCCAGGCGCCGGGAGCCCACCAGCGCGCGGTCGACTACGCCAACGCCCTCATGGGCACCGTTCGCGATCCGCGCCTGCGGCGGCTGTTCCCCAACCGCCCCATCAATGCCGGGCTCTTCGAGACCACGCCCGTTCCGCTTATTTTGCCGCTCGCCGCGCCGCCCGGCCCGCTCCCCCCCCTGGCGCCGTGGTCTGCCGCGTCCGCCGACGAGCATTCCCCTTTGCCCGCACCTCCGCGGGCCAAAACGACCGGAGCCCCCGAATCTGCATGACGAGCCTCGAGAAGAGAGACGGCCAGCGACGGGTCGCGGTGATCCTGTCGGGCGGAGGAGCCCGCGGCGCCTACGAAGTCGGCGTCCTTTGGTACATCTTCGACGAGCTCGCGAGGATCCTCGGCGGCCCGCCGCGCATCGACATCTTGTGCGGCACGAGCGTCGGGGCGATCAACGCCTGCTACCTGGCCGCGCACCTCGGAGATCCCGTCCTTGGCATGCGGCGCCTGGTCGACTTGTGGAGCGACGTCGAATTGACGCGCGTGCTGGGGTTCGGGATGCGCCAGGTGCTCACGCTGCCGCGCGTGCTCATGGGCGGCGGCGACGGCTACGGCCTCTTCGACGTGCGTCCGATGGCGGAGCTCGTGCAGCGCGAGATCAGCTGGCGCGCCGTCGGGCGATGCTTGCGGCGCGGCATGCTCCGGGCGCTCACGGTCTCGTGCACCGAGGTGTCGACCGGGCGCACGGTCGTGTTCATGCAGACGTCGCCGGACCTCAGCGTGCCCTCGGCCATGCCGCCTCGCACGCTGTTCCGTGCCGACCGCATCGGCCCGCACCACGCCCTCGCGAGTGCGGCGATCCCGCTGCTATTTCCGCCCGTGCGCATCGACGGCGAGCTGCACCTCGACGGGGGCCTCCGCCAGAATACGCCCATTGCGCCCGCGCTTCGCCTTGGCGCCACGCACATCTTCGCCATCGGCAGCTCGCGCGAGGTCAGCGGGCGCGTGGTGCGCGAGGCCGGGCACGTCGAGACGGGGCGCGCGCCGGGCGCGGCGTTCCTGCTCGGCAAGGTGCTCAACGCGTTCCTCCTCGATCACGTCGACGTCGACATCGAGCTCCTGACGCGCATCAACAACGTGCTCGTCGACGGGACCCGCTCGTACGGCGCGGGCTTCCCTGAGGCCCTGACGAGCGAGGCGCGCAAGCGCGGGGCGCTCGAGTACCGCTACGTTAACTGCATGCGCGTCCGGCCGAGCGAGGACATCGGTCGGCTCGCGAACGACCACCTGAAGCGCGGGCGGCTCCGCGGCGATCCGATCCTGACCAAGAAGCTCTTCAACATGCTCGACCTCGGCGTCGAGAGCGAAGCCGACCTCGCGAGCTATCTGCTCTTCGACGGGCCGTTCTGCCGCAAGCTCATCGAGATGGGCCGCGCCGACGCCCAGGCCAGGCGCGACGAGCTCGTCGAGTTCTTCCGCGAGGTTCGCGACGAGCCCGGCGGCACGCCCGAAGAGCCCGAAGACTCGACCGAGCGGTTCGGTCGAGACCTCTTGCCGCTCGGTTCGTGAGCGTGTGTGTTCACGCGCTCGGGTTCGGGCACCCGGGTCTCGTTTTTGCGGGGGGCTCCTAGCTCGGGCGCGGCCGGAGTCGGAGGGGGATGGTGCGGTCCCGGGGCCGTGCGCCTCAACCAGACGTCGCCACCCGCAAAAACGTGAACCGGACCCCCCCGAACCCGAGCGCTCTTGTTGGAGTTGGAAGAGGGAAGAGCGAGCGTCGCGTAAAGGGAACGGAGTCGTTCCGTGACGCTGACGCTTGCTCTACGGGCAGCACGTGACGAGAACGGGCGGTAGCGGGCCTGCGTCGGGGGTGCCGGCCTCTGCCCAGTAGCAGTGGGTGATGTCGTTGCAGAGGGTCATGCACACGAAGGCGTTGCCCGCGTCGGCGGCGGCGTCCGGGAAGATGTCCGCGGGCAGACCGCAGGGGTAGAGCACCTCTTGGCCGGTGAACGACCCGCCGGCTGCGGGGCATACGCCGGCGCCGGCGTCGGTCTGAATGACCGGCTCGCACCTGTTCGCGTTGTTGCCGGCGTCGCCGCTATCGTAAGGGGAGTTGGCGTCGCCGCTATCGTAATGGGAGTTGGCGTCGCCGGAGTCCGTCGCGTCGGCGGCGTCTCCGCCGTCGGGCGCGGTTCCGTCAGGGGTCGGTGTCGTGGCGTCGTCGGATGGCGTGGCGTCGTCCGTTGCGGCCGCGTCGGGAGTGGCGCTCTGACCGCTACTGCTGCAAGCGGCGAGGGCCCAAGCCGCGAATGCAACCATCGGGATGAAAAGAGGTCTCATACGCAGCCCCCAACGCAACCAGCGTGCCGCACGCCTTATTCGCGAAACGTCGCAATGGAGCCGAGGCGGCTGTGCCGAAGTGAGCCACGTCTGACAGGTGGATCGGCTTCACGAAGAGAGGCGAGCGAGGCGAGGCGAAGGGAGCTCACCTGGCTCGGCACGCACGTGCTGATTGACCTTCGCGGGAGCGACGCGACAGACGAGAACCCATCGCTGGCGCGAAGGTCGATCATCCCGCGACAGACGACGACCCGTCGCTGGCGTGAAGGTCGATCATCGCGCGACAGACGACGACCCGTCACTGGCGCGACGGTCGATGATGTCGCCATAGACGGAAGAAACCTAAGGTGCTGTCGCTACCGGAACTCGTCGACGTCGCCCGCCCCTTCGCGCACGATCTCGGGAGGGCTCGTGGTCAGGTCGATGACCGACGTGGGCGACAGCCCGCCCGCGCCCCCGTCGAGCACGAGGGCAAGCCCTTTGAACGCCGAGTCGAGCTCGTCGGGATCCACGAAAGGCGCCTCGCCGGGGCGCGCTGCCGTCGACGAGATGATCGGCCGGCCGAGCTCCCGTGCGAGCGCGCGCGTCACCTCGCAAGCGGGCACGCGGATGCCCACGTTCTTGCGCTTCATCTGCACGAGCTTCGGCACCTCGCGCGTCGCCGGGAGGATGAACGTGTACGGCCCCGGCAGAAAGCGCCGGAGCACGCGGTACACCTGGTTCTCTACCACCGCGTACTTCGCGATGTCCGAGAGGTCCGGGCAAACGAACGCCAGCGGGTGCGAGCGGTCCATCCCCTTGATCGAGTAGAGCCGCTCGATCGCGTTCTTGTTCATCAGGTCGCATCCGAGGCCGTACACGGTGTCGGTGGGGTACGCGATGACGCCGCCCGCCTCGAGCGCGTCGACCGCGCGTCGCACCTTGCGGGGCTCGGGATGTTCGAGGTTGATGCTGAGGAGCACGCGGACGATTCGGAAGGAAGAACGGGGTCCGCGCGGATAGCTCGGATCCGCTTCGACGTCACGTGCGCCCCCTGCGCGTGCGCCCGCGCCTTCGCCCGCGCTGCTACTCTGCCGAACCGATGACGTTGCGCGACCTCGACCTCGAGCCCTGGCTCGTCCGCGTGTTCGCGTTCGTCTGGGGGTGCCTCTGGGCGAGCTTCCTCAATGTCGTCATCTACCGGGTGCCCCGGGGCCTCAGCGTGGTGCGCCCGGCGTCGCACTGCCCCGGCTGCGGCGCGCCCATTCGCGCGTTCGACAACGTCCCGGTTCTCTCGTGGCTGCTCCTCGGCGGCAAGGCGCGATGCTGCGGCACGCGCGTGTCCCCGCGCTACGTCGCGGTAGAGCTCCTCGGGGGCGTCGTCGCGCTCGCCATCGTCGAAGTGGCGATCCTCCCGCTCCCGGCCGACACCACGCTCCTCCACGCGGGGGCCATCTTTCTCGCCGACCTCGCGCTCGCGCTCGCCCTCGTCGCAGCGGCCTTCATCGATCTCTCGCACATGTACTTGCCCGACGCGATCACCCTCGGCGGGACGCTCTTCGGGCTCGCCACGCCAGGTCTCCGCGACCTCACGTGGACCGATGCCCTCGTCGGCGCGGGCGCGGGCTTCGTCGGCGTATGGCTGCCCTTCGTCGTGGGGTACCAGGCGCTTCGTGGCCGCCCGGGGATGGGCCTCGGCGACGCGAAGCTCGTGATGCTGGCTGGCGCTTGGTTCGGGTGGCCCGGTGCGGCGTTCGCGCTCTTCGGCGGCGCGCTGCAGGCCACCGCCGGCGCCATCGTCGTGCTCCTCGTGCACGGTCGCATCGAGGAACCCGAGGCGGTGAAGGCCGATCGCGAAGAGCTCCAGCGCGCGGCCGCCGCCGGCGACACCGAAGCTGCGGAGGCGCTCGCCGACGACCCGCTCGGGACCGCGCCGGAAGAGGGCGTCATGGCCGCGCGCATGCCGTTCGGGCCTTTCCTCTGTCTGGCGATCATCGAATGGATGCTTGGCGGCGCGTGGATCGCCGGTCGGTTCTTTTCGCTCTGACGCGCCTCGCCCTCGGAACGTAGCTAGCGGGTGCGCCATGAGCCCGACCACGCTCGCGTCGGGGATCACGTCGAACCCGTCCTTCACGGCCGTGAACTCGACGGCCGTCTACTGGGTCAATGGCGCGACCTTGATGAAGATCGCCAAGTAACGGGCGACGAAGGCGTGCCTTTCGCACCCGCATCGCCTCGCGCGAGCGGGGTCGCTCAGCGTTTCTCGAGCGGCACGTACGCGGTCTCGGTCGGGCCGGTGTAGATCTGGCGCGGTCGCGAGATCTTCGTGCTGTTGTCCTCGATCATCTCCTTCCAGTGGGCAATCCAGCCGGGAAGGCGCCCGAGGGCGAAGAGCACGGTGAACGTGTTCGTCGGAAAGCCCATCGCCCGATAGATGATGCCCGAATAGAAGTCGACGTTCGGGTAGAGCTTTCGTTCGACGAAGTAGCTGTCTTTTAGCGCGGCCTCCTCGAGCGCCTTTGCGATGTCGAGGAGCGGGTCGTTCTTGCCGAGCTTCGAGAGCACCTTGTCGGCGGCGGTCTTGATGATCTTCGCGCGCGGGTCGAAGTTCTTGTACACACGGTGGCCGAAGCCCATCAGCTTGAAGCCGCTGTTCTTGTCCTTCGCCATCGCGACATACTTCTTCACGTCGCCGCCCGTCTGGTGAATGGCGGTCAGCATCTCGAGCACCTCCTGGTTGGCTCCGCCGTGAAGCGGACCCCAGAGCGCGCAGATGCCGGCGCTGATGGTCGCGAACAAGTTCGCCTTGCTCGAGCCGACCATGCGGACAGTGCTCGTCGAGCAGTTCTGCTCGTGATCCGCGTGGAGGATCAGCAGCAGGTTCATGATGCTCACGAACTCGGGATCGATGTCGTAGTCCTCGGCGGGGACCGAGAACATCATGTTGAGGAAGTTCGCGCAATACGAGAGCGAATTCTTCGGATAGACGAACGGCTGCCCGATCGACTTCTTGTAAGCGAACGCCGCGATCGTTCGCACCTTCGACACGAGGCGAGCGATCGTGATGTCGCGCTGGTCGACATTGTCGGGATCCAGCGAGTCGGGGTAGTAGCTCGAGAGGGCCGAGACCATGGCGCTCAGGATGGCCATCGGGTGCGCTGTCGCCGAGAAGCCCTCGAAGAAGTGCTTCATGTCCTCGTGAAGCAGCGAGTGGCGCGTGAGCTTGTCGCTCCATCCGGTGAGCTGCGACTCGGTCGGCAGGGTGCCGTAGATGAGGAGGTAGGCCGTCTCGATGAACGAGGATTTTTCGGCAAGCTGTTCGATAGGGATGCCGCGGTAGCGAAGGATGCCCTTGTCGCCGTCGATGAAGGTGATCGCGCTCTTCGTGGACGCGGTGTTCATGAACGCCGGGTCGAGCGTGACGTAGCCTGTCTTGGCGCGTAGCGCGCCGATGTCGATGGCGTGCTCCTGTTCGGAGCCCACGATGATGGGGGCCTCGAATTTCGTATCCCCCAGCGTGATGATGGCCTTGTCGGTCACGTGATCCTCCGCCTCGAGAGCGTGCGCGAACTATAGGTCAAAATGCGAGCCTTGCGCATTGCGTAATCCGCTAGCGCCATTTGTTCAAGCGCCGTTCGTCTGCTTGGGCCATCGCGAGACGGCGTTGCTCCTGGACGAGCGCTGAATACGCGCGCGGCACGCGAACGTCTCGACCGAGGATCAAGAGAACGCGCAGCGCCGCTTCGGCGTCGTCCGCGGCCCGGTGGGCATTCTCGAGGCCTATGCCGAGGCGGGCCGCGACCTCGCTGAGGGCCCGCGACCGCTCACCCTGCTGGAGCTCGCGGGCCCAGACCAGGGGGTCGAGCCACTCGACGCTTCGACGGAGCGCTGGGGGAACGGGCCCCCCGGTCTCGGGGATGGCGGCCGCGCCTACGTTCGGGTCGCTGGCCGCGGCTCCCGCGATCGCGGCGATGGCGGCGTTGGCCGTACTGGCGCGGGCGATCTCGTTACCGAGGAAGGCCCGATCGAACGCCGCGTTGTAGGCGGCCGGGACGCAGCCTGCGAGCGCGGCCGCCACCTCGCCGGCGATGGCCGCGAAGGGTGGCGCGTCTTTCACGTCGGCGTCGGTGATCTTGTGGACGTCGATCGCCTCCTGAGGGATGGGCCGCCCCGGATTCACGAGCCAGTTCTTGCGCTCGACGATCTCGCCGCCGCGCGAGATGACGATGCCGATCTCGACGACGCGATCGACGGAGGCGTCGCGGCCCGTGGTCTCGACGTCGATGAGCGCGATCGGCAACTCGGCCCACGCGGCTTCGGCGGCCAGTTCGTCGACGAGCCCACGCGTGACGGCACGGAGCAGGTGCGCGATGCCCGGATAGTGACGGCCCGTGGGAAAGCACCCGCACGACTCGAGCGCAGCGACCTTCATTCCCACCGAGCGGCTACCACGGCCGCCCTGGCCGGTCTATCGGGCGAGCGCCTAGCGGCGGCGCAGCCGTCCGCGTCCTGGGAAGTCACTCCTACTGAGGCTGGGCCGCTGAGATCTCGCCGTCGACCCATTCGGCGATGTCGATCTTGGCGTCGTACTCGCGGCCGTTGATGAAGATGGTGGGTGTTCCCTTCACCTTGAGGGCGTCGCCGAGCTTGCGGTCGGCTTCGAGCCTGGCTTTCGTGGCGTCGGACTGCAGGTCGGCGCGGAAGCGCTCGAGGTCGAGGCCGAGCGAGGTCGCGTACCCTTGGAGGGCCGCGTCGTCGAGGTGCTCGCCGTTGGCGAATAGCAGGCGGTGCATCTCCCAGAATTTGCCCTGCGCTTGCGCCGCGATGGCCGCGCGTGCGGCGATCTCGCCGTGGGGGTGCATCGAGAGCGGCATGAACTTGTAGACGAAGCGGACGGTCGTCTTGCGCTTGTCCCAGAGGGCGTCGAGCTCGGGCGCGATTCGCTGGCAGAATAGGCACTCGAAGTCGGCGAATTCGACGATCGTCACCGGCGCGTTGCCGGGCCCGCGCGAGGGGGAGGCGTCTACCGGGATCGCCACCGCGGTCGCCGCGTCGAAGCGCTCCTTGTAGAGGTGCTCGACCTGATCCCGGGCCATCCCTTCGCGAACGGCCTTGGCGATCACCTGCGCCGCGGGTAGGCACGCGGCGCAGGGGCGCTTGGCCGTCACGCACTCCGCGACGGGAATGGCCATGGTGCTGCACGGGGCCGCGAATTGCGTCACGTACGTGGTGAACTCGTGCTTCTCGCGCGGGGTGAAGTCGCGCGTGTCGACGCCGGGGAGGTCGACGTCTTGCCCGGTCCCACTCGGATCGCCGGGCGCAGGATCGCGGCAAGCCGGGGCCCACGCGACGCAAGCGGCCAGGACGGCCCAAGCGACCGGGCAGGTGCGCGGGCTCGCTCGGCGCTGCGAGGCGGTTGCGGTCACGGGTGCCGGGGGTTCGTCGCGGGCGGAGCAGGCGAGGACGGAACCGCCGTGTTGGACGCCTGCGGCGCGATCGTGCCCTCGGACGGCGGTGCCACCGGCGGAACGCCGAGCTCCGCCGCGACGCGCTCTTCGAGCGACTCGCCCGATTCGACGTCGAGTTCGCGCCCGTTGACGTAGATCGTCGGCGTTCCCTTGAGCTTCAGGTCTTCCCCGAGCCTGTGGTCGTTGGCGATGCGCGTCTTGACGGCCGCCGAATCCATGTCGACCTTCCACTTCGGAACGTCGAGCTTGAGGATCGCGGCGTAGCGCTCGAGATCCGCGTCTTCGAGGTGCTGCTGGCGCTCGAAGAGCAAGTGCTCCATCTCCCAGAACTTCCCCTGCGCGCCCGCGGCGAAGGCGGCGCGTGCGGCGGACTCGCCGTGCACGTGGAATGGTAGGGTGTAGCTCTTGTACACGAGCCGCACCTTTCCCGGATGCGCCGCCATCACGGCGTCGAGTTCCGGCACGGCCAGGGCGCAGTGCGGGCACTCGAAATCCGCGAGCTCGAAGAGGGTGACCGGCGCGTCGTCGGGCCCCCGGGTCGGCGAGTCGTCGAGCGGGAGCGTCTTCACGGCGGCCGGGTCGAAGCGCTCCTTGTAGGCGTGCTGGATCATCTCGTCGGACGCCCCGTCGCGTACGGCGTGGGCGACCCACTTGGCGGCGCGAACGCACCCGCCGCACGGGCGATTCTCCTGGACGCACTGCGCGACTGCGACCGGGACGTCGGGGCACGGCGCAAAGAGCGACGTCACGAGCCCGCTGTACGCGTGCCTCTCGCGCGGCGTCATCGCGCTCGTGTCGACACCAGGGAGCGCGACGTCTTTGACTTCGAAGGCGCTCGCGGTCGTCGCGCTCGAGGTCTCGGCGCTGCTCGCGCTCGAGTCGCGGCAACCCATCAGCGGGGTCATCGAGCCGGCTGCGGCGAAGACCAGAGCGGGCGTGATTGCGCGTGCGATGGCGCTGGTCGCAGCGAGCATGGCTCCGGCGAACACCCGTCCGGGCTGGGAAGCGTTCCGCAAGACGGACGCACGTTTACCCTCTTTTCGGCCCGCGTTCCACTCAAAGGCAGCCGCTCGGCGAGGTCGCCGCCAGGCCCGGGCGCGACTCCGGCGAAAAGAGGCCAGCGACGCGACGTCGACGGAAGCGCGACGGTTGGCCAGCGGCGGCGGTCGAGGCGCTCGAGCCGATGTCAGTCGCGAAGGGCGACGGCGACGCGGCCACCGCTCGCGCGCTGCCGGGCGAGATAGAGGCGACCGGCCGCGACGCCGAAGCACGAGCCCATGAGAGCACCAGCGAGCACGTCGCTCGGAAAGTGCGCGCCAAGATATACGCGCGAGAGGCCGACGAGGAAGGCGATCGCGACGGCCGCCGCGGCGACGAGCCGAGCTCGCCGTGGTGACGAAGGGGACCCCGACCCCTCCGCTTGGCGCCACGCCGCCGGCAGCGTCACCACGAGGAACGCCGCGACGCAGAAGCTGCCAGACGCGTGGCCGCTCGGGAACGAGCCGTCATGCGGCGCGCCGAACGGCGCCGGGTAGCCGAGCGCGATCCACGGGCGCGTGCGAGCGACGACGCGCTTGAGGGTCCAGGTCCACGTGGCCTGGGCGACGATCGCGACCGCGAGCGCCTCTGCGAAGCGGCGCGTCCGCGACCAGAAGATGAGCGGCACGATGACGAGCGCCGACCACCCGCTGCCGAGGATCGTGAAGGCGAGCATCGTGCGGCGCCACGAGCCGTCGGCGCCGCCGTAGGTCGCGAGCAGCGCCAGCAGGTCGAGTTCATGCATCGAGGGCATCCACGAAACCATCTTGCACCATCTCGTGTTCGCTTGCGTTAGCGTGCGGGCGGTGAGCAAAGCGCCGCTGGCCTCGACCCTCCTCGAGCGGCTTCGCGACCCCGGTTTCACGCCGAAGCTTCGCGAGGTCGACGGGCTCGTCGACCTCCTGGGTGAACCCGAGCACGCGAAGGCGGCCCTGCGGGCGATCGGCCGGGTGGGCACGGCCGCGCTCGGGCCCCTGGGCACGCGCCTCGCGGCCGCCGGTCCGGGCCTCCGCCCGCACGTCGTCAACGCGATCGGGCGCTTCGCGCTGGAGCGCGAAGCGGTGGCCTTGCTCCTCGGTGCGCTCCGAGACGCCGACCCGAAGACGCGTCGGAACGCGGCCATCGCGCTGGGTCATGCCGTCCCTGAGGTGCCGGTCGCCGCGGCGGTTGCCCCGGCTCGAGCGGCTCGTGTCGCTCCCGACGCGCGCGTCGAAGAGGCGTTGCTCGCCGCCTGGGACGCTGACCCCCGCCCGCCCATGCGACGCACGCTCGCGGCGTCGCTCGGCAAGGTCGGAACCGCGCGATCCCTGCCTCTCTTGCGTGAGGCCTCGCGCGCCGAAGACGCCGAGCTGGCACGCATCGCCGACCGCGCCCGGGCCATGATCGAGCGAACGGCGTCGCGCGAGGACACGAGCCGTGTCGCCTCGGGTCGATCGGCCTCCCGACCGGTCGACATGACGGTGCTGTCACGCCGGGGCCTCGAGGCGATGCTCGCCGACGAGCTGTCCGCGATTGCGGCGGTGGTCGATGTGCGCGTCGACGGGCCGGGGCGTGTGCGCGCCCGCCTCGCCGGATCGATCGACGCTCTCCACGCCGCCCGGACGATGCTCGCCTTCCGCTTCCTCCTGCCGAGGGAGCGACGCCAGGGCGACGAAGCGGCCTCCGAGACGGTGGCCCGCGCGGCCACGAGCGACGCGGCGCGCGCGCTCTTCGCGACCTGGACGGAGGGGGCGGTGAGGTACCGGATCGCCTGGGCCGAGGGCGGGCACCAGCGCGGGGTCACCTGGGACACGGCGCGCGCGATTGCAGCACGAGCGCCGGAGTTCGTGAACGACCCGACCGAGTCCACCTGGGAGCTGATCGTCACGCGCGACCTCTCCAGCGACTCACGCGACGCGGGCGCCGTCGACCTCGCGATCGAGCCGCGCGGGATCGTCGATCCGCGCTTTACCTGGCGCCGCGGCGACGTGCCGGCGGCCTCGCACCCGACCCTTGCGGCTGCGCTCGCGCGCGTCGCCGGCGTGCGCGACGACGACGTGGTCTGGGATCCGTTCGCCGGCTCGGGCGCCGAGCTCGTCGAGCGCGCGCTGCTCGGTCCGTACCGCGCTCTCGTGGGCGGCGACATCGATGCCCAAGCCCTCGAGGTCGCCCGCGAGAACCTCGCCGCCGCGGGCCTCACCGCGCGTCTCGAGGAGCGCGACGTGCTCGCGGCGGCGCCGGAGGGCGTCACTCTGGTCATCACCAACCCACCGATGGGTCGTCGCGCGGCGCGAAGTCCCGGGCTCGACGCGCTGCTCGATCGCTTCGTCGGGCACGCCGCCGCCGCGCTCGCTCCCGGTGGCCGCCTCGTCTGGCTGGCGCCGTGGCCGCAGCGATCGCGCGCCGCCGCGACGCGCGCGGGCCTCGTACTCGACGGTGCGCGCCAGGTCGACATGGGGGGCTTCGACGCCGAGCTCCAGCGCTGGTTGAAGTGAACGCCGGCAAGGGGGAGGGCGCGTTCGGTGTCATGCTCGCGTTTTGCGCCGCGATGGTCGGCGCGGCGCGAACGGAGCTCTGCGCCGAGATCGGGATCGTGATCGCGTCGGTGGCGCTGCTCCTCTCGAGCCGAAAGATCTGGTTGTTCGCGCTCGTCTTCGGCGCCGCCAGCGCCGGCGTCATCTTGCGGACGTACATGCACACATCGGGGTTGCTCGAAGCGGCGAACCAGAAGATCGCGCTCGCGCAGCAACGCACCGACGAGATCGAGGGCGCCGACGAAGCGACGGAGACCGTCACGCCGCCGGCGGCGCCGCCGGCTTCTGCGCCGAGCGCGCCAGAAAGTCGATGAGATCGATCTTGGTCACGATCCCGAGGACCTCGCCCGCGTCTTCGACGATCGCGACCTTGGCGTCGGCGAGCACGGTCTTCAGCAGCTCGATCTTCGTGTTCGGCGTCACCGTCGCGTAGTCGTCTTCGATGACCTCGGCGATCGGCGACTCGAACGTCTTGCCGCCGCTGACCAGGGCCCGGAGCAGATCGACCTCGGCGACGATCCCGCGGAGCTTGCCCCCTTCGACGATCGGCACCTGGCTGATCTCCGTTGCCTTCATCTGGGCGATGACTTCGCGCAGCGTGGCCGAGGGGCGCGCGGTGACGAGCGGGCGCGCACCCCGACCGGCGAGGACGTCGCGAACCGTCCCGAGGCCCGGCGAATCTTCGAGGAATCCGTTTTCGCGCATCCAGTCGTCGTTGAAGATCTTCGAGACGTACTTGTGGCCGGCGTCGGCGAGAAAAACGAGAATGCGCGCGGGCCGATCGCCCGCCTGATCGACCCCGCGCTCGGCCATTCCGCGCGCGTAGCGCACCGCACCGGAGACCGCCGCGCCGCCCGAGCCGCCGACGAAGAGCCCCTCGAGGCGCGTCAGCTCCCGCGTCATGAGAAAGCATTCCTTGTCGTCGACGCGAACGACGTCGTCGAGGATCTTGAGGTCCATCGTGGTCGGGAAGAAATCTTCGCCGATGCCCTCGACCTTGTACGAGAACGGCTTGGTGACCCGGCCCGTCTTGACGAAGTCGTAGTAAAGCGACCCGACCGGATCGACGCCGACGATCTTGATGTTCGGGTTCTTCTCGCGAAGGAACTTCCCCGTGCCGCTGAGAGTGCCGCCGGTGCCCATGCCCGCGCAGAACACCTCGAACTCGCCCCCGGTCTGCCGCCAGATCTCGGGGCCAGTCGAGAGGTAGTGCGCCTCGGGGTTGGCGGGGTTGTGGTACTGATTCGCGTAGAAGCTGTTGGGCGTCTCGCGGGCGAGACGAAGGGCCACCTGGTAGTAGCTTCGCGGATCTTCCGGCTCGACGGCCGTCGGACACACGACGACGCGCGCCCCGAACGCGCGGAGATGGCTGATCTTCTCCTGGCTCATCTTGTCGGGCATCACGAAGACGCACTTGTATCCGCGGAGTGCCGCGAGCAGGGCCAGCGACGCGCCGGTGTTGCCGCTCGTGGCTTCGACGATCGTGCCGCCGGGCTTGAGGGGCCCCTCTTCCGCTCTCCGCAAGAGGTTCGCCGCGAGCCTGTCCTTGTGGCTACCGCCCGGGTTCAGGTATTCGCACTTGACGTAGATCTCGACCGGCAGCCCGGCCGTGACGCGGTTCAAGCGCACGATCGGCGTATTGCCGACGGCCTTGCTGATGTCCGTGAGGGCGCCCTTCATCATGACGTCATTCTCTCACGCGGACGCGCTCGGGTGGAATGCGCGAGGCAGGCGCCGCGAGCGCCTCACGCTCGCCGCGGTCGCGTCGCAATCGCCGCGAGCATCCGACCGCTATGGGCCCCGTCGCGACGGAACGAGTGGAATCTGGCCGCCTCGTGCTTCGTGCATCCCGGTACGTCGTCGATGCGCCCGTCGCTCACCCCGCCGGCGACGAGCTGCGCCCGCACCGCGGCACGCAGATCGACGTATACCTTCTCTCCCCTCTCGGACCCGATGACGCGCGCTTCAGCTGCAGCGCGCGCGATCTCCTCACCCACGTCGCGCCCGACCTCGAAGCAGCATGCGCCGATGCACGGGCCGATCGCGGCGACGAGACGCTCGCCCTCGCCCTCGCCGGGCCGATGGTCGCGCCCTCGCAGGCGGTCGAGCGCGGCCGCGATGACGCCGCGCGTGACGCCCCGCCAGCCGGCATGGATCGCGGCGATGCTTCCGCTCGCTTCGTCGGCGACCAGGATGGGCACGCAGTCCGCGACGCGCACTCCCACCGCCACGGTCCCGAGACCCTCCCGGGCAACGAGCGCGTCGCCTTCGCGGCCGTTCGCGCCGCGCTCGTCGCTGACCTCGAGAGCGTCGCCGCCGTGCACCTGCCTCACCTGCGCGATGGCCCGACCCGGCTCGATCCCGAGCGCCCGCGCGAGCTCGTCGTCCGTCGCGGCGCGCTCCGGAAAGGCGTGAGCGAACCCCGCCCTCGCGAGGAGGGTCGACCTCAAGAGACCGAGCGCGTCTTTCATCGTCCGAGCATCAATTCACCGCCTGCCGGAGAGCCTCACGGGCCAGGTCGGTGTGCGAAACGGCGTCACGGCCTCGATGATGCCCGGAAGCGACTCGTGATACCACTCGACGTCGCCCCCATGCGCCCGCAGGACCCGTTCATCGGACGCGAAATTCTGAACGGGACCGTTCGCATCCTCCAGAAGATCGGCTCCGGCGGAATGGGCTCCGTCTACAAGGCGATGGAGATCGAGAGCAGCCGGATGGTGGGGATCAAGATCCTCCACCCCAAGCTAGCGAACCGCAAAGATCTGGTCTCACGGTTCGGTCGGGAAGCGCGCGCCCTCAGCCAGCTCTCGCACCCCAACACGGTGCGCGTCTTCGCCTACGGCGAGCTCGAAGACGGTGCACTCTACATTATCATGGAGCTGCTCGAGGGCAAGAACCTGAATCAGTCCGTGCGCACCGAGGGGCCGTTTCCCATGGGGCGCGCGCTCCCGATACTAATCCAGGCGTGCGGCGCCCTCGATGAGGCGCACAAAGCCGGCATCATTCACCGCGATCTCAAGCCCGAGAACATCTTCATCGTCCACGGGGGCGCCCTCCACGATTTCCCGAAGCTCCTCGACTTCGGCCTCGCCAAGGTGGGCGAGAATCAGATGCGTCCCGGATCGGTGATCCTCACGCAAGAGGGCATGGTCTTCGGGACGCCCGAGTTCATGAGCCCCGAGCAGGCGCAGGGAAAGCCCCTCGCTCCCGCGAGCGACGTGTACTCGCTGGCCGTCATTCTCTACGAGGTCCTGACGGGCAAGCTTCCGTTCGACGCCAAGAGCGCGATGGACTTCATCCAGATGCACGTCACGACGAAGCCGATTCCGCTGAACCAGCGCGTGCCAGGGCGCACGTTTCCGCCGCTGCTAGAACAGGTCATGGACCGCGCGCTGGCCAAACGCGCCGAGGATCGCTTCGCGAGCGCGGCCGATTTCGCCGTGGCGATGCACGCCGTTCTGCAGGGGGCCGCCGAGCTCCCGCCCGAGGCGTTCGCCAGCAGCCCGAAGCCCCTCCCGGTCTCTCCCGCAGCGGCGCGGTCGCCGGCGTCTCCGCGACCTCCCGCTTCCGCTTCTGCTTCCGGGCTCGCGCGAACGCCGCCGCCCGGGCTCGTTCGCTCTCCCGCACCCGCGCCTCGCGGACTCCGCGCGGCCAAGGCGAACGTCCCGCTCCTCGTGGGCGTTGCGGTCGGGTTCCTGCTCGTGGGGATCGGGCTCGCGGTCGCGCTGATGAGGCTATTCGGTTCACCCACGCCCTGAGGCGGACGGAGCCCAGCATCGGCCCGCAAGCCGCAGCGCGCGCCGCCCGGCCGGGCTAGGTTCGGCGCATGGCCACGCGCCCGCGCCGCCCGCCCCCTTCTAACGGCGACACGCTCTTCGCCGCATCGGCGAAGACGAGCCTCGAGCGGGGCGCTCCGCTCGCCGACCGCATGCGTCCGCACACGCTCGGCGATCTGGTCGGGCAGAAGCACGTGCTCGGGCCGCAGTCGCTCCTGACGCAGGCCATCACCGGCGACCGTGTGCGATCGATGATCCTCTGGGGGCCGCCGGGCAGCGGCAAGACGACGCTCGCGCGCGTCATCGCGGGGGCGACACGCTCGCACTTCGTCCCCTTCAGCGCCGTGCTCGGCAGCGTCGGCGACCTGCGCGAGATCGTCGCCGCCGCTCGCGATCGTCTCGCGTTCCACGGCCAGCGCACCATCGTGCTCGTCGACGAGATCCATCGCTTCAACAAGGCGCAGCAAGACGCGTTCTTGCCTCATGTCGAGGACGGCACCATCGTCGTCGTCGGCGCGACGACAGAGAATCCGAGCTTCGCCGTCAACGCGGCGCTCCTCTCGCGGTGCAAGGTGTTCCGTCTCGAGCCGCTCGGCGTCGACGATCTCGTCGAGCTCCTCGGGCGCGCGCTCCGAGACGAGTCGCACGGCCTCGGCGCGAAGCACCTCGAAGCCGAAGAGGGCGCGCTCCGTGCCATCGCCGAGGCGGCCCGCGGCGACGCGCGCCAGGCGCTGTCGTCGCTCGAGCTCGTCGCGGACTGGCTCGACGGCGAGGGCGCCGGCCTGGCGAGCGAGGTCGACGCGGCGACCAAGCCGGACGGGGCCAATCAGAGAAAGACGATCTCGCTCGAGGCCGTCGCGAAGGCCGAGAGCCACCGCCCGCTGCTTTACGACAAGTCCGGCGAGGAGCACTACAACGTCGTCAGCGCGTTCATCAAGTCGATGCGCGGCAGCGACCCCGACGCGGCGATCTACTGGATGATGCGCATGCTCTCGGCGGGCGACGACCCTCTCTTCGTCATGCGCCGGATGCTCATCTTCGCGAGCGAAGACGTGGGCAACGCCGACCCGCAGGGCCTCGTGGTCGCGAGTGCGGCGGACGCGACGCTCCGGCGGGTGGGAATGCCCGAGGGGACGTACGCGCTGGCGCAAGCCTGCGTGTACCTGGCGACGGCTCCCAAATCGAACGCTTGCAACGCCGCGTGGCACCGGGCGAAAGAGCTCATCGATCGGCGCGGCGCGCTCCCGGTGCCGAAGAAGCTCCGCAACGCGGTGACCCCGCTGATGCGCGACGAAGGATACGGGGCCGGATACAAGTACGCCCACGACTTCGAAGGGGGGGTGGTGGCGGGCGAGAGGTACTTGCCCGACGAGATCGCCGACGAGGTCGTCTACGAGCCGACCGACCGTGGCTCCGAGGCCGCTGTGCGTCAGCGGCTCGCAACCCTTCGAGGGCAGCGCTCGAAGTAAGGGGATGCCCGCCGGGTCGCGGTCGGGGCGAGCCTCGCGCTCGCTCCCTCAGCCGAGCGCCTGGAGGGCGCCTTCGAGCTCGGACTGGGCATGCGAGTCGCCTTTTGCCCGGGCAGCGCCGATGCCCGCCTCGAGCCATACGCGCGCTTCGGTCGCCCGGCCGGTAGATTCGAGCATCTGACCGCACATGAGATACATCGGTACGTAGTCGGGGGTGCGTGCCCGGAGGGCCTCGAAGGTGGCCAGCGCCTCGATGTGCCGCTCGAGCGACCGGTACTCCATCGCCAGGCCGTACCAGACAAAGGGATCCTCGTTTCCGGAAGACGTCATCTTCACCAGGAACTCGAGGCGCTTGCTGGTGCGCGAACCTATCGAACCCACGTCGGGCCCATTAGCACAGGCGCTCGATGCGGTATCATTGGTCCATGCCGTCGTGCCCCTCCTGCGGAGCCGAGCGTCTGCCCGGCGCGGCGAATGCTCCCTGCCGCCAGTGTGGCCAAGGCGGCGCGCGCACCGCGAACGCGGCGGGCGGCGCGCTCGACTTCGAGCTCGAAGCTCCGAAGCGGGCGCCACCGCGGGCCCAGGTGCGCAAGGTCGAAGAAGTCGAAATGAAGCTCGAGCTCGCCGTCGATCCGCGCTCCTTCTCCGGGGGGGACGTCCTCGCCCGCTCGAAGGCGCTCGCGCCGGTTCAGGCCCGCGCGGTCACGGCGGTCAACGCGAGAAGCGCAGGCGCTGCGTCCGATGCGCGGGCGGAGAACGTTCCAGACGTGGGCGACGTGGCGTTCGACGCCCGGCTCCTGGCCGAATACGGCGTTCCTCCCAGGCATTGGCTCCTCTCGCCGCTCTACGCCTGGCGCGTGCTGACTCGCCAGCGCGAGCTCCGGAAGGTCCTCGTCAGGCGGCGCGAAGAAGCCGCGCGCGCAGCTCACGAGCTGGAAGACGCGCTCGTCGCGTTCGCCGAGCGTTCCCGGCCATTGGCCGAGAAGCATAACGAGTACACGCGCGCGATCGATGAGCTCCGGGGCGCGGAAGACGTGCTCCGCTCGCGGGACCGGGTGCTGGCGTCGGAGCAAGACGCGCAGACGGCGCGCCTGGCGTCCGTCGACGCCCGCCTCGACAAGCTAGAGGCCGAGGTCGCGCACGCGCAGGCCGAAGAGCGTGCGATCGCCGCGGAGCTGGCGTCGGCCCAGGCCGCCCTCGCCCGCGGGGAATCGAAGCTAAAACGCGCCGAGTCCGAGCTGCGATCCGCGCAGCAACGCGAGGCCAGCGAGACGCTCGAATGACGATGCGCTCCGAGCTCGACACGGCCGCTGAAGACCCGCACGCGATTCGCGCGCGCGTGCGCCTCGGCACAGTGCTTCAGGACAAATGGAAGCTCGACGCGGTGATCGGCGTCGGCGGGATGGCAGTGGTGTACGCGGCGACGCACCGCAACGGCAAACGCGTGGCGGTCAAGATGCTTCACGCCGAGTTCTGCCACGATGAAGAGATCCGTTCGCGCTTCCTTCAAGAGGGCTACGCCGCGAACACGATCCAGCACGAAGGTGCGGTGAGCGTCCTCGACGACGACCTCGGGCCCGACGGCTCGGCGTTCATCGTCATGGAGATGCTCGAGGGCGAGACGGTCGACCAGCGCTGGGAGCGGAGCGGCCAGAGGTTGCCGGTGGCGGACGTGCTCTGGATCGCCGACCAGCTCCTCGACGTGCTCGTGGCCGCGCACGCGAAGAGCGTCGTGCACCGGGACATCAAGCCCGAGAACCTGTTCATCACGAAGGCGGGAGCGCTCAAGGTGCTCGACTTCGGCATCGCGAAGGTCTTCGAGCAACGGAGCGCGCGGCAGTCGACGACACGCGCGGGCATGGTGATGGGGACGCCGGCGTTCATGGCGCCCGAGCAGGCCCTCGCTCACTGGGACGAAGTCGACGGGCGCACCGATCTCTGGGCGGTCGGAGCGACGATGTTCATGCTCCTCAGCGGGCGTCACGTGCACGACGCGCAGTCGAGCCAGGAGCAGCTCATCCTCAGCGCGACGGCGACGGCGCCGTCGCTGGGCGCGGTGGCGCCGGCGGTTCCTCGACAGGTCGTCGCGATCGTCGATCGCGCGCTCGCGTTCGATCGTCCGGGCCGATGGCACGACGCGTCCGCGATGCAGGTCGCGGTGCGCGCGATGCTCGAGGCGATCGCGGGGAGCGAACCGGCGATGGCGTCGGGACGTCGGCCGAGCGCGACACTGCTGGGCTCGAGGGCGGGTCGCACGCCCTCCGCCGCGGGTGCGACGCTCCTCGATACCACCGGCCTGAGCTCCGGCGTGGCCGCCTGGGCGGAAGAGCGCGAGACCCGTCAAGTCGAGACCGTGAGGCTTCGCGGCTCCATCGGCGAGGCGCAAGATCGCGTCTCGGTGGCGAAGAAGGGCACTGCCGAGGCCGAGAAGAAGCTCGAGGGAAGCCGCGCCGAGCGAACGTCGCTCGAGCAATGGTTCAGCCGCCAGGTGGGCACGCGGACCGCGGCGGTCGAAGAGGCACGCAAAGACGTGCGACGCGCGCTGGTCGCCATCGCTCATCTGGCGCTCGCCGACCGCGCCGCGTTCGGGGCCGAGGTCGATCCGGCGCGCGAGCAGATCGCGACGCTCGACCGCGCCGCCGAGTCGGCGGCACGTGACGTCGTCGTCCACGAGTCGGCGATCGAGGCGTACGATCTCCCGTCGCTCAAGTTCGGGATCGGGATGCTCGCGCTTGCCGCGCTCGTCGCGCTCGCCCTGCTCATCGCGCCGATCGTGTGGAGGGCGACGCGCGTCGTAGAGCCGCCGCCGGCCATCGGGCACCCCGCCGCGCACCCGTGACGCGCTCGCGGCCGTTTGCTGCTTCCAGCCGCCGGCCGACTCGAGCGCCTAGACCAGAGCTTCGGCCGCGGTCTGCTCGTCGATGACGCCCCGCTCGAGGAGCCGCGAGATGGATATCTGGAACGTTTCCATCCCGTAGGGGTGCGTTCCTTTCTCCATCAACGACTTCAGCGACGGGTTGTTCTCGGGGCGGCGGATCGCCTCTCTGACCGACTGCGACGCGACGAGGACCTCGGCGGCGAGCGCGACTCCCGCGCTGTCGGCGCGGGGGAGGAGACGTTGCGCGATGATGCCCTGCAGGCAGCTCGCGATGCGGAAGCGGTTCTCGGTTGGGTCGCCCTTCATGAGCGCGAGCATGCGGCCCACCGTGCGGATCGCGTCGCTCGTGTGGAGCGTCGCCAGCACGAGGTGGCCCGTCTCCGCAGCCTTGAGCGCAATCTCCATCGTCTCTTCGTCTCGGATTTCGCCCACGAAGATGACGTCGGGATCCTGCCGCAGCGCGGCCCGCAGCGCCGCGGCGAAGCTCGCCGTGTCGATCCCGACTTCGCGCTGGCTGATGCTCGACATCTGGTCCTTGTGCATGAACTCGATCGGGTCTTCGACCGTCACGATATGGAGCGACCGCGTGCCGTTGAGGTGCGCGATCATGCCTGCGATCGACGTGCTCTTGCCGTTGCCGGCCGCGCCGACGACCAGCACCATCCCGTTCTGCTTCTCGACGAGGTCACGAGTCACCGGCAGCGGGAGCTCGAGGACCTCGATCGACGGAATGTCGGTCGGAATGAAGCGCATGACGACGGCAAGGGAGCCGCGCTGCCGGTACACGTTCACCCGGAAGCGGCCGATCCCGTGCGCGAAATACGAGGTGTCGTACTCCATGAGCTGGTCGAGCCGCCCCAGCACTTCGGCGCTCGAGATCACGTGGCGCGCGACGGCGACCGCGTCGTCTGCCGAGATCTTGTCCGTGCGAAAGTAGACGATCTCGCCCCGGATGCGCGCGCCCGGCGGCTGCCCCACCTTGACGTGCACGTCGCTGGCCTTGCCCGCGACCGCCTTCGACAGCAAGGCGCGGAAGAAGTTTTCGTCGGCGTACGGACTCGACATGCGTCAGCTCGGCTCGGCTCTGGCGATCGTAGACGGGGCCGATGGGTGCGTCACGAGTGCTCGATGACCCCGATGTAGGGCAGATTGCGGTACCGCTCGGCGAAGTCGAGCCCGAAGCCCACGACGAAGCGGTCTTCGATGGTGAAGCCGAGGTAGTCGATCTTCACCTGGATGCGCGCCCGCGCCGGCTTGTGCAAGAGCGCACAGACCCGAACGCTCGTCGGCCCGCGCGTTCGCAGCAGGTTGATCAGATGCGCGATCGTGAGCCCGGTATCGACGATGTCTTCGACCAGCAGGACGTGCTCGCCCTCGATGGGCCGCGACAGGTCTTGGGTGATCTGGACGACGCCGCTCGTCTCCGTGTCGACGCCATACGAGCGGACGCCGAGAAAGTCGATGCGCACCGGCAGGTCGATCGCGCGAGCGAGGTCGGCGGCGAAGACGAAGCTCCCCTTCAGGACGCAAACGAGGACCAGCGGGCGACCGGTGTATTCGCGCGTGATCTCGGCCCCGAGCTCGCGCACGCGCGCCGCGATCTCTTCGGCAGAAAGCAGCGTGACGAGGCGTTCGGTCATGGTCTCGTTCGCGTATCGGGCGCTTGCTGGGCCTGCGCGCTCCGGGGAGGTGCGAGAGCCGCCACGCGCGACTCTACGCCCGGCGGGCGTGCGCGCCAACGGGACCGTCAGGGCGACGCGCGAGCCGTGCCTTGCACATCGAGGGAGTGGCCGTCGGTCGTGACCGTGACGGCGCCGTCTCGGTCGGTCCGCCATAGATGCGCGCCGCTCGCGGCGAGGGCCCCGAGGGTAAGCGGATGAGGGTGTCCGAAGCGGTTGCGGCGGCCCACCGAGACGATCGCGTCGCTCGGCGCCACGGCCGCGAGGAACGCCGGGGTCGACGACGTGGCGCTCCCGTGATGGCCGACCTTCAGCACGTCGGCCCGCAGGCTCGGGCGGGCGCGCGACAGGAGCTCGGCCTCCTCTTCGCGCTCGGCGTCGCCGACGAGGAGAAGAGCGCGCACTCCATAGGTAACGCGGAGGACGAACGAGTTGTCGTTCGGGTTGCGGTCGGACGACGGCCCCGGGCATGGGGCCAGTACTTCGATCGACACGCCGCCGATCTGCCGTGAACCGCAAAGCGCGTCGGGTCGAACGATGCGAACGCGGCGGCTGCGCATTGCATCGAGGAGCGTCGCGTAGCCGCCGCCGAGCTGTTCCTGCTCGCCCTGCCCGGTGTCCCACAGTGCGCCCACGGTGATCGCGTCGAGGCCCGTCACGAGACCGCCGAAGTGGTCGGGGTGGGGGTGCGTCAGCACGGCGAACGCGAGCGCGTCTCGGCGGCGCGCGCGGAGCTCCGGCGCGAGGACGCTCTGGCCGACGTCGATGGGGCTGCCCACCAGCCCGCCGCCGTCGATCACGATCGCCTCGCCGTCAGGGAGATCCAGGAGCGCCGAGTCGCCCTGGCCAACATCGAGGAAGGTCGCTCGCAGGACGCCGTGCGGTACTCCCGCCCGTCGCGCGACGCACTCGAGCGACACGAGCGCCGCGGCGCCCAGCGTGACGAAAGCGGCGCGGCCGGGCGGCCGCAGGGCGATCGCCGCGAGGGTGACCGCGATCGCCGCAAGCTGCCACGGGGTCGGCTCGGGTACTTGCGCCGTCAGGGCCGGCGCCGCGAATGCTCGGGCGATGGCGCGAACGAGCGCGAGCGCGCCCGAGGCGACGGCCGCGCACCCGGCCTCGGCGGCGGGCCAGCCTGCCATCCAGGCATGTACGAGACAGAGCGGAAGCGCAGCCGACTCGCCGAGCGGCACGGCGACGAGGTTGGCGAACACCCCTCCGAGCGGAACGGTGGGCGCGAACCGCGCCAGGATCGGCACGCACGGGACCGACGCCGCCACCGTCGTCGCGATCGCGCGCGCCACGGCGCCGAGCCGGGGCGGGACCCGTGACTCGAAGACGACTGCGAGCGGCCGCGCGAACACGAGGAGCCCAGCGGTCGCTCCGGCGGAAAGGGCGAACGAGAGATCGAACGCGACGAGCGGCTGCGCGATCGCCATCGCGCCCATCGAAAGGCCGAACGCTCGCGTCGCGTCGGTTCGCCGGCCGAGAGCACGCGCCGCGAGCGCCGCCGTGGCCATCCACGCCGCTCGAAGCGTCGAGCCCCCTGCGCCTGCGAACTCGGCGTAGATCCACGCCGTCGGGATGCCGATCCCGGCGGCGAAGCGCCCGACATCGAACCGGGCCGCGAGCCACTCGATCCGCCGGAACACGCCCTCGAGCACCCGCACCGCCACGGCGAGGACGAGCACGAGGTGCATCCCGGACACTGCGAGCAGATGCGAGAGGCCACTCGCCCGGAAGGCTTGGTCATCGGCGGGCGCCAGGTCGCTCTCGCCGAGGACGAGCGCCCGCGCCATGGGCGCCACGTCCGGGTCGAAGGTGGCTTCGATGCGGCGCCGCACCTTCGCGCGAGCCCGGTCGACCACGGCGACGAGCCCCGAGCCGGGCCGTAGGACCCGGACGTCGAGCGTACCCCCCGTGCGGACGACCCCGCGCAGTGCCTCGGAAGCTCGAGGGTCGCCGGTCGCCGGGTTCCAGAGACGCTGCGGCGGCGCCAGGGTGCCGACGAGCTCGATCTCGTCGCTGCGCGCGAGGTCCGCGGGGCCTCCATAGAGGGTCGCGCGACCGGCCCAGGGCACGGCGACGCCGTCGCACGAGACGCCGTCGAGCTGGGCATCCCACTTCAGCGTGCCGCGGAGCCCGACGGGCGACGAGTCGACACGGCCGTGCGCGCTGCAGCGCGCCGGCTGCGGCAGCGCCAGATCGGCCCGGGCGCGTTCGACCTCGTGACGCCTCACGGCTGCGCAGGCCCGGGCGACTCCGCCCCCCAGTGCGATCGCCACGATCACCGCCGCCACGGGCGACGCCCGCCGCGCCCGGAGCGAGAGGCCCACGATGGCGGCCGCGGAGGCCGCCACCTGCCAGGGCGCGACCACGGCAAGACCGCCAGCGCCGAGCGCGACTCCTGCAAAGAGGATCCCGTCGACCGGCTCGACGACCCCCGCGTCCTTCGCGATTCGCATCATTGGCCGCCCATGTCGAACGTGTCCCGCCGGGGTTGCTGGGGCCGTGCCGGCATCAGGTGTGTGTACTGCGACGGGCTTTGTGGACCCCGCGAGCCGGCCCGGCCGTTCGCTCGGTGGCCCCGGACAGGCGCGGGCGACGTTGTCGGTCGCGAGGCCTCCGCGTACGCTGTCAGGGGATCATGAGCCAGCGGTTCATACGGTGCCGCCACTGCGGCTTTCCTCACGACGGGGGCGAGGTCGTGTGCCCGTCGACCGGCAAGGCCATCCGCGGAAAGACGCGCAGCGCCGGGGAGATCTTGCCGCCCGTGGCGCTCTCCCGTTTGCCGCCGAAGCCGATGGTCCCCGTTGCCCCGCCATCACGGCCGTCCCGGAGACCGCCGGCCCGCGTGCTCATCGGCAAGTCGATCGGGGGTCGATACCTCGTGCGCAGCCTGCTCGGCGAAGGAGGAATGGGCACGGTCTACGAGGCGGAGCACATCGCGCTCGGCCGCTCGGTCGCGGTGAAGGTCCTGCACTCGGCTCAGGCGCTGAAGAAGGAGGCGATCCGCCGCTTCGAGCAGGAGGCGCGTGCGGCCGGCGCCATCGGACACCCGAACATCTGCGGCGTCACCGACCTCGGGGCGCTCGACGACGGCAGCCCCTACATGGTCATGGAGAGGCTCGTCGGCGAGACGCTGGCCGACCGGGTGGCTTCCGAGCGCGGGCTTCCCTTCGAAGACGTCATCGACATCCTCGTCCAGGTGCTTTCGGGGCTGGTCGCTGCCCACGAGCAGCGCATCGTCCACAGGGACATCAAGCCGGAGAACGTCTTTCTGACCGCGCGCGTCGGATGCCCGCCGCTGGTCAAGCTGCTCGACTTCGGCGTCTCGAAGATGATGGGCGACTCGCCGGCGGGCTCGCGCAAGGAAGACCTGACCCTCACGCGAACCGGAATGGTCATGGGCACGCCCTATTACATGGCTCCAGAGCAAGCTCGAGGAGAGCGCGATGTAGACGCGCGGGTCGATCTCTACGCCTGCGGCGTCATCATGTACGAGTCCCTCACGGGGAAGCGGCCGTTCACGGCCGCCAACTACAACGCGCTCCTCATGCAGATCCTCTCGGGCACCCCGCGCTCGGCGCGCGACCTCCGGCCGGCGCTACCGGTCGCTTATGGCGCCGTAATCGACAAGGCCATGGCCCGCAAGCGCGAAGACCGCTATGCGACGGCCGCGGATTTTCAGCGTGACCTCAAGCGCCTCCGCGATCGTCACAACACGCCCCACAGCTTGCCGGCGTACGAGGACCGCCCGCTCCCCGAAGCGGGCTCCGTGAGGCGCGCGCGTGCGGCCGAGGTGTCCAGGGGCTCTGTCGAGATCCCGATCTCCGAGGGGAGCGAGACCGGTCTCTTCGTGATCGATCCCACCGAGGTTCATCGGCACCCGGCCCAGGATCCGTACGAGCCGGACGCGCGAAAGGGATCGAGCGACGACGGCAACGGAGACGACGAGGACCCGACCCAGCTCATGGCCCCGATCAAACCCCGGCGCTAGCGCCGGGGACGCGATACGACGGAGCCGAGCTTTCCGTCGATGCTCTTCTCTTCCCCAGGGGACGATTTATATTGCCGCCGATGCACGGAGATTCGAGAACCAACGAACCACGCGACGAATCGGTCGCGGGAGATCGCGCAACGCCCGTCGACGCGCCGGAGGCCGCCAGGAGCGAGGCTCCCAGAGAGGGGGCGCCAGCCGACTCGTTGGCCGAAACCCAGGCCGAAGCGGCGCGCTTGAAGGACGCGCTGCTGCGAACGGCGGCCGATTACGACAACTTCCGCAAGCGAACACGTCGGGAGCTCGAAGAGGCGCGCCGCAGCGGCCGAGAAGACCTTCTCCGCACCCTCCTGCCCGTGTTCGACAACCTCGAGCGCGCAATCCAGAGCGGCCAACGAACGAGCGACGTGAAGGCTATGACCGAGGGGTTGACGATGGTCGGCCGTCAGTTCACCGACGCGCTCGGCCGCGAGGGCATCGCCCGGGTGGCCACAGTCGGCCGGGCCTTTGACCCGAGCGTCCACGAGGCCATCCAGCAGGTCGAGACGAGCGAGCACCAGGCTGGAACCGTGATCGCCGAGGTTCAACCCGGGTACACTCAGGGGGAGCGCCTCCTCCGAGCCGCGATGGTGGTCGTGGCCCGCGGAAAGGCCCTTGAGGCGGCGAACGGCGAGAGCACCGACGAGCCGGCGAATTGACGCCATAGGGGATGATGGGAAAAATCATCGGGATCGACCTGGGGACGACGAATTCCTGCGTCGCTATCGCCGAGTTGACGGCGACGGGAAAGCTCGAGGTCACGATCATCCCGAACTCCGAGGGGGCGAGGACGACGCCCTCGATCGTAGGCTTCGCGGCGAGCGGCGAGCGCCTCGTCGGCCAGGCGGCGAAGCGCCAGGCGGTGACGAACGCCGCGAACACCGTCTATTCGGTCAAGCGCCTGATGGGGCAGAAGGTCGACCATCCCGAGGTCAAGCGGCAGGCCGAGACCGCACCCTTCAAGATCTTCGGCGCCTCGAACGGCGACGCGTGGATCGAGGTCGGCGGCAAGAAGATGTCGGCCCCCGAGGTCAGCGCGATCGTACTGATGCGAATGCGCGAAATCGCGGAGTCTTTCGTTGGCGAGAAGATCACGGAGGCCGTGGTGACGGTCCCCGCGTACTTCGACGACGCACAGCGTCAAGCCACGAAAGACGCCGGCAAGATCGCCGGGCTCGACATCAAGCGAATCATCAACGAGCCCACGGCGGCCGCCCTCGCGTACGGCATGGAGAAGAAAGAGGCCGAGCGCATTGTCGTCTATGACCTCGGCGGCGGCACGTTCGACGTCTCGATCCTCGAAATTAGAGCCGGCGTCTTCAGCGTCAAGGCGACCAACGGCGACACTCACCTCGGCGGCGAAGACTTCGACCGATGCATCGTCGACAGCATGATCGAGCGCTTCCAGAAGGAGCACGGCGTCGATCTGCGCGAGGACAAGATGGCGCTGCAACGCCTCAAGGAGGCCGCCGAGAAGACGAAGCACGAGCTGTCGTCGTCGTTCGAGACCGAGATCAACCTGCCGTTCATCGCCCAAAGCGCCAGGGGCGAGCCGCTGCACATCGTGCGTAGGATGACGCGCTCGGAGCTCGAGCTCCTGACCAGCGATCTCATCGAACGGACGCTCGAGCCATGTCAGAAGGCGCTCGCCGACGCGAAGCTCACGCCGTCCGACATCCACAACGTGATCCTCGTCGGCGGGATGACGCGAATGCCCGCCGTTCAGAAGACGGTGAAGCAGTTCTTCGGTAAGGAACCGCACAAGGGTGTCAATCCCGACGAGGTCGTCGCGGCGGGCGCCGCCTTGCAGGGAATGGCCCTCAGCGACGACAAGGTCGAGGTCCTCTTGCTCGACGTGACGCCGCTGTCGATGGGTGTCGAGACCGGTGGCGGCGTCTTCACCCCGCTCATCGGCCGCAATACGACCATACCGACCGAGAAGAGCGAGATCTTCACCACGAGCGTCGACAATCAGTCCTTCGTACCCATCCACGTGCTCCAGGGCGAGCGGAAGATGGCCGCCGACAACCGCAGCCTCGCGCGCTTCGAACTCGCCGGCATTCCGCCCGCTCCTCGCGGAGTCCCGAAGATCCAGGTCGCGTTCCGCATCGACGCCAACGGCATCGTCAGCGTCGAAGCCCGCGATCTCGGCACCGACAAGGTGCAAACCATCCGCGTTAAATCGACGAGCGGACTCTCGCAGCAGCAAATCGATGGCTTTGTCGCCGACGCCGACAAGTTCAAAACCGCGGACGAGCTACGCCGGGAGCTCGCCGACGTGCGCAATCAGGCGGAAACGCTTCTCTACACCACGGAGGCGGCGCTCGAAGGATACGCGAACCTCGTCGACGCGCGCATGCTCGAAGATACGCGCACGCTGGCCGAGGTCCTTCGCAAGCTGCTCGACGGCCCGGGCGATCTCGCCCAGATCCGCGACGGGTATCAGAAGCTCGAGACCCTGACGTTTGCAATTGCCGAAAAGCTCTACGGTAGCGATTCCCCGCCCGTCGAAGGGTAGTCGCGAAGAAAGGGCGCTCCTGCCGCGAGGCACGGAGCACCCTTGGGGGGGAAGCGCGCGCTCGTAGCGGCGCAGGGTCGCGCTGGAAACGCGACCGAGTTGCGCGCCTGAAGCGCGCGACCCGTTTCGCGGCGGCGCGATTACTGAATGAGATCCTTGAGGGCCTTGAGGGCCGTCGCGCGGACCTTTTTTTGAGCCGGCTTGCCCTTGATCGTGATGGGCTGCTTGGTGAACGGGTTGATGCCGGGGCGATCCTTCGTCGCCGGCTTCTTGATCGAGCGGAGCTTGAGGAGCCCCGGGATCACGAACTCGCCGTTCGGCTTGCGGAGCTCTTTCTTGATGAGCTCAGTGAGACCGTCAAAGACGCGACCGACGCTCTTCTTATCGAGCTCGGTGTACTCTGCGAGCTCGCCAATGACCTGCGCCTTCGTCAAACGCTTTGCAGACATTTCGGGTTCCTCCTGTCGATTCCGACCGACGAAATCTGGTTGTCCATCGCCCGCCAACGCCAACGCCGGCGGTGCGTCGAAGCGGTGCGAGCGGCATTTCAACGCCCGTGGCAGCTTCGACGCAAAACGACTAGCACCCTGATTTCGCGCTCCGCAAGGGAAAAACAGCCAGTTTCGTGATTTCGTGAGGCGCTTCGCCGATGCCGCCCCTGCACCCACACGGGGCGCGGCGCGGCGCGGCCCAACCTGGACAAACGAAACCTCGTGTCCTTACGGACCCGTGCGGGAAGGCCTTCGCGCGCTCGAATCGCCATTGGCGTGTGACAGACTTACCTTTTGAGCGACCTTTTGAGCAGCCCTCTGCGCGAGCCCACCAGCGGTCTCTTGACGCGGGCTTTGACGCGCGGCGCGATGGCCTCGGCGGCAGCGCAGAGGCGGTTCGTCTCTGCACGCATGCGCCGGTCCTCGGCCGCGGTCTCGTGGTCCCAGCCGAGGAGGTGCAGGAGACCGTGCGCGAGCAGCATCGTCACCTCGGAGCCGAGCTCGCGCTTGCGCGCTTCGGCCTGTCTGCGCGCGGTCGGAATGCTCACGACGACGTCTCCGAGGAGGCGATCGGATGGATCGCCGAGCTCGCCCTCGCGCTGCGAGAACGCCAGCACGTCGGTCGGGCGATTCTTCCCCCGATAGATATGATTGAGCTTCTGGATTTGATCGTCGCCCGTGAGCAGAATCGAAAGCTCCCGGTCTCCCATTTGAAGTGCGTCGAGCATGGCGCGCGCGCGACGCGCGATGTCTGCGCGCGAGACGCCCGGGTGCCGACCGTCTTCGACGATCACCCTCACCGGCATCTTGGACATTCCGGGCCGGCGATGCCGGAGATGGGGAGCAGCTTCATCACGGGAGTCGTGGAGGGAGTCTGGCCGCCGCCTTACGCTCGGGCGCCGGAGGTGTAAAGAGGAAGGCGTGGATTCCGCCTGCGTGATCGTGCCCGCCCTCGACGCCGCCGCCACGGTCGGCCGGGTCATCGACGACCTGCACGCGTCGCTCGGCCTCACGGTGATCGTCGTCGACGACGGCTCCGGCGACGCTACCGCCGAAGTGGCGCGCGAGCGCTCGGCGGTCGTGCTCAGGCAGCCGACGAACCGCGGAAAAGGCGCGGCGATTCGCGCTGGACTGCGCGAGGCAAAAAGGCGCGGGCACCTCATGGCCGTCACGGTCGACGCCGACGGACAGCATCCGGCGGCGTCTGCGCGGATCGTGCTCGAGGCGAGCGCCGATTCCCGCGCGCTCGTGCTCGGCGTTCGCGACCTCTTCCGCGACGGAGCGCCCCCGAGCAATCGCTTTGGAAACGGGGTCTCGAACTTCTTTCTGTCGCTGTTCGCGCACCGACCGCTGCTCGATACGCAATGCGGCCTCCGCCGTTACCCCGTAGAGGAGACGCTCGCTCTCAAGGCCAGGGCCGACGGCTACGCCTTCGAGGGCGAGGTCGTCCTTCGTTCTCTCGCGGCCGGGTTGCCGCTCGTCGAGGTCCCGATCGCCGTCATGTACCCCCCCCACGGCCAGCAGCTGAGCCACTTTCGCCGCGTGCTCGATCCGACCCGCATCGTGGCGACGGTCGTGCGAACGGTCGTCGAGCTCCGGCTCGGAGCGCCTTGAACCTGGCGAGTCGTACGCCCTCGAGGTGGCGGACGCGCCTGCGCAAGCACGCGCGCTGGCTCGTGCCACTCACGTGCCTCGTCGGGCTGGGTCCACTCGTGCACGCCGCGATCGCGCTCGGGACGAGCATCCCGGCGCCGGCCGTCGTGTTGCCCGGGCCAAGCTCGACGCGGGCGTGGGTCCAGGACCGCGCGGGCATCACCCGCGTGTACCTGCAGGGCTCGCCGGAAGGGATCGGCGCAGCGCACGGGAGGCTGCTCCGGGACCGCATGCTCTCGGAAGAGCGGGAGCTCTGGTTCCAGTACGAGGAGCACGTCCCGTGGTGGATCGCGCGCGTCGGCATCGAAGATTACAGCCGACTTCGGTTCAGGCACGTGGATCGCGGCGTCCCCGAGCCGAGGAGGCGCGAGCTCGCGGCGGAGGCCTCCGCGTTCCAGCCCGATCCGTTCGCCGCTCGAATGGCGACCTACCAGCGCATGATGTTCCTCTACGCCCTCTACGACATCGCGCTGCCGCTCGAGCACTCGCCGCTCATCGGGTGCACGAGCTTCGCGTTCGACGAGGGCGCCACCGCCGACGGACATGTTCTCCTCGCGCGCGCGTTCGACTTCGAAGCCGGCGATCTCCTCGACCGGGACAAGGCGGTCTTCCTCGTACGCGAAGACGGCGCGATCCCATTCGCGAGCGTCGCGTGGCCGGGCTTCGTCGGAGCGGTCACCGGCATGAACGCCGAGGGCGTCGTCGTCGTCGTTCACGGCGCGCGCGCCCGGACGCCCGTTCCCGAGGGTATCCCGGTGGCGTTCTCGCTCCGTGAAGTCCTGCAGGGCGCCCACGACACGGCCGAGGCGGTGCGGATCCTGCAGTCGCAGTCGATCATGGTGTCGCACATCGTCTTCGTCGCCGACCGCGAGGGCCACTTCGCCGTGGTCGAGCGCGCGCCCGGCGTCCCCGCCTTCGTTCGCGACGCGAAGAGCCACGGCACCATCGCCGTCACCAATCATTTCGAGGGGCCCCTCGCGGACGATCCGAGCAACCTCCGCGTCCGGGAGAACAGTTCGACCCTGCCCCGCCGGGCACGGATCGATCAGCTCCTCCAGAGCGTCGCGCCGCACAGCGTGACCCCGGCGGGTGCACTCGAAATGCTGCGCGACCATCGGTGTGTCGGCGATGACGCGTGCACCCTCGGCGACCGTCGCGCCATCGATGCGTTCATCGCGACGCACGGCGTCATCGCCGACGCGACCGACCGCATCCTTTGGGTGAGCGCGGGCCCTCACTTGCACGGCCGGTTCGTGAAGCTCGACCTCCGGAGGCTCCTGGCCCCGGATCTCGATCCGCCGGGACCCGAAGGCGAAGACGAGACGATGCCGGAAGACCCCACGACGAGGGGCGGCGCGGTAGGAGCCGTTCGATGATCCTGTCGCGACGAAGCCTGCTTGCCGGGTCGGCGAGCCTGCTAGCCGGGTCGGCGGCGCTGGCGACGACCCGTGGCGCGCGCGCGTCGGGCGCGATCGACGACCTCCTGGCGCGCGTCGCCAAGGCGCGACAGCCGGTGCGGACGCTCAAAGGCCCATTCACGCAGACGCGCACCATCGGCCTGCTGTCGACCGACGTCCGATCGGTGGGGTCACTGACGCTCGTCCGTCCCGACCGGCTTCGCTGGGAGCTGGCGCCCCCCGACGCCGTGACGTTCTGGATCGGGCCCGAAGGGCTCGCCTACCGAAGCCCGCACGGCCAGGGGAGAATGCCCGCCAGCAGTGCGCGCATCGCAGCCTCTCTTCAGGATCTGCACGCGCTCCTCGGCGGCGATCTCTCGCGGCTCGCCGAGCGCTGGAGCCTGGCGGTCCTGCGCGACGACTCGAGCGGCGCCGAGATCGAGGCGCACGCCAGGGCGCCGGTCTCTTCGGCGGCGGCCTCGAGCTCTCCCGGAGGCACGCGCACGATGCGCTTCGCGCTGGCATCGGATCTCGTTCGACCCACTCGCGCTCTCCTCGTCGAGGGTGAAAACGACCGGACCTCGATCGAGTTCGGCGACCTCTCCATCAACGCTCCGGTCGACGAGTCGGCGATGCGTCTGCCGTCCTGACCGCGCCCGCTCGCGCGGCTCCAGGACGCTCGCGGTTCCTGGCGCGGCCCCATGGCGAGGCGAAGGCGGCTAGTATCCCGGGGATGAGCGCCGAACCCCCGAAGCAACGGCTGCTTCGCTTGCTGCGCCGAACCAGCAAATCCTCGGGCGGCGCGCGCGGGAATGGCGAGCGTTCGACAGCGGACGACAGCGCCCTCTGGAGCGCCCACGAACGCGCGCTCGTACGCGCCCGCGACGCCGGCTCGGCGGCCCAGCGCATCGCGTCGACCGCCGCGCGCCAGCGGGCCGCCATCGACGCCGTGGCCGACCGGACGCACGCGCTCTCCTCGCGGGCCGCCGAGCTCCAGGCAGGATTCGCGCGCGTCCTCGACGCCTTCGAGCGTCTCGGGCTCGTCGCGCTCAACGCGGGGCTCGAGGGGGCGCGGCTCGGCGAGACCGAGGGTCGCCAGCTCGGGCTCGTGAGCGACGAAGTGCGAGCCCAGTCGTCGCGCGGCGCCGACGCGGCGCGCGAGCTCGGCACGGGGATCGGTCAGCTCGCAACCGAGCTCGCGGTGCTCGAGTCGAACGTGAACCAGGCGCAGGTCGTCGTGGCCGAGGTCACGCAGGACTCGGCTCGCGCAGCCGGCGCGGCGAGCGACGCCGAGGCGGCGCTCCTCGACATCGGCGAGCGAGTCAAGAAGGCGACTGGCAGCGATCCCGAGGCCGTGCGCGCGATCGCCGAGGCGAGCGAGAGGGCGCGCGCGCTCGTGGCTTCGCTGGCCGCGCTCAGCGGCAAGGTGCCGCGCACCATGCTGATCAGCGCGCTCCGTCCGGCCATCGAGCCGCTCGCGAGAATCCTCGCTGACGAGGAGCGAGAGGCCGAGCCCAAGCTCGAATGACCACCGCGGATCCGGAGCTCTCGCGACTGCTCATCCAGGAGCTCGAGCGCCACGTGGTGACGCTCGAGGTCCAGCCCCGCGACGCCCCGAGTGCGCAGCGAGCCATCCACGCCCTCCGCGGGAGCGCCGGGCTCGCCGGGGAGCGAGAGCTCGCTGCCGCCCTCGAACGGATCAACCGCCGCACCCGCGAAGGCGACGGAGGCGCATTCGACGAGGCCGCGACCCTCGTGCGGACGGCCATCGAGCGCCTGAAGGCCGGCGAGCCCGCCGTGGAGGCGCAGTGGCCGGTGCCCCCCGACGACATGGTCGTGCGTCCGCTCGACCCGCTCGTGCGAGCCCAGTACGCCTCGGAGGTCGCCGACCGGCTCGCGCGGATCGACGACGCGCTGGCGACCGGCGACGACCCGATCGAGGCCGCGCGCACCGTGTATCGCCACGTGCACACCATGAAGGGCGCGGGCAGCTCGGTGGGCGACGAGCCGATGAGCTGGTTCTGCCACGGGCTCGAGGAGCGGCTCCGGGTGGCCGACTCGAAAGATACGGCGCGCGCGGCGATGCAAGAGGTCGCGCATTGGCGGGTCGTGCTCGGCGCGCTCCTCGACGAGCCCGAGACGGCGCTCGAGACGCTCCGTTCGCGCCGCCGTCCTTCGCAGCTGCCGCTCAAGGGTTTGCCCAGCGGCGCTCCGCAAGCCTTCGACTCCGACCCGCCGCGTCTTTCCGGCTTCGACGGAGCGACCGCCACGATTCGCGTGCCGGCGATGGACATCGATCGCCTGCTCGAACGCCTGGACGTGATCGAGCGCGCTCGCGAGCGCATCGGGGCGCGCGTCGAACGCGGGCACCGAGCCGCGGCCGCGATCCGCGAGCAACGGTCGTCCCTGGTCGAAGCGCTGCGCCTAATCGGGCCTCCCCGACCGTGGGGCGCGCCAGCCGCCGCCCTCCGCCGCGTCGAGGCGGTCGCCGCCGCCCTCGGCATCTACAGCGACGAGTTCGACTCGGGCGCCTCGCGCCTGAACACCGTGGAGCACGTCCTCCGCGACGGCGTGACCGACGCCAAGAAGCAGCTGTCTGCGATGCGCCAGACCACCGTGGGGCGCATGTTCGGCCGGCTGACGACGGCCATCGAGTCCGAGGCGCGCCGCGGCGGGTGCGCCGTCATCGTGAGGACGCGCGGGGCCGACGAGACGATCGATCGGCGCATCGCCGAGCACCTCATCGAGCCGTGTCTGCAGCTCGTGCGTAACGCCGTCGCGCACGGGATCGAAGACCCCGACGTGCGCATCGCGCTCGGCAAGCCCGCCAGCGGGACCATTGCCCTCACGGCGCGCAAGGTGGGCAATCGCCTGGGCCTGACGATCGAAGACGACGGAGCGGGCGTCGACGTCACCGACGTGCGCGCGAGAGCGGTCGCGGCGGGCCTCGTCACGCCGACGATCGCGGAGGCCGCCGACGACGATACGCTCCTGTCGCTTCTCTTCCTGCCTGGCTTCTCGACCCGCGCGTCGAGCGATCTCCTCGCCGGGCGAGGCATCGGGCTCGAGATCGCCCGCAGCGGAATCCAGCGAATGGGTGGCGCGATTCGCCTGTCGAGCCGCGCGGGTGAAGGGTTCAGCGCGCGCATCGACGTGCCGATCGACACCGGGCTGGTGACGATGCTCTGGGTCGTCGCGGGCGGCGACGAGTTCGCGCTTCCCGCGGCCAACGCGCGGCGCGTGCGCTTGAACGACGGCGCCGACGCGGCGCGCATGCCGCACCTGCTCTCCTGCCTCGACGGCTCGGCTCGCGAGCGGGCACGGTACGTGATCGACCTCGACTTGCACGACGATGCCGGCAGCGAACCACCGGCGACGGTCGGGGTCGACGCGGTGGGGCGCGCCGAGGAGCTGCTCGTGCGGCCTCTCGGTCCGCTGGTGGCGGGCGTCGGTCCGTTCGCGGGCGTCATCGTCCGTGGCGACGGCTCGCTTCGGTTCGCGATCGACGCCTGGGCCATCGCGCCGCGGGCTCGTGCTTTCTCTGCGGCGGCGGGCTCGATATCCGCGCCCCCGATTTCGGGGCGGCCCTGAGGTACGCTCCTTCGTCGTGACGGTCCGCATCGAGCCGATGACCGACGGCGACGTCACGTCCGTCGTCGCGATCGACGGGCCGACGCCGATGAGCGACGAGCAGCTTCGGGCCGAGCTCCTGCGGCCGTGGGCGCGCTCGTGGGTCGCGCGCGAGGGCCCTGACGTCGTCGCGTTCCTCGTCGTCTGGCACGTGGCCGACGAGCTCCACGTGCTCAACGTCGCGACGCGCGTCGACCGGCGACGCCGCGGCCTCGCGCGCGCCCTCATGGGTCACCTCGTCGCGTACGGTCGCGCCGGGCACGTGAAGCACGTCTTGCTCGAAGTGCGCCGCTCGAACCTCGGGGCCATCGCCCTCTACCGGGCGCTCGGCTTCTTCGCGATGGGCTTGCGCTCGCGGTACTACCCGGACGACGAGGACGCGGTCGAGATGGTGCTCGCGTTCGACGTCGAGACCGGCGAGATCGTGCCTCACCCCGACGAGGTCAAGCTCCCCGCATGACGAGCTCCGCCGACGCGACCCCGAGAACCTTCCCGTCTTTCCCCCGTCTTCCCGCCTTCCTGTTCATCTCTCGGGCGAGGCGCGCGTCGTGTGGGGCGCGCTGAGTGAGGGTGCGGGAGCGTTCGTGTCGAGGCGATGCTACGAACAACAGGCTCATGAGACGCGCCGGTCTCTTGCTTTGCTCGGTCCTCGCGGTGTGCGCAGCCGGGCCGGCGCTCGCGCAGCCGGTCGCACCTCCGCGCGCGGCTCCTGCGGCCGCGTCCCCGCTCGCCGCAGGGCTGCAGGCCGCGGCCGCCTCGGACTACGTGGCCGCCGAGAAGGCGCTGCTCGCGATCATCGCGACTCAAAGCTCCGACCGCGCGGCCGCGCTCGGCGCCCTCGCTCGGGTCCGTCTCGAGCAGGGGCGCTTCGACGAGGCCGACAAGCTCGCGCTGCAAGCGGCGGGGAGCCCCGATCAGCGGCTCGTGGCCACCGCGCTCCGCGGCGAGATCTTCGCCGCGCAGGGCAAGGTCGACGAGGCCCTCAAGCTCCTCACGCCCAGCAAAGACGCGCCCGGGGTCGGCGGACGGCGCGTCCGCCTGGTGCTCGGCGAGCTGCTCGTTCGCGCCGGGCGCCGGGCGGACGCCGAGCCAATCTTGCTCAAGTTCGCCGACGAATACGGGAGCGACGCCATTGCGTCGACCGACGCCGAGGGCCTGGCGATGGTCGGCCGCGCGATGCATCTCCTCCGGCACCCGAAAGACGCCAACCGCGCCTACAACGAGAGCGAGCGCGCCGCGACCGGGGCCTCGCAGCGCGTCGAGACGCTCCTGTGGCGCGCAGAGCTCTACTTCGACACCTACGATCCAGGGCACGCCGAGGAGACGCTGCTCGAGGCACTCAAGATGGCGCCGCACCGGGCCGACGCGAACGTGCTCCTCGGGCGGGTGAAGCTCGAGGAGGCGTTCGACTTCGACGCCGCCGAGAAGCTCGCGAAGGAGGCGGTCTCGGTGAATCCAGCGCACACCGGCGCGTTCGCGGTGCGCGCCGGCATCGCGCTGCGCGACACCGACCTCGCCGCCGCGAACGCCGCCATCGCTGCCGGGCTCGCGATCGATCCGAACGATCTCGAGCTCTGGAGCATGCGCGCGGCCGCGCGGTTCCTGGCCGACGACAAGGCCGGCTTCGAAGCGGCCAAGCGCGAGGTCTTCGCGCGGAACAAGGAGTTCAGCCAAGCTTACGGCATCATCGGTGACTTTGCCGAGTGGGAGCATCGCTACGACGACGTCGTGGCCATGATGAGAGAGGCCGTCGCCCTCGACCCGAAAGACAGCAAGGCCTGGGCGCAACTCGGGCTGACGCAGACGCGCGCGGGCGACGAGGCCGAGGGCGTGAAATCGCTCGAGGCGGCGTGGAAGGGCGATCACTTCAACGTGCGCGTCTACAACACGCTCGAGATGCTCTACACGCGCTGGATTCCCCAGCTCTACGAGTCCGGCCGGGAGGGCATCTTCAACGTTCGGTACCCCAAGGACGAGAAGGCCATTCTCGAGCGCTACGTGCCCCGCATGCTCGGCGAGGCGTGGGGCGCGATGAAGATTCACTACATGTTCGCGCCCGCTGCGCCGGTGGCCGTCGAGATGTACGCGAGCCGCGAGCACTTCAGCGTGAGGACCAGCGGCCTCCCGAGCATTGGCATCGAGGGCGTTTGCTTCGGCCACGTGGTCGCCGCGATGAGCCCCAGGAGCGAGCCGTTCAACTGGGGCAACGTGCTCTGGCACGAGCTCGCGCACGTCTTCGCGATCCAGCTCTCGAAGTATCATGTGCCTCGCTGGTTCACCGAAGGGCTCTCCGAATACGAGACGATGATCCGCCGGCCCGAGTGGCAGCGCGAGCTCGACCCCGAGCTCTACACGGCGTTGAAGAAGGGGGCTCTCCCCGGCGTGATGGCGATGAACACGGCCTTCACGCACGCGTCGGGCGAGTTCGACGTGACCATCGCTTACTACGCCGCGAGCCAGATGGTCGCGTTCACCGCCGACCAGTTCGGCTTCCCGAAGATCACGCAGGCGCTCGCGCTGTGGGGTCAAGGCAAGACCACCGACAAGGTGCTGTCCGAGGCGTTCGGCGTCTCGCCCGCCGAATACGACGCGCGCTACCGCGCGTGGCAGACGGCGCGTCTCTCCCGGTACGACGGCCAGTACCTGTTCGACCCGAAGTCGATGTCGGTCGACGACGCGAGCGCCGCCGTCGCGGCGTCGCCCCAGAGCGCCCCCGCCCACCTGACGTACGCCGTCGCGCTCTTGCACGCGAAGAAGATGGACGAGGCGAGTCGCGAGCTCGACGCAGCGCTCAAGCTCGACCCGACCGATCGCGACGCCCATTTCGTGGCGGCCAAGCTGGCCGGGTCCGCCCACGACGCCGACGGGCAGGAGAAGCATCTGCGCGCCATGAAGGCCGCCGGGGCCGACGGCTACACCGTGCAGATGGCGCTCGCAGGGGTCGCCGAGGGCAGGCACGATCCGCCGGCGCTGCGCGCGGCGCTCGAAGCGGCCCACCGCTTCGACCCCACCCAGGCCGACCCGCTGAGGGGTCTCTACGATCTCGCCAAGGCCGACAAGCGCGACGGTGACGCGCTCTCCGCGCTCCGCGAAGTGGTGCGCCTCGACCAGCACGATCGCCACGCCTACAAGCTGCTCCTCGAGACCCTCGTCGCCGGCAAGCGCTGGGACGAGGCGAAGCGCGTCGGCGAGTCGGCGCTCTACGTCGACGTCGAGAGCGCAGAGATGCACGTGAACTACGCGCGCGCCCTCTCCGCGACCGGCGATCACGGCGCGGCGTCCTACGAGCTCGAGAGTGCGCTCTTGTGCGATGCGAAGCCCGCCGAAAAGGCGACGGCCCTCGCGCTCCTCGCGGCCGAGCGCGTGGCGCTGGGCGACGTCGCTGGCGCCCGTGCGCGCCGCGACGATGCTCTGAAGCTCGACCCGACCAACGCCGAGGCGCGCGCGCTCAAGCTCTGAGGGGCGCGCGGGCCTCGCGCGGACCGAGCGCAGAAACCTCGCGGCAATAGAGAAAGGGGCATCATGCCCCTCGATGCCGGACGCGTCTTCCCCTGCGGCTCGACTCGACGACTTCGGCGCGACCATGCCCGCCCGCTATCGAGAGTCCTTCGATCGTGCGGCCATCGACGAGCACGCCGCGATCGCGTCACGCCGCGGCGGCGCCCCCGCTCACGTTGAAGTCTGGCGACGGCTCGACGACGGCGTCACGGTCGTGTGCGTGGTGGCCGACGATCGCCCCGGGCTGCTGTCTCGGATCACCGCGTCGCTCGTCATCCACTCGATGGACATCGTCGCGGCGCAGGCCTACACGCGCGTGTCGCCGGCCGGCACCGGCGAGGCGGTCGATCTCCTCTGGCTCCGGCGCATCCGGGGCGGCGGCGGCCGCCTCGCCAGCGCCAGCCTCTCGGATCTCGAGTGCACGCGGATCGCCGACGTCCTTCGGGCACTCGTGACGGGTGAGATCTCGGTCGACGCGACCGTCGGCGGCATCCCGGTGTCCGAGCCCCGCGTTGCGTTCGCGACCCGGATCGCGTTCAGCGACACGCGTGACGGCCCCATCGTGATGACGATCGAGACGTCGGACCGCCCCGGTCTCCTGCTGGCGATCACGCGCGCTCTCTACCGGGCGAACGTCCAGATCGTCGCCTCCGACGCATCGACCGACGAAAGCCGCGTCGTCGACCGCTTCACCCTCCTCGAGCTCGACGGGACGCCGATCGGCGAGAAGAGGCGCCGCGCGCTGCAGACCGACGTCCTCGCCGCCGTCGACGCCGTGTCCCGCGGCACCCGCTGACGGTGCAGACCGCGGGTCAGAGCCCCTGGGCGAGCGCGCCGTCGCGGCGGGGTTCGGCGGCGCCGACCCAGAGGCCGAGGGAACGCCCGATGGCCGGCGCGTCGGCGAGGTGCTCGACGTCCTTGGTCTCGTGGCCCATCGATTCGAGCGCGCGCCGCACGTCGTCGGTCAGCGCGTGCGGCTCGAGGAACAGGACGTCGGGCGAGTCTTGCTGATGAAAGCGCGGCGCGCGCACCGCGTCGGCCGCGTCCATGCCGAAGTCGAGCGCGTTCGAGAGCTCTTCGAAGACGGCCGTGATGATGCGCGACCCGCCGGCGGCGCCGAGGACGAGATCCACCTGACCGCCGGGCCCGAGCACGATCGTCGGCGACATCGACGACAGCATCCGCTTGCCCGGGGCGATCGCGTTCGGCTCGCCTTGCACGAGACCGAACATGTTCGCGGTGCCCGGAACGCTCGCGAAGTCGTCCATCTCGTCGTTCAAGACGAAGCCCAACCCGGGGACCGTGGCGCCGCTCCCGAACCACGCGTTGAGCGTGGTGGTCAGTGTGATGGCATTGCCCTCCGCGTCGACCACGGCCATGTGCGTCGTGTGGGGCCCTTCGCCGGTGGCTTTGGTGCCCGGGAAGAGGTCCTTCGTGGGCGTCGCGTGGTCGAGGCGGATGGTCGCCCGCTGCGCCGTCGCCCACCCGTCCGACAGGAGCTCGCTCGTCGGGTTCTGCACGAAGTCGGGGTCGCCGAGCTTGGCGTTGCGCGCCGCGAACGCACGTCGCATCGCCTCCGCCGTGACGTGCACCTGCTCGGCAGAATGCCACCCCATGGCATGGAGGTCGTACGCCGATAGCAGGTGCGCGATCATCGCGCTGGTCAGGCCGCCCGACGACGGCGGAGGCATTCCGAAGAGGGTCCGGCCGCGGTACTCGAACTCGATGGGGGTCCGCCATTTCGCGCGGTATCCCTTGAGATCGTCCTGCGACACGAGGCCCCCGCCCTCCTTCATGGCGCGCGCCACGGTCTCCGCCACGGCCCCCTGATAGAACGCGGCCGGCCCCTCGCTCGCCACCCTGCGCAGCAGGTTCGCCAGGTCCGGGTTGCGCCACGTCGATCCGACGGCCGGCGGCGCTCCGTTCGGGAGGAAGAGCGCCGCGGAGGCGGGGTACCGGGCGAGCCGCGCCTGCACGATGGCGATCGTCTTGCCGAACGCTTCGTCGACCACGAACCCTTGCTCTGCCAGGCGAATCGCCGGCGCCAGGAGCTCGGCCCAGGTCTGCTTCTTCGAGCCGAGCGTGTGCCACGCCTCGTAGAGGCCCGCGATGCTGCCGGGGACGCCGCTCGATCGCCATCCGTCTCGCGAGTCGCCCGTCGGCTTGCCGTCGGCTCCTACGTACATGTCGCGCGTGGAGACCGCCGGCGCCGTCTCGCGAAAGTCGAGCGCGTACGATTTGCCCCCGACCCTCGCGATGAGAAAGCCACCTCCGCCGATGTTACCGGCCGTCGGAAACGCAACGGCCAGGGCGAAGGCCGTGGCGACCGCCGCGTCGACGGCGTTCCCTCCCGCGGCGAGAACGCCCACGCCCACCTGCGTCGCCAGGGTGTCGTCGGTGACGACCATCGCCCGGGCCGACCGTGGCGCGGGAGCGCCCTGCGGGTAAGGCCACCCCGCCGGAAACGGCGGCGCCGGCGACGCGGCCGACGCGGCGGCCAGTGGCTGCGTCGCGCTGATCGGCGCGGGCGCATTCGGCGCACCGGCTCCATGGCCCGCGCCGCAACCGCCGCCGGCCGCGCCGCTCAGAGCAAGCGCCACGAGCACGGCGTGCGGGGCGCGGCTCGAGGGGTGGCCAGGGAGAGCGAGAGCGGTCTTGGGGCGGGGCAGCGTCATGCATGTGCTCCTTAGCGCGAGCGCCTCGCACATGCCTCGCCGCGGCCCCCGTTTGCCTGCTCGGGCGCTCGCCGGAACGCGTGGTATCTTTCGATATGGCTCACTCGTCGGGTCCGAACGCGCGGCCGATCCCCCTCGATCTCATCGAGAAGCTCCCGAAAACCGATCTGCACGTTCACCTCGACGGCTCGCTCAGGCTGTCGACGATCCTCGAGCTGGCCGAGCGCCAGCGGATCGAGCTGCCGGCGCGCGACACCGACGCGCTCCGCGAGGCGATGCACCTGGGCCAGAACTGCGGCTCGCTCGTCGAGTACCTAAAGGCGTTCGACGTCACGCTGCGGGTCATGCAGACCGAAGAGTCGCTCCGGCGCATCGCTTACGAGCTCGCCGAAGACGCCGCGCGAGAGAACGTCCGCTACATGGAGGTGCGGTACGCGCCGATGCTGCACACGCGCCGCGGACTCAAGCTCACCACCGTGGTCGAGAGCGTTCTAGGCGGGCTGCGCGAAGCGCAAGACAAGCTCGGAATCGAGTCGAACATCATCATCTGCGGGATCCGGAACGTCTCCCCCGAGCACTCGCTCGAGATGGCCGAGCTGGCCGTTGCATACAAGAGCCGCGGAGTCGTGGGCTTCGACCTCGCGGGGGCCGAGTACGACCACCCGGCCAAGCACCACAAGGCAGCCTTTCAGCTCGTTCGCGACAACAACATCAACGTGACCATCCACGCCGGCGAAGCCTATGGGCCCGAGTCGATCGCGCAGGCCATCCACGTCTGCGGCGCCCACCGCATCGGCCACGGCTGCCGTCTGCGTGAGAACGGCGATCTCCTCCACTACGTGAACGACCACCGCATCCCGCTCGAGTGCTGCCCGTCGTCGAACGTGCAGACCGGCGCGATCCGCGACCTGGCAAGTCACCCGCTCAAGCTCTACATCAACCTCGGTCTTCGCGTGACCGTGAACACCGACAACCGGCTCGTCACCGACACCACGGTCAGCCGCGAGCTCTGGCTCTGCCACACCCAGATGGGGCTGACGCTCGAAGACATCAAGCAGATCATCCTGAGCGGCTTCAAGAGCGCGTTCCTGCCGTTTCACGTGAAGCAGCAGTACCTCCGCAAGGTGAGCGAGGAGCTCGCCGCCTTCTCGAGCGGCGCCGAGGCGCGCTCGCCGGCCGTCGGAATCGCCGTCACCGCCTAAATCGACGAGCGTTGACGAGCGATCTTCGATCACGCTCGCCCGATTTATTCGCCCAGGTTTAGATTCGCTCGAGTCCCGCGAACGGCGTCCGGGCTCGATCCAGGCTAGGCTTTCCCGCCCCGGAGGTCTGATATGCGCGTCGCACCGGCTCCGAAGCCGAAGCTCCTCGTCTTCATCATCGCATACTACGCCGAGGCGACGCTCGAGTCGGTCCTCGAGCGCGTGCCGCGCTCGGTCTTCGACCAGTACGAGTGCGAGATTCTCGTGGTCGACGACGCCTCCGAAGACCGGACCTTCGCCATCGGTCGCGCATACCAGCGCAGTCACCCGGAGATGCGGATGACGGTGCTGCGCAACGAGTACAACCAGGGCTACGGCGGCAACCAGAAGGTCGGCTACGCGTATGCGATCGCGCAGGGGTTCGACTTCGTGGCGATGGTCCACGGCGACGGCCAGTACGCGCCCGAAGAGCTGCCGCGGCTCCTCCAGCCCCTTCGCGACGGTGAGGCCGACGCGGTCTTCGGCAGCCGCATGATGGACCGGTTCGGCGCCCTCAAGGGCGGGATGCCCGTCTACAAGTACGTGGGCAACAAGATCCTGACGACCGTCCAGAACGCGATGCTGGGGACGCGACTCTCGGAGTTCCACAGCGGCTATCGCATCTACTCAGTGAAGTCCCTCGAGCGGATCCCGTACCGGCTCAACTCCAACGACTTCCACTTCGACACGGAGGTCATCATCCAGCTCTTGAACGCCGGCGAGCGGATTCGCGAGCTTCCCATCCCCACGTACTACGGCGACGAGATCTGCCGCGTGAACGGGGTGAAATACGCGAAAGACGTGCTCTGGGCGACGGTACAGAACTTCGCCCATCGCTCCGGCCTGCTCTACCAGCGTCGATTCGATCCCGCGATCGACGACAACGCGCACTACGACGCCAAGCTCGGCTATGCGAGCAGCCACACCTACGCCCTCGACGCCGTGGCGAAGGGCTCGAAGGTGCTCGACATCGGGGCCGGGCCGGGCGCACTGACGCGCGAGCTGCGCAAGAAGGCCTGCGACGTCAGCGTGGTCGACCGGCACGCTCCCGGCGTGTCCAGCCTCGACGTGAAGGTGATCATCCAAGACCTCGACGAGCCGCCGAAGTTCGACGCGCGGCCCTACGACTACCTCCTGATGCTCGACGTGATCGAGCACCTCCGGGACCCGGAGCGGTTCCTCGAGCAACTCCGGCAGCAGTTCGAGCACGAGCCGAAGAAGCTCGTTCTCACGACACCGAACGTCGCGTTCGTCGTTCAGCGCCTGATGCTCCTCGGCGGACAGTTCAACTACGGCAAGGCCGGCATCCTCGACCGAACGCACACCCGGCTCTTTACCTTCCGCTCGATCCGGCACCTCTTGCGAGACGCGGGCTTCCGGATCAAGTCGGTGAAGGGCGTTCCGGCGCCGTTCCCCAAGGTCCTCGGCAACGGTCTCGCAGGGCGCGCGGCAATCGCGGCGAACATCGCCCTGATCCGGCTCAGCAAGACGCTCTTTTCGTACCAGATATTCATCGAGGCCGAGAGCACCCCAGGCGTCGACTTCCTCGTGCGCGACGCGGAGGTGCGGAGCGCCGTACGCGACGCCGCCGCGGTCGCCGGCGCGCCCCAGAACGGCGCGCCCGCGAAGATCGCGGTCACGTCTTCGAGCACGCGATAGAGACGAGATCGGCCGCAGCGGCCAGTACCAAGTGGCCCCCCGTTCAAGACGGGCTGCCGTTCTCGCCTCCGGATCGAGCCCCGGGCACGACGCCGTGTCGATGGGATTCGAGAAAGCGCAAGTTCACGAGCTCTGATTCAGCGCTTCTCGCTGAGCAAGAGCATCTGTTTGCCAAATGCCCACTGGAGGGGTCGGGCGGACAGATACGTGCGCACCAGCCAGCTCCATTGTGGAATCGCGCTCTTTGTGGTGTAGGGCAAGAACCGCGACCGCACCTCGCGCACCCTGAAGCGCGCGACCTCGAGAGCCTCGGCCATGCCCTTCTCTGTCAGCGGCAACGTGTGATCGAAGAAGTCCCAGAATGCCGCCCCCACGTGACGAACGTTGGGTTGAAGGATCAGGAGACGCCCCCCCGGCTTCAGGACGGTGCGTATGGATTCCAGCACGGCGAGTAGACCCTCAGGCCCATGGAGGTGCTCGAAGACATTGCTCGCGAACGCCAAGTCGACGGATGACGGAGCAATCACTGTATGAAGTTGAGCGAGCTCGATCTGATGAACTTCGACCCCGGGCGCTGCGCGGTGCGCGGTGTCCGGATTGATATCGACTGCGATTCGCTTGGCAGCTCCGATATGGTTGATGAAGTCACAATATCCGGCGCCCACGTCGAGAACCACGTCGGTATTCGAGACGTAGCGCACGAAGAATGACGAGCAAAGAATCCGCCAAAGTCTCGCTTTCTGCACGCGCTCTGCGTCCGGAAACCGATTCGCGTAGAGCCTGTCGATGCTCGTGCCCAGGCCGGGGTGCTCCGCAGGAGCTCTCTTCTCCGTCACGCCTATCATGCAGGCCTTTCCATCTGCCGATCCACGCGGGCCACGATAGCGAAGCCCGCGCCTTGTGCAAGAGCCTGACCCGCTTGACTTCGTATCGACGCTTGCGCGCGACACTGGCGTGCACTAGTTGAGGGTGGTGTCGCCTCCGATCGCACCCGTCAGTTGCTCGGCGAACGAATCGCAAGACACCGGCCCGGTCTCGATCGCCTCGGCAGCTGACGGGCGCGGACCACCGAAGGGGCTCCGATGCTCCGTGGTGGTGCCCGTCTTCAACGAGGGCGCCAACATCGGCCCGTATTGCCGTGCCCTGGTCGCCTGGGCGGAGACCGGTTACGAATTGATCGTCGTCCACGATTTCGATGAAGACGACACGCTGCCGGCGCTCGCCGCGCTCCCGGCGAACGAAAGGCCACGCATAGTTAGGGTCGTGAAGAATGAGCTCGGGAAAGGGGTTCGCTATGCCATCGAGGTGGGTATGCGAGCGGCGCGGGCGCCGGTCGTCGTCGTCAGCATGGCCGATCTCTCGGACGATTTCTTGAAACTGTCGGAGCTCGTGGACCGGGCCTCGCGAGGCGCGGCGGTCGTCTGCGCAAGTCGGTATTCGCCGGGCGGTCGGCAGGTCGGCGGCCCCGTCTTGAAGGGCTTCCTGAGTCGAGCCGCGGGGCTCTCGCTGCACTGGTTCGCTGGCCTTCCGACTTCCGACCCGACGAATAGCTTCAAGGCGTACCGGCGCGACTTCCTCGAGCGGACGCAGATCGAGAGCAAGGCAGGGTTCTGTCTGGGCCTCGAGCTGACCGTGAAGGCGCACTTCGGGGGTTACCGGGTCGAGGACGTCCCCGCTACGTGGACCGATCGGATTGCCGGTGATTCCCGCTTCAAGCTGCTGCAATGGCTACCTCACTACCTCGAGTGGTACGTGTGGGCCTTTCGGCAGCGCTACGGTCGTCGAACACCGTTCTAGCGACCGGGGCCCAGGGGCGCCACGACGCGAACGACGACTGGAATCCGCCGCCGATCCTTGGCGCAGACACGGCGGGCAGACCGGCTTCCCGCATCAGATCGTGCCCTCCGTGACCTCCCTTTGGATCCAGGGAATGACCTCGTCCAGCATGCTCGAGAGCGACGTCGTCGCCTCGTAGCCTAGAAGCTCTCTCGCCTTGCGAACATCCGGGACGCGACGCTGCACGTCGTATTCGAACGGCTTGTCGCTCACGGTTCTGAAGGGCTTGCTGCCCTTGTAGACCTTGTCCCATATGGCTCGCCCGAGCTCGAGCACGGTGGTCGATTCCTCGGTAGAGATATTGAAGTCCTGGTTGATCGCCTTCGGATGTTCGACGCACGCTGCGATTCCTCTGGCGAGGTCGCCCGCGTAGGTGTAGTGCCGCACCTGGTTGCCCTCGCCGAGGATATGCAGCGGGTCCTGCTTCTTGAGGACCTTCTGGATCAGATCTGGAACGACGTGGCTCATCGCCAGCTTCACGTTTCCGCTGAAGATCTCCTTGCCACCTAGCGCTCGCTTTTCACCTGTTCCGACGCAGTTGAATGGTCGCACGATTGTGTATGGAAGCTTGTATTGCTCGTGTGCACCACGGGCGAAGTATTCGCACGCCAGTTTTTGAAAACCATACGTGCTGCTGGGTGGAGGGCACGCGAGCTGATGCCCCTCGGGCGTCGGGAACACAGTTGCGTTCTCGAACACCATGCTGCTGGAAAGTACGGTGACCTTCTGAAGCTTTCGTTGCTGATAAGCCCAGATGGCCGCGTCGAAGCTCGCCGCGAGGATGCGCTCGTTATCGGCGAGGAGATCGTACGCATATTCGTGGAAATAGCTAATACCCCCGATTCGAGCAGCGCCCGCGACGAAGTGGTCACAGTCCGCCACTAGCTCGCGGAGCAAATTCGAGTCGATGCAGTCCCCCTCGCGGAACGTGAAGCGGGGATGATTGTCGTAGCTCTTGGCGACGCGTCCATACTTGGAGAAGTTGTCGACTCCAACGACGGCGTACCCACGTTCTAGCAGTTCTTCGACGAGGTAACCGGCGATGAAGCCGGCCGAACCCGTGACGAGAATTTTCTTGCCATTGTCTTGGATCATGCCCCGACCATCTAGCCCAGGATGTTCCAGACGTCCATGACCACGACTTCTGGACGGATTCGTAGTTGCTTGTACGCCTTGTGCGGCGTGCCTATGACGAGGGCGTCGGCTTCGGCCAGCACCTCTTCGAGGGACACCAAGGAGTCGTCCTTGACGTAGGGGTCGGTGCAGAGGACGCGAGCGGCCCGCAGGTTCAGGATCTTCTTCAACTTGTACGAGAGGCTCGAGCGACCGTCGTCACTCTCGGCCTTGAAGCCCATGCCCAGGACGCCCACGGTCTTGTCCGCGATGGGAACCTTCTTCGCCAGCTGCTCGACGACGAAGGCAGGCAGACCTTCATTGACGAGCATCGCGGCGTGGCCAAGGAAGAACTGATTTTGACTGAACGCCGCGAGCTGCATCGTGTCTTTGAACAAACACGGACCCGCTGCGAACCCCGGTCCCGGTATGCCGGCGAGCCGCGGGTAGTTGTGTCTGCTTCCCTGCAGAATGCGGTTGAAATCTAGACCGTGGTGTTCCGCGATCATGTAAAATTGATTTACCGTGGCGAACTGGATGTATCGCCAGGCGTTGGCGAGGAGTTTGGCCAGCTCGGCCTCCATCGGCTCCATCACGACCAGGTCGTCGTTCATCGAGCCGAAGAGGGCGCGAACGGCTTGAGCCCCGCGCTCGTCGAACGAGCTGACGATCTGAGGGAGCTCGGCGAATTCGCGCACACTGTAGCCTTGCGCCACGCGTTCTGGACAGAACGTCACGGACATATTCAGACCGCGCTCGCGAAGCCAGCGTTGAACCTTCGCTGATGTCCCGGGATAGACGGTACTTCGGAGCACGAGGACCTGTTCGTCGTTGAAGAACGGCAAGCAGCGCTCGAGTGCTCGGGGGATGGCCTCGAACGAAGGATTCAAGTGCTCGTCGACGGGGGTTCCGACGATGAGGACGATGATGCGGCAGCTTGCGAGTGCGCTCGGATCGGTCGAGCAAACGAGAGAATCGTTCGCAAGACCGGCGGCCAGTAGCTTCTCGGCACCCTCCTCGAAGAAGGGCATGACGCCGGCCTGCACCTGCGCGACAGCATTCTCGTTGATGTCGTAGATGAGGACGCGCTTCTTGCTCGCAAGCAGAAGCGCGAGCGGCAGGCCAACGTGGCCGCATCCGCCGATGACGCCAACGTCGAAGGTGAAAGTTGGAGAGCTCATTCGTTGCCTTGTCCGGGCCGGCCTCGACGGCCGGCGTTGTCTGTCAGGCGGTCAGTGTGTGGTCCTCGCTTGCACGCTCGTTTGGGCGTCGGCGTCAGCTCAAGTCCGGGACGAGGCCCTGTCCAAGCGGGCGGGTGACGCCGAGCGAGAGCGCTGCGTCCGGCGTCAGGCATCTGGCAGAACAGGCGTGTCACCCCCTGACGGGCTATCACATTCCCGTGGCGGATGCTGAGCGCATCGCCAGCCTCCGCGAGCACGTCACCCGAGGGAGGACCTCGCCCCGGGCGGTTCGTGGCGAAGAGGCTCCAGCCCTGGCCGAGAGGCTTCATGGCGCACAGCGGTGGGAAGGCTCATGGTCCACCGCGTGCCCGTCGTCGCATCCCGCGCCAGACGACGGAGCGTCGAGCCTCTGCTCGAGCGGCACGTTCTGATCCGAATCTGATGTTCGCATGCCGAATTTGGCCGCCGCGGCGTCGCGGGTAGCAAGGGCGACCGGGCGAGAAGACGAGGCTCGCTCGTCCCAGAAGCTGTCTAGAACGCTCGCGGAATTGTCCTCGCGTAGAAGGGCGCCTTCCGTATAAGGGGGGGGCGCTTTCGGGCCTTCCTGGCCCCGTCGGCCGCGGGGAGCGATACCATGCGCACCAGCTCAGCAAGACTCACCGAACGGCTCGCGCGAGTCCCCGTCGCCGCACTGGTGTTCTCCGTCCTCGGCATCCAGATCACCGCGTCGCACCTGACGGCGCCGCTCGGTTTCTACGACGAGGGACTGCTCGTCACGGACGCTTTCTTGCTGAGCAAGGGGCAAATTCCTTACCGTGATTTCTACGCCAATTACCCACCGGGATCGTTTCTCCTCGTGCGGGCATGCAGTCTCGTTTCTGCGGGAGCGACGATCCACACCATGCGGGTCCTCGCCCTCGGAATTCGAGTCGCGGGTGCCACGCTGGCGGCCATCATCGTAGGGCGCTTGACCAGGGGGCGCGCTCGCGTCGCTGCGTTCGCAGCCGTGCTTCTTCTCCAGTCGCGAATCGAGCTGACGATGTATGCCTACGTCACGGCGGTCGCGCTGGCTCTCGGCGGCGTCGTCGCGCTCCCGACCAACACCTCGCGCCGGGGGCGATTCACGGCGAGCGGCGTGCTCTTTGGCCTGGTGTCGTGGTTTCGCCACGACCTGTTCATGTATGGAGCCGTCGGCGCAGGGGTGCTGGCTCTGTTCGCGCGACTCGCAGGCCGCCCGATCGTCGCGCGTTTGCCGCGCGAGGCGCGCCGCTCGTTCGCCGTGGGCTTGCTTTCTGCCGTACTGCCGTTCTGGTGCTTCGTCCTGCTCTCAGGGGGACCCAGCCAGGTCATCCACGACCTCGTGCTAGATCAAGCGAAGTACACTCAGCCGGCCCGCGTCATGCCATTGCCCTCGTTCAAGGGAGAGCAGGGAGTCGGCTTGTTCAACTGGACGATCCCCGGTTATCTCACCGACTACGTGACCCTCGGGTTACTCGCCCTGGCCTTCGCCGCCGCGTTGGGCGCCGCCCACGTCGTGCTGCAGGTACGCCGTAGGACGAGCCGAGACGATCTGACCCTCACGACCGCGTTTCTTCTCGCGATCTCCGTCGCCACGGCTCCCCAGGCGCTTCTCCGCACGGACTGGGCGCACGTGGGTTACGGCGTGCCGGCCACCGTCGCTTGCCTGTTCGGCGCTCTTGGCGCCATCCCTGCGTTCAGCGAGTTCCTCGTCTTGCTCGCCTTCTTGCCGTTCGTGGCGAGCCACCCCGGGCTCATCGCACCGGGGGAGCTTCTCGCGCGTCTCAAGACACGGCCCGATGAGGACTTCATTCCCCCCGATCGGCGCGCCGTCAGCGCCGCGATTCATCGCCTCGCCGGACCAGACGACCGGATCTTCGTGGGATGCACCGCGCACACGCGCGTCATCGTCAGCTTCGTTTCCGTCTACTACGAGTCGCGCCGGTTGGGCGCCACGCGCATCCAGCAATTCGACCCGGGAATCGTGACACGCGACGACGTACAACGGCGGATGATCGAAGAGATCGAATCGCACCATCCAGCGGCGGTCGTGCTCGCCGACGGCTGCTACTGGAACGAGCCCAACGCATCGAGTAACCTGGGCTCGGACCGGCTCGATCGCTACATCGCGACACACTACGTGGCCGTCGAGCAGGTCGGCGCCTATCACATCATGCGCCCGCGCTAACGGCGTTCGAGGATGGCGTTCGCCGATTCGGCCTCGTCTCCCGCAGCGCCGGATGATATCCTGGCGACACACGGCGTCCTGACCGGCGTCCTGACCGTTCGACGGCCAAGGCGAACGTGGAGGAAAGGTTCCGGTGGCGTGCTCGTGGGCTCCCGCGGGCCTCGTCGCCCAGGTGCGGAGCCTGCGGTTGAAGCGAAACGCGCGGTCGACAGGGCGGCGATAGGGTCTCTTTTGGGGCTTCGGAGCGCGCCGGCCCGCGCTCTGCAGGAGCCCAGGTGGGAATACCGCGCCGGGAAGTCCGCACGCCAGGATCTTTACGGGAGCGCACGGATGAGCGCGGCCGCCGTGACCGGCCAATCTCGCTCTCGAGCGCGCGAACGGCCGTTCATTTGCATGACGTCGACGGGTCGATCGCCATCAGCTTGAGGCGATCGATCGGGTTCAGTCCCTCGTCGAGCGTGGCGATCGAGTAGAGGCGCATCCCGTCGAGCAAGAAGGGCGGCGGGTGCGGATCGCACATCGTGACGATCCGCGCGTCACCCTCGACCAGGGGCGCCCCGCAGCTCGTGAGGGGGTCGAAGTCGGCATTCGCCTCGAACGCGGCGAGAGACTGGTTCTCGCCGGGGCCCCATACGCCGCTGCCGGGCCGGAGGGTGAAGGACACGCAGTGAGCCTGGGGCATCGCGAACACCATCCCCGAGGCGAAGCCGCAGTCGGGCCGCCAGTCGTCGAGGTGCATGTGCACGGGATGCGGACCGCGCGGCTCGTTGCACTTGAAGCGCCTCGGCACCCCCGGGGTCGGCACCGCGAGCGCGTCGATCTCGGTCACCTTGGCCAGGAAGGCCTTGCGATCGACGGGATGGGAGATGCCCGCGGGCCAGCCCGTCCACCCGGCGTTGTAGAGCGCGACGGCGCCCGCGAGCGCCAGCTGCGTCGACGGCACGAGCCCCGGCTGCGCGCGCTTCCTGAACCAGTCGACCAGGGCGATTCCCACGCAGAGGAGCGCCGCCGCGAAGGCGGGGAACATGTCGACGAGATAGCGAGTGACCAGGTTGCCGGCGCGCATGTAGTAGAGGAAGAGCGCGATCGCAGGGGGCAGCGCCCAGGCCGCGATGACCGTCGCGCGCTCGTCCGCGAGGTCGCGGTCGCGCCGCCACAGTCGGTACCGGAAGAAGCGCCAGCCGGCGATCGCCAGCGCCGCGAAGAGGCCGGCCAGAACGACGCGGTCGTAACCCGGCGAGTAGTACTCGCGCCATCGCTCGCCGGCGACGTACGGCGCCACGCTGGGCGGGGGGTCATAGGTCTGCCACGTCACTGGATCCAACCGGAACGTGGTGGCGTACATCTCTTCAGCGGCGACCTTGAACGGCACCCTCGCGAACGACGTGCCCCAGCGGAGCAACCGATTCACGAACGGTCTCGAGATGCAGTTCGCGTAGCCGCCGTTGAGCGGCGACCCGAAGCGAAGCCAGTTCCCGAGGAAGTAAAACGCGCTCACGGCGCCGCCTGACACCAGCGCCGGCACGAATCCGAGGGCCCGCAGACGCCGTCTGTGGGCGATGACGAAGACGAGGACGACCGTCGACAGGCCATAGCCGGTGAGCGTGGGCCTGATGACCGTCGAGAACGCCGCCGCGCCGCAGACGAGCGCGAGGCGAGCCGGCGTGCACCGGTGCAAGATCGCGAGGACGCCGGCGAGCAGGAGGACGCTCCACAGCGCGCCGGTGCAGATCGTCTGGTCGTAGATCAAGAAGCGAGCGCACAGGAGGCCGATGAACGTGGGGAAGGTCATGATGAAACCTGCCGCCGCGCAGCTCGCGACCAGGGCGCTCGTCTCCTTGCGCGACGACGCGTGGAGCGCGCGCGCCAGGACGAACGTCGTCGCCGCGTAGAGGATCAGGAACCGAACGCGATCGGGAAAGCCCGGAGCGCCGAAGAGGAGGCCGAGGAGATGAAACGGCGCCGCGAGGAGCGGTACGCCGAGTCCCCAGACCTGGTGCATGCCGTTACGACCCCAGACGTAGTCGTTCCCCGCGCCCGAGGGGTGGGGGACGAGCGCCCAATGCCCATGGAGCCATGCGCGCACCTGGAGATACACGTACGGCTGGGCCTCGGCCGCGTCGTCTTCGTACCAGTCGCCCCACTTGGGAATGAAGTTGGCGCGAGAGTACAGGTAGAACGTGCACACGAGCGCGGTGGCGGCGTAGGCGAACCAGTCGGCCTGCTGCCATACGGAGCGGAGGACGCGGCTGGCGCGGCTCCCTGGCGACCGGTCAGCTCCTTCGCGGACACCCACGATTTCGGCCGCGGAGGATGCGTGGCCGATCCTTCGATGTCAAGGCGGCAGACCGTCGGCAGGCAGCGCGCCGGCGCTCTCCTGCCCGCTCGCGCCGGCCGACGGAACGAACGCGCGCTCGGGAAAGACGTCGCCGCGGGCGTCGTCGACGGCCGACCGGTTTGCACGCGGCTCGCGCGCGTCGCCCTCGAGCGCGCCGTCGCGAAAGACGATCCAGCCGCCGTGACTCGGGATCCGCGGTCCCGGGAGCAGGATCCCGACGAGGTTCAGAGGATCCGACGCCCGAACGCGCACGACCTCTCCCGTGCGCTCCGTTCGCCGGATGCGCCGCAGGCCCTCGAGCGCCTCGGGCAGCGCGTATTGCTCGCCGATGAACCCGGCGACGAACCGCCCGCCGCGAACGAGGCCGCGCGCCTCGAGGAGACGGAGCGCGCGCAGGACGTCGCGCCACGGGACGGCGAAGCTTTCGCGCGCGACGAGCTCGCGAAAGACGACGCCGTAGCGCGCGAGCAGCTGCTGCGCGACGCGATCGGCGATCGCGTCGGGCAGCGTCGGCCCCTCGCCCGACCCCGGCGGCTCGGCTCGTTCGAAGAGAGACCAGCGCCCCTGCGCCGCGCGCCGGCCGCTCCGCGCCGAGCGCCCCCCCGCCAGCAGATCGCGGAGCGGCTGGAACCCATCGCCAGCGACGAGGCCGCGCCCCACGAGATCCCACAGGGCATCGGCGAGACCGGCCGGCGTCAGTCCGGCCGCGACCGCGAGGTCGTCGGGGAAGAGAGCCCCGCGCCGCCGCAGCGCCTCGTACGTCGCGACCGCGGCCTCGGACGCGGGCGCCTCGGCGGCGCCGCCCGTGCGCACCGCCGCGAGCAGCCAGCCGAGATCCCGGCGCGCCGCGATCGTGATCGGCGTGGCCCGCGACGTCGAGCCCATGGCGGGAGACGTGACCGCCGAGCGACGCGGCGACAGACGACCCCACGCGACCTCGCCGCCGAGGCACAGCTCGTCGAGCCACTCGCCCCGGTACCCGGCGACGCGCGGCGCGAGCACGTCCTTCTCCCAGGCGGCCGCCGCGACCTCGAAGCCCTGGAGCATCGCGATCGCGTCGCGAAGCCCCGCTCTGCCGCCGGCGCGGGTTCGCGGGGCCAGGTGGTGCCGCTCGAAGAGGTACCGCAAGAAGTCCTGCGCGCTCACCGGTTCGATCTCGGCGCGCAGCCGGTCCATCGTGTAGCGGTGAATGCGAGCCAGGAGGCGCCGGTCGCAGAACTGCTCCCCCGCCGCGTCTTGACCCGGCGCGGCGCCGAAGCGGCCGCGAAGCACGAGGCCCTCGCTCTCGAGCCTCGCCGCCGCCGCCGCCACGTCCCACTCTTCGAGGTCGAGCGCCGCCGCCAGGCCGGACGCGGTGAACGGCCCCGTGATCTCGGCGTGTCCGCGCAGGACGACCAGCACAGCGTCTGCGCGCGGAGGTCGCGGCCCGTCGAGCGAGGCGGGCACATGGAGCCGCGGCGCGTCCGGGTACAGCGACTCCACGACGCGCGCGCGCTCGATCGCGAAGGCCAGCGCGCCCACCCGTGCGGCGCGCCCCGCCGCCACGAGCTGCCCGAACCACGTGGCCCACGAGCCGTCGGCCGGCAGCCGCGCGACGATCATGCCGAGGAGCACGTCGTGGAGCTCGTCGGCGTTCCGGGGCTCGGGCCGGGCCTCGGCCGCGACGCGGGAGATGGCCTCGGGATCGAGCGCGCCGAGGTCGCGCTGGTGCTCGGGCAACGTGCGGCGAAGCGACAGCGCGCGCACGCGCCGCTCTTCGAGAGGGGCGTCGTCGAGGAAGGCATACGGCTTCGCGTTGAGCACCTCGTGCGAGAACGGCGACGGCTCCGTGGTGTCTCGCGCGTGAAGCCGGATCTCGCCGCGCTCGATGCGCTCGAGGATGGTCCGCAGCCGGTTCGTGTCCATCGCCTCGAAGAGGCAGTCGTCCATCGTCTGGCGGACCAGCGGATGATCGGGGACCTCGAGCGGACCGGTCGCGTTCTCCTGGCACGCGACCTGCGCCGGAAAGACCGACGCCAGCAGATCGTCGGCGCGCATGCGCTGCAAGAACGGCGGGACCTTCTTTCCGCGCTCGCTCCGGAGGACCGCCAGGGCGCGCGACGCATTCCACCGCCAGCGCGTCCCGAACATCGGGGCCGCGAGGATCGCTTGCTCGAGGGTCGCCGTGAGCCGATCGGACCGCACGAAGTGAAGGGCGTCGGACAGCGGGAAGCTCTGGGTCGTGCCCATCGACAGGACGATGGCGTCGTCGGTCGCCGCGGCCTGGAGCTCGAAATCGAACGACACGCAGAAGCGCTTTCGGAGCGCCAGGCCGAAGGCCCGGTTCACCCGGCCGCCGAAGGGCGCGTGCACGACGAGCTGCATCCCGCCCGCCTCGTCGAAGAAGCGCTCGAAGACCACGTCGTCCATCGTCGGCACGACGCCGAGGGCGTCGCGCTGGGCGGAGAGATACGCGAACACCTGGCTCGCCGCTGCGGGCCCGAGCGCGCACTCGGCCGCGAGCCACGCGAGGCGCGCTTGCGTCGAACCGCCCGCGTCGAGGGTCGCGAGCGTGTCTGCGCGCAGACGGCTCACTTCGCCGGAGAGCTCCCACGTGCGCGAGGGCGCCTCGCCGAGCCAGAACGGGATCGAGGGCGGCTGGCCCTTTGCATCCTCGACGCGAAGTATCCCCGCGCGCGACTCCACGCGGCGGATTCGCCACGAGTGCGAGCCGAGCACGAAGACGTCGCCCGCGGCGCTCTCGATCGCCCAGTCTTCGTTGACGGTGCCGACGAGCGTCTCGTCGGGATCGAGGATCACTCGGTAGTCGGCCAGGTCGGGGATGGCCCCGCCGTTGGTGAGGGCCACGATGCGTGCGGCGCGACGCCCGCGGAGCGCGCCGTTGACCCGATCGCGGTGAAGGAGCGCGCCGCCCCGGCCGAGGCGGGGCGCCGTGCCCTCGGACAGACACGCGACCACCTCGTCGAAGGCGCGCCGCTCCAGGCCGGCGAACGGCGCGGCCTGGCGCACGAGGTCGAAGAGGCCGTCTTCGGTCCACTCGCGCGCCGCGCACTCGGCGACGATCTGCTGCGCGAGCACGTCGAGCGGCGCGACGGGCGCCTCGATTCGATCGAGCCGGCCGCCGGCCACGGCGCGCACCAGGGCCGCGCACTCGACGAGCTCGTCGCGCGACGTCGCGAAGAGGCGCCCGCGCGACGTGCGGCCCAGCGCGTGACCCGACCGGCCGATGCGCTGGAGGAACGTGGTCACGGCGCGCGGCGAGCCCACTTGACAGACGAGGTCGACCGACCCGACGTCGATGCCGAGCTCGAGCGAGGCGGTCGCGGCGAGCGCTCGCATCTCGCCGGCCTTGAGCCGCTGCTCGATGCGAAGGCGGCGATCCTTCGCGAGGCTCCCGTGGTGGGCGCCGACGCGCTCTTCGCCGAGGCGTTCGCCCAGGTGGTAGGCGACGCGCTCGGCCATGCGCCGCGTGTTGACGAAGATGAGCGTCGTCCGGTGCTGCTCGACGAGCGCGGCGAGGCGATCGTAGATTTCGCCCCACTGCTCGTTGGTCGCGACCGCCTCGAGGTCGGTGCTCGGCACTTCGATCGCGAGATCGAGATCGCGCCGGTGCCCCACGTCGACCACCGCGCAGGGCCGGCCCGAGCCGACGAGGAAGCGCGCGGCCTCCTCGATCGGGTGCACCGTGGCCGAAAGGCCGATCCGCTGGGGCCGCTTCTCTGCGACCGCGTCGAGGCGCGCCAGAGACAGCGCGAGGTGGCTGCCGCGCTTGTCGCGCATGAGGGCGTGCACCTCGTCGACGATCACCGTGCGGACGCCACGGAGCAGGGCTCGCGGTCGCTCCGCGGTGAGCATGAGGTAGAGCGACTCGGGGGTCGTGATGAGAATGTGCGGGACGTTGCGCAAGATCGCCGCGCGCGCCGCGGGCGTGGTGTCGCCGGTGCGGAGCGCCGTTCGGATCGGCGGCAGGACCAGGCCGAGCTCTCGGGCCGCCGCAGCGATGCCCTCGAGCGGCGCCTCCAGGTTGCGCTGAACGTCGCTGCTGAGGGCCTTGAGCGGCGACACGTAAACGACCTCGATGCGCTCGCCCCCGGACGAGCCCGCAGGCTCCCGGCGCGCCAGCGAGTCGATGCTCGCAAGAAAGGCGGTCAGCGTCTTGCCCGAGCCGGTCGGCGCGGCGATGAGCGTGTCGTGTCCAGCCAGGATCTCCGGCCATCCGCGCGCCTGAGCCGGCGTCGGTTCGGCGAACCGTCCGTCGAACCAGGCCCGGACGGCGGGATGGAAAGGCAGCGAGAGCGGCATGCCGGAAACCAGCTGACAAGCTAGACCGCCATGCTAGAGACCGCACCCCCCTCGATGCCCGAAATGCCCGAGCCCAAGTCGGCTATTCCGACCGCTCCGACAGCTCCTGAGCGGAGCGACGGGAGCGACGGGAGCGTTCGCCGCGCGCCGAGTCATGACGCGGTGTTCGACGCGCTCGAGGCCGCCGCCGTAGCGGCCGAGGGCCACGCCCAAGGCAGCCCGATGGTGACGGTCGGGCTCGACGATTTCCGCGCGGCGGTGCGCCTCGATCCCCGCGCCGTGCGGGATCGCCTCGACCGCGTGGTCATGGGCGACGACCCGGAGACGGGTCTCGACGCACTGCTCGAAGTAGGCGCGCTCGCCGCTCTCTTCCCCGAAGTGCACGCCATGGTCGGCTTCGGCGACGGCGAGTGGCGCCACAAGGACGTCTGGAAGCACACGAAGCAGGTCGTGCGGCAGGCCGTTCCGCGCCTCGAGCTCCGGTGGGCGGCTCTCTTTCACGACATCGGGAAGATCAAGACGCGGTCGATCACGCCCGACGGCAAGATCCACTTTCTCGGCCACGCCGAGGTCGGGACCCGGATGTTCGACAAGCTCGATCGGCGCCTTGGCCTCTTCGCGCCGGAGCCGCCGCTCAAAGAGACGGTTCGCTTTCTCGTGCTCCATCACCTGCGCGCCAACCAGTACTCGCCCGACTGGACCGACAGCGCGGTCCGGCGATTCGCGCGCGAGCTGGGCACCCACCTCGAGGATCTGCTCTGCCTGGCGCGTGCCGATATCACCACCAAGCGGCCCGAGAAGAAGCGCAAAGGCCTTCAGCAGATCGAAGAGCTCCAGCACCGCATCGGGCATCTCGCTGAAGAAGACGCACAAGTCCCCCCGTTGCCGAGCGGCATCGGCGACGCGATCATGCGCGCTTTCGGCTTGCCGCCGTCGCGCAAGGTCGGCGACGTGAAGCGAATGCTCGAAGAAGCCGTCCAGTCCGGAGAGGTCGCGCCCCGTCAAGAGTCCGAGGCCTACCTCGAGTTCCTGCGCGTTCACAAAGAACGCTTCGGTCTCTAGAGCACTTTTCCTCGTCGTCGATCGGGCCCGTCTCGGCGCTCGCCGTGCTCGGCGTACAGACGTACGCCTGCGCGCGGCGCCCGCCGAGCCAGACCCGCTCAACTTAGAGGAAAAGCGCTCTAAGCGTGGTCCCTCGATGAGGGAGAGGAGATTCGCAGCAGAGGGCGCAGAGCAGAGAAGGGGTTGTCAGGGTCGTTGCCATCGGTATCGCGGTGCAGACCGATCGGTAGCGGGCGGCGAAGGACCCGGCGCACCCTGCGCCGAGCGGGCTTGTACGTTGCGCCGAGCGGGCTTGCACGATGCGCCGAGCGGGCTTGCACGATGCGCCGAGCGGGCTTGCACGATGCGCCGAGCGGGCTTGCACGATGCGCCGAGCGGGCTTGCACGATGCGCCGAGCGGGCTTGCACCATGCGCAGAGGGCGCTCGTACGTTGCGCCGAGCGCGCTTGCACCATGCGCCGAGGGTGCTTGCACGTCGCGCCGAGGGTGCTTGCACGTCGCGCCGAGGGCGCTTGCACGTTGCGCCGAGCGTGCTTGCACGTCGCGCACGTCGCGCCGAGCGCGCCGCACCCTCTGCATCAGAGCGGGACTAGAGCGCTTTTCCTCTAAGTTGAGCGGGTCTGGATCGGCGGTCGCCGCGCGGAAGCGTACGTCTGTACGCTGAGCACGGCGAGCACCGAGACGGGCCCGCTCAACGACGAGGAAAAGTGCTCTAGTGAGAGCGCTCTTCGATGGCGCTCATCGCGTCACGGAGGGCGGTGTCCTTGCGCATGCAGGGGTAGCAGTCGCGCTGGCCGAGGAAGCCGCAGCCCCGGCTCGCCACGTAGGGCTGGAGGATGAGCAAGAGCCTCGCATCGCCGTGATCGTGGGCCCGGTCGAGGAGCGCGCGCTTTGCGTCGCACGTCTTGGCGTCGCGGAAGTCGAGGAGGACCGCGAGGGCGGGGCTCGCCCGGCCGCGAACGTCGTCGACGTCGAGCGAATGGCGTGCCCGCGCGGCCGCTTGCGGATACTGGCGTCCCGAGGCGCCGAACGCGATGTCGTAGAGGATGTCGATCCCGCGCGGGCCCATCTGCGATTCGAGCAGGGTGAATGCGTCGTCTTGCGCCTCCTTGAAGAGCGCGGCGTTGCGCACGTCTTCCTCGAGCTTGGCGTCGGCGCTCGCGTTCGGATCCGCCAGGAGCCACAGGCCGGCCTCGCGCATCGCCTCGCGCGAGTTGCGAACGCTCGTGTAGGCGCGCTCGAGCAGCTCGTGCTCGTCGGCGCGGTCCGGCCCCGCCTTCTCGAGCGCCATCAGCGCGTCGATGGCGGTCGCGAAGTCTCCCTTGTCGATCTTCGCTCGCGCGGCCGCCACGATCTCGTCGGTCTGCGGATCGGCAGGCCGCGCGGGCTCGGCGGTCGAGCCGCTCGCATGCGGCGCTGCCCCGTCTACGCTCCCGCGGTGCGATGACGGGCCCACCAGTACGACGAGGAGGAGCGAGGCGAACACCGCGCCGGCGATCACCACGCGCGTTGGGGTCATCCACGGCGGCGCCGACCGCAGCGCGCGCTCGAGCGACGCGCGCGATGATCCGACCAGCGACCCCAGCCAGCCGCGCGACGCTACCGCCGGCTGCGCCAGGCTCGTGGGGCCGAGCGCCAGCGCCGCGCTCGACTTCAGGTCCCCGTTGCTGCGATGGGTCGACGGCGGGCCGTGCTGGCCGCGCGAAGCCGGCTGCGACGGCTCGGGGATGCGCCCCGTCGCCGCGAGGTCGTGGGCGGCGTCGTCGAGCGCATCGACGAGGTCTTTCGAGTCCGCGAACCGCGCCGAGGCCTCTTTCGCGAGGAGGCGCGAGACGATCCCCTCGATGACGGGCGGCACGTTGGCCGCGGGTGCGCGCTCGGCCATCTTCGGGATCGGGGCGGTGACGTGCATCCCGAGCAGCGTGACCTTGCTCTCGTGCTCGAAGGGCCGCGTGCCAGCGATCATCTCGAACATGATCGCGCCGAGCGCATAGAGATCGGCGCGGGCGTCGACCTCCTGGCCGAGCGCCTGCTCGGGAGCCATGTACTCCGGCGTTCCGTACACCATGCCGAGCTGGGTGAGGGCAGGGCCCGACTGCGTCGTGTCGCCGGCGATGGCGCCGATCGGCACCTTGGCGATACCGAAGTCGAGCACCTTCGCGAAGTCGGGATCGCCGTCGCGCGTGACGAGCATCACGTTCTCGGGCTTGAGATCGCGGTGCACGATGCCGAGGGCGTGAGCGCGCCCGAGAGCGCTGGCGATCTGGCGAGCGACGTGGATGGCGCGCCCGAGTTCGAGAGGGCCGTCGGCGATCACGTCTCGCAGGCTCCGGCCCTCGACGTACTCGAGAACCAGGAAGAACGAGCCGTCTTCGAGCTTGCCGAAGTCGGTGGCGGCCGCGACGTTCGGGTGGTCGATATGCGCGGCCGCCATCGCCTCGCGCTCGAAGCGGGCGACGACCTCGGGCAGGCGGCTCATCTCGGGGTGCAGCACCTTGACCGCGAGGCGCTTGCGCATGTGGGTGTGCTCGGCCTGGTAGACGGCCCCCATGCCGCCCTCGCCGATGAGGCGTTCGATGAGGTAACGCCCGCTCAACGTGACGCCGATGAGCAGCTCGGGTCCCCCCGGCCGCATGCTCGGTCGCTCGGCCTTCGTCGGGGCCGCGGCGGCTCCCGGCCCGGCCTTCTCCCCGTCCGCCTTCGTGGCGGTGTCTATGTCCGAGGGAGAGCTCATCGCAGGCCGAGCATGGGGCCGGAAGGGCCGGTACGCTACTGGTTCAAGCTTAGCCCCAGGCTCAGCGAGAGCGCGAAGGAGTCTTTCCCTGCGTAGGGCTCTCCGCACCCGCACGCGCCGCGATCGTACAGCGATCCCACGAAGAGAAGGCCGGCCCGGCCACCCAGCTCGAGGAAGGCCTCCCAGCCCCGACCGAGCCGGTATCCGAGCCCCAGGCCCAGGCGAACCTCGAGGAGCCCGCCATTCTGCCCGGGGGCGAAGCCGGCGGGACCCAGAGCGGACGCGATCGTGTGACTGGGCTCGTAGGCGCGGGCGTACCCCGCGCCCAGAAAGCCCCACGTTTGCCACGGCGCCGCCAGGATCGGCGGCGAGAGCTTTCCTCGCAGGCCGGCCTCGGTGATCTGGCGGGAAGGCGACCCCGAGAGGGGCACGACGTCGTGCGCGACGTAAGGCCCGACGCGCAGCATCGGCAGGATCGCGAGGTGCGCGTGCAGTTCGGCGACGGGGCCCGGTTCGCGCGAAGCCCCGCCGGCGTCGCGACCCGTGGCGATCCGTTCCATGACGCCGAGTTGCCCTCCGGCGTCCCAGTGAAGCTGCGCGCGAACGATCGCGCCGACGGGCCCTGCGATCAGTTCAGCACCGCCACTCTGGCGTGCAGCTCCTCGAGCTGCTTGCGGATCATGCTGGCGTCCGGGGCTTGCGGCACGAGCTCGAGCAGGCGGGAGAGATCGGCGCGCGCGGCCTCGACCGCGCCGAGGCGGATCGCGAGGAGGCCCCGCTCGCGCAGGGCGGGCACGGAGTCGGGCGTGAGACAGACGATGCGATCGAGCGCCAGGAGGGCCCGCGCGAAGTCGCCGCGCGTTGCGTAGATCCACTTCAGGTTGATGAGCATCCGGACCAGCATCGCTCGCGGCGTCGCGGGCGCGAGGTGCTCGTCCGCCACGAATTTCTGGGAAGGCGACGCTCGCTCGAGAAGCTTCTGGAGATCCGGCTCGTCGAGCCGGCGGCCGCCGAAGAAGGGATCGACCGCGACCGGCGCGTCTTCTTGGCCGGCTGCGTCGACGCGCACGAGGAAGTGACCCGGGAAGCTGACCCCCCGCGCGCGCACGCCCGCGCGCCTTGCCACTTCGCAATAGACGAGGGCGAGCGTGATGGGGATGCCGAGGCGCCGGTCGAGCACGTCGGGCAGGAGGCTGTTCTTCGGATCGTAGTAGTCCTGCTCATTGCCGCGGAAGCCCAGCTCCTCGTAGAGGTAGTTCGACACGAGCCGCACCTGATCGTCGACGGGCATCGACGCCACGCCCAGCGCCATGAGCGGCGCGGCCAGGTCGTCGAAGCGAGCGCTCAGTCGATCGAGGTCTAGCCTCGCGTAGGCGTCACGCGCGATGAGGGCGGCTCCGGTGGCGACGTCGATGCACTCGTCGGGCTGGCGGGCTAGCTGCTCGAAGGTCGCCGGTCGTAATGGTACTGGACGCTCCCCGAAGGTTTCACTCAGAGGCCGCAGACTCGTCATCGTAGCCATTCTCATTGCTCCCTTTTGCCCTCGTCTGCAAGCCACGCTTGACGGCCGGCGCCATCTTGCGCGATCTCACACCCCCACGATGTCACGTTCGCCACGTTCGCC
>OCTA010000123.1_pt1 | contig 73620 bp, 69 predicted proteins | sample 1538991 | NCBI WGS metagenome assembly OCTA01 (sample SAMEA3539302, study PRJEB22396) | soil metagenome | biome: tundra; feature: field; material: soil | place: USA | collected 2010-05 | depth 0.15 m
GCCAGCGAGCCATAAAATGTGCGTCTTGCCGGACTGCCCCCCGCGGTTATGGGTGGAGGCGTGAAGATTCATGTTCTGCCGGCGGGGCCCATCGACACCAATGCGTATCTGCTCACCAACCCGGCGGACGGAACGGCGGTGCTCATCGACGCCCCCGGGGATGTCTGGAAACAGGTCGAGCCCATCTTGCGTGCCGAACAGTGCCGCCTGGCGGAAGTCTGGCTCACGCACGGCCACTGGGACCACACACAGGGCGCCGCGGAGGTCGTGGCTGCATCCAAGGCTGTCGTTCGGGCTCATCCCGCCGACCGGATTTTGATCGAAACGCCGGAAGTGATGAGTCGTTTCACGATTCCCGGAATGCGCGTCGCCCCTGTGAAGGTCGACCGCTGGCTGAAGTCGGGTGAGCGGCTTTCCGCCTTCGGCTCCGAGGTCGAGGTCCGTCACGTGCCCGGTCATTGCCCGGGAAACGTTCTTTTCTACTTCAAGGACGCAGCCTGCGCATTTGTCGGCGACGCGCTATTCTTTGGGAGCGTTGGCCGGACCGACCTGCCCGGGGGCGATTTTGCCACTCTGGAGAAGTCCGTGCGCGGGCAAATCTACACCTTGCCGGACGAGACGGTCATCTACCCCGGTCACGGACCGGAAACCACGGTGGGCGACGAAAAGGCGACGAATCCCCACATTCCCGGAGCCTGAGCCACCAAAGGCATGTGTTCGGCCGGCCACACGTTATTTGACGGACGAGCCGAAAGCGTCTGGAATCTCGCGCCATGATCGCGGACGAAGGTTTCATGCATGAGGCGCTCAACCGGGCGCTCAACGGCTGGGGCGTGACCCACCCAAACCCGATGGTGGGGGCGGTCATCGTGGAGGATGGGAAGATCGTCGCGGGGGGATTCCACGCCCGCGACGGCGGTCCCCATGCGGAACGCGAGGCCCTGGATGCGCTCGGGAGGGCGCCGCGGGAGAATGCAATCCTGTACGTGACCCTGGAGCCGTGCTCGACCCCGGGGCGCACCGGCGCGTGCACAGAGGCCATCATCGCGGCCGGGATCAAGCGGGTGGTCGTCGGAGCGACGGATCCCTCCCCGGTCCACAACGGCCGCGGATTTGCGATCTTGCGCGAGGCCGGCGTCGAGGTGATCACGGGCATCCTGGAGAAGGAGTGCGCGGATCTCAATCTGATCTTCAACCACTGGGCGGTCAAGAGGACCCCGCTATTTGCAGCCAAGTCCGCCACCACGCTTGACGGGCGCATCGCCTGCCGGACCGGTGACTCCCAATGGATCACGGGCGAAGTGGCGCGCAGCGACGTGCACCGCTGGCGGAGGCTCTTTCCGGCGATCGCGGTGGGCGCCGGCACCGTCGCCAAGGACAATCCGCGGCTCACAGCCCGGTTGCCGATGGAATCCGAATGGTGCCCCGTGCGGTTTGTGTTTGACGGGCGCCTTCGGTCGGTCGTGGACCGGAACATGCCGCGGCTGTACACCGACGAGTTCCACGCGCGCACCATCGTCGTAACGACGCAGCACGGCGGCCTCGGTTACGTGCGCAAGCTGAAGAGCCTGGGTGTGCAGGTGTGGATATTCGACTCGGCGACGCAGCGCGTGCCTCTGGAGGATTTCCGCCGGCAGTGCGCCGAATCCGGAATCACGGGAGTCCTGTTCGAGGGTGGGTCGGAGCTCGTCAGCCAGTGCGCGCTGGAGCGGCAGCTCGACTATTTTTTCGCGTACTGCGCTCCGCTGCTTCTTGCGGACGAGCGCGCAAAACCGATGTTGAGCGGGTTCCGGACGGAAAATCTCGCCCAGGCGCTTCGACTCACCGAGGTGCGGCACGAGGTGCTCGGCTCCGACATCCTGGTGCGCGGCCGCGTGGCCTATCCTGAAAAGCTTCAGATCGACGAAACGACTTTTAGCCTCGGTTAGCCGGATGACGAAGCCGGTCAAGTTTTTCCTGGCGTCGGGAAACCCGCACAAGGCCGTGGAATTTCAGGCTCTGGCCGATTTGGGAATGCTGACGGTCGCGATCATTCCGGCGCGTGAAATCGGGGGCATGCCGGCTGTGGCCGAGGATACGGGCACCTTTGAAGGAAACGCCCGGAAGAAGGCCATGGCCCTGCGCGAGAAGGCGCCGCGCGAAGCATGGGTTCTGGCCGACGACAGCGGACTTTGCGTCGACGCTCTGGGCGGGCGACCGGGCGTCGAGTCGGCCTACTACGCAGGACCGAAGGGCGATGGCGCGGCCAATCTTTCCAAGCTCGTGGATGCCCTGCGGCGCGTCCCGGCCCCGAATCGGAGCGCGCATTTCGTGTGCGTCCTCCATGTCGCCGGACCGGGCGGAGAGGAATTCGTCTTCAGGGGCCGTTGCGAGGGCCGGCTGCTGGAAGAGCCCCGGGGCAGCGACGGGTTCGGGTACGATCCGCTTTTTGTGCCGGAAGGATGCGAGCTGAGTTTTGCCGAGCTGGGCGAAGCCGCCAAGAACAGGCTGAGCCATCGCGCCAAGGCATGGGAAAAGTTGGCGGACTGGGTTCGTGCCTTCAGCTCAGCAGGGCCTCCTGCATCGCCCTGAATTTGAGCTCCGTCTCGGCCGTTTCCTTCTCCGGGGATGATCCCTGGACGATTCCGGCTCCGGCGTACAGCCGGGCGCGGGTTCCGTCGATCAAGGCAGATCGCAAGCCGACGAAGAACTCGGCGTTTCCACGGACATCCATCCAGCCGAGGGCGCCCGCATAGAGTCCGCGCGGGAATCCTTCCAATTCCCTGATGCGCGGCACGGTGGCCTCCCGCGGCGCTCCTCCGACCGCCGGTGTCGGGTGCAGCGCCGCCACGGCGTCGATTGCGCGGACGGCGCCCCGCAGGTCCGCGCGAACGGGCGTGTGGAGGTGCTGCACGTTGGCGTACCGGCGCACGCCGGGCCTGTCGGGATGCTCGGGACGAAGTCCGAGCGCCTCGAGCCTCCGGACGACCTCGTCGAGGACGAGCGCGTGCTCGTGCAGTTCCTTGTCGTCGTGCTGCAGGGCTGCGGCGAAGGCCGCGTCCTCGCTCGCTGTTGCTCCGCGCCGGGCAGATCCCGCCATGGCCTCGGTCAACAGTTTGCCGCCTTCGACGCGCAGGAGACGCTCCGGGCTCGCCCCGATGAAGCTCTGGCCGCGCCCGTTTGCGACAGAAAAGGCGAAGCAGTCCGCGAAACGCTGCCGGAGTCCATTGAGGACGCGCAGCGGATTAAGCGTCTCGCCGGCCGTGACATCCTTGGCTCGTGCGAGGACGATCTTTTCCAACGAGCCGTCCGCGATCCGGGACAGGGCCGTCCGGACAGCCTGGGCATAGGCGCCGGCCGCCCCGACTTCGCGAACGGTGGTTTCCCGAACCGCAGGGCCGGAGAATTCGGGTTCGGTATAGTCGAAGGCCCTGAACTTCGCATGCGCCCGCCACACCTTTTCCGCGAGCGCGTCGACCGGCGTATTCGCGTTGACGACGAGATTTGCGACGGCGACAGTCCGCCCGTCCCGCAGGGCGACCTGCCAGCGGGGGACGAAGACGCTCGCCGCCTCGAATGGCTCGCCAGGCTCGACACGGTCGAGAAAGCCGAAGGCGGAAAAGAAGAGGGGTCCGGAGAACGGAAGGCTGAGGTCGCCGACGGCCACGGTGTGCTCGAGCGTATCGTCGACGAATTGGCGGCAGGCGGCGAAGCGCCCGGGCCCGTCGGCGGCAAAAGCCAGGACCGCCTCGGCGCCGGCGACCGCCGTGGCCTCCGCGGGCCGCTCGACATAGAAATGGCGCTCCTTCGCCTCGAAGATCGATTCGAGGACGGCCAGGGGGTCGAGCGGGTCGACCGCAAGGGAAATGCTGACGAGCTGGGGTCGCCCGGCGGCGGCGGCGGCCAGCCGGCATTGCGCGAGGAAGCCCCGCAACGCGGCGGGATTCTGGTTGGCCGTTGGATCGAGCGGTAGAGTCTTCATCTCGTCGGAACGGGGGACCGTGCCTGGGACGGAGCGCCTGCAACCCGGGTCAGGCTGTTCCGGATGCCTGCGGTGCGGCCTGGGCGCGGGGAAAGAGCACCAGGGATTGGGAGACGCGGGTTCCAGCCAGGCTGGATCCCCAGGCGAGCTCTTCCATCCAGGTCCGGCCTCCCTTGCCGCCGAGAACGCCCATGATCTTTTCGGCCGTTTCAGGCATGACGGGCCGCAAGGCGCAGGCGGACAGCCGGAGAGACTCGGCCATCGCGGCCAGCGCCGCGCAAAGGTGCGCCTGATCCTTGGGGTCGGCGGACTTGGCGAGCTTCCATGGAGCGCGTTTCTCGATGAACGCATTGATCGACTTCACGAACACAAACAGCCGCTCCAGGGCCGTGTGGAACTGGAACCCCTCGCACAGGAGCAGATATTCCGCCCGGGTCTTCTCCCAAAGAGCGCGCAGCTCCATCTCGGGCTCCTCGGTCGGTTCCGCGGCGGGAACGGTGCCGGCGGAGAACCGCTGGGTCATGTTGAGCGTCCGGTTGACGAGGTTTCCGAGGTCGTTCGCCAGGTCCGCATTGTAACGGACGACGAACTGTTCCCGGGAGAAGTCGCTGTCCTGGCCGACGTTCATTTCGCGGATGAGGAAGTACCGGAACGCATCCGCGCCGAATTCACCGACGAAATCGAGCGGATTGAGCGCATTGCCCGTGCTCTTCGACATCTTGGCCCCGCTTTGCATCCACCATCCGTGGGCGATGATCCCCCTCGGGAGGGGAATACCGGCGGCGTGCAGGATGATGGGCCAGTAGACGGCGTGGGGGGGGACTAGGATGTCCTTGCCGATCACGTGCCAGGTCGCGGGCCAGACGCCGGGCCGGTCTGCGACTGCGGAATAATAGTTCACCAGGGCGTCAAACCAGACGTAGGTGACGTATCGCTCGTCGAAGGGCAGGGGGATGCCCCACTCGAGGCGTTCGCGCGGACGCGAAATGCAAAGATCGTTCAGCGGCTCCTTCAGAAATTCGAGGACCTGTTTCTGGCGGTAGCGCGGAAAGACAAAGTCGGCGTTCTGGGTCAGGAAATCGACCAGCCACACCTGGTGGGCCTTGAGCTTGAAGAAATAGTTCGGCTCAACGATTTCGGCGACCTCGCCGAAGATCTCCGGCCATGAGCCATCCGGATTGCGGTCCTTTTCCTGCAGGAATTGCTCCTGGCGTGTGCTGTAGAAACCCCGGTATTCGGCCTGGTAGATCTCGCCCCGGTCGAACAGGCTTTGGAGGATCGAGCGCACGACCCGCTTGTGCCGCTCCTCGGTCGTGCGGATGAAGTCGTCGTTGGAGATGTTCAGCCTGGGAAGGAGGGCCCGGAACTCGGCGCTCACCTCGTCGGCAAACTGGAGGGGGGCTATGCCGCGCTTGCGGGCGCTTTGCTGGACCTTTTGCCCGTGCTCGTCGGTGCCCGTCAGGAAATGCACCTGGTCGCCCATCAGCCGCCGGAACCTGGCTATGACGTCCGTCAGCACCTTCTCATAGGCATGGCCCAGGTGCGGCGAACCGTTCACGTAGTCGATCGCGGTGGTGATGTAGAATGGTTTCATTTCCGAACTGGCGATACAACGGCAGGTGCGGAGGGCTCGCAACCCCGGAGTTTCAGCGGTGGTGCCGTTTAGCTAAAGAGGGCCCTTTCGGCTCGGAGCTGGCCAATACCCAATATGGCCGTCAAACCGGCCGCCCCGTGCGAGGCGGCCCAGAAACGGCCAATGCGGCCAGCAACGAGCCGAAAGGACCCTCTTTAGCTAAACTTTGCCACCACCGGAGTTTCAGCTTTCCGCCGGTCTGGTTCGGGTCTTGCATGGGCGCATGCCGCAGCCCGAACTCGACTTTCGAAACGTCAATTCCCTCTGGAGCAGCGTGATCGTGGAGACGCTCGCTTGCATGGGGGTACGCCACGCGGTCGTTTCTCCGGGCTCGCGCTCGGCCCCCCTGGCCTTTGCCGTCGCGCGGCACCACGGAATCGAGGCGACGCCGATCCTCGACGAGCGTTCCGCGGCATTCTTCGCCCTCGGGCTGGCCAGGCGCGACCTCCGGCCCGTGCTGCTTATTTGCACGAGCGGTACGGCGGGGGCGAACTACTTCCCGGCTGTCATCGAGGCGCAGGAAAGCGGTGTTCCCCTTCTCGTTCTCACGGCCGACCGGCCGCCCGAGATGCGCTTCTGCGCTTCGGGCCAGACGATCGACCAGCTCGGGATGTTCGGACGGCATGTGAATTTCTTCCATGAAATGGCGGTGCCCGAGACCTCCGACGGACTTCTCCGGTACCTGCGGCAGACCGTGGCGCATGCGTGCACACGAACGGCATTGCCGTTTCCGGGCCCGGTCCATCTGAACGTTCCTTTTCGCGATCCGTTGGCGCCGATCGCCGACCGCACGGCGGAAAGCCTCGGGGGCCGCGATTGGGAAGAGTTCTTCGCCCACATCGCCCCTTCGCAGGGAGTCGAACCGCTGACGCGGGCCCCGGCACTCGGAGCCGGTTCCCGCGGCGTGATCGTGGCCGGTCCGGCGCTGCCGCGGGATCCGGCGGCCTACGCGGCTTCCGTCGGAGAAATCGCGCGAAAGCTCGGCTGGCCGGTTCTCGCGGACGGGCTGTCGCCGGCGCGCAATTACGCGAAGGACATCCCGCATCTCGTGACGGCCTACGACGCGATCCTCCGAAGCCCCGCGGCAGCCGAGAAACTGAAGCCCGAAACCGTGCTTTGCCTCGGAGGGTGGCCCACGAGCAAGGTGTTGCGGAGCTGGCTCGACCTCAGCGCGGCTCCGACCTGGCTGATCAGCGTCCGGCCGGACAACCGGGACGCCCTTCATGGGTCGACCCGCCAGATTCCGATTTCGCTCAAGGTCCTGGCCAACGGTCTGCCGGAATCCTCGGGGACGAACGGCTACGAGGCGATTTGGGCGGCCTGCGAGGGCCCGGCCCGGTCCATGCTGGACCGGCGGCTGGAGCTGGAGACCGGGCTATTCGAACCAAAGGCTGCGTGGCTCCTGGCCCGCCACCTTCCGGAGGATACCCCCCTTTTCATCGCGAGCAGCATGCCGGTTCGGGACGTGGAATGCGTCTGGCCCGCCGGCGACCGGCGCATCCGGCCGTTCTTCAATCGCGGGGCGAACGGGATTGACGGGACCCTCTCGACGGCCCTGGGTGTCGCGCACGGGAACCGGCCTGCCGTTCTCCTGACCGGCGACCTCGCGCTTCTTCACGATTCGAATGGATTTCTGGCATCCCCAAGGCTCCGCGGCAGCCTGACCATCGTTCTCATAAACAACCGGGGCGGCGGGATATTCGAACACCTTCCGGTGGCGGATTTCGAGCCGCCATTCGAGGAGTTCTTCGCGACGCCGCAGTCGGCGGATTTCGCCGCGCTTGCGGCCGCGCACGGCGCCGAACACACGTGCGTCCAGGACTGGGCGCAGTTTGCCGATCTCGTGGCGACCCTGCCGCCCTCGGGGGTCCGCGTCCTGGAGCTGCGCACCGACCGAAAGAGGGACGCGGCCATGCGGAAGAGCCTGTATTCGGCGGTATCGAGCCTGGGCACGTAAAGGGTCTTTTGCACGACCTCGACAAGAGCCATTTGGCGGTGCAAGTTCGGGCCGTGATCCCCAAATGGAAGAGCGCAGGAACGTTCACCGACATCCTCTACCATAAGGCCGGCGGCATCGCGAAGGTGACGATCAACCGGCCTGAGAAGCGCAATGCCTTCCGGCCGGAAACCGTCAGAGAAATGATAGAGGCCTTCACCGATGCGCGCGAGGACCAGGGCATAGGGGTTGTGCTGTTGACCGGTGCGGGCCCGCATTCCGACGGGAAGTACGCGTTTTGCTCCGGTGGCGACCAGGCCGTCCGCGGTCCAGCGGGTTATGTCGGCTCGGACGGGGTTCCCCGGCTCAATGTTCTCGACTTGCAGAAGCTGATCCGGTCGATGCCCAAGGTTGTGATCGCGCTCGTGGCCGGCTACGCCATCGGGGGAGGGCACGTCCTGCATGTGGTGTGCGACCTTACGATCGCCGCGGACAACGCCGTCTTCGGCCAGGTGGGCCCGCGGATGGGAAGTTTCGACGGCGGATTTGGCTCCGGCTACCTCGCGCGGATCGTCGGGCAGAAGAAGGCCCGGGAGATCTGGTTCCTCTGCCGCCAGTATGGCGCCCGCGAGGCCCTGGAGATGGGGCTCGTGAACGCCGTCGTGCCCGTGGCCGCGCTCGAGAAGGAAGGCGTCAGATGGGCCCGCGAGATTCTCGGCAACAGCCCCCTCGCCATCCGCTGCCTCAAGAGCGCGTTCAATGCCGACGTGGACGGCCAGGCGGGGATTCAGGAGTTGGCCGGCAATGCGACGCTCCTTTACTACATGAGCGCGGAGGCGAGGGAGTTTCACCGGGCGCAGCGCGAAAAGCGCCGGCCCGACGCGTCCAAGTTCCCCTGGCTGCCGTAGGGGGGCGGCGAACGGCCGCGCCCCGGGGCTTCCGGGGCGTGCGACCGGATGATTACTTGCCGAGGCTGCTGCGCAGGCTCGCGAGCTGGCCGGCGGACCCGAGCTTCTCGTTCTTGTGCGCGATGAACTTCGCGTACTCGTCCATGAAGATCTTGCCAGGGGGCCGGAAATCAAACTCGGAAGGCTTGTCGCGGAAGAACTCGCGGTGGACGCGCGTCCAGACGAGCCGCCCGTCGGTATCGATGTTGATCTTGGTGACGCCCAGCTTTGCGGCGGGCAGGTACTCGTTCTCGTCGACTCCCACCGCGCTCCCCAGCTTGCCTCCGGCCGCGTTGATGCGCCTGACCTCCTCCTGGGGCACGCTGGAACTGCCGTGCATCACGATCGGGTAGCCGGGGACGAGCTTCTTGATTCCCTCGATGACCTCGAAATGGAGCGACTGGTGCCCCTTGAACTTGTAGGCGCCGTGGCTCGTGCCGATCGCGGCGGCCAGGCTGTCGCAGCCGGACAGCTTGATGAACTTCTGGGCCTCGTCGGGCTTGGTCAGGCACGCATTGCCTTCGTCGACCTTGATGTCCTCCTCGACCCCTCCGAGCATGCCCAGTTCCGCCTCGACGGACAGCCCCTTGGCATGGGCGGCGGCGACGACGCGCTTTGTGATTTCCACGTTCTTGTCGAACGGCTCGTGGGAGGCGTCGATCATGACCGAGCTGTAGAAGCCGGACTTGATGCAGTCGTAGCAGGTCTCCTCGTCGCCGTGATCCAGGTGAACCGCGAAAATGGCGTCGAGGTGGAGCTGGGCGGCCGCGCGAATGATCGCCTCAAGCATCAGTTTGTCCGTGTACTTCCGGGCCCCTTTCGAAATCTGGATGATGAACGGCGCCTGCGACTGGATGCAGCCCCGGAAAAGGCCCATCGTCTGCTCGGCGTTGTTGATGTTGTACGCGCCGACGGCATAATTGCCGTAGGCGTGTTTGAAGAGTTGGGCGGTGGTGACAATCATGGCGAAAAAAGTTCGGTAGGAACGGCCACGATACGGCCGGGTGCGACCGGTGGACAAGCGCTATTTCACCCGCGCGCCGGGCGCAGGGCGGCTTTTCAGCAGGCCATCTTGGGCCCATTACCTTTCGTCATGGCGCGCCTTCGGCCTTCTTGCGCGTGAAGCGCCCCCGCTTCGGAGCGTTTGGATCCTTTGGCGGGCGCGGCGCGAACTCGAATGCGGTCGTCCCATCCGGCTTGAGCGCGAGATGGGCGTTGAAGGGGCGCCGGGTCCTCTGGCTCCAGAATTTGTCGAGAAGGTCCGTCTTGCCCACCTCCAGCATCTTCACGAACTGCTCCCGCGGGATATCCCGGGACAGGATGCGCCTCGAACAGCGTGCGAGGATCTTGTCCTCGCCGTTCTCGATGCGGCGGACCACGTAGCTTTGGGGCGTCTCGTAAATCTGGGCGCCCGGGCCGAAGCGCTCCGGCGCGGGCGCCACGGGCAGCAGCCCGGTGAAGTCGATCTTGACCGCTCCGTTGGCGTCGCGCTGTCCGTCGAACACAAACTCCGCCTTCTTCTCCTCGGCGTTGTACCGCAGGATTGCGGAATAGGCCTTGCCGGATTTTGCGGACCGGAATCCGTCGAGCGGGCCGATCTGGCCCTTTGCAAGAAGATCGCGAACCTCGGACTCCTCCATCCGGCGCCCTCCGATGACCTTGTAGATCATGAGCTCCCCGTCCTGCGACTTGTAGCCGCGCAAGGTTTCCCGCATGGGCTTGCCATCCGTCGGCGCCAGGATGTCGGTCATCCGCGCCGCCGTGTCGTCCTCCTCGAACGCCTTGACGCGTTCGATGATCCCGCGGGTCTGGTCGGCCACTTCGCTCATGAACTCGGGCCGCGTGAACTTTCCGTGTTCGATCTGGCGGAGCTTGAACTCCCATTCCCCGGTCATGGCGGGGCTTGTGAGCGCCTCGGCCTTGACGGCCGTCAGGAACTGGAGCAACTGTTCGGCCTTGGCCGTCGGGATCAGCTCCCGCTGGGCACGGTCCATGTATCTCTGGTTGATCAGGCCGTCGATCGTGTCGGCGCGGGTGGCCGGCGTGCCGAGGCCGCGCTCCTTCATCGCCTCGGCGAGTTCCTCGTCATCGACGAGCTTGCCGGCCCCCTCCATGGCGGACAGAAGCGTCGCTTCCGTGTAGCGCGGCGGGGGCTTGGTCGTCTCGTCGTGGAGGATGGCGTCGATCGTCTTTGCCCGCGCTGCGCCGCCCGCTTGTGCGTCGTTTGCAAAGTCCTGTGCTGCGAGGGCGGGAAGGGCCTTCGAATCCGCGGAGTCCTCGTCGATCGTCGTCTTTCCATAGACGGCGAGCCAGCCGGGAAATGTCAGGACCTTGCCCTCCGTCTTGAAAGCGTGGCCGGACACGACGCTCAGGCGCGTCGTGATGTCGAACTCCGCCGAAGGGTAAAACACCGCCACGAACCGGCGGGCGATCATGTCGAAAATCTTCGCCTCCATGTCGTCGAGATGCTTCGGCTCGGTGATGGTGGGGATGATGGCGAAGTGATCGGAGATCTGGGCGTTGTTGAAGATCCGCTTGTTTGGGCGAAGCCACCCCTCCTCGAGAACCTTTGCGGCGTGGCCGGAGAGATCGCCCTGGAGGTTGCCGAGCGCTTCGCGCACGGTCGGGATGTAATCCTCGGGCAGCGCCCGCGAATCCGTGCGCGGGTAGGTGATCATCTTGTGCCGCTCATAAAGAGCCTGCGCGATCTGGAGCGTGCGGCGTGCTGGGAGCCCGAAGCGGTTGTTGGCCTCCCTCTGGAGCGTGGTCAGGTCGTACAGGCGCGGCGACGCCTGCGTGCTGCCCTTCTTCTCCTCGGTGACGTCCGCCAGCGGATGGCCCTGGCATGCGGCAAGGACCGATTCGGCGAGGGGCCTGTCCCAAATGCGGTCGATCCGGTCGTGCTCGTCTCCTTCGGCCTTCTTGAATTCAGGCCTCTGATAGACGCCCTCGTACACTCCGTTTGAAACCTCGAATGCAGCGGTGACCCGCCAGTACAAACGCGGCTTGAAATTGCGTATCTCCAGCTCGCGCGCGAAAACGATCGCGAGGGTGGGGGTCTGGACGCGGCCGACGGATGCAACGTTTCCCGCCCGGGATCCGAACATGCGCTTGGTCAGGGCCCGCGTGCCGTTGATGCCTATCAGCCAGTCGCTCTCGCTCCTGCAGCGCGCCGCGTCGGCGAGGCCCGCCATCTGGGATCCGTCGCGCAGGTTCTTGAAGGCTTCGCGAATTCCCCCGGAGGTCATCGTCTGCATCCAGGCGCGCTTCACCGGCAGCTTGCACTTGGTCAGCTGGTACAGGTAGGCGAAGATGAGTTCGCCCTCCCGTCCCGCGTCGCACGCATTTATGACCAGCCCGATGTCCTTTCGGGCGAGGAGCCTCCTCAGCTGGTCGTAGCGATCCTTCGAATCCTCGATCGGCTTCAGCTGAAATTTTTCGGGAATGATGGGCAACACCTCGAGCCGCCAGAAGCCGTACTTCTTCTTGTCGATGTCCTCGGGCATCTGCAGTTCCACGAGGTGGCCGACGGCCGACGAGATCACGTGTTCGTCGTCCTCATAGTGGTCGCCTTTCTTGGGCACCTTGCCCAGGGCGCGTGCGAGATCCGCGGCCACGGACGGCTTCTCGGCGATGATGAGTGACTTCATGAAGAGGGGAGCGGTTAGGCGGCGGCGGGCGGGAGTGCAAGCACTATCCCGTTTCGCGGGTCGCCCGGACCAATATAGCACAGTTGGAGGCGGCGTGATGCCGCCCGGGCCGGCGCACACTGATTTTCCGAGTGAAAACCCGCCCTCGCCGGGCGTTGCGCACCCCCGCCGTCAGCCCGCCTGGCCGCCGGGGCCGGCCGTCGCGACACCTACAGCCTCGGAGTCTCCGCCAAGGCGCTGTCGAGGGCCTGGAGAAGGCCGGCAATCGTCTCTTCGGTCTCGTCTCCCATATTGGAAATCCGAAAGGCCTTTCCCTTCAGCTTCCCGTATCCGCCGTCGATCACGAGATGGTGCTTCGACTTGAGCGTCTTGTTGAGCGCGGGCAGGTCGATGTTCAGCGTGTTTGAAAAGCAGTTCAAAGTCACCGAGCCGTAACCCTCCTTCGGGAATAGCTTGAAGCCCTTCGCAAATGCCCAGCTGCGAACCGTCCCGTTCAGGCGGGCATGGCGGGCATAGCGCGCGCTCAGGCCTTCGGCGGCGATGTCCTCCAACTTCGATTTGAGGGCGTAGATGTGCGGAATCGCCGGCGTGCTCGGGGTCATCCCGGCCTCATGGTTTTTTTGAAACTCCAGGAAGTCGAAGTAGTACCCACGCCCCTCGGTCTGCGCCGCCCGGGCGAGCGCGCGCTTTGACACGGACAGAAGGGACAGCCCGGGCGGGATGGCGAGCGCCTTCTGGGAACCGGTGATGAGGACGTCGATGCCCAGCTCGTCCTTCGGGATGGCCAGTGCGCTGAGGGAACTCACGGCGTCGATGACGGAAATCACGTCCGGGAACTCGCGCAGCACGGCCATGAGGGCGGGCAGGTCGCTCATGCAGCCGCAGGAGGTCTCGTTGTGGATGATGGTCACGACGTCGTAGGCGCCCGTAGCGAGCTCGCGCCGGACCGCCTCGGGATCGACGGGCTGGCCCCATTCAAACTTCAGGGCGCCGGCGGGCCGCGCGCAGCGAAGGGCGACATCGTTCCATTTGTCCGAGAAAGCCCCGTTCATGCAGTTCAGCACCTTCTTGCGCGTGACGTTGCGGACGGAGCCCTCCATTGCGCCCCAGGAGCTGCTGGTCGACAGATACACCGGGTCTTTCGTCATGAAGAGCGCCTGCAGTCCGGGCTGGATGGACTGGTAAAGCGCGACGAAGTCCGTGCTGCGGTGCCCGATCATGGGCTGGGCCATTGCACGCAGGGTCTTCTCCGAGACGGCGACGGGGCCGGGAATGAATAATTTGTAGCTCATGGGTGTGCGTGTCAGAACCTTCGAGGCATTGCATCGTATGGCAGGGGCAAAACGGCCGGGCCGGCGCCGGTGGCGCAAGCCTCCATCCTGCTCGGGGTCAAACGACGTTCTGTAGAAAACAGTTTACGCGAGCTTGCGCGTCAACATTCATTGATGTCTCATCGGTCCCTCCCCGTCCGTCTTCACTTGCATGGCGCTGTCCTGGATCAAGAAGAAACTCCAAGCGTTCGAGCTTTACACGGTCGATGTTGTGCTGGGCCGCCGCGCCGACACGGGAGCGGCGATTTACGGCGCTTTTCTCCAGGCTTTGTCGTGGGTGTTCAGCGGGATCGTCCAGCTGCGCCTTTGGCTGTACAGGCACAGGATCCTCCATGACGAGCCGCTGGGCTGTCTGGTGGTGGTGGTGGGCAATCTGACGGTGGGCGGGACCGGGAAGACCCCGGTCGTGGAGAAATTCGCCCGGGCGCTTCACGACCGCGGCCGAAATGTCGCCATTCTGAGCCGGGGCTACAAGAGCAAGGCGCCGCCCTTCTGGAAGAAATGGTGGTACTGGCTTTCGCACACCGACGAGCCCCCGCCAAGGATCGTGAGCGACGGAACCCGGGTGCTTCTCGACAGCGAGCAGGCGGGCGACGAGCCGTACATGCTCGCCCGCAATCTTCCCGGGGTCGTCGTCCTGGTCGACAAGAACCGCGTCAAGGCGGGCGCCTACGCGATCAAGCGCTTTGGCTGCGACACGCTGGTCCTGGACGATGGGTTCCAGTACCTGCCGCTCAAGGGGCGGCTCAATCTTCTCCTGGTGGACAAGACCAACCCATTTGGAAATGGCCGGATGTTGCCGCGCGGAATCCTGCGGGAGCCGGTCAAGCACCTGCGGCGGGCCAATTACGTCTTTCTGACCAAGTCAAACGGCCGGCGCGATGCCGAACTGGAGGCGCTGATAGCGCGCAACAATCCGGATGTGGACATCATTGAATGCGCCCACAGGCCGAAATACCTCCAGCGCTGCGATGCGGCGGGCGATGCCCCCGGGACCCGGCAGCCGCTGGAATGGCTCAAGGGCAGGCGCGTCTTTGCCTTCAGCGGAATCGCGACCCCGGAGAGTTTTGAGAAGTTTCTCAGGGACCTGGGAGCGCTGGTCATGGGCCGGGAGAGGTTTCTCGACCACTACCGGTACACTCCGGAAGACCTGGCGGCCCTTGTCGCATGGGCGCGCCAGGAAGGGGCGGAATGCCTGCTGACGACCGAAAAGGACGCCGTGCGCCTGCCGCCGACAGGCGCCTGCCCTCTGGCCGTCTACTACCTGCGGCTCGAGATCGAGATCATCCGCGGGGCGGCCGACTTCGACGAGGCGGTCGGGCGGATCTGCTTTCCGCAGGATGCGCTTGACCGGGCGTGATTTGCGTTGCGGCCGCGCGGCGTCCGGCATTCATATCCTGTTCAAATGATCATCGACCCACGCTATCAGACCCTCGCTGAGGGCCTTGCGAACTATTCCATGGCGTTGAAGAAAGGGGAGCGAGCGCTCATCGACGCCTTTGACGTTCCGGACGAGATCGTCGTCGCCCTCATCCGCGCGGTGAGGCGCCTCGGAGCGAAACCGTACGTTCAGGTGAATCGGGCGCGCATCGCCCGCGAGCTGGCGCTTGAGGCCGATGAAGCCCAGATGGGGCCGCTCGCCCAGGTGGAGCTTGCCCGCATGATGAAGATGGACGCGTACGTCGCCTTGCGGGGCTCAAACAACATTTTTGAGTCGTCTGACGTCCCCGCCGAGCGCGTTCAACTGATCAGCCGCCTGATGAAGCCCGTTCTCGACCACCGGGTGGGAAAGACGAAATGGGTTGTGCTGCGCTGGCCGACACCGGCGATGGCGCAGCAGGCGGGGCTGAGCACGGAGGCTTTTGAGGATTTCTTCTTTCGCGTGTGCACGCTCGACTACAGCCGGATGGGACCCGGCATGAAGGCGCTGGCCGACCTGATGCGCCGCACGGATCGCGTGCACGTCAAGGGCCCCGGCACGGACCTGCGCTTTTCGATCAAGGCAATCGGCGCCGAGGAGTGCGGCGGGTTGCGCAATATTCCCGATGGCGAGGTCTATTCCTGCCCGGTCAAGGATTCGGTCGAGGGGGACGTGCAGTACAACGCCCCGACCGTCTATCTGGGCTCGTCGTTCGACAATATCCGGCTCGCCTTCCGAAAGGGCCGGATCGTGGAGGCAACGGCGAGCAACACCAAGCGCCTCAACGAGATTCTCGACAGCGACGAGGGTGCGCGGAGCGTCGGCGAGTTCGCGCTCGGATTCAACCCGTACATCCTCGAGCCGATGCGCGACATTCTCTTCGACGAGAAGATCGCGGGCTCGTTTCACTTTACCCCGGGGCAGGCCTACGCGGACTGCGGCAACGGAAACAAGTCGCAGGTGCACTGGGACATGGTCTGCATCCAGCGGCCCGAATACGGGGGCGGTGAAATCTGGTTCGACGGCAAGCTGATCCGAAAGGACGGGCTGTTCGTTCCAAAATTCCTGCACAAGCTCAACCCCGACTACTTGCTCGCAGGCAAATAGGAGCCCGATCCATGCCGGCCGTCGGCGGACTTAGCTCCTTCATTCAGGCGCTCCCTAAGACGGAGACCCATCTCCACATCGAGGGGGCCCTCCCGTACGATCTGCTGCGCGAATGGCGCCCGGATCAGTTCCCCGAGAATCCGCCGTTTCGGCGGGCGGATTATCGCTATGCGACGTTTCCCGATTTTGAACGGATCCTCCTGAAAAACGCCCTGCCCTGGTTCACGTCGGCCGAGCGGTACCATGAGGCGGCAAAGGCGATCTTTTCGCGGCACGTCGCCTCCAACGTCCGGTACGTCGAGACCAGCTTTCACCTCCCGGTGACGGGGTTCATCGGCGTTCCCGGACCCGAGATCGTCGCCGCCATCCGAACCGCGGCGCCCCGCGGGCTGGAAGTCCGCGTCTTCGCGGGCATGCCGCGCAATGCATACGAAGGGCCGATGCGCGCGGTCATCGACGGCCTGGAGCACTGGCAGGATCTCGCGGGCACGGACCTGCATGGATTCGAGGAGATGCCGACCGAACCGTGGAGCGCCAGGGTGTGGACACGGCTCCGCGCGGCGGGCAAGGCGACCAAGTGCCACGCCGGGGAATTCGGAGGACCGGAGCGCGTCAGGGAGGCGATCCTGCAGCTCGGCGTTACGCGGGTGCAGCACGGCGTTCGCTCGATCGAGGATCCGGACACCGTGAACCTTGCGCGGGACCGCGGCGTAACCTTTGACGTCTGCCCGATCAGCAACGTCCGTTTGATGGTCGTCCCCTCGATTCGGGAGCACCCGCTGCGCCGCCTGCGCGAGTCCGGCGTGCGGTGCACCGTGAGCACCGACGATCCGTTGTGCTTTGCCAACACCCTTGCCGACGAGTATGCCGCGCTTGCCGGCGAAGGCGGGTTCTCCAGGAAGGAATTGGCGTCGATCGCCGCCTCCGGCTGGGAGGTGGCGGACGTTCCGGCTGCAGCACGGGCGGGCGCCCTGGCTGAAATCGGACGCCTGGCGGAGGAGTCCGGACAGGCCCGCCCGTGAGCGAACGTTTTGTCGTTGCGGCCGGCGCCCACCGCCAGCGGGCCGACAAGGCGCTCGCCGCAGCATTCCCCGGGCACAGCCGGTCGGCGATCCAGCGCGCGTTTGGCGCGCGGCTCGTCCGTAGAAACGGAGGCGCGATCGGCCAGAGCGACCTCGTGAAGGCCGGTGACGTTCTCGAATTCAGCCTGCCGCAGACAGGCCCGACGGACCTTCTGCCCAACCCGCTCCCACTCGAAGTCGTCTGGGAGGACGACCAAATCATCGCGATCAACAAGGCGGCCGGCATGGTCGTTCATCCGGGCGCCGGAACCGGGGGCGACACGCTCGTGCACGCGCTTCTTGCCCATTGCGCGGGGACTTTGAGCGGGATCGGCGGAGTGGAGCGCCCCGGAATCGTGCACCGGTTGGACCGGGAAACGTCCGGTCTCATCCTGGTTGCGAAGACAGACGCGGCGCACCGCGGACTTGCGGAGCAGTTTTCGGGGCGCACGGTGCGCAAGGAGTACCTGGCGCTCGTCGCTGGGGCGCCGGCCCTGTCCTCCGGAAGCATTCGGAAGGCGGTCGGCCGCCATCCGCGCCAAAGGCACAAGATGACGGTCTTTGAGCCGGGAGAGGGCGGGCGCGCGGCGCACACGGACTGGGCCTTGGTCGAGCGATTCGGGAAGCGCGCGGCGCTGCTCCGCTGTGTCATCCACACGGGTCGCACCCACCAGATCCGCGTCCATCTGGCTTCCATCGGCCACGTCCTGCTCGGCGACCCGGTCTACGGATTCAAGCCCGGCATCCGGCTGCCGCCCGTCTCCCGGGTCATGCTCCATGCGGAGCACCTTCGCTTCACGCATCCTAAGACCGGCGGGGAGATCGATCTGCGCGCCCCGCCTCCGGCCGATTTTACGCAGACCGTGCAGACCCTCCGCGCGCTGTCGCGGGATTTGCCGGCGGCGGGTCAGCCGCCGCCCAGGGCCTCGGCCGCCACCCCCCATCGCAAGTTGTAGAGGGAATGGCGATACCCGTCGAACCCGCCGAGTTCGGCGAGGGCGATCAGGGTGGAGAGGGCTGCGGGAAAAACGTCGGCGCGGGCCGGCGGCAGTCCGGCCACCTTCCTTCTCTCGCCGAGGGCCATCCCGCCGACCAGGGCAAGCATGTCGCGCAGCTGGCCGACGGTCAGGCGGGGCTCGGTTTCCTCGAGGGCGAGGCCCGCCCGGGCGCCGAGGATGGCGCGCGCGGTCGTGAGCGTCCCGCCCGTGCCGACGGCCGGAGCGCGCCGGGTGAGCGAGAAGCCGGCCTCGGTGACCGCCTTTCGGACATGGGCTGCGATGGGTCCGCCGGCGGTAAACGGCTGGGCCGGATCCGCGACAAAATGCTCGGTCAGCCGCACGCATCCAAGCTGCAGACTTGCCGCCTGGACAACCTTGCGGTCGCGAAAATCGAGGCATTCGAGGCTCCCTCCGCCCAGGTCGAAGACATAGAAATCATGCAGGGCCCCGAGCCCCGGATCGCACAGAAGCCCCCTGGCAATGAGGTTGGCCTCTTCTTCGCCCGTCAGAATCCGGACCGAATGCCCGGTTCTTTCCCGGATTTTGTCGCAAAACTCGCGGCCGTTGGCTGCGCCGCGGACCGCGCTCGTGGCGACCACGATGACCTGCCGCGGCTTGAAGGCATCGGCATCGGCGGCCAGTTCCGCGACAGCCCGGATTCCGCGCGCGGCCCCTTCAGAGCCCAGGCGGGGATTCTCCCGGCTGATGCCGGCGCTGATGCGCGCCTCGATCGTCCGAATTTGGCGCGCCGCCAGGCGCCCGCCATCGTCCCTGCCGGCGACGAGAAGCTTGATCGAGTTGCTTCCGATGTCGATGACTGCGACGGGGGACATGGGGGCGGATGCGGCTATAATTCGAAATCGGCAGGCGCGATCAACAGGACGAATTCTCCCCGAAGGCTCGTTTTGGCAAGGCGATCCCGGACCGAGGCCGCCGTTCCGACGATGAAGGTTTCGTGCAGCTTAGTCACCTCCTTGGCGACGCAGACGGTCCTCTTTTCGCCAAGAACGCGGACGATGTCATCCACGGCGGGCGCGATCCGGTGGCAGCTCTCGTACAGGGCGAGGGTGAAACCAAACGAGCGGTGTTTCTCGAGGAAGGCCGCGCGCGCGCCAGCTTTGGGCGGAAGGAATCCAAGAAAAAGAAACCCGTTGGTCGGGAGGCCACTGGCGCTCAGGACGGCAGCCACGGCGGTCGGGCCCGGGACCGGAACGACCGGCAGGCCGCGCCTGCGACATGCGCGAACGAGTCGGAAGCCCGGGTCGCTGAAGCCCGGCGTTCCGGCGTCGCTGACAAGCGCAACCGACCGGCCTGCGCAGATCAGATCGGCCAGTCGTTCGGCCTCCTCCTTCTCGTTATGCTCGTGGTACGAGACAAGTTCTCCGCGCCGTCCCAGGCGGGCCATGAGCCCTCCGGTAGTCCGCGTATCCTCGCAGGCGATGATGTCCGCCGATTCAAGAATGGCGCGGGCCCGTTCGGACAAGTCCGCCAGATTGCCAATCGGCGTGGCCACCACGTACAAATGGCCCGGTTGCGAGGTCAGCGAACCGTTGTCCATCGATAGGTCGATTCGATGAACCGCATGGCTCCTGGCTAGTGCATATTGTTCGTCCCCATCCCCGGGATCTGGCCTTCCCAGTCGGCCGGGCGGTTCCATGGGATGGACGAGTCGCGCTGGGATTGCATGGAGCAACCGCTCCAAAGAGCCAGGGTGGCGAGCAGGATGGCGCCAATGAGGGACTTCTTTAGCGAACGCATGTTTTCTTGAAAGTTAGCGAATTGCCTCGGGCTGGCAAGCAAGCGATGACTTCGGTGGTGGGGCAGTTTGCTCGACCTGCAGCCTGCCGGGCCGGTGCTCGCAATGCCCAGAGCGCATCAAAACCGGCGTGGGGCCCCATGGCGTTCCGCCGTCCCCCAACGCCCAGATGATGCGCATGAGCTGCGCATGGCCCTTCAGGCTGCAGGTCGAGCAAACTGCCCCACCACCATGGTTTCAAAGCGTGTAAGTCGTTTCGAACCATGGAATCCCGGGCTTCTTCCTGGCCTCGCCGTTTGCCGCAAGGTGTTCGAGCACCTTGAAGACGAGTTCGGGATCGCCCGATACCTTCTGTGCGAGAAATTCCGCGGTGACGGGGCCTCCCGCAGTCTGAAGGGCCGCGACCAACGCCGCCTTGAGTGCGATGACGCTGGCCGCGGCTTTCTTCCCGGCCTCCACGCCCGGCTGGTTGTAGGCGTTGATTCCGACAAGCGACGCGTAAAGTCCGACCACGCGCTCGTAGAGGGCGATCAGCATGCCGACGGACCTGGGCGACACGTCGGGCAGGGTGAGGGTGAGGGAGGAACGGTGCTTCTCGGTGAGGGCCTCGCGCGTGCCGAGGAAGAATCCCTGGAGAAAATCGCCCGCCGTGACGCCCGACTCGACCTCGAGCGGCGCGCCCTCGCGGTCCTTCAGGACTTCGATGAACGTCGCGAAGAAATTGTTCACGCCATCGCGCAGCTGCTGCACATAAGCGTGCTGGTCGGTCGAGCCCTTGTTGCCATATACCGAGATTCCCTGGTGTACGACCTTGCCATGGCCGTCGAGTTCCTTGCCAAGGGATTCCATCACCAGTTGCTGAAGGTAGCGCGAGAAAAGAAGGAGGCGGTCCTTGTACGGAAGGACGACCATGTCCTTCGCCCCGTGCCCGTCCGTAGCAAAATACCACATGAGGGCCATGAGCGCCGCGGGGTTCTCGAAGGTTTCGGGCCGCCGGGTCGCCACGTCCATTGCCGCCGCCCCTGCCAGCATCGCCTGGATGTCGATTCCCTGAAGGGCCGCAGGCAGCAATCCGACGGCGCAAAACTCGGAAGTGCGGCCGCCAACCCAGTCCCACATCGGAAACCGGGCGAGCCAGCCTTCCCGGGATGCCAGTTGGTCGAGCTTTGACCCGGCGCCCGTCACCGCGACGAAATGGCGGGGGCAATCGAGGTTTGCCGAACGAAAGGCCCTTGCGGCCTCGATCTGGCCGTTGCGGGTCTCGGCCGTTCCCCCCGATTTCGAGATGACCACGACCAGCGTCTCGGGAAGGCGGCCTGAAAGCGCGGCCAGCACGCAGTCGAAGCCGTCCGGATCCGTGTTGTCAAAAAAGCTGACCGCCATCCTGTCCGCGCCGGGCCGGCCGAGCGCCTGGGAAACGAATTGGGGGCCCAGCGCTGATCCGCCGATCCCGATGACGAGCAGCTGCGCAAACCGGCCCCGGGGCCCGGAAATCGCGCCGGAGTGAACCTTGTCCGCGAATTCGCGGACCTGCGCGAGCGTCGTTGTGATTTCACCGGCAAGCGCCCGCGTTGGCGCGAGCTGGGGGGCCCGGAGCCAGTAGTGTCCCACCATGCGCTGTTCGTCGGTGTTGGCGATCGCCCCCTGCTCCAGGGCGGCCATGGCCACAAACGCCTTTTGCATGGGTTTCTCCATCTGCGCGAAAAACCCGTCCGAAAATGGCATCCGGCTGATATCCAGCGAGATGCCAAAATTAGGATTCTGGTAGTAGTATTTCTTGAAGCGCGGCCAGGAAGTCATGGCGGAAACGGCCAGCTCATAGGTTCTTGTCGGTGACGGCCCCTTCCGAGGCGCTGGTGACAAGCTTCGCGTACTTCGCGAGGGCGCCGCGGGTTTCCCGCGGCTTTCCGGGCTTCCAGGAACGGAGCCGGGAGCGGATTTCCTTTGCCGGCAGGTCGAGGGTGATCGCGTTCTTGACGGCATCGATCGTTATTGGATCGCCGTTCTTCAGGATCGCGAGCGGGCCGCCGGTGGCGGCCTCCGGCGTGATATGCCCCACGACAAACCCGTGGCTTCCGCCGGAGAAACGCCCGTCGGTTATGAGCGCGACATCGCGTCCGAGCCCCTTGCCCATGATTGCGCTTGTGGGAGCGAGCATCTCGCGCATTCCCGGCCCTCCTCTGGGGCCTTCGTTGCGGATCACGATGACATGGCCGGGCTTCACCTTTCCGACGAGGATTGCGGCAAGGGCCTTTTCCTCGGATTCGAACACGATGGCGCGCCCGGAGAACCTCGTGCCCTCCTTGCCCGTTATCTTTGCGACCGCCCCCTCCGGCGCGAGGTTGCCCCTCAGGATCCGCAGGTGGCTGTCGGACTTGATGGGATTGCCGAGGGGCCGGACAACGTCCTGGTCCACCGGATACGGAGCGACGCCCTTCAGGTTCTCGGCGACCGTCCGGCCCGTGACCGTCAGGCACCCGCCGTGGAGAAGGCCGGCATCGAGGAGCATCTTCATGAGGGGCGGAAGTCCGCCGATCCGGGAAAGGTGCGCCATCCCGTATTTTCCCGAGGGTTTGAGATCGGCGAGGACGGGCACCTTGCGGCCGACCCGTTCGAAGTCGTCGAGGGAGAGCCTCACGCCGGCGGTGTGGGCGATCGCAAGGAGGTGAAGGACGGCGTTTGTGGAGCCGCCCAGGGCGATCACAACCGTGATGGCATTCTCAAACGCCTTTCGCGTCAGGATGTCGAGGGGCCGGATGCCCGCCTTGAGGAGCGCGAGGGCGGCCTGGCCGGCCAGGCGGCAATCCTCCCTCTTCTCCTTTCCGATGGCTATCTGGGCGGAGCTGTTCGGAAGCGACATGCCCAAAGCCTCGATGGCCGAGGCCATCGTGTTCGCCGTGTACATGCCGCCGCACGCGCCGGCGCCGGGGATGGAGCAGGCCTCCACCGTCTTCAATCCGGCGTCGTCGAGCTTCCCGACCGCATGCGCTCCGACCGCTTCAAAGACGGAGACGATGTCGCACTCCTTGCCGGACACCGGGTGGATTCCGGGAAGGATCGTGCCGCCATAAACGAACACGGATGGACGGTTCAGGCGCGCAAGCGCCATGATGCATCCGGGCATGTTCTTGTCGCATCCGCCGATCGTCACAACGGCGTCGAAGCCCTCGGCCCCGGCCACGGTCTCGATCGAGTCCGCGATGACCTCCCGGGACACGAGCGAGTAGCGCATTCCCGGAGTGCCCATGCTGATTCCGTCCGAGACGGTTATCGTCCCGAAAATGATCGATTTGCCCCCGGCGGCATCAGCGCCGGCCGCGGCGACGCGCGCCAATTCGTCGATGTGCATGTTGCAGGGCGTCACCATGCTCCAGGTCGAGGCGATTCCGACGATGGGTTTGGCGAAGTCCTCGTCCTTGAAGCCGACGGCGCGCAGCATGGAGCGGTTGGGGGCGCGGTCGGGACCGTCGACGAGGACGGCGGAGAATTTTCGGGTGGAGTCCGGTTTTGAATTCATGGGCGTGGAAAAAGAGGCCGGATGAGACCAAGTTCGGGGGCGCCCGGCAAGCGACTTCGACGGTCGATGGTGTCCAAATCAGGACACCACCCGATGGTCGGGGCCGTCCGAAGCGGGATGCCGCCGGTCATGCCGCGGTTTAACGCGTTTTTCAGGGTTGCTTAGGATTGGGCGCACCTCATTGACTGGGCCCGTCTTCCCAATGGCATTCAATCTCAAGAGGGTCCTCAAGGCCCTGCTGTTCTCGTCGGGTCAGCCGCTCGCGGTGAAGGACATCCAGGACGTGTTCGCACGCTTCCACGGGGCCGGCGCGCAGCCGGCGGCGTCCGGAGGCGGGCCCGTTGAGCCACGGGAGGGCGTTCCGCCCCCTGAAGTGCCGGAAGAAAAGCAAGGTGCCGGGGCGCCGCCGCCATCGGCAGCGGAGGAAGCAGAGCTTGCGGCGGATCCGCTTGACGATCCGGAGCTCTATCACGAAGTGCCCTCGCTCGTGACCGGAGCCCAGATCCGGGAGGCGATGGACGCGATTGCGGCCGAGCTGCGGGCCTCCCAAGAGGGGCTCCTGTTGATCGAGGGATCCAATGGATTCAGGCTGGTCACCCGTCCACGCTTTGCGCGGTGGGTGCGCATCCTCCGCCACGAGCCGCCGCCGGTGAAGCTGAGCCCGTCGTCCCTGGAGACGCTTTCCGTGATTGCGTATCGGCAACCAGTTACGCGGCAGGAGATCGAGTCGATCCGGGGAGTGTCGGCCGAAGCGGGCCTCACCAGGCTCTTCGAGCGCGAACTGATCACCATCACGGGGAGGGCGGAGCTGCCGGGCCGGCCCCTGCAATACGGAACCACCGACCGGTTTTTTGAATTTGTGGGGATCCGCTCGCTCGACGAGCTGCCGGCTTCCGACGTGCTGACTTCCCGCCAGATTGACGAGTGGCTCCGTGCGGCTTCCAATCCGCACAAGCCGGGGGACGCTGAGATGGGCCTCGAAGAGGAACTGCCGCTCCGGAACGCCGAGGCGGGCGCGCAGCCATGAGCGCGCGCGGCCGGGCTTCCCCGTTCCCATTTCGGGACAGCTTGAACCCGGCTGCGGTCTGAGAAATTCTGCCCTGTCATGGACCTCACCCCAATCCGCGAAAAGATCGACGCGCTCGACCGCCAGCTGCTCGAGCTTATCAACCAGCGCCTGGCGCTTGCCGCCGAAATCGGCCGGATCAAGCGCGATGCGGGAGGGGAGATCTATGTTCCCGAACGCGAGGATGCGGTCCTCAGGAAGGTCGTCGCGCACAACAAGGGGCCGATAAAGGACGAGGCCCTGCGGGCGATCTACCGGGAGATCATGTCCGCCGCCATCGCCCTCGAGAAGCCGCTGCTGATTGCGTACCTCGGGCCGGATGCAAGCAATGCGCACGTGGCCGCCATGAAGAAGTTCGGGGCGAGCGTGGACTACCACGGAATGGCGACGATTGGCGACATCTTCACCGCAGTCGAGAAGGGCGAGGCCGACTTTGCGGTGATCCCGATCGAGAACTCGACGGAAGGCAGCGTCCGCGAGACGCTCGACAGTTTTGTCGAGAGCGACCTCAAGATCGTCGGCCAGATCTACCTCGAGATCGCGCACGCCCTCATCAGCCGGTCGCCGCTGGAGCGGATCAAGCGGGTGTATTCCAAGGACCAGGCTCTCGCGCAGTGCAGGCATTGGCTGCAGCGGCACCTTCCGCATGCGCAGCTGGTGGACGCGCCGAGCACCTCGCGGGCGGTCGAGATTGCCAGGGAGGATCCGGAGGCTGCCGCGGTGGCGGGGGAGATGGCGGCGGCCCATTACGGGGTGCCCATCGTGGCGCGCGGAATCCAGGACAAGGTGGACAACACGACGCGGTTCTTCGTCCTCGGCCGGAAGCCCGCGGGACCGGTCGGGGGCGGAAAGGACATCACCAGTTTTCTCGTGTCCCTCGGCGACGAGGCGGCGGCGCAATCGGGCGCGCTCATGAAGATGCTCATGCCGCTGGCCGAGCGCGGGATCAATCTCTCGAAGATTGAATCGCGCCCGAGCAAGAAGCAGCCGTGGGATTACTATTTCTTCCTCGATGTCACGGGTCACTACGACGATCTGGCGATGAGGGCGGCGCTCAGCGACCTGAAGAGATTCTGCCCGATGGTGAAGTGGCTGGGGAGTTATCCGGCGGGCTGAGCCCGCGCGACAATATCGCCGTGGTCCGCCCGATCGACAGCCATGTGCACCTGTATCCGCCGGAGGTGAACGGCGATCCCGCGGCCTGGGCGGAGGCGAACGGCGAGAGGCGTTGGTCGGAGCTTTGCACTCGGCGGAGGCGCGACGGGCGCTGCGTCCAGGGGTTTCCCTCCGTCGACGGGCTGCTGCGCTCGCTGGACCGGGCCGGCGTGGAGCGGGCGGTCCTCCTTGGCTGGTATTGGGAAAACCCGGGCAACTGTGAGCGGCAGAATCGATTCTACGCCGAGTGCGTCCGCCTTCACCCGGACCGCCTGTCCGGATTTGCAACCATGCATCCGGGCGCCGGGTCCGCCGCCATCGGGGAAGAGATCCGGAGGGCCTGCGGCGAAGGGCTCGCGGGCCTGGGCGAACTGTCGCCCCATGCCCAGGGCTTTCCCATCGCAGACCGGGTCTGGGGCGAGGCTCTCGAACTTGCCGCGCAATTCCGGCTGCCGGTGACCCTGCACGTCACCGATCCGGACGGGCGCGCCTATCCGGGACGGATTGCGACCCCCCTTGGCGATTTCCTCAAGATCGCCCGGGAGTTTCCACGCACGAGTTTCATCCTGGCCCACTGGGGAGGCTTGCTTCCGCTGCGGCATCCGGAGGCCGCGGCGCTGCCGAATCTCCGCTACGACACCGCCGCCTCCCCGCTCCTGTATGATGCCGGGATCTGGCGCCGCTTCGAGGCCCTGGCTGGACGGGGAAAGGTGCTCTTTGGCTCCGATTTTCCGCTGAACTTGTATCCGGCTCTCGAATCCGAGCCGGAAATCGGGCGGCTTGTTTCCGAGGCGGGCTCTTCCGGACTGGGAGACGGCGAGCGGGACGCCCTCCTCCGCGGAAACGCCGAGGCGCTGCTCGGCCTGCGCCGGGGAAGCGCGGGGCGGGATTTGTAGGGGGTCGCCCCCCCCGGATCCGTCGCCGGTAGATCTACCGGAGTACCGGTAGCGGAGCGCATTGCATTCGCCGGGGACGAGGGGATTGTCGGCCCTTCAACCTTCCAGCCGATGCCCGAATCCAACCGCCCGCAGGCGGCCTTCTGCGCCCTTCCAACCGGCTTCAACGCCGGCGAAATGATCCACGAGATAAGCCATGCCCTCGCGCCGATTCTCATGTCGGTCGAGGTCCTTCGCCGCAAGATCGACGATCCGGAGGTGCAAAGGCATCTCGATCTGATGGCCGGGCACGCCTGGCGGGGCGCCGCAATCGTCCAGCGATTTGTGCTTCTTTCCGAGCGCCGGGTCCGTGGCCGGCCGCAACGGCGGCGGACGGGAAGGGCGTCGTCCGCCAGGACGGCGCGGGACCAGGGCGCGCCTGGCGCGTGAACGCACGGGTCCCGATGCCGGGTCGGGGAATTTTCGGGGTTGCCAACCTCCGCGAAATGCAGCGGTCTGAACCTTCGCATATTCGCTTTTGCCAATGTTGTTTCGTGTCTTCCTGCCCAAAGGTGGCGTCGGACGTTTCATAGGGGGTGTCGTGGTCGCGTTTGTGGTTTCAGGCCCGGTGCGGGCCCAGGAGACGGGCGTGACGGGAACGATGCCGGAAGACTTGATTCCAGCGTTGCGGCCGCTGATCGCAAACGGGCTGAGGCAGGCGCCCGAGATGATCGCGCGGGACATCGATGTCTCGATCTCCGAGGCGCAGCGGCTTTACGCCGGCTATGCGCCGATGCTGCCGAGCGTATCGGGCAACGCGCAGTTCGGCGAGTTTCAGACCGCGATCGCGAACAATCCCCAGGCCACCAGCCGCACGCAGGGCAGTTTCTACGAGGTCGATTTTGCCCAGCCCGTATTCCGTTGGGGCGCCCTTCGCAATCAGCTTCAGGTGCAGCGGATCGCGGTTCTGATGTCCGAGAAGCAATTCGCGGCCGGTTACCTGGGATTCGTCAATGCGGTGCGCAGGCAATACGAGGGACTGATCGTGGCGAAGATGTCGCTTCGCAATGCCCGGCTGAACCTCAGGATGAGGCAAAAGGCCATGGACTTGGCCAATGTCCAGCTGAATGCCGGGACGATCGCGCGGACAAGCGCCGTGTCCGTGCAACTGGACCTCGATTCCACCCAGCTGGGGGTGGATCGCGACAGCCAATCCTATGATTTTTCGCGCCACGCCCTCGCCCGCGAGCTGGGCCTCAGGGACATCCCGGACGATTCGATTCCCGCGGAGATTCCGCTGCCCAAGTATTCGGCCGCCACGTCGTCAAGCCTGGTCACCGAACTGCTCCAGACTGGCGCGCGGAACACGATCGAGGTCCAGCAAGGCAAACTGCAGCTCGAGCAATCCCGGCTGCAGTACCAGATTGCGCGCGTCGGCCTTTATCCCGGCTTCTCGGCCCGCGCCACGATCCAGCAATGGAACCAGAGCAACGTGCAGAACGGAGCAGTGACGCAGACCGCGCTGACGTCGGAGCAGTATTCCCTGCGCGCGGACTGGTACATCTTCGACGGGTTCGCTACCCGCGGACGGACGCACGAGGCCCTGCTCCGGAGGCGCGAGGCCGAACGCAAGCTGGACCAGACCTCCGATCAGGTCATGAACGAAGCCCAAGATTCGCAGCGCGGCGTCGATCTCGCCTGGCGCCAGCTCCAAATCACCGAACGGCAGTTCGAAATGTCCACCTACAGCAACTTGCAGCAGCAGGCCGAGTTCAAGCTCGGCAACGTCTCCCAGGACGACGCCGACCGCAGCAAGTACTCGTACGGCGCCACCCAAGTCGGCGACGCTTCCACGAGGAACGGATTCCTGTCGGCCTGGTGCGATTTTCTGTCGGTGGACGCCGCCGACCCCGCAATGAACCAACTCCCCGCAAGCTATGCCCGCGCCAAACCGTAGTTTCCGCGTCGTCCTGCAGATCGCCACAGCCTGTGCCGTCGTCGCGGTCGCCGCGATCGTCGTCTTCCGGTCGCTTCGCCCGTTTGCGCGGGTCGAGCCCGTCATATCCTCCGAGGCGATCGATGCACGGCCTGGCAGCGTCACGGTAAGTCCCGAGTACGTGGTGGAGCTCAAAAGCGACAGTGCGGGCCGCCTGCTCCTGAAGGATTTCAATCTCAAGCCCGGAGCCGAAGTCAGGGCCGGCGACATCCTCGGACGGATGGATCCGGGCGACCTCATGCTCGAAATCGAGCGCGCCCAGAACGATTACGATGCGGCAAAGGCCAGCTTCGAGGCCGACCACACGGGCGAACTGGACCTCGAGGGGGCGCGCGTCCAACTTGAGAATTCCCGGCGCCTGAACACCATCGGGTCGGTTTCGGCGGTGGATTTGGCCAACCAGGAGCGCGGCCTCAAGGCGCTCGAACAACGGGTGCAGCTCAAGAAGATCGAGAGCCTGCATGCAATCGCAACCGATGAGAATCAGCTCAAGCTGGACAAGCGAAGGCTGGAGAAGATGACGATCACGGCGCCCGAAGACACGGTGATCTCGATCGTCTACAAGCATCCGGGCGATCTGGTCGGGCAGGGCGACCCCTTGGCCGAGCTGATCACGAGGACCAAGAGGGTCGAAGGGAAGATCAGCGATGAGGATTTCGCGAAAGTGAAGGTGGGAGACGAGGCCACCGTGACGTTCATTCGCTACGGTTCGTGGCTGTTTCCGGCCAAGGTGGCGCAGATCCTTCCGACCGCCGACCCGGCGACCCAACGTCATGTCGTGTACCTGGATGTGCCGGTGGATGCCGATCACCCGCTCGTGCCCGGAATCAACGGTGAGGTCAGCATCATCGTGGACCGGCACCAGGCGAAGGCCATCGTTCCGCGCCGGGCCCTGTTCACCGATGGCGGGGACGCCGTTTGGGTGGTGCGCGAAGGCAAGGTGACGGAGCGGAAGGTGAAGCGCGGTTTCATCTGGGCCTCAGGGGTGGAAATTACCGACGGGCTGTCTCCGGACGAACAGGTGATCGTCGACGAGCTCGAGAGATTCCACGCGGGCGAACCGGTCAATGTCAGTCTCATGCCTTCCGACGCGCTTCATCTGGCGAAATAGGTGCGCACGGTTCCCATGTCCCCGAATTTCAGGATAGCCCTCCGGTTCCTTACGGCCAAGAAGCGCTCCATGGTGATGAGCCTTTCGTGCATCATCCTGGGTGTCGGCCTGTTTGTGGTCACACAGGCGACGACGAGCGGATTCGAGGGGTTCTTCATCAAGACAATCCTCGGGACCGACGGAGCCCTGCGCATCGAGGACAAGCGGCAGTCGACCCTGCAGAGCATCAGCGCCGGCGGCTACGGCTCGCCCTTTGAGATGCAGGTGCAGGACCGAAAGTACATCGAGGGCATCGACTATCCGGAGAGTCTGAAGGAGACGCTGCTGACCTTCCCGAACGTGGCGGCCGTCTCGGAGGTGCTGCACGGATCCAACGTGACGATCCGCAGTTCGTTCAAGGACGACACCGTCCAGGTCTTCGGAGTCCGGCTGGAAGACCAACTCAGGGTCTCGGACCTGGGAAACCAAATCTCGGATGGTTCGCTGGACGATTTCCGGGCCGCACCGGATGGGGCGCTCATCGGGCGCGTGATGGCCGACCGGCAGCGTCTGAACGTGGGCGACACCTTTCAGCTGGAATCCAACGGACAGACGAGGGTGTTCCGAGTGAGCGCAATCTATGAGACGGGCGTCGAAGATATCGACAAGGTGCGGCTGTACCTGAAGATGGAGCAGGCGCGCTCGCTTCTCCAGAAGCCGACCGGAGCCTCCTACCTCCAGGTCAGCCTGTTCGACAAGGATCGGGCGCATGCGGATGCGTACCCTTGGATGGAGGACGTCCTCGACCACCGGGTGGCCGCCTGGCAGGACCGGGAGAAGGAATGGCTCGGCGTGTTCCGGGCGCTGGGCATTTCCACGGGAATCACGGTGCTCGTCTTCACGCTCATCGCGGGCCTGGCGATGTTCAATACGCTGGCCATGATTGTCTTGGAGAAGACAAAGGAAATCGCGATCCTGCGCTCGATGGGCTACACCCGGCGGGACATATCGCGGATATTCCTCTGGCAGGCGATGATTGTCCTCGCGATCGGTTCTGTCGGCGGCTGCCTGCTCGGTCTGGCGGGCACCTATGGCGTCTCGCAGGTTCCGCTGCCGATCCGGACCATTTTCAGGACGGACAAGTTCATCGTCACGTGGAACCCCTGGCATTACGTCGAAGCGGTCGCCATTTCGATTGCGATGGTGATGGTCGCGAGCCTCATCCCCTCGCGGCGCGCGGCGAGGCTCGAGCCGGGTGACATCATCCGGGGAACCGCCCAATGAACCCCGCCGCGAGTCCGGTTGGCGCCGAGGTGGCGCTGCGATGTTCCGATATCCACCGCTACCTGGGGCAGGCGGAGGGAAGGGTGCACGTCCTCAAGGGAGTCTCCTTTGAGGCGCGGCGCGGCCAGGTCTATGCGATCGTGGGCCCCTCGGGCTGCGGGAAATCAACCCTGCTGTACCTGTTCGGGCTTCTGGACCGGCCCGATGCCGGCGAGATATGGATCAACGGGGCCGTCATGTCGCAGAGCGGGGACGGCGCGCGGACGGCGGCGCGCGGCGAGCACATCGGGTTCGTCTTTCAGTTCCATTTTCTGATGCTCGAATTCACGGCCCTCGAAAACGTGATGATGCCCATGCGCAAGCTCGGACGCCTCACCGCGGCCCAAATGGAGGAACGGGCTGCCGGGTTGCTCGGCTCGGTCGGCCTCGGCGACAAGATCGGGCGGCTGGGCACCCACCTTTCCGGCGGCGAGCAGCAGCGCGTTGCGGTGGCCAGGGCGCTCGCGAACCAGCCTTCCATCATCCTCGCCGACGAGCCCACGGGCAACCTGGACGTCCATAACTCGGCCATCGTGTTCGATCTGCTCACCCGTCTCGCCAAGGAAAACGGCCAGGCTGTCGTTCTGGTCACGCACAATCCGGAGATTGCCAACCGGTGCGACTTCCGGCGGCCGATGCGCGACGGGGTGTTCGTGGAATAATGGGGGATCCGCGCATCATTAGCGAAAACGCTACTTCCGGAGGCGATTGCCGGCGCATTCGAAATTTTGATTTACATTGGAAAGAGCGCTCCCTTGCCTTGCTCGCAATTTACTGCCTTCCAGACTCATCCAGTGACCACAGCAGCCCGTTCGCCGAATCGAAGTCCGTCCGTGCCGGCCGCGCGGCCGGGCGTGTCATGAAATTGAGACGGCGTCCGGGGTTTTGACGACAACGGCGACACCAGGCTCATGTCGAATCTCTTCCCAAAGTCCGTCAACCGGCTCCCGTTGCAGATTATCATCTATCTGTTCGTGGCGGTGGTGTTGGCGACGGCGGGCATGACGTATTACATGACACCGAAATACGCCCGGGTGGGATACGCCCCGGTGCAGCCGGTGCCCTACAGCCATGCCCTTCACGCCGGCCAGCTCGGGATCGATTGCCGGTATTGCCACAGCAATGTGGAGAAATCCGGGTTTGCCAATCTTCCGACGGCCCAGACCTGCATGAACTGCCACAGCCAGATCAAAGCGGCGAGTCCGCTTCTGGCCGTGGTCCGGCGCAGTTTCGCGACGGGCCAGCCTGTTCCCTGGGTCCAGGTCCACCAGGTCCCCGATTTTGTCTATTTCAACCACTCGATTCACGTCGCGCGCGGCGTGGGTTGCGTGGAATGCCACGGTCCAATCAACACGATGGACACGGTCCGCCACGCAAAGCCGCTCAGCATGGGCTTCTGCCTCGACTGCCATCGGGATCCGGCGCCCCACCTGCGGCCCCGCGAAGAGGTGACCAACCTGGACTGGAGGGCGCCGAGCGCCGACGCCCAGCTGGCCATGGGGGTCCGGTTCGTGCACGACTGGAGGGTCAATCCGCCGCAGAGCTGCTCCGGCTGCCACCGATGAAACGAAAAGTCGTCCACCCAGCCCCGTCTGAACGCGCCCTGCACGGCCCCCAATACTGGCGCAGCCTCGGGGAGCTCGCGGATTCGCCGGGATTCCGAAGCCAGCTCGAGCGCGAATTCCCCGAAGGCGCGTCGGAGCTCGATGGGGTGGACCGGCGCCAGTTCATGAAGATCATGGCGGCGTCCTTTGCGCTCGGTGGCATCGGACTGGCGGGTTGCCGCCGCCCGGAGGCGCACATTCTCCCGTTCGGCAAGTCGGTCGAAGGATACGTGCCTGGAATGCCGCTTTACTATGCGACGGCGATGCCGCTCAGAAGGACGGCCGTGCCCCTCCTGGCGGAGACCCACCAGGGCCGCCCGACCAAGCTGGAGGGCAATCCCAAGTATGCGCCCCACGGGGGATCCAGTTCCCTGCTGGCGCAGGCCTCGCTTCTCGATTTGTACGACCCGGACCGGGCGGCGGCCCATACCCGGAACGGCGCCGTCTTCGACGCCGCGGCGGCCGGTGAGATCCTTTCCGGGATCGGGCGCGCTTACCTCGGAAGCCAGGGGGAGGGCCTCGGCTTTTTGGCCGAGGAATCGTCGTCGCCGACGCGCTCCCGGCTGATCCAGAAGCTGCAGAACAAGCTTCCGCGGGCCGTGTGGGCGGAGTTCGAACCGGTATGCGATGAGCCGGCTGCGGAGGCGGCCCGCTCCGCGTTCGGACGGGTCGTGAAGCCCGTGTACAGGTTCGCAAAGGCGAAACGGATCGTCTCGATCGACGCGGACTTCTTCCATTCGGAGGCCGGGAGCCTCGCCTATGCCCGCGAGTTTGCACGGGGCCGCCGCGTCGCGAACAAGGACGATTCGATGAACCGCCTGTATGTGGCGGAGAGTGCGTTCACGCTGACGGGGAGCATGGCCGACCACCGGTGGCGCCTGGCCAGCGGCCACATGCTGGTTTTTGCAGCGGCGCTCGCGTACAGGATCACGGGCGACGAGTCGTACGGCGGACTTGCGCGGCAGCTGGTCGCAAAAGAGGGTTGGATCGAGGAATGCGCCGCGGATTTGGCGGCGAACAAGGGAGAGAGCCTGGTTTTGGCGGGCGCGCACCTGCCCGCGGCCGCGCATGCGATCGCATACGCGATCAATGCGGCGCTTGGAAACATCGGCAGCACCATCGACTTCCTGGAGGTGGCCGAGACCCGCGCAAGCTCCATTGTCGAACTCGCCGGGCGGGTGCGCGCGGGATCGGTCAGGACATTGGTCATTCTGGGAGGGAACCCCGCCTACAACGCTCCCGCGGACCTCGGGTGGGCAGCATTGCAGCGGTCGGTGCCGGAGGTCGTGCGCTTCGGGCTCCACGTCGACGAGACTTCGGCGCTGGCCGGCACCCATATCGCCGCGGCTCACTATCTCGAATCGTGGGGCGATGCCCGGACGCTCGATGGGACGATTGTGCCCATCCAGCCGATGATCCTGCCGCTTTTCGGGGGGCTCACCGAGATCGAGGTGATCGCCCGGATCGCGGGCGAAGCGGATCCGGACCCGCGCGCCCAGGTGTACGCCACGATCACCGCCCTGGCCGGCGGCGATCCGGACGCGATATTCCGGCGGTTCCTGCACGACGGTCTTCTCGCCGAATCGGCGTATCCGAAGGCGTCGGTCGACTTCGACGGCTCGGGTCTCGGCCGCCTCTTCGGCGAGGTGCCTGTGCCGGCGGTGTTGGGCCGGGGAAACCTCGAGGCGCGCTTTGTCCCGGATTACAAGGTCGATGACGGCCGGTTCGCGAATAACGGGTGGCTCCAGGAATGTCCGGACCCGATCACAAAGATCGCCTGGGACAATGCCATCCTGGTGAGCCCCAAGATGGGCAGGGAGCTTGGAATCGCCTCGAAGGGCTCGCTCGTGCAGGTGGCCCGGGACGAGACAAACCAGTTTGAAAAGGGCCGGGAGACGGCCTTCATCGGCGAAGTGGCCTTGGGCGGAAGGAAGGTCCGCGGCCCGCTGCACATTCAGCCGGGGCTTTCGGACTACACGATCGTTCTTCCGCTGGGTCACGGGCGCGCGGTGTCCGGCCGGGTCGGCCAGGGGGTCGGTTTCAGCGCGTATGCGCTCCGTTCGTCGCAGGCGCCACATTTTGCATCGGGAGCCACTCTCACCCTGACGGGCGAGCGCGTCGTCCTTGCGGACCTCCAGGAGCACTGGTCGATGGAGGGGAGGGACATCGTCCGCGAGGCCAACATCGACGAATACCGGGAGAAGCCCGGTTTTGTGAAGGAAATCGGCATGGAGGCGGAGACGCCCTCGACGATCGGTGAGGAGGGCGAGGGGATGACGCCCGCGCAGCGCGCCACCGAGATTCCGCGGGGAAACTCCCTCTACCAGACGCCGAAGTTCGACGGCGTGCATCAGTGGGGCATGAGCATCGACCTGAACACGTGCATCGGCTGCAACGCCTGCGTCGTGGCCTGCCAGGCGGAGAACAACATTCCGATCGTCGGAAAGGAGCAGGCGGCGCGGGGCCGCGCGATGCATTGGATCCGGCTCGACCGTTATTATTCCGACGGCCGGATCGACGGCGCGGCATTCGGCGGCGAGGGCAACCGCGAGATTCCCGAGGATCCCCAGGTGTCGCTTCAGCCGGTCGCCTGCATGCAGTGTGAATTGGCGCCCTGCGAGATGGTCTGCCCGGTCAACGCCACCGTGCACGATGACGAGGGGATCAACGTCATGGCCTACAACCGGTGCGTCGGCACGCGCTACTGCGCGAACAATTGCCCGTACAAGGTGCGCCGTTTCAATTTCTTCGACTGGAACCAGAGACACCTCGACAGCCTGTACCTGGGCCCGCTCGGGCCGCAGGGCATGCCGGAACTGGTGAAGATGGCCAAGAACCCGGAGGTCACGATCCGGATGCGCGGCGTCATGGAGAAGTGCACCTACTGCGTCCAGCGGATCGAGAACGGCAAGATCCGCTGGAAGGTGCAGGCGACCCGGGAGGGCCGCCCCGGCGACGTGGTCGTGCCCGACGGAACGATCCGGACCGCCTGCCAGCAGGTGTGCCCCGTGGAGGCGATCGTGTTCGGGAACATCCTCGATCCGGAAAGCGCGGTGTCGCAGGCGAAGGCGAGGCCGCAGGACTACTCGCTCCTTGGATACCTGAACACAAGGCCGCGCACGACGTATCTCGCGCGCCTGCGAAATCCGAATCCGCGCATGCCCGACTTCCAGGCGCTCCCGCTGAGCCGGCGCGAGCGCGAAATCAAGGCCCGGCCGGGCGGCGCCGGGCAGAACGGAGGGCACGGCTGATGGCCGACTCCAACGACCAGACCTTCGCCGGGCCTGCGATCCTCCAGGAAATCAGGCCGGCGGTGCTGCCGCGGCCAGCCCTCGTCGCCAATCATCGCGACTTCGCCTGGATCACGAACAAGATCTGCGGCATCGTCGAGGACGCCACCCCGGCGTGGTGGTGGTGGTGCTTCGGTGTCGCCTGTTTCATAGCCAGCTTCACGGTGGCCGGGCTCACCTATGTGGTGTCGACCGGCGTCGGCGTCTGGGGGCACCGGACCCCCGTCAACTGGAGCTGGCCGATCGTCGATTTCGTCTTCTGGATCGGCATCGGGCACGCCGGGACGCTGATCTCGGCCATCCTGTGCCTTCTGCGGCAAAAATGGCGCACGTCGATCAACCGTTCCGCGGAGGCCATGACGATCATCGCCGTCATTTGCGCCGGCCTGTTTCCGGTCTTCCACGTCGGCCGCGTCTGGTACGCGTGGTTTCTCTTCCCGATTCCGACCTACAACGGCATCTGGCCCCAGTTCCGCTCTCCGCTCGAATGGGACGTCTTCGCCGTCTCGACCTACGGCATCGTGTCCGTGCTTTTCTGGTACGTCGGCATGATTCCCGACCTGGCGACGCTGCGCGACCGTTTCGGGGCGAGGGGACGGGCGCTGAAGGCCCGGATCTACGGATTTCTTGCGATGGGCTGGCGCGGTTCGGCCCGCGCCTGGAGCAACTATGAGATGGCCTACCTGATCCTCGCGGGAATCGCGACGCCCCTGGTCCTGTCCGTGCACACGATCGTGTCCTTCGACTTCGCGGTATCCCTCATTCCGGGCTGGCACACCACGATTTTCCCGCCGTACTTTGTCGCGGGCGCCATATTCTCGGGATTCGGCATGGTGCTGACCCTCATGCTGCCGTTGCGGGCGATGTACAAGCTCGAGGACCTGATCACGCAGTACCACATCGACTGCATGTGCAAGATCACCCTGGCGACGGGGACCATGGTCGGCTACGCCTACGCGATGGAGTTCTTCATCGCCTGGTACGGGGCGAACCCCTATGAAGGATTCACCTTCATCAACCGCGCCTTCGGCCCCTATGCGTGGGCCTATTGGATCATGATCACGTGCAACGTCGTGACGCCGCAGTTCTTCTGGTTCAAGGGCATCCGCCGCAACACGACGATCGTCTGGGTGCTCTCGCTCTTCGTGAACGTGGGCATGTGGTTCGAGCGCTTCGTCATCATCTGCACTTCGCTTGCCAGGGACTTTCTGCCCTCGAGCTGGGGTTATCTCAGCCCGACCGTGGCCGACATCTTCACCTTCTTCGGAACCTTCGGGGTCTTCTCGGTCCTGTTCCTTCTCTTCATCCGCTTCCTGCCGCTGATGGCGATGGCCGAGATCAAGGCCGTCACGCCGCAGGCCGACCCGCACTCCGGCAATTCCCACTCGCATGGCTGAACAACCCTACGGCCTTATCGCCCGTTTCGAGACCCCCGGCGCGCTGTACCGCGCGGCGGAGCGGGTTCGCGATGCCGGCTACAAGCGGTGGGACTGCATGAGTCCGATGCCGGTTCACGGCCTCGACAACGCGATGGGGGTCAAGCGTTCGATCGTGCCGCGCTTCTCGCTCGCGGGCGGAATCACGGGTTTTTGCACCGGGATGTCCATGATATGGTACATGAACGCGTTCGACTACAAGCTGACGGTCGGCGGCAAGCCGCTCTTCAGCCCGCTCTTTGCGTTCCCGGTTTCCTACGAGCTGACGATCCTGTTCACGGCCCTCGCGACCATCGGAGGGATGTTTTTCCTGAACGGGCTGACCAAGCTGTACCACCCGGTGCTCAAGTACCCAAACATCCGGCGGGCCACCGATGACGGATTTTTCATCGTGATCGAGACCGGCGACCCCCTTTTCAATCCGGCTGGGACACGCGCCCTCCTGGAGAAGGCGGGCGGACTGGACGTAACCGAACTGGAGGCCTGAAGACACCATGCGCACGGTCTATCTGGTCACCGCTTTTCTGGCCGTACTGGCGGTTTCCATCCTCGGTTTCCGGGGGACGCCGTTCACGAGTCCCCCGATCGATGTTTTTCCCGACTGGCTGTTTCCCGGGATGAAGCACCAGCCGAAGCTGAAGCCCCAGGGGCCGAGCGCCTTTTTTGCGGACGGAAGGGCGGACCGGCCGCCGCCTCCCGGGACGCTGCCGTTCAGCCAGCCGCTCCGGGACGACGACGCCCTTTACCTGGGCAAGAATCCCGACCGATCCTGGGTGAAGGGGTTTCCGGCGGCGATTCAGGTCGACATGAGGCTCCTGGAGCGGGGCCGCGAGCGCTACGGCATTTACTGCGCTCCCTGCCACGGCGCCGTGGGCGACGGCAACGGCGTCACCAAGCGGTACGGGATGGGCGCGACGCCGAGCTATCACGACGACCGGATCCGCCAGATGGCCGATGGGGAGATCTTCAGCGTCATCACAAATGGGAAGGCGCCCGCCTTCAACATGAGTCCCTACGGCGACAAGCTGGAGCCCGGCGACCGATGGGCCGTCGTCGCCTACGTGCGCGCCCTGCAGCGCGCGCAGACAGGCGCGGCGGGCGACGTTCCAAAGGACCACAAGCAGGAGCTTGGCATCAAATGAGCGATTCCATCTTCGCCAGCGCTTCGGCGGGAATTCCCGCCGCCCCGTCTCCCGCGGCCCCGGCGCAGGGCGCCGCCGCCGGCAGGGCGTTTGGCATCGGAGCCGCCGGAATCTGCGTCACCGCGCTGGGCCTGTTTTTTTCGCCGGCCGGCGTGGTCGCGACGAGCTGGCTCGTCGGGGTCTGCTTCTGGACGGCCATGGCGATCGGCATGCTCCTGCTCATCCTGATCCATCACGTCTTCGACGCGATGTGGTCCACGGTCCTCCGCAGGCAGCTTGAACACGGCCTCGCGGCGTTCAAGTGGCTCGCGCTTCTTTTCCTGCCCCTTCTGATCGCCTCGTGGATCGGGCCGCGCGACATCGTCTGGCCGTGGATGAATCCGGCTCATGTGCTGGCGGGGGAGGGGAAATCCGTGGGTGGGGATCTGATCTATGCGAAGAAATCGGCCTTTCTTAACCTGAATGCGTTCACGGTCGCAACCGCTGCATTCTTCGCAATCTGGATCTGGCTCTCGGCCCGCCTGAGGAAGGCCTCCTTCTCCCAGGATGCCGACGGCGACCCGAAATGGACTGTCATGAACCGGTTTACCGCCGGGTTCGGGATTCCGCTGGTCGGGGTGACGCTCACCTTTGCGGCGGTCTACTGGATCAAGAGCCTGGAGTACCACTGGTTCTCGACCATGTACGGGGTGTGGTTCTTCTCAAACTGCATGCGCGGCGCGTACTCGCTCGGTGTCCTGATCATGCTCTGGCTGTGGAATCGCGGCGACTTCAAGGGAATCCTGAATCAGGACCACTGGCACAGCATCGGGAAGATGATGCTGGCCTTCACCGTTTTCTGGGGGTACATCGCATTTTCGCAGTATTTCCTCATCTGGAATGCGAATGTGCCGGAGGAGACGTTCTGGTATAATCTGCGGGAATACGGCGATTGGTGGTGGGTCGGGCTGGTGCTCGTTTTCGGGCACTTTCTCGTGCCGTTCCTCGCGCTGCTTTCGTACCGGTTCAAGGTGACGCACGGGCCGATCAAGCGGATCGCGCTGTGGATCCTCGCCGTGATCTTCGTGGACCTGTGCTGGAACATCCTTCCGGCGGTAAAGGACGCCCGGGGCCATCCGCTGCCGTTCTTCTCGCTCGGACTCCTCTGGGCGGTGACGGCGACCCTCGGCGTCGGCGGCGTCTGCGTCGGGGCCTACCTGCGCAGCTTCGGGACCGCCCGGCTCATTCCCATCCGCGATCCCCGGATCGCCGACTGCCTGATGCACCATGAGTGACCTGCCGCACCATCCGCCCCGGCCGGTTTCTCCGGCCGCAATCCTCGCAGTCCTGGCGGGATTCTGCCTCTTTTTTGTCCTCGTGCGGCTTGTTTATTTGGGGACTCCGCCGCCCGCGCCGCAGGACGTGGCAGCGGAGAAGCTCACCGCGGATTTGGGCTGGAGGGCGACGCCGGCCGCGCGCAGGGCTTATCTCGATGAATTGCGGGCGAAACAGGAGAAGCAGCTGGCCTCCTACGCCTGGATCGATCGCGACAAGGGAGTTGTGCAGCTTCCCATCGACCGGGCGATGGAACTGGTTGTCCGCGACAGCCGCCCGAACCCGGCCGGCCAGGCCGGTCGCCCGCCGCCATGACCTCCTCCCCGTCTCAAACTCTTGGCGAGTCGCCGGCCGCGGGATCCGTTGCCGGCCGCGCTCCGCTCGTGTTCATGCTCGGAGCGGGCATCCTTTGGCTCGCCCTGGCCGGCGTCCTTGCGCTCGTTTCGTCGATTCAGCTTCACAGCCCGCAATTCCTGGCCCAGTACGCGTTCTCGACCCACGGCCGGGTGCAGGCGCTCGCGGAATCGGCCTTTGTCTACGGGTGGATTGGAAATTCCGGACTGGCGCTGGCCCTCTGGATTCTCTTCCGGCTGGCCGGAGAGCCGCTGTGCGCGTCACGCTGGGTCGGCACCGGGGCCTTCTTTTGGAATCTGGGCCTCGCGATCGGGTTGGCCGGAATCGCCTCCGGCGCGCAGACCGCCGTCCCGATGCTTGAGTTGCCGCGCACCGTGCAACCGCTTCTCTTCGCCGCCTATGCATCCGTCGCGCTCGCGGGCGTCGCCGCATGGACGGGACGCCGGCGCGAGGTGATGTTCGCCGCCCATTGGTACGCGGTCGCGGCGTTCTTTCTGTTTCCGTGGCTGTTCTCGGTCGCCCAGGTCATGCTGCTTTGGGTCCCCGTTCGCGGCGTCCTGCAGGCGGTTGTGGCCGGTTGGTTTGCCCAGGGCATGTGGACCCTTTGGATTGCCCCGCTCGCCCTTGCCGGCGCGTATTACGTGGTCCCGCGGGTGTCCGGCAGGGTGCTTCCCTCCTACGATTCCGCGCCGCTCGGATTCTGGTGCCTGCTCCTCGTCGGAGGCTGGACCGGCGGACGGCATCTGATCGGGGGACCGGCGCCCGCGTGGATTGCATCGGTGGCCGTCGGGGCCGCGGTCATCCTCCTTTTTCATTATTTTGTCGTCGTGCTGAACCTGCGCGCCGGATTTGCGGGTGGAGGGATTTCGCTGCGGTTCATTTCCTTCGGCGTCGCGGCCTATGCCTTCGGCGGACTCGTCGATGCCGCCACGGCTGTCCGAGGCGTTGCCGTCATCACGCAGTTCACCCATTTTGACGAGGCCCAGAGGCAATTCGCGCTCCATGGAGCGGCCACGATGATGCTCTTCGGGACGATGTATTTCGCGCTTCCGAGAATTGTCGGACGCCCCTGGGCCTCCCGCGGACTGGTTCTGGGTCACTTTACGCTGTCCATGCTCGGAATTCTGCTGCTCGTGGCCTGCCTTGGGGCGGCGGGCTGGGTTCAGGGCGAAGCGTTGAATGACCCGAAGACGACTTTTTCGGAAATCGCGGGCCTGACGCGCAACTGGCTTCTCGGGGCGACGGCGGCCCAGGCCCTGCTCCTTTTCGCGAACATTCTCCTGGCGGTGAACTTCTTCAGGACCCTCGTTTGCGCCCCGGCCGTCGAGGGCAGGGAGGGCGCGCAATGAAAAACGGCTCCCTTTTCTTCGCGGGCCTGGCAGCCGTGCTCGGGCTGTCGTGGACGGGAATCGTCATCTGGCCCAATGCGCAGCTCGGGCGCATGGCGCCCTACTACGACGATGGAGAGGGCGCCTCGTTTCCGTCCCGCCTGCCGGGGAGCGCCGCAGCGGGGCAACTTGTGTATCGGGACCTTGGCTGCGCATCGTGCCACACCCAGCAGGTGCGCAGGCCGGGATTCGGCTCCGACCAGGAGCGCGGATGGGGGGATCGCCAGAGCGTGGCGAGGGACTACATCTACCAGCCCTTCGTCCAATTGGGCTGGTCGCGCACCGGCCCGGACCTCACGAACCTTGCCGGCCGGAAACTGTCCGCTTTGAATGCCGGGGACCTGATGAGGCTTTTGTATGGAGGGCAGGGAGCCATGCCGGCCTTTCCCTTCCTTTTTGAGGACCGGAGGATTTTCGGGCAGCTTTCGGACGACGCGTTGCCGTTGACGGGCAGGCTCGCACCTGCGCCGGGGCGCCAGATCGTGCCGACGGATCGGGCCAGGGAATTGGTCGCCTACCTGATGAGTCTGAACACGACCTATGATTACCCGGAGGCTCGTCCGGTTCCTGCATCCGGAGGGGAGGGCGGAAAATGAGCGCGCCCGAAGACCAGGATCCCCGCTTCGACCGGGCGGCGTTTGGCGATGATCAGCTGGTGGACGCGCACGAGAAGGCGCTCGGACCCCAGCCTGACGAACGGGCGCACTACCGGTTGGCTCCCCTTGCCCTGCTCCTGGCGTTGAGCGGCTGTGTGCTGTTCGCGGCGATGTACGTGATCCGCTATTCGGGGCATTTCAACGCCCTGACGTACGACGAAAATGCCAAGGGGCCGCAGACGGCCGTGATCAAGGTCGATCCGATCGCCCAGGGAAAGAGGCTGTTCAATTCGGCCGGGGCGTGCGTCACGTGCCACCAGACGACGGGCCGGGGAATTCCCGGAGTGTATCCTCCGCTCGCCGGATCGGAGTGGGCGACCGGCCCCGAGGAGCGGAACATTCGCATCCTTCTTTACGGCCTGAAGGGCCCACTGCAGGTCAAGGGTGTCTCCTTTCCCGGCGCCGCGGTCATGCCCTCATTCGGCGCCTCCGGCTTCAATTGGAGCGACGAGAAGATCGCCGAGGTCCTCAGCTACGTCCGGCAGGAGTGGGGCAACCAGGCCCCGCCGGTCGATGCCGCAAAGGTGGCCCAGGTCCGCCAGCAGGTCGGCGAGCGCAAGGAGTGGACCCAGGAAGAGCTGCTGCAGGTCAAGTGACGCGTTCGGCGGACGTTGCCGTTTTTCGAAGGCATACCCTCCCTCGTCGGGTGCTGCCAAGACCCAGATACGCCGTCAAAACCGGCCGCCAAGAGCCGCCGGCTGATGCCGGCCAGATGGCGGCCCGGAGACGTCGTAGGAGGCAGCAATCTCCTCGGGGGGATATGCCTTCGAAAAACGGGATCGCCGCCTATGCGCCCAGGCGCTTGTCCGGGACGAGATGGTTGAGGACGCAGTCCTTGACCGCATCCGCAAGGGGGGTGAGGGGGCGGGTGTAGCCGGTCGCGCGCAGCTTTGAAATGTCGGCCTGGGTGAAGTACTGGTACTTGTCGCGCAGGGCTCCGGGCATCTCGATGAATTCAATCCGGGGAGGGAGATTTAGGGAGGAAAAGATCGGGTGCACGAGGTCGAGCCAGGTGTGGGCCCGGCCGGAGCCGATGTTGAAAAGGCCGGCCGCCGCCGGCGCGCCTTCGACGAAGTGAAGCGTCATGTCGACCGCATCCTTGATGTAAAGAAAATCGCGCTTCTGCTCGCCGTCGCGGAAATCGGGGCGGTGGCTCTTGAAAAGCTGCACGCGGCCGGTTTGCCGGATCTGCTGGTAGGCCTTGTGGACGACCGAGCGCATGTCGCCCTTGTGGTCTTCGTTCGGTCCGAAGATGTTGAAATACTTGAGGCCCACGATCCGGTCGAGCCACCCCTGGTCCCGCGCGTGGAGGTCGAAACTCTGCTTCGAGCGGCCGTAGGGATTCAGGGGATGAAGCCGGGAGATGTCACCGGCCCCGTCGTCCATTCCGACGGAACCGTCGCCGTAGGTCGCGGCCGAGGAGGCGTAGATGAAACGGGAACCGCGGGATAGCGCCCAGGCGGCGAGAATGCGGGTGTACTCGAAGTTGATGTCGTCGAGGTAGGCGGAGTTCGTTTCAGTCGTCGACGAACAGGCGCCGAGATGGAATATTGCGGAGAAGGCGCCGAACGCATCCGGATGGGCCGCGATCTGGGATCGGAACGAGTCCGCTTCGATGAAATCGGCGAAGCGCAGCGGCTCGATGTTCCGCCGCTTGGCCTGGACGTCCACCCCGAGCGGCACCGAGTCCCGCCAGAGCTTGGACGGCTCCAGGAAATCCGCGACGAGGATGTCGGAGCGGCCGCGGCGGTTCAACGCCCAAACGATCGCGCTGCCGATGAAGCCGGCCCCGCCGGTTACGAGGATGCGGCCGTCGAGCGCGTTCACGCCTGGGAGAGCTCCTCGGAACGGGCCTTGGCCGCGAGCACCGTTTCGCGGATAAGTCCGCGGAAATCACCGGCCGAAAGCCGCTTCAAACCGGCAAAGGTCGTGCCGTTCGGGGAGGTGACCTCGTCGCGCAACTTCTCGGAGGACTTGTTTTCGCGCGCAAGGAGCATGGCCGCGCCGAGCAGCGTTTCGCGGGCGAGCGATTCGGCGGCATCGGGGGCGAGGCCTGCGGCGACGCCGGCGTCCCGGAGCGCCGCGGCAAACTCAAAAACGTAGGCGGGGCCGCTGCCGCTCAGGCCGGTGACGGCGTCCATCTGGGTTTCCGGAATCTCGACCATCCGGCCGAGGGCGCCGAGGATGGTGACGACGATGGCGCGATCCGCGGGCGCAAGTTCCCGAATGGCGCACCACGCCGTGATGCCCGCCCCGATCCGGCCCGGCGTGTTCGGCATGCACCGGACGAGATTTCGAGCCTTGGGAAAAACTTCCGCCAGCCGGGCGAGGCGCTTGCCGGCCAGAATCGACACAACGAGCCGGCCTGCGGTCGCCTCCGCAAGCCGCGGATCGGCGGAGGCCAGGTTCTGGGGCTTGAAGGCGACCACAACCGCGTCGGCCCCGGCGACCAGTTCGTCCATCGATCCCGCCAGCCGGATGCCGGTCCTGGCGGCGAGCGCGGCGCCCGTGGGGTCCGGCCCGCTTATGGCGGACAGGTGGGCTGCTGTGACGGAGTGCTTTGCGAGCAGGCCGTCCACCATCGCGGAGGCCATGGTGCCGGCGCCGATGAATGCAATGCGCATCATGGGGCTTTTGACTCCAGCCTGGCGAGGGCCTCGGCCTGCGTGTCCTCCAGGGGAGCCTGCTTTAGAAGCGGATGGCGAAGGATGGCGCTCGCGCCGCCTCCCGCCCGGTCCACCACGGTTATTTCGCCCCCCAGGTTGCGCAGGGCGTGGCGGGCGACCGTGAGGCCCATCCCGACCCCCACCGTGTTCTTGGTGCTGACGAACGGCTCGAACATCTGGTCCCTGACCTCGGGAAGAATGCCGTGGCCCTGGTCGTCCACGCAAATCTCGGCGAACTCGCCCAATTCGCCGAGGTCGACCAGCCGGGTCCGGATCGTGATGGGCCGCGGGAAACCTTCCGGGACGTCGTACGCCTCCCATGCATTGATGAGCACCTTCGAAAACACATCCTCGATGGCTTCGAGGTTCGTCTCTATCGGGAGGTCGCCCAGGGGGTTGTCGATCGTCACGGTCGTTGAAATCCGGAAATCGCGCTGGAATCGCGCCACGCCATCGTGGATGATGTCGGAGAGCGAGGCCTTGGAGACCGGGGGGTGCGCCTTGTCTTCCAACGAGCTCAGCTGGCGCACGATGGCGATGATCCGGTGCAGGGCGGTGTCGATTCGCTCGACGTTCTTCTGGACCTTCTCCGGCTTGTCGTACGTGACCTTGATCAGGTCGAGATAGCCGACGGCAACGCCGAGGAGATTGTTGAGGTTGTGCGCTATGCCCTCGGTAACGGCGCCGATCGTAGCGGAGCGGCGCGCCTCCTCGAGCCGGCGCTGAAGATCCACCATCTCCCGGTTGATGGACACGAACCGGAGCTGCGTCTGCACGCGGGCAAGCGTCTCGTCCAGGTCGATCGGCTTTGTGATGTAATCGACCGCCCCGACGCCCAGCCCCTCGAGCTTGCTCTCCTTCGTCGTGCGGGCTGTTATGAAGATGACCGGTATCGCGCGCGTTTCCTCGTTGGCCTGGAGCTGCTGGCATACCTCGATCCCGTTCATGTCCGGCATCATCACGTCGAGGAGAACGAGATCGGGCTTGGCCTTGGCGATCGCCTCCAAACCCTCCCGGCCGTTGTGCGCGGCGATCACGTCCAAGCCCTCCCGCTCAAGCTTTCGCTTGAGCAGCTGCACGTTGATCGGCTGGTCGTCGATGACCAGGATCTTCGGATTGGACGTGTGCGAGGTCATGGAAAGTCTTGGACGGCCCGGCGCCTGCCGGATTGCCTGCGAGGCGCCGGAACCAAGATGGGACGGCTGGGCTGGCTGGGCAAGGATGGACGCGCGGTCAGCGCGGCGCAACCAGCAGCCGGTGGGCCTTCACGGTGTTCCTCATCAGCATCGCCACCGTCATGGGGCCGACCCCGCCGGGGACGGGAGTGATCTTGGACGCAAGGGGGGCGACCGATGCAAAATGGACGTCGCCGGTCAGGCGGTAGCCGGTCTTTCGCGACGGATCGGCTACGCGGTTTATCCCGACATCGATGATCACGGCGCCCGGCTTGACCATGGCGCCCGTGACGAATTCCGGCCGGCCAATTGCGGCGATGATGACGTCGGCCTGGCGCGTGATGCTTTCGAGATTGGCGGTTGCCGAGTGGCACACCGTCACCGTGCCGTTTGCCCCGGGCTTCTTCTGCATCGCGAGCAGCGCCACCGGCTTGCCTACCAGCAGCGAGCGCCCCAGGACGACGACGTGCTTGCCCCGCAGGTCGACTCCGCTTCGCGCGAGGAGTTCCATGACACCTGCTGGCGTGCAGGAAACGAGGCCGGTGTCGTCCTCCTGCCCGATCTTTCCGAGATTGACCGGGTTCAGGCCGTCCACGTCCTTTCCCGGCGATATGCGCTGGAAGAGCGCCCGTTCATCGAGCGGCGAAGGCAGGGGGGACTGCACAAGGATTCCATCCACGTCCGGATCGGCGTTCAACCGGTCCACAATGGCCTCGAGTTCCTTTTGGCTGACGGAGACGGGCGGCAGGATCACGCGCCCTGTGATGCCTACTTCAGCAGCAGTCTTCTCCTTTTTTCGAACGTAGGAAACCGAAGCCGGATCGTCGCCGACGCGCACGAGCGCAATGCAGGGCTTCCTTCCGCGGATTGCGGCAACTTCCGCCTTGAGTTCCGCCGCAATCTCCGCGGCGATGCGGTTGCCGTCGATCAGCTCCATTCCATCACCGGAGTTGCAGGCTTTCGATCACGACCACGATGTCCGCCGTGCCCGGGACGGGCTTGACGGCTCCATAAACCGAAACGTCATGGCCGGCATACTTGTCGATTTGGTCAGTGAGGAGGAGTTTTCCGACATCCAGATAGGCCGTGCGCGCGCCCGATGCGTCGTTGAGCTGCCAGTCGTAGGGGCGCTGCGGCGAAAACAGGTGCTTTGTCGACACGAAACGGCCCTCGAAAGTCCGGGCGAGGATCCCCGCCCCCTGGTCCGAAGCGCCCTCTGCGGCCGGCTTGCCGGGCGCCGTTGTCGGCGGCTCCGGAGGAGCGGCCTGCGCTGCTGACGGAGGCGGCATCGCGGCATAATTGGGCGCCGTTTCCGGCCCGGGCTGAGGCAGCGCCTGGGCGGAGCCGGCCGCGGGCATGGGTCCCGGGTGAATGTACCCAATCAGCGATCTTTCCAGGCGCAGTTGGGTCCATTTCCCACGAAGGCCCGTGATGGTGATCGGATCGCCCTTCTGGGCTATCGCGAGGACGCCGGCGCCCGCTTTCGGGGCGAGCCAAAGGAGGCTTCCAGGAATCACATCGAGGGCCTTGTTCAGGTTCTTGTTCTCCACGTAGGCCTCAAACGGCCCCGGCAGGTTCACCGCCTGCCATCCCTCGGGCGGTGCCGCGACGTCGGACGGAGCCGGAGCCGGATCGGTGCCGGCGCTGAGGAAAGTGATCGCGGGCGCCGACGGATCGGGGCGGGTCAGGACCGCGGTCGTCTCGGAGAGCGGGGCGGAGCGGACCGCGGATGCGGCAAGGAGAAGGACCGTGAAAAGAGCGGCGCGCTGGCGGCTTCCGCGGGCCGGATTCGGGAGCGCGGCTGCAGAGATGGGAGGACGACTGGATGATTTCATCGTTGATCGAAGGTGTTTGAGGACTCCGCTACCGCCTCGGCGCGCGGCGTCCGGGGAGAATGGAAGAGTGCCTCGATCTCTTTCGTAGAGAGTTGCTTCCCGCCGCGCAACGGGATTCCCTGCAGGCGCACGGCGCCGATCTGGTATCGGCGGAGCCGGCGCACGTCGTGGCGCAGGAGCGTGAAGAGCTGCCGGATCTCGCGCTTCTTGCCATGGTGCATGTGCACGTCGAGGTCGCGCGATCGCCCGGAGGGCCCCGGATTGACCAGGGCCGCCCGCTCGACCTTCAGGCGCTCGCCTTCAACCACGATGCCCTTGACGAGCCTGGGAAGCTGGTCTGCGGGAAAATCGTCCTTCAAACTCACATGATACCGCTTCACAACGCGATTCGACGGATGCATCAGGCGGTTCGCCAGATCGCCGTCGGTCGTCAGGATCACCAGCCCCTCGCTGTCTTTGTCGAGGCGGCCCGCGCAAAAGAAACGCAGCCGGGCCAGTTCGCGGGGAATCAGATCGAGCACCGTTCTGGAATTATGGGGATCGTCGTTTGAGCAGACGAGGCCCCTGGGCTTGTTGACCGCAAGTGTGATCCGCGGCTGCGGGACGCTTCGCACCGGTTTGCCGGCAACCACAACCTTGTCCTCTCCCGGGGTGATCTTCTGGCCGGGCACGGCCTTCAGGCCGTTCACCCAGACCTCGCCCTGCGCAAGGAGCGCCTCGGCCGCCCTGCGCGAGCACACGCCCGCATCAGCAATGAACTTTTGCACGCGGACGGCGGTTTCCATGGCAACGATGGGACATCGGACTGAAAAAGGGCGCTTGCTGCAAGCTCGTCCCAATTTGACGAAGGCATGTCCTCTCTCGTCGGGAGCTGCCAAGACCCCAGACCTCCGCCAAGGCCGGTCGCCAAGAGCCGCCGGCTGATGCCGGCCGGATGGCGACCCGGAGACGTCGGATGAGGCAGCTATCTCCTCGCGAGCACATGACTTCGTCAAATTGGAGCCCAATCTGTTGTGCGGCGTTATTGACGAGAGGCGAGAGGGCTGTCTCTTTCTGTCTTCCCAAGATCATGCTCACCTTCAAGTCCCGGACGGCACTGGTCACCGGCGCAGGCCGCGGAATCGGCAAAGCCATTGCAGAGACCCTTGCCAGGCAGGGCGTCACCGTCATTTGCGTTTCCAAGTCGGCCGACTCGTGCGGCGCCACGGCCGCGGCCATTGCCGCCGGTGGTGGCAAGGCCAGGGCGATGGCCGTGGATGTCGCCGACGGCGCGGCGATAGCAAATGCGACCGGCGCCCTTCTCGCCGAATTTCCGGCGATCGACATCCTCGTCAACAATGCCGGAATCACGCGCGACGGGCTTCTTTTCCGGATGAGCGACGCCGATTGGAACGACGTCCTCGCCACGAATCTGACGAGTTGTTTCCACTGGACGAAGCACCTGGGCAGGCCCATGACACGCGCGCGCTGGGGGCGAATCGTCAACATTGCGTCGGTCAGCGGCATCACGGGAAACGCGGGCCAGGCCAATTATTCCGCCGCGAAGGCGGGAATGATCGGGCTCACGAAGGCGCTCGCCCGCGAGTTTGCCTCCCGAAATGTCACCGTGAATGCGGTTGCGCCCGGATTCATCAAGACGGATATGACATTAGAATTTGTTAATCAACAGGATGTTGCGGACAAGATTCTGGACACCGTTCCGCTCAAGCGCTTCGGAGAGGTCTCCGACATCGCGCACATGGCGGCTTACCTGTGCTCGGAGGAGGCCGGATATATCACCGGCCAAGTTTTTACCGTTGACGGCGGCATGGCGATGTGAAGCCTCCGATGACCCACTCTCCCCACCAAAATGGCTGACCAAAAATCAATCGAACAACGCGTCAAGGAGATCATCGTTAATCAACTAAATGTTAACGAGGAGCAGATCACTCCAACGGCCTCATTCCTCGATGACCTCGGCGCTGATTCACTGGACACGGTCGAATTGATCATGGCTTTCGAGGAGGAGTTCAAAGACGAGATCAAAGGCGAAATTCCCGAGTCGGACGCGGAAAAGCTGCAAACGGTCGGCCAGGTTGTGGAATACATCAAGGCCAAGGCGGGGCAGTCCTGAGGAATCTGGCCGGGGCCCGGGCGCTGGATTGGGCCCGCCGCTGCACGAGCCTCAGGTGCGGCGGGAGGAGCGTTTCAGTCCGGGGACCTTGTGCGTTGACCGTGCCCTCCGCCTATAAGCGTCAAAAAGCTCCTTCATGCAGACGCTGAACTCCAACCGGCCGGTCGTTGTCACCGGTCTTGGCGTGGTCACCTCCATCGGGCATGACGTCCCGACGTTCTGGGCGGGCCTGCTGGCGGGGAAGAGCGGCGTGGACCGCGTCAGACATTTCGATCCGTCCGATTACGCGTGCCAGATCGGCGCAGAGGTGCGCGATTGGGATGCGGCCGCGCACATGGATCCGAAGGAAGTGCGCCGCAACGACCGTTTCACGCATTTCGGCTTTGTCGCGGCGGCGCAGGCCGTGAAGGACGCGGGCATCGATTTTTCGCGGGAAAACGGGGATCGGTGCGGCGTGATCATCGGATCGGGAATTGGCGGCATGCAGACGTACGAGAATCAGCTGAAGGTGCTTTTCGAACGGGGCCCCCGGAAGGTATCGCCGTTTACGATCCCAGCTCTCATCGTCAACATGTGCTCGGGGCTGGTGGCGATCGAATATGGCGCGCGGGGGCCCAATTTCGGCGTTGTGTCGGCGTGCGCCTCCGGCGCTCACGCACTGGGCGAGGCAGCGCTTGCGATCCGGCGCGGGGATGCCGACGTGATGATCGCCGGCGGCAGCGAAGCTGCGATCACACCCTTTGCCTACGCGAGCTTCTGCGCGATGAAGGCGATGAGCACTCGCAACGGCGCCCCGCAGAAGGCGAGCCGCCCGTTCGACCTCCGGAGGGATGGTTTTGTCATGGGGGAGGGGGCCGGCATTCTCCTGCTCGAATCGCTGGATCACGCCCGGGCCCGCGGCGCGCGAATCTATTGTGAACTGGCGGGCTACGCCGCGACGTGCGATGCGTACCACATCACGCAGCCCGATCCGGAAGGAAAGGGCCTTTCGCTTGCGATGCGCCGCGCTCTCGAAACCGCGGGCGTCGAGCCGTCGCAGGTCGATTACATCAATGCCCATGGCACTGCGACGCCCTACAACGACCGGTTTGAGACGCTCGCGATCAAGAAGGTTTTTGGCGAGCATGCCCGGCGGCTGGCCGTCAGCTCGACCAAGTCGATGACCGGCCACCTGCTCGGCGCGGCGGGTGGCATAGAGTCGGTCGCGTGCGTGAAGACGATCGAAACCGGCCAGATCCCGCCGACGATCAATCTCGAGGAACCGGATCCGGACTGCGACCTGGACTACGTGCCGAATGTGGCGCGCAAGGCCCCGGTGAGAACCGTGCTGACGAACAATCTGGGTTTCGGCGGTCAGAACGCTTCAGCCGTGTTCCGGGCCCTCTGAAGCCATCGATCCGAACGCTGCCGCCGGCGGCGGGATTTCGCCCGCGCGGGCGAGCCTCAGGCCTTGACGACCAATCCGCCCTTCAATGCCTTGACCGAAACCCAGACGCGCTTGGTTCCCCCGTTGGGCATTCTTATGCGAATCCGCTGAAGATTGGGCTTGAATCTGCGGCGTGTGATGCTGGTCACGTGGGTGCCGATGCCGCCGCTCTTCTTGCTTTGTCCCTTGCGGTTGATGATGTTGCCCTTGGAGGGGCGACGACCGGTGATTGCGCAGACTCTGGCCATGGTGGTTGCTTTGGGTTGAAAGGGTCCATCGAACAGAATGGGCGTGGTTGAGGCAAGGCAAAAGGCACCGCTGCCGTCTCCGTGGGCACGTCATCTCAGGGCGTGGAGGACCTGGAACTTCTGGCCGAGGTGGGAGGGGTGCAGCAGCTGCATGAGGGAACGCTTGCGGGGGCTCAAGGGGGAAGGGTCGGCCGCGACCGCCGTTTCAAGCCAGGCGGTGGCGTGGTGGAGGAAGAAGGACTCCTGGAACTCCAGTTGGGTCGATTTGAATCCGTGGCGGGCGAGGGCGCCGGACAGCCAATCCCAGCAGATGTGGCAGGTCAGGTCCTGTTCCCCGGGCTGAGCGAGCAGATCGTTGGACTGGATGTGCCGGTGATTTGCGCGGGCGGTTCCCTCCGGCGCGGCCCGGCTCAATTCCGCCCAGGTCTTTCCGTAGTCGATCGCGACGAAAAGTCCGGTCCAGGAGCGCGACGCAATCGCTTCGAGCAGCCGCACCGAATAGAGAGGCGCGTCGAACCGGTAGCCCTCCGGGGCGGATGAGGGCAGGGGGGCCGGCGTGGCGGACCGCAGTTCCTTTTCGACAAGGAGGCCGCCGTCAAAACCGACCCCCGTCTCGCGCCAGGCCCCCCCGCGAAAGACAAAACGGTGAAACGGCTGGGCATCGAAAAGCTCATTTGAGAAGACAACGCACGGGCCGTCCAGCTGCGGCGGGGCGGCGGTTGGATTGGATCCGCCCGCCGCTAGGGCATCGGCGACACCGATGGCGCGGACGGACCGAAACGGATGCGCAACCCCGGCGAGCACGCCTGCGCAGGTCCCGCACCGAGGCTCCGAGGCCGCATGGACGGGCTCAGCGCCGATTTCAACAAATTCGTGCTCCCCGGGGTCCCGCCCGGCGAGAAGCGACACGCAAGCCGCCGCCACGAGTTCGCCAAAAACAGATCCGGCCGAGGCGGCTGTAAAGAAGTCGGTGCCGCTGCCGCGCCCGATGCGGACTCCCGGCCGGCGGTAGTAGCCGAGGAGCGGGTGGTACAGGCAAAGCTCCATAAAACGGGCGAACGTCAGGTCCCCTCCGCCCGCCTCCTTCCGAAGAACGGACAACAGGCTGGAATCGTTGGCGGGTTCCGAATCCATGTGTCGAACGTCACCAAACGCCGCGTTTGCGTCCCTGGCAAGAGGATGAGTGCCCCGCGGCCCGGAGGCCCCGCGGGCGCAATGTTTACAAAGGCGGGGGGATGCGCACAGTTCGCTCATGCGCAAACGGATTTTTCTGGCGCCTGCCGGGCTGATGCTCGGCGTGGGCCTGTCTTTGGGCGCGGCTCAGCTGGCGGCGATCTGGGACCTGTTCCCCGCGCGCGGCCTGACCCGGTCGGCGGCCTACGTCCGCGAGGTCCTCCAGATCGTGAGCGAGAACTACGTCGATCCGAAGGCGGCCGGCTATGATGCGCTGGCGCGAAACGCGATCCACGGGATGGTGGAGTCGCTCGACCCGCACTCGGAGTACCTAGAGTCGAAGGACAACGCCGAACTCGAGGAGGACCTGAGCGGGGAGTTCGGCGGAATCGGAGTGGAGGTGGAGGTGCGCCACGGCCGCATCGTCGTCATCACGCCGGTCGCCGGGTCGCCGGGAGACCGCGCGGGCATCCGGCGCGGCGACGAGATCACGAGCATCGACGGGCGCGCGGTCGATGGAAACGCGACGGCGGACGACGTGGTCGAGCGGCTGAGGGGCAAGCCGCACACGGCCGTCGCACTGCGTGTGTATCGGCCGGATACACGGCAGGAGATCAGCCTCAGGATCGTCCGCGAGATCATCAAGGTCGGCAGCGTGACGGGCGCCCGGGTTCTCGACGGCGACATCGGCTATCTCCAGATAACGGAGTTTTCGGAGCACACCGGCGAGCAGTTCGACGCCGCGCTCAACGGGCTCCTGAAACGCGACATCGGCGCCCTGGTCATCGACCTGCGCAACAATCCGGGGGGGCTCCTCGACTCGGCGGTCGACGTGGCGGAGCCGTTCTTTCGCAAGGGCGAACTGATCGTGTATACGCAGGGAAGGAAGAGCACCGACCGGGATGACTACAAGGCGGAGGCGGACGGGGATCCCCTGGACCTGCCGGTGGCGGTGCTCATCAACGCCGACACGGCGAGCGCCGCGGAAGTCGTGACCGGCGCCCTGAAGGACACCGGCCGGGCCGTGGTCGTCGGCGAGCGTTCCTTCGGCAAGGGTTCCGTGCAGTCGATCTTCAAGCTGAGGGACGGCGAGGGCCTCCGGCTGACGACGGCCCATTACTACACGCCGAGCGGCATCACGATCCACGAGAAGGGCATCGCGCCGCAGATCGAGGTCGTGATGACGGCGGACGAGGATGCTAAGATTCGGCAGCAGGTCGCCAGGCCCGATGTCGCGGATCCCGCCGAGTTCAAGGCCCAGTTCGGCTTTGCGCCGATCTCCGACCGCCAGCTCGCCGCTGCCCTCGACGTCCTGAAAGGGGTGGAACTCCTGGGCGAGCAGGAGGCCGCGACCAAGGCGCCCAAAAGCCATGCCGCGGCCCTGCGGCCGCCTCCCGCATGGGGCCGGGTGTCGCGGCGCGCGGGGGGCGGGGGCGGTCCCGTTCCGTTCAGCGGAGAGCCCCTGCACCGGTTCGGTTGACGGATCCCATGATCCTTGCCCTGGAGACCTCCTGCGACGAGACGGCCGTTGCGGTATTCGACCCGGACCGCGGCCTTGTCGGCGAGTGGGTGCGGAGCCAGATCGAGATTCACGGCCTGCACGGCGGGGTCGTTCCCGATCTGGCCGCCCGGGAGCACCTGAGGCAGGTCGTTCCGCTCCTGTCGGCCGGGCGCGGGATATGGTCGGAGGGGGTGGTGGGGCGGATCGCCGTGACGAGCGGACCGGGCCTGGCCGCCTGCCTTGCGCTGGGCGTTGCGGCGGCAAAGGCCCTGGCGCTGGCCCTGAAGGTGCCGCTCGTCGGAGTGAACCACCTGAGGGGCCACGCCTGGTCCCCGTTCATTTCCGAGCATGCCGCAAGGCCTGGGGATTTCGAAGCGGCCTTGCGGGGCCTTCTCCCGCACCTTGGGCTCATCGCTTCGGGCGGCCACACGGTCCTCTTTCGCATCGATTGCGACCGGCGCATCACGGAAGTTTCCTCAACCCGGGACGACGCCGCGGGCGAGGCGCTCGACAAGGGGGCGAAGCTGCTGGGGCTCGGTTACCCGGGAGGCCCCCTCATAGAGAAGGCGGCGAGCGGGGGCAGGGCCGGCGCCTTTGACTTTCCGCGCGGCCTGGGCCGGCGCGCCGACCTCGACTTCAGCTTCTCGGGACTCAAGACCAGCCTGCGATACCAGCTGGAAAAGATGACCTTTGACGAGGTTCGCGGGAAAATGGCGGACCTGTGCGCGAGCTACCAGCAGGCCGTCGTCGACGCCCTTGCGCGCAAAACGCGCGCGGCCCTGGGCCGCGGCGGCTTTCGAAGCCTGGGCCTGTCCGGGGGCGTGGGCAACAACGGCACGCTTCGCGCGGCGATGGCAGGGGAGGCAAACCGGGCGCGGGTGCGATTCCTGGCGGCGCGGCCGGAGCACACCGGCGACAACGCGGGGATGGTGGCCTTTGCGGCCTGGGCGGACGCAGCTGGAGCCGCGGGTGGCGGCATGGACCTGAGAATCGATCCGGGCGCAGGCCTGGCCTGGCCTCAGGCGTAATCCCGCCTGAGGTTGCTCGGAAGGATGCCGAGCTCCTCGCGATACTTGGCCACGGTCCTTCGCGCGATCGTGATGCCCTTGCCGAGGAGGCGGGCGACGAGATCCTGGTCGCTCAGGGGCGAGCCCTTGTCCTCGCCGGCGACCAGGTCGGCGATCATCTCCTTGACGCTCGTGTTCGAGACCGAAGCGCCGCCGTCCGCCTGGTATCCCGGCGTGAAGAAGTACTTGAATTCGAATACGCCATGGGGGGTCTTGATGTACTTGTTGGCGATCGCCCGGCTGACAGTCGTCTCGTGGACGCCGACGATGTCGGCGATCCGGGTCATCGTGAGCGGCTTCAGCTGGGCGACGCCGCGCTCGAAAAATTCCGACTGGGCGGCGAGGATCTCGCGCGTGATCCGCTCGATCGTGCGCTGGCGCTGCTCGATCGAATCGATGAGGAACTTTCCGGACCGGATCCGCTCGCGGAGGTAATCGCGCTCGGTCTTCGCCAGGGTCCCCTTGGCGATCATCTCCCGGTACGTGCTCGAGATCCGCAGGCGCGGGATGTAGTCGTTGTTGAGGTGGATCTTCCACTCGCCGCCATCCTTCTCGACGGTCACGTCGGGCACGACGACGCGATTGCTGTCGTCGGCGAACCGCCTGCCGGGAGCCGGATCCAGGCGCCCGATCTCCTCGATCGCGCCCTGGATGTCGTCGGCGGAGGCGCCCAGCTTTCGCGCAATCTCCGGAATGCGCCGCCGGGTGAGCAACTCGAAGTGGTCCCGCACGATCCTTGCCGGAAGGGCATCCCCGCGGCCCAGCGACGCGAGCTGGGCCAGCAGGCACTCGGCCAGCGTCTGAGCCCCGATTCCCGGCGGGTCGAAAGCCTTCAGCGCGGCCAGCGCCTCCTGCACGGCCGACAGCGGCAGCCCGGTCTGCAGGGCGACGTTGGCGGGTGTCTGCGTGAGGAACCCCCGCTCGTCCAGGCTGCTGACGATGTGGCGCATCGCGTCGAGGGCCTGGGGAGCGATTTCCGCAAGTTCAGCCTGCCTCATCAGGTGTTCCTGCAGGGAGGGTACGCTGACCAGGGAGTCGAAGAAGTGCTGGCGCCGTTCGGCGTCCTCCGCGGTGTAGGTCCTGGATCCGGCGCCCGGGATGTCGCGCCAGTCGTCGTCGAACTTCCCCAGGATCTCGAATTCCTTCGAGAAATCCATTTCATCCCCCTTGGCCTCCGCCGCGGCAGACTTTTCCGCGGATTGCTGGGACTCCGATCCCTCGGTGGACGCCTTCCCTTCGCTTTGCTCCGGGACGGGATCCAGGCTCACATTCTCCATCGGCAGCTCCTCCAGCGTGGGATTGCTTTGGAGCTCCTCCTGTATGACGGAGCGAAGGTCGAGGGCCGCGACCTGCAGGATCTTAAGGGATTGGCGCAGCTGCGGGGCCAGGACCAGCGACTGGGTCTGGCGCTGCTGCAGGCCCTGGTTCATGCCCGGGCCGCTCATGCGGGTCGGATGTGGTTCGGACGGTTCACGGCGGGACAATCAAAAGCGGTGGCGCCCCGCGGCGCAAGCGCGCATGTTGATTATGGCCCGGAAAATGCTACAATCGCGCCAGCGGGGCCGGATCAGCCATCGGCCCCTGTGCTGCGTCCCCCCCGGGCCGCTGTGCAACGGCCGCTGCCGTGTCACTTCGCGGCTTCATGCAGGGCGACGGCGCCGAAGGCCAGGGGGACGGCTGTCACGGACGCAAAGCCGGCCGCCCTGATCTCTTCGGCAAGCGCGCCGCGCCCGGGGAACTCCTCGATCGTCCGGTTCAAATAGGCGTAGGCGCTTCGATTGGCGGTCAGCCAGCCCGCGATCACCGGCAGCACGTGGCGCAGGTAGAGGAAATACGCCGGCTCGAACCAGGCATGGGGATGCGAGAATTCGAGAACGAACAGGGTGCCCCCCGGCCGGAGCACCCGGCGCATCTCGGCGAGCGAACGGGCGCGGTTTGTCATGTTGCGCAGCCCGAACGAGATCGTGACGGCATCGAAGGATTCGTCCGCCGCGGGAAGGGCCAGCCCATCCCCGAAGGCGAAGCGGACATTGGCATACGCGTCCGGACCCGCGGAGGCCTTCTTTTTTCGCGCTTCGGCGAGCATCGGCTCGCAGAAATCCATGCCTGTGATCCGGGTCTCGACGGGGAGACAGGCACCCAGGGCGAATGCCACATCTCCGCTGCCTGTCGCGAGATCCAGGATATCGCGCGGCGTCCTGCGCCCGACCGATGCCACGAGCCTTCTGCGCCAGCCGCGATCGAGGCCGAAACTCAGCACGTGATTGGCCAAATCATAGCGACGGGCGATTCGCCCAAACATCGAATGGATGGCCGTGGATTCAGGGTCGGTCATAAATTTTCGAATCGGCGGTCATTAAGATTGACGTAATTCGATTTCTGCAAATAATTTAAAGTTATCTTTCAAGCCGCAATCAAAAGGATCTCCTATGTCAACGAACCTGACGAAACGGGAAATTGTGTTGGAAATCTATCGCAAGACGGGTTTCCCGCAAAAACAGATTGTCGACACCGTGCAGCAAACGCTCGACATCGTGCAAAAGGCCCTCGCAAACGGACGTAATGTGGAACTGAGGAACTTCGGTGTCTTGGAGGTCCAAGTACGCAAGCAGCGCATTGGACGCAATCCGAACAAACCGGAAGCCGAAGTGATCATTCCGCAGCGGGCGGTGGTAAAGTTCAAGTCCGGAAAGATTCTGAAACAGCAGCTGAAGAAGCTCGACCTGGCCAAGTTGCAAATGTAGGCGGCGGGCGGCGCCTCCTGATTGCGACATCCCCTTAACGCCGGCGCGGCGCAGGTGCGGGGTGGGTGTTCCCTTGCAGCAAGACCGTTCCCATGGTTTTGCGAGGCAAACCCGGGAGACCCCGACAAATGGTTCGCTCTTGAGGGCGCGGTTTGCAACGGTGTGGCTTCCGATGCGCGAATTCCAGACCCTTCCCGGCTTCCGCGAATTCTATCCCGAAGACTTGGCGCGCCGAAACCACTTGTTTCGCGTGTGGCGCCAGACGGCAAATGCCTTTGGCTTTGCGGAATACGACGCCCCGGTCCTCGAGCCGCTCGACCTGTATCGGGCGAAGTCGGGCGATGAGATAGAGGCCCAGCTGTTCAGTTTCACGGACAAAGGGGAGCGAGAGGTGGCGCTCCGCCCGGAAATGACGCCGACCGTGTGCCGCCTTGTCGGAGCGAGGGCGGGCTCGCTCAAACGGCCCATAAAATGGTTCAGCATCGCGGAATTCTACCGCTACGAGCGGATGCAGAAGGGCCGCGGCCGCTGTTTCTTCCAACTCAACGCAGACATTTTCGGCGAGGCGGGAATCGAGGCGGAGATCGAACTGATCGCGCTGCTCGTCCAGTGCCTTTGCGCCTTCGGGCTCACGGCGGCCGATTTCCGCGTGCGGCTGAGCGACAGGAATCTGTGGTTCTACTACCTTGCGTCGCTGGGACTCGACGAGCCGCGCATACGCGCGATGCTCGGCGCCGTCGACAAGCATGAAAAGCTCGGGGACGAGGCGTTCAAGGCCTACGGCGAAGCGTTCGGGCCGGTGGACCCGGAGCTGAAACGGAAGGTGCTGTCGTTTCTCGGGATAAGGTCCTTTCAGGATCTCGAACGCGCGGTTGGGGAGGCGCTTCCAGTTGCGGAGATCCAGGCCGGCGGGCCGGGCGGGCTCGCCGCCCGCCTGAATGACTGGCGAAATCTGCTCGCAGGCCTGGAAGCCATGGGCCTGGCCGAGTTCGTCCACGTCGACCTGGGTGTCGTGCGCGGGCTCGCCTATTACACCGGATTTGTGTTCGAGGCGTTTGACCTGAAGGGGGAGCTGCGGGCGCTGGCGGGAGGCGGCCGATTTGACAGCCTGGTCGCCAAGCTCGGCGGTCCCGATCTGCCCGCCGCCGGTTTTGCGATAGGCGACATGACCTTCGCTCTCCTGCTCGAACAGCGCGGGCTGATGCCGCAACCGGCGCAGGCGCCGGATGTCTATGCCGTCATAGGCGGGCCGTCGGAGCGCAAGGCCGCATTCAGGGACATTCACGCGCTGCGGGCCGCCGGATACCGCGTGGAGTATCCATTCAAGGACAACGCCTTTGGAAAACAGTTCAAGGCCGCGGCCGAGTCGGGCGCGCGGCTGGCGTTGATTTACGGAAGCGATGAGGTTGCCCGCGGAGTCGTGAAATTCCGGGACCTCTCCGAGCGCAGCGAACACGACGTCCCCAGCGCCGAGGTGCCGGGCGCCGTGCGCGATTTCTTCAGCCGCGGGGCCTGACACCCGGCCGCCGCCTGCGGTAAAGATCCTTGGGGCCGAAGCGTTGGGGCAGGAGTTCCGCGAGCCTCGCCTCGAGGCGCTTTTTTGAATCGCAAACGCTGATGACCAGGGCGCCCGGGCCGAACTCGGCGATGACCTGCCGGCACGCGCCGCAGGGGCCTGTCGGAAGGGGAGTGGGCGTGTAGACGACGACGGCCCGCAGGTCGCGCTCGCCGGCTGAAACGGCGGCAAGGATCGCCGCCCGCTCGGCGCAAAGGCCGAGGCCGTATGCGGCGTTCTCGACATTGCATCCGCTGAAAATCCGGCCCGATTTCGTGAGCACGGACGCTCCGACACGGAACCGCGAATAGGGGGCGTAGGCGGCTCTTGCCGCGCGGCGGGCGGCCTGCTCAAGCCTGCGGCGGACAATGGAATTCAACGGGGAGGGCTTCATGTCCACCCTTGTATTGGAAGATTTACAAGCGGGCGAGCTTCGGTTGGGCTCAATTTCCGACGTGATGACCAACGCATTCTACAACGATTTCGACAAGGAGACCTATGGCGGCTCCCGGAAGACCGATTACCGGAACGCATTCGAGATCGACCGCGACCGGATCATCCACGCGCACGCCTTCCGCAAGCTTCAGTCGAAGACCCAGGTGTTTCTCTCGGGCGAATACGATTTCTACCGCACGCGGCTCACCCATTCCATGGAAGTGGCGCAGATCGGCCGGTCGATCTGCCATTATCTGCGCACCCGGGGCGCCCCGCTGTCGGACGATTTTCACATCGACGGCGATCTGGTCGAGGCGGTTTGCCTGGCGCACGACCTTGGGCACCCGCCCTTTGGACACTCGGGGGAACGGACGCTTCAGGAGCTCATGCGGCCCTGGGGCGGATTCGAGGGCAACGCGCAGACCCTGCACCTGCTGACGGAAACCATGTATCAAAACGAGAACGGTGTCCGCGGCATGCAGCCCACGCGGGCGCTCCTCGACGGGGTGCTCAAGTACAAAAAGCTCTTCCGGGAGTTTCACGCCACGCCCACGAACCACTTCCTGTATGATTCGCAGGAGTCCGTGCGCGGCTTCGTGCTCGGCGGCGCTCCGATCCCGGCAGCGTTGCATTCGGGAGAGCGGTTGAATGCATTCAAGAGCGTCGAGTGCCAGATCATGGACTGGGCCGATGACGCGGCCTATTCGCTCAACGACATTGTCGACGGGGTCAAGGCGGGTTTTCTCACGGTCGAGCGCATTCAATCCTGGGCCGCCGGCGAATCGCTGGACCCCGAACGGCAGCGCATCCTCGCGGAGTTTCTCGAGGCCGCCCGCGGCGACCGCCTTGAGAACGTCTTTTCCCAGAAGATAGGCGGCTTCATCAAGGCCTGCCGCCTCAGGGAGCGGGACAACTTCCTGGCGGGAATCACGAACCGGTACAGGTTCGAGCTCGTCATCTCGCCGGCAGCGGAGCGCGAGGCCCTTTTCTTCAAGAAGATGGCCAACGACATCATTTTCGAGAGCCCGCAGCTCCAGCAGATGGAGCACAAGGCCCGCCGCGTGCTCTTCGAGCTTTGGGATTCATGCTGGCGAAACTATGTCACGCGGCAGGCCCGAGTGATACGCATTCTGCCGCCGCGCGTCGGGCGGCTGATTGACACGGCGGAAGGCGAGCCCCTGAAGGCGCGTCAGATCTGCGATTGGCTTGCTGGCCTCACCGACGGGATGATCGTGCGCACGTACCGGCGGCTCTTCGATCCCGAGTATGGGTCGTTCCGGGACCTTTCGTAGCGGGGACGCCGGGCTATCGTCCCGGGGCGGGGTCGAGATGCCCTTCCTCCACGGCGGCCCGGACCATGCGGCGCGCATACTCCCAGATTGCGGCGGAGCCCTCCGCGACGGCGGCATTTCGGGCGATGACCCGGTCTTCCGTCACGCCATGCCGGCGCCAGGCGGCCCCTTCGGTCCGGCAGTTAAGAAGCATGGGCTGAAACCGGTCGATCGCCGTGGCGAACCGGGACTCGGGTGTGCGCTTGTCCTCAAACTCGTCCCACAGCGCGCGAAATTCCCGGGCCTGGTCATCGGGCAGGAGGCCGAATATCCGTTCTGCCGCCCGGGCCTCCCGGGCATGCTGGTCGGCCATCCGCGCGGTGTCGTAGGCAAACGTGTCGCCGGCATCGATCTCCACAAGATCGTGGACGATCAGCATCCGAAGGACGCGCAGCACATCGAGCCCGGCGGAGTTGGCGTGCTCCGCCAGGACGATCACCGCGAGGCAGAGGTGCCAGGAATGCTCGGCGTCGTTTTCGGCGCGGCGGCTCTGCGTACACACGGTCTGCCGGAAGATCTCCTTCAGCTTGTCCGCCTCGAGGATGAATTGAACCTGCCGTTCAAGCCGTTCCGGGATCATCCTGCGGGCTTAAGCGTCGCCTCGTTGCTTGGCGAGCGCCGAGTTGGCGCGCCTGCCCCAAGGACGGCTCCGCGCCGCTGCCAGGCCTCGTGGACGGCCGCCGAAGCGAAGAGGCCGCCGACTGCCGCGACGGTCACGATCGAATCCGACACGGGCGTCGCGAAGAGCGCCGGAAACTGAAGCAGGAACATGGCGGCGACACTTTGCGACGCCACGACGGCCAAGGAATGGCGGCCAAGGAATGCGAGCGGAGGCCAGCGCAGGAGCCCAGGAACGCGGATTCCGGCAAGGGCGACCAGGTAGGCCACGACGACAAAGCTCGCCAGGCGCAGGGCTCCCAAGGCCGGCTTGTTGATGGACACGCCAAAGGCATGGTCGGTCCACGGAGGCCGCCAGCCCAGGTGCTGCGCGCCCCAGCAGAATACGGCGATCCCGGCGGCGCCGGCCATGAGAAGGAACCGCGGACGTATCACGGGCGCCGAACGGTCCAGCCGGGCGCGGCCTGCGACGACGCCGAGGAAGAACAGAAACTGCCAGGCAAAAAGGTTGAATGAGCCGATGTTGACTGGGTAAAGCGAAATCGTGTCCATCGGCGGGGCCCACTGGACCGCGAACCAGAGGGCAAAGCTGATTCCCAGCACCCACAGATGGCGGCCGGCGTCGAGGGCCCGGAGCGCGAACGGCAGCGCGACGACCAGTGCGCAATAGAGGGGGAGGATGTCCAGCAGGCCCGGCTGGTGAAGCATCGTCAGGCCGAGCAGCATCGCCAGTGCCGGGTTCTGATAGAAAAGCTGGGGCGCATTCTGCGAGCAGAAGCCGAACAAAATGCAAGTCAGGCGCACGATGATGAAACACGCGAGAAACGCGCCCACATGCCAGCGATAGATCATTGTCGCCCTGCGCCGGCACATGTCCATCAGGGCGCCGGAGCCCTCCCTCCTGAGCTTTTGCGTGTAAATCCATCCGGCGAGAAGCCCCGAAAGGAACACAAAGCCCTCCGCCGCCGAGAAAAGGCCGATCGATTCATCCGTCAGAAAGCGCAGCCGGCTCGGCAGATGGTTGATCGTCATGCAGACGAGCATCAGCCCGCGCAGCGAATCGAAGCGCAAATCTCGTCTTTTATTCTGCATCCGTAGGCCCATTTGAAGCAGGTTGAGTGCCCAATGTAGCACACGACCGGCGTATGGAAGGTGTTGACGGCGTTATTTGGGAAAAGTTTCGCGAAAATGGCCCTGTCGTCCTTCGGACCACCCATGCGGATCGCAGGTTCCCGAACCATGGGAGGAACCGGCAGGGAACGGTAGTGGGTCAGTTTACCCGAACTGCGGCCTGCCGGGCGTGTGCTCGCAATTCCCAGACGCCCATCAAAACCGGCGTGGGGCTCCATGGCGTTCCGCCGTCCCCCACCGCCCAGATGATGCGCGTAAGCTGCGCATGGCCCTTCAGGCCGCAGTTCGGGCAAACTGACCCGCAACCACCGAGGAAACTCCCGGGTTGCCCGAAAGCCGGAAGGCTGCGGACACATTGTTTCCTTGCTTGCGGGCGTCCCCGACTTTTTCCTATGGGGCTCCGCCCTCATGAAAGTCCTCGTCGCCGACAAGATATCACCTAAAGGGGTTGCCTGGCTCCGCAAGCAGCCCGGCCTAGACATCGTCGAGGCCTACGGCTCGTCGCCGGCCAGGTTGCTCGAACTGGTGCGGGACGTGCACGCGATCGCGGTGCGCTCGGAAACGAAAATCACGGCCGAGGTGATCGCGGCGGCCCCGTTGCTCAAGGTCGTTGGACGGGCCGGGGTGGGCGTCGACAATGTCGACGTCGAAGCCGCGACGGAACGCGGCGTCATCGTCATGAACACGCCGTCGGGCAACACCGTGGCGACCGCGGAGCTCACCTTTACCCACCTTCTCTGCGGCGCGCGGCCGGTTCCTCAGGCCGCCGGGTCGATGAGGGAGGGAAAGTGGGACAGGAAGAGTTTCTCCGGCATGGAACTGTTCCGCAAGACCCTCGGCATAATCGGGCTCGGCCGCATCGGCAGCGAGGTGGCGAAGCGCGCCCAGGCGTTCGGCATGCGCGTCCTGGCCTATGACCCGTATCTTGCCCCCAGCCGGGCGAAGGCGATCCAGGTGGAGGCCTCCACCCTGGACGAACTGCTTGCCCAGTCGGATTTCATCACGGTGCACATGCCTCTCACCGACGACACCCGCTACCTGATCGACGAGGCGGCCCTGGCGAAGATGAAGAAGGGTGTCCGCCTTTTCAATTGCGCCCGCGGCGGCATCATCCGGGAAAGCGCGCTCGTCGCGGCACTGAAGTCGGGGCATGTGGGCGCTGCGGGCCTCGATGTGTACGAAGACGAGCCCCTCGGAGCCGACAGCGAGCTTCGCAGGTTGCCGAACGTCGTCCTGACCCCGCACCTCGGCGCATCGACCGCGGAGGCGCAGGATGCGGTCGGCGTGGAAATAGCCGAGCAGATCGCCGATGTTCTGAACGGCGGGGTGATCCAAAACGCCGTGAACATGCCCTCCATCGACGCGGCGGCCCTGAAGTTGCTTTCGCCGTACCTCGACCTCGGCGCAAAGCTGGGAACTTTGGTGCAGCAGATCGCCCCGAGCCAGATCGCGTCCCTCCGGATCACCTACTGGGGCAGGATCATCGATCTCGATGTGAACTCGGTCACGCGCTCGATCCAGCGGGGATTCCTGCGCCGGATCAACGGCGAGGAGGTCAATTTCGTCAATGCGCCGGTCTTGCTCCAGCGCCTCGGGATCCAGGCCGAGGTCGTGAAGTCCACGGCTGACAGCGAGTACACGGAGCTCATCCAGGTGGAGGCCGTGGCTCCGGACGCTGCGATCCACTCCGCGGCCGGGACGCTGGTGGGAAAGAACAACCAGCCGCGCATCGTGAAGATCAATGGGCGCGAGGTGGAGGTGGCCGCCGACGGGAAGCTCCTCGTCCTCGAAAACCTCGACCAGCCCGGAATGGTTGGAACCGTCGGCACGCTGCTGGGCAGGGACGGCGTCAACATAGCCGACATGTCCCTCAGCCGGCTGACGCCGGGCGGAACCGCCTACATGGTCGTTCGCGTGGATACGGAACCGAGCGAGAGGGCGCGCGCCGAGATCAAGGGCCATCCCGCCATCAAGCTCGCGAAGTTCGTGCAGTTGTGACCCCCTGAAAGCCCGCAACGTGCTCCTTCCATTCGCCATCGTCGCGGTCGTCGGCTACCTGCTGGGTTCGCTTCCCTTCGGGTGGATCGTTGCGCGGGCGCGCGGCGTCAACATCTTCGAGGTGGGGAGCCGGAGCCCGGGCGCAACCAATGTGCGCCGCAGCCTGGGCGCGAAGGCGGGCAACCTGGTCTTCATCCTGGATGCGGTCAAGGGAGCCGTCGCGTCGGGTTGGCCGCTTCTGGCCTTCCCACCCGGCCACCGGGACGCATATTGCGTCGCAGGCCTTGCCGCGGCGATACTCGGGCACAGTTTTTCGTGCTTCACCCGGCTAAAGGGCGGAAAGAGCGTCGCGACCGGGGCGGGGGGATTCCTCGTTCTCATGCCCCACGTCACCCTCATCGCGGCGATTGTTTGGGCGCTGCTTTTCTTTTCCACCCGGTACGTGTCGCTGGCCTCGATTGCGGCGGCGGTGACGATTCCTCTGGGCTCGTATTTGTTCGATGAGCCGGTCGTCCGAACCGTCGCGGCGGCGGCGGTTGGCGTTTTCGTTATCGTCCGCCACCGCGCAAACATAGGCAGGCTCCTTCACGGGAAGGAAAACAGGGCCTGCCACACTTCCGGGGAGAATCCGTGAACCAGCCTGCGAGCATACACATCGGCCTTTGCGGGCTCGGCACCGTCGGTCAGGGCGTCTGGAAGCACCTCAAAAGGGCGAGGAACGACTTGACCTCGCGTCTCGGGCTGCGCCTCGAGGTGAGCCGGGTGGCCGTGCGCGATTTGAAAAAAGCCCGTTCCGTGCGGGTCCCGGCGGGCAGGCTCACGACCGACGCCCTCTCGATTGCCGGGGATCCGGACATCCAGATCGTTTGCGAATTGATCGGAGGGACGGGCCTGGCGCGCAAGGTGACGATGACGGCCCTCGCCCACGGGAAGATCGTGATCTCGGCCAACAAGGCGCTCATTTGCGAACATGGGGCGGAGATCTTCGCGGCCGCGCGGGCCCATGGCGGCCATTTCCTCTTTGAAGCGAGCGTCGCCGGAGGCATTCCGATCATCAAGGCCCTTCGGGAGGGGCTCGTCGCCAATCGGTTTCCGCTGATCTACGGGATATTGAACGGCACCTGCAATTACATCCTTTCGCAGATGGCCGCGCGGGGCGCGCCCTACGCGCAGGTGCTCGGTGAGGCGAAAAGGCTTGGCTACGCCGAGGCGGACGAGTCGCTCGATGTCGAGGGTTGGGACACGGCGCACAAGGCCTCCGTGCTCGCCTGGCTTGCGCACGGGATGTGGGTGCGTCCGGAGGAGATGATAGTCGAGGGGATCGACCGGCTGACGCCGGCCGACCTCCAGAACGCCGCGACGCTCGGTTATGGGATCAAGCTCCTTGCGGTCATCACGCGCGATCTTTCGAAGGACGAGCTGTGCGTGCGCGTGCACCCGACCCTGCTTCCCCGCCACAGCGTTGTGGCGAGCGTGGACGGCGTGTTCAACGCGATCGCCGTCACGGGCGATGTGGTCGGGACGACCCTGTACATCGGGCGTGGAGCGGGCCAGGACGCGACGGCGAGCGCCGTCATAAGCGACATTGGCGATGCGATCGCCTTGATCGCGCACGGCAAGGGCGCGCATCTGACGAACGAATCCGGCCTGTTCGCCTCACATCGGTGCCGGATCGCGCCCCCGGAACGCATCCGGTGCCGCTACTATTTGCGCCTGACGGTGATGGACCAGCCGGGTGTCCTTGCCCGGGTCGCCTCGGTCATGGCCCGGCATAGGGTGAGCATCGCCACGGTCATCCAGAATCCGTCCGAAAGGACGGGGGCGGCATCCCTCGTCCTGACGACCCACGAGAGCGACGAGCGCTCGCTGCGGCGCGCGCTGAAGGAGCTGGGCGGCCTCCGGAGCGTGCTCGAGGAGCCCCTGCTTCTGCGCATCGGCGACTTTTCCGAATAGGCCCAATTTTTCGCATGCCCAGAATCGTCCAGAAATACGGCGGCACATCCGTGGGTGACGTCGAGCGGATCAAGAAGGTCGCCAAGCGGGTCAAGGCCGTCCGGGACGAGGGGAATCAGCTGATCGTGGTCGTCTCGGCCCGCGCCGGCGTCACCAACGAACTGATTGCCCGCGCCCGCGCGGTCTGCGACCAGCCGAGCGAGCGGGAGCTTGACCAGCTTCTGTCGGTCGGGGAGCAGGAGACGATCGCCCTCACGGCGATGGCGCTTCACGGGATCGGGGTCGACGCCGTGAGCTACACCGGCGCCCAGGCCGGCATCTTCACCGACGCCGTGCACACAAGGGCGAAGATCAAGACGATCGACGCCCACGCCATCGACAGGGACCTGAAGGCGGGCCGCGTCGTGATCGTCGCCGGGTTCCAGGGAATCGACGAAGAGGGCCAGACGACGACGCTGGGCCGCGGCGGATCGGACCTGACGGCGATAGCGCTGGCCGCCGCCCTCAAGGCCGACGTCTGCGAAATCTACACGGACGTCGACGGGGTCTACACTGCGGATCCGCGGGTCGTGAAGTCCGCGCGCAAGCTGGATGAAATCTCGTATGACGAAATGCTCGAGCTCGCCTCGTCCGGCTCGAAGGTCATGCAATCCCGCTCGGTCGAGTTCGCGAAGAAATACAACGTAGTCTTTGAGGTCCGTTCCTCGTTCAACCACAATCCAGGCACCATCGTGAAAGAAGAAGTCGACTATATGGAAAAGGTCGTTGTCCGCGGCATCGCCGTGGACAAGGACCAGGCCAAGGTCGTTGTCAGCAACATCACCGACAAGCCCGGCTCGGCCGCGAAGGTGTTCCGGTCGCTGGCGGACGCGAACATCATTGTCGACATGATCGTCCAAAACATCGGCCGGCACGGCGTTGCGAACCTGACCTTCACCGTGCCCAAGGGGGATACGCGGCAGGCCGTCAAGGCCCTGGAGCCGGTCCTGAAGGAGATGGGGGGCGGCGAGGTGTCCGTCCTCGACCAGATCGCGAAGCTGTCGGTCGTGGGTGTCGGGATGAAGACCCACAGCGGCGTGGCCGCGACGCTGTTCCAGGCGCTGGCTGAAGTGGGAATCAACATCGAGCTGATCAGCACCTCGGAGATCAAGATATCGGTCGTCATCTCCCTCGACCGCGCCGACGAGGCCGCCCGTGTCGCGCACGCGGCGTTCAACCTCGACGCCGTTTGATGCGCTACATTTCCACGCGGGGGCTCGCCGAACCGCATTCGTTCTCCGATGCGGTGGCGGTGGGGCTCGCGCCCGACGGCGGCCTGTTTCTGCCTGAAAGGCTGCCCGACCTGAGCGGCCACCTGGCGCGCTGGTCCGGGCTGGGCTACGCCGAACTCTGCTTCGAGTTCATGCGGATCTTTGCGACGGACATGCCAGCCGAGACGCTTCGTCCCCTGGTTACACGGGCCTATGCCGGCTTCTCCGATCCGGAGATTGCCCCGCTGCGCAGGCTCGACGGGCGCCTGTACGTCCTGGAGTTGTTCCACGGCCCCACGCTGGCGTTTAAGGATTTCGCGCTCCAGCTCCTCGGAAACCTCTACGAAAACCAATGCCGGACGCGCCGCGAGTCGATCAACGCCCTCGGCGCCACCTCCGGGGACACGGGCGCGGCCGCGATCCACGGGCTGTTGGGCAAGCCCGGGACGGCGATCTTCATTCTGTATCCCGAAGGACGCGTGTCGCCCCTGCAGGAGCGCCAGATGGCGTGCACCGGCGCCGACAATGTGTTCGCCCTGGCCGTGGACGGGACCTTTGACGATGCGCAGGCCGTTCTCAAGGAGGTCTTCGGGGACCAGGCGTTCCGGAGCCGCCACCATCTTTCCGCCGTCAACTCGATCAATCTCGCGCGGGTTCTCGCCCAGTGCGTCTATTATCTTTCCGCCTGGCTGCGGCTTCCCGCCGGAGCGCGGGAGGAGGCGGAATTCATCGTTCCGACGGGCAATTTCGGCAACATTCTCGCGGGCTGGATGCTTCGAAGAATGGGAGTGCCGATCGGGGGCTTCAAGGTCGCGACAAACCAGAACGACATCCTCTACCGCCTGTTCACGACGGGCGAGTACCGCGTCGGGCCCGTCCGGCCGAGCCTGGCCCCCTCGATGGACATTCAGGTGGCCTCGAATTTCGAGCGCTTCCTGTACTACGAGCTGGGCGGGGATCCGGAGCGCGTGCGCTCGGCCATGAACGAGTTCAAGACCGCGGGGTTCTGCGCGTTCCCCGGGATGGTTCCGAGCGGGGACAGGCCGGCGGAGTTCTCCGCCTCGCGCTGCACCGATGCGGAGATTCCCGGCATCATCCGCGAGGTGTACCGGAGATACGGTTACATCGCCGATCCGCACACGGCCTGCGGCTTCCGATCGCCGGACCCCGGGCGGACGAGCATCGTTCTGGCAACGGCGAGCCCCGCGAAGTTTCCCGAGACCATCCGCGCCGCGATCGGAATTGAGCCGACCGACCCGGCCCTGGAGATGCTGAAGGCGCGCCGGGTGGTGAAGATCGCAATCAGGGCCGATTCGGCCTCGGTCAAGGCGTTTGTGGCGGCCCACGCCGTTTGACGCCCTGCGGCCCCCCGGCCGCCTCACTTGATCCGCCGGCCCATGGTCCGGGCCAGCGCGGCGAGGAAGGGCGCGGAACCGGGGAGCTTCTCAAATTCGGCAACCGCCGCGTCGGAGGATCTTTTCGCGAATCGCCGCGAGGCTTCGATGCCGTGCAGCCGGACGAAAGTCGTCTTTCCCGCCCTTGCGTCCTTTCCCGCGGTCTTCCCCAGTGTCGCCGTGTCCGATGTGGCGTCGAGAATGTCGTCGACGATTTGGAAGGCCAGTCCGAGGTGGCGGCCGGCGCGGCGAAGGATCACAATGTCCTCATCCGGTCCGGATGCGGCTTCGGTCCCGCGCCCAATCCACCCGCCGATGGCCAGGCTGGCCTCGATCATGGCCGCCGTCTTGTTCAGGTGAATGAACTCCAGTTCCGGGGCCGAGACACCGGCCTTCTTCTCGGCCAGCAGGTCCTCGACCTGGCCGCCGATCAGGCGGCGGCTCCCGGCAGCGTCGGCCAATTCGAGCACAAGGGCGTGACCCGGGTCGGGAAGGTAGCTGTGGCCGATCAATTCGAATGCAAACGTCAGGAGCGCGTCGCCGGCCAGGAGCGCCGTCGCCTCGTCGAAGGCCCTGTGAACGGTCGGCCTGCCGCGGCGCAGGTCATCGTCGTCCATGCAGGGAAGATCGTCATGGATGAGAGAGTAGGTGTGCACGCACTCGACCGCCACGGCTGCCGGCAGCGGGTCGAGTCCGCGCGCAGCGGCCGCAACCGGTCCGGGCTGCTTCCTGCGGGCGAACAGTTCCGCTGCGGCGAGAACCAGCATGGGCCGCAGGCGCTTTCCCCCGCCCTGGACGGCGTACCGCATCGCCTTGTGCAGCCGCTCCGGGCGCGTGCCCTCGGGGGGCAGGTACCGGTCGATTCCGACCTCAATCAGCGCCGCGTAGCGGGCCATCTCCTCGGAAATGTTCATCGGCTTGGGCACTACACAAGGTCGCGGCGGCGGTTGCAAGACGATGAGCACAAGCGGGCGGGGGCGGCGGCAAATGGCCTTGCGGTGCGTTTTGTCCTTTCGCCCGGAGCAATAGCCCCTTCTAATTCACGTCCCTATAGAAAGCCATGCCGACGTACGAGTATGCCTGTGCCAAATGCGGCCATCGCTTCGAGCAGTATCAGCCGATGAGCGACGAGCCTTTGAAGAAGTGTCCCAAATGCAGGAAGTCCGGCCTCAGGCGCCTCGTCGGACGCGGCGCCGGGCTCATCTTCAAGGGCAGCGGCTTCTACGCCACCGACTACAAGAAAAGCCCGCCGAAGAAGGAAAGCGCGGACGCGAAGCCTGTTTCGGGCGAGACAAAGGCCGCCCCTGCCGCGAGCGGTGAAAAGCCGGCCGAAAGCGCCGCGAAGCCGGCGGAAAAGAATCCGCCAAAGACATGACATTCCCGCTTTGCGGCGGGCGGCCCGGGCCGCCATCCATCCTGCAGGCAGGCATTGCCGGCATTGCATCGGGGAACGGCTGAAGCCCCTGTCTTCTCTTTCGTGACCAAAAGACTCAAGAACATCGGCATCGTCTCCTTCCTGACGGTGGTGTCGCGTTTTCTCGGCCTGTTTCGCGATTCCCTCGCATCGGCGATCTTCGGGGCCGGCGCCCTGTACTCCGCCTTTTTGACGGCCTTTGTGGTCCCGAATCTTTTCCGGCGGCTTTTGGCCGAGGGATCGCTGAACGCCGCATTCGTGCCGACGCTGCAGGGCGAGTTTCACGAAAAGGGCCGGCCGGGCGCATTTGCGCTTCTGTCAAATGTCGTGTCGTGGCTCTTTGTAGTCACCGGCGGCCTCACGATTCTGGCGTGCACCGTTCTCAGCCATTCGCGGCTGATCGGCGGCCACGAAGGGAAGTGGTACATCGCGGCCGACCTGTCGGTGCTTCTCTTCCCGTACCTGGCCCTGATCGCCCTGGCGGCCGCATTCAATGCGGCCCTGAATGTCATGGAGCGCTTTACCGAGCCGGCGCTGTCCCCGATCTGGCTGAATGTCGCCATGATCGCCTCCCTGGGAGGAGCCGGCCTCCACTACGCGCACACGCCCATGGGGGAAATCCACTGGCTGTGCGCTGGCGTGCTCGTAGGCGGGTTTTTTCAGATGGCGGTCCCTGCGACCGTGCTTTTCTCGGAGGGCTGGCGCCCGCGCTTCGACCTCGGCCTTTCCCCAAGGGTCAAGGAGATCGCCCTGCTGATGACTCCGGGGATTTTCGGCACGGCCATTTACCAGATCAATTTTTCGGTGTCGCGCCTTCTTGCCTTCTCCCTGGACGACTCCAGCGCCACCCTGTACTTCAACGGCAACCGCCTGATGGAGTTTCCCATCGGCGTTTTCGCGATCGCCGTATCGACAGTCGTGTACCCCCTTCTCTCCCGGCACGCGGTCATGGGCAATTTCGAGGCCATGGCCGAGGATTTCAGGAAGGGGCTCAGACTCATCCTCATCATCAACGTTCCGGCGGCGGTCGGACTGATGCTGCTTAGCCACCCCATCGTGAACGTCATCTACAGGCACGGGCTCTTCACATCGCAGAGCGCGAACGTGCAGGCCACCCTGGTCACCCTCTTTTGCGTCGGGATGCCCTTCTTCTCGGTCGTGAACCTGACGATTCGCGCCTTCTATTCGGTCAAGGACACGGCGACGCCGGTAAAGATTGCGGCGATCGACTTTGTCGTGAACGTGGTCCTTTGCCTGTCCCTCATGCGGTGGTTGGGCGTGGCAGGGCTGGTCGTCGCGGGCACGGCGGCGATCATCGTGCAGACGATCCTGCTGCAGCGCGCCCTGGTTCGACGATTTCCAGGCATGAGCTTCCGCCCCCTCTGGCCAAGCCTTGGCAAGGTCGCGATCGCCACCGCCGTCATGGGGATCGCGGTCTGGCTTGGCTGGGACTTCGTTCGGCGAACGTATGCCGCGCCCTTCACCGCCGGGCTGGTTGCCATTCTCACGCTCATTCCGCTGGGAATCGGCATGTACACCGGGACGCTCTTGCTCTTGCGGATCGAGGGGAGGGATGATCTGGCGGCGATGTTCAAGCGAAAGAAGTTCTGAGTTTTGACATGCGACACGGCCACGATTGACCTCGCGATCTGGAAACGAAGGGATGAAGCTCTCCCCATCGCCCATACCCGGATGAAAAAACTCCTGCCTTGGCTTGCGATCATTTCACTGCTGGCCGGTTGCGCCGAGTTCGACACGCGCGTAGCGCAGAAGACCAACCTCGGCAATCTCCAGCATATCTATGTCCAGCACCTGCTGACCGACGGCCGCGGGATCGACCAGATCATCGCCCGGGAGCTTCGCCGGCTTGGCTACGACGCCTCGGCGGGGCCGCTCACGCTCATGCCGGCCGATACGGAGGTCGTCCTGTTGTACCAGGACCGCTGGACGTACGATTTTACGACCTACATGATCGAGATCGACATGCAGTTGAAAACGGCGCACAGCGACCGGTTGATCGCCGAGGGCCGATCATTCCGGCCGTCAGTGTTGGGCAACTCCCCGGTCGACCTCATCGACCAGATCGTGAACAAATGGTTCAAGCCGCACGTTCCCCCCGTGCCCCAGACGCCGCCCGCGGCGTCCTGACCTCCGTCCCGGCCTGCTGGAGGTGGCGCGACGGGGGAGACTCGAACTCCCGACCGTCGGTTTAGAAAACCGATGCTCTGTCCGGCTGAGCTACCGTCGCAATTCACCCCAATACCAACGGTGTTGGAAGAACTCGTTCTCTGGCAAGAAATCGCAGGATTCGCAAGTGCCAAGAGGTGACCAGCCGATCCCCATCTGATCTGTTGGCCCGAATCATCCGAGGGAAGCAGACGCTCTGACTCGGCTTGGTGCGAAACGCCCCGATGCCCTACGCAAAAACCTCCGGCATTTGCCGTGATTTCGTCGGAATAGTTTACGGTTTTCATCCAATCCGGTCTCTCTTCAGGATGGATCAAAAACAAATTGCACATACGTAAGGTAATTATTTTAATATTCTTACAATTTTTCTGTGTACGTAAAACTATCTTATAAAATGGTT